>Ga0164296_1003571_pt1 | contig 14588 bp, 13 predicted proteins | sample GEODES057metaG_FD_113533 | JGI IMG/M metagenome (GOLD analysis project Ga0164296, IMG submission 113533) | Dystrophic lake water microbial communities from Trout Bog Lake, Wisconsin, USA - GEODES057 metaG | ecosystem: Environmental > Aquatic > Freshwater > Lake | place: USA: Trout Bog Lake... | reverse complement strand
TGGGTTACATGATGGTTTTACAGCCCTAAAAAACCAAAAAGGCTTTCAAGTCGTTTAACCTGAAAGCCTTTTATCTACTGGTTGCGGGGATAGGATTTGAACCTATGACCTTCGGGTTATGAGTAAGAGAATAATAAGTTTTCCTATGTATTCCTTAGTAAGTAAAAATCCCTTTAAATCTATATAAATATTGACTGTCAAGCCAATTAATGTAAGTTTAATTATTCCTTTATATTCCTTGAAATGCTATAATTTTGCTTACATAGTGCTTACATGGATTTTATATGGGAAATCAGAGTAGTTTTACTATTAGCAAAATAAACAAGATGGAATGCCCGCCTGAGAAGGAACAGGTTATTTATTGGGATTCGAGTAATTCAGGTTATTTTGGGGTAAGGGTTACAAGAAATCAAGCTAAATCATTTATTCTTCAAGCAAGATTAAATGATCAAACCATAAGGAAAACTATCGGGAATGTTAATCAGATCACTATCAAAGATGCACTAGAAATTGCTCAAACTAAGTTACTAGAAATTAAAAAAGGTAATGACCCAAGAGTTGCTGATGAGGCCGCTAAATTAAAAACCAAATCAGATAGGATGATTGGAGTCATTGGTCTTGATGCATGGAATGCTTATATATTAGCCAGAAAGCATAAATGGGGTGATAGACATCTTGCTGACCATTTAGACATGGTAAGAGAAGGTGGGGGTGCTATAAAGCGGGGGTTAAGAAAAGATCAATCAAACATCAAGAGCGACGGTATTCTCAGAAAACTATTAGATCAACCCATTAAGCAAATTAGTCGTTCAACTGTTGAAAACTGGTTGAAATCTGAAGTGGATATCCGTCCTGCAAGAGTACGTATTGCTCTATCTGCTTTAAAGGCATTCTTCACATGGATGGGCGATCAGGATGAGTATCGATCATTAATTCATTTGGATGCCTGTGACCGACTTACTAGAGAGTTGCCTCCAAAAAATGCTAAAGATGATTGCTTACAAAAAGAAATGTTAAAGAATTGGTTTGAAGGTGTAAATCGAATTAATAATCAGGTCATCCGTTCGTATCTACAAGTTCTACTGTTAACGGGTGCTAGAAGAAATGAGTTAGCAACGTTGAAATGGGAGGATTTGGATTTGGAATGGAATACAGCTACTATTCGTGACAAAGTAGAGGGAACTCGTCAAATTTCAATTACGCCTTATATCGTTAAACTTTTAAAAGATTTACCAAGAGTGAATGAGTATGTTTTTTCAAGTAAAAATTCTGCACTTGGTTACATTACAGAGCCAAGAAAGGCTCATCAAATAGTGATAAAGAATGCCGGCCTACCCGAATTATCTATTCATGGTTTACGGAGAAGTTTTGGAACGTTGGCTGAGTGGGTTGAATGTCCAGCGGGAATATCTGCACAAATCATGGGACATAAACCAAGTGCTATTGCAGAAAAACATTACCGAAGACGACCAATTGATTTACTAAGGATGTGGCATACCAAAATTGAAAAATTTATCCTTGATGAAGCTGGTTTTGTACAACCAAATTGGGATGACTTGAAAGAACAAAAATCAATTAGATTGGTAAATAAAATTGCTTCTTAACTAAGAGAAATAATGAATTTCGAATATTCAATGTTATCAGAACGTCCTAATTGGAAATATTGGCGAAATTTGGGTTCGGTCAAATTAGAACAAGCCATCCTATTAAGCTTAGATATTTGCCCAATATGGTACAAAGATGTAATTATTTATTACCGTCAAATGTCATGCTTTGAGGATTATTTTCGTAATTTAGACGAGAATGAAAGTCAAATAAGAGTTGATGTTTTTAAGTATGTAGAACCAAAACTCACTTACCGCTTGCATATTGTAAAAAGCTGGGCCTTCAAACAGGACTGGGTTTTAGATAGTAAGGTGTTCATTCCTAACGAAATTAATGAAGATACTTTAGTTGATCTAAAGAGGTTTTTTCAAGCAGCATTTAATCAAATGGGGTTTGAAAATGACTATGACAAAATCCCATCAGATTTATATTTGATAAAAAAAGAAGATGATATTGAAATTCAGTTGCTTCCAAAAAATAAATGGGTACTTAAAGCTCAAGAATTCGCAGAAAATTATTGTAAAGAGAACCCTGAAATTAAACTGAACCTACTTGCTGAACGCATTTATGAACGGTTCATTACTGAGAAAATTCAGTCTTCTCACGGCGGTGGAACAGAAATATCCGTTAGTACAATCAAAACCGAAGCACTATCAAAAAGCCAATGGTTCTCAAATTACAAACGCACTTCGAATAAGTAGGTAAATTCCAATTTCCTATTTTTAGTCAAATGGCTCCTACCCAGTAAACATAAGGCCTACTGCCTTGAATCGTTATTTGTGTAGGAGTTTATCTACCATCACAATATTCCTAATCATTAATCATGAAAGGAATAAAAATGAATAAATTACTAAATCAATTGCTAGAAAGTGGTGGGTATGATTTATTACCCGAAGTAGTATCCACTATTAAAGCGGGTGAAATAATTGGTAGGTCTCCTCAGACATTAAGGAAATGGCATTGTCTTGATATTGCACCACTCGGTATTCGTCCAATCAGAATCAAGGGTCGGCTTGCATGGAGAGTGACTGATCTAAAAATGATTCTAGAGAGGAACACGTGAACTCAAAACGAATCGAGCCAGATTGGGCTGCAACCCGAATCTAGCTCACACCAGTCTATCTAACGCTAATCAAATAAAGAGGATTTCTTATTATGTCTTATTCTAAAGAATTTATCGAGTTTATTCAATCGCACGGTTTTGAACCTCCGAAAAACATACCTATTGGTCAGTTCATCCGTTTTTCAACTAACAACAATAAAAGCGATAAAGCAGGATGGTGTTATTTATTTCCTGATGAATGTGGTGGTATTTTAGGTGACTGGAGAACTAACGAAAGTTATACATGGCAAGCAAATAAGCCATGGACTGATGAAGAAAAGAAATCTTTTCATGCGAGTGTAAGGCTTGCAAAAATAGCCCATCAAGATTCGATAGTGAGTAATCATAAAGATTCCGCAAAAATGGCTCAACAAATCTGGCAAGAATCGCAATCTGCAATACATCACCCCTACTTAACTAAAAAACAAATAAAACCCTCTGGATTAAAACTTGATAGCGATGGGCGTTTAATAGCTCCATTATTTGATATTAATGGGAATATTCAATCCTTACAGTTTATTGATGACAACGGAACAAAAAGATTCCTGACTGGAGGAAAGAAAAAAGGTGGTTTCTTTCCAATGGGTGATGCAGATGGTGAGCAAATCTTTATCTGCGAGGGTATAGCGACCGGAGCGTCAATTTATGAAGCGTGTGGCTCACATACTATCGTTGCATTTGATTCAGGGAATTTGCCTCACGTAGCACAAATTATTCGTCAAAAATATCCACATCATGAAATAGTGATTGCGGGAGATGATGATTTTAAAAACAAAATAAATACTGGCAAAGTAAGTGCTATAAATACTGCAAACTTAATTAATGCAAAAGTCATATTCCCCAAATTTAGTGACCCAAGAAGTGATAATCAAACAGACTTTAATGACATGGCCATATCTGAAGGAGTTTTTGTTGTAGGGGTTCATTTAAGCGATATAAAACACATCAAACCATTAGAACCTAAGAAGTTTGATATGGGTCAGTTTTCTTTAAATGGTCAAAGTCAAGTAATGCTTGAACAGATGCTTGATGATAAATATATACTTGGGAAAATGGCAATATTGGGTCAATTCGTAGTTTTTTATGCCGCCCCTAATGTAGGTAAAACACTTTTAGTAATGCATTTGTTAATTAAAGCATTAGAAAATGGGGATGTAAATGGTTCAGATATTTTTTATATTAATGCTGACGACCACTATAAGGGATTGGTTTCAAAACTTCAACTAGCTGAGGAATATGGATTCCAAATGTTAGCTCCTGGACACAATGGATTTGACTCTAAGAAATTTGAAGATTATGTAAAGAAAATGGTAAGTGAAGGTACCGCAAAAGGAAAAGTAATTATTTTAGATACCTTAAAAAAATTTACTGATTTAATGAGCAAGAAATTTACAACTGAATTTGGAAAGGTAATGCGTGAATTTGTTTCTCATGGGGGAACTATCATAGGTCTCGCTCATGTTAATAAACATAAAAATCCGGATGGTAAATCAATTTATTCAGGGACCGCTGATATTACAGATGACGCTGATTGTTATTACATGATTGAAGAAATACAATCAACACCATTAAAAAAGACTGTTCGATTTGAAAATAAAAAAAGCAGGGGGGATGTTGATAAAGTAGCTACCTATGTATACACAAATCAAAAAGTAAGTAACTATCAAGAACTTCTTGACTCTATTCAAACCCTTTCTGAAGAGGAAGCCAAAGCAATTGCTGAGATCAATGAAACAAATGCAAAGTTGATTAATAATAGGGAAGGTATCGATGCCATTACAGAAACCATTAGAGGTGGATTAACACTTAAAACCCCATTAATTAAAGCAGTAGCCGAAGCCACTTCCATAACCTCTTCAAAAGTAAAACAGATACTTGAACTACATACGGGAAATAACTTCAAAAGAGGTGATCGATGGTACTACTCCATCGGTGAAAAGAATGCGAGAAACTATTACTTAATTTCACCAAAAGGATTAGAAGCTGAATATCGAGATTTGATGTAATTTTAACGAAGTTGGTTTACAAATAAAAAACTGAAAAACTGCATAAACTAAAAAACAGGAAAGGCATGTAAATGTCTTACATATAAAACAAAAGGGTTATTTTCAGTTTTCGCAGTTTTCACAGTTTATTTGTTTTTTAATACCCCAATCAAATTTATAAAAATTTACTATTTAGTAAAGAATGAATTAATAGCTATATTAATTTGTTGTCATCTACTGTATCCATTGTAACAATCCTAAAATCCACTATCTCCAATGTTTTATGGGGTAGCGTTAATTTGTTTTTTTGTAACATGATTTGAGCATTCACGGCATATTATTCCTACTTCACAAACCAACCGAATTTATTACCTAATTTTTCAATAAGCTTTAACTCTGCACGGGCTATTTTGGCATTTTCGATATATGCTTTAGATCTTTTACCGTGGCGATAGTTTGGATGTTGTTGTCCAGACAAAGATAATCCACCATGAAGCCTACAACGTCCTGTAGAGTTATTCATTGCGTGCTTTTGGCAGAACTTACCTAATCGTGTATGAGCGTGGCACAGCATTTATACGTCTTTTAGATTGGAAATATCCAGAGGTTTCTAGAATTTCTAAACGTCTTTGAATCTCTTCACGGAGTTCTTTAGTAGTTAAACCCTTGGGTAATTTAGGAAAGATTGTCTTCATAAGCATTGTTTTTAATGAATATCTACTATTTTAATAAAAATCAAGGTTTTAGAAAAGATAAAAATTTCAGAATTAATTGATGTGCTAAACTTTTTTTGAGTGTAGGCATAGATTGTTTATTTATTAAGAGAGTTATATTTTGAACGCAGTTGAGATCGAAGAAGCAATAAGCTCATTATTTGAAAAGGATTATGATCCCGAATCATTTAAATGGGGATTTCTTGAAGCATTTGGTAATAAAGTAACAGTAATAAAAAGACTTCAAAGCTCCAATAGTCTTTCTGATATCGATGGTGCGGTTCTTCTTAGAAATAATATTCATTTAATTACCTGTCCTGAAGGGGAGGTTAATTCAGCATTCTTCAAACTTAAAAATAGTCCAACTACTTCTAAAAATAAAGTTAAATTCATATTAGCTACTGATGGAAATACTGTTGAGGCGGAAGACTTATTTGGTGATGCCCCATTAGTTTGCGATTATTCTGACTTTCCAAATCATTTCGGATATTTTCTTTCTTTGGCTGGAATTGAGACCGTTAAGCAAATTAAAGACAGTTCGTTTGATATTAGGGCTACAAGCCGTCTAAATCGACTATATGTTGAATTGTTAAAAGATAACCCTGAATGGGGTTCCTCTGATAATCGGCATGAAATGAACCATTTTATGGCTCGACTCATTTTCTGTTTTTTTGCAGAAGGAACCGATATTTTTAGAGGTGATGGTTTGTTTACTAAAATCATTTCGCAAATGAGTGAAAGTGATTCATCAAATACTCACCAAATCATTAGTGAAATCTTTAGGTCACTTAATACAAAAAACGCTGATAGGTCAAGTAACAACCTTTCTAGATGGACGGAGCCGTTTCCTTATGTCAATGGCGGCTTATTTTCTGGAAGTATCAACGTACCTGAGTTTAGTAAGATTGCTCGGTCTTATCTTCTCCATATCGGTAGCTTAGATTGGACAAAAATTAATCCTGACATCTTTGGGTCAATGATTCAAGCAGTAGCCGATGATGAAGAACGCGGCTCATTAGGGATGCATTACACAAGTGTTCCTAATATTCTAAAAGTATTAAACCCTTTATTTCTCGATGATATAAGAGCAAAGTTAATTGAGGCTGGAGATAACTCAAGAACACTTTTAAACCTTAGAAAAAGAATCTCCAAAATACGTGTTTTTGATCCGGCTTGTGGTTCAGGAAACTTCCTTGTCATAGCTTATAAACAATTAAGAGAAATAGAAAATGAGATTAATATTCGCCGTCAAGAAGTTGGTAGAAAGAGTGATATCCCCCTTACAAACTTTCGTGGAATTGAGCTAAGAGACTTCCCAGCAGAAATAGCTCGATTGGCTTTAATTATTGCTGAATATCAATGTGACCTTATTTACAGAGGACAAAAAGAAGCCTTAAATGATTTTCTCCCCCTAGATTCCCAAAATTGGATTACATGTGGAAATGCTCTAAATTTAGACTGGTTAAGTGTGTGTCCTCCTCCGGGTTCCGAAGTAAAAATAACTAGCGATGATTTGTTTGATACCCCACTAGATCAAGCCCAGATAGATTTTGAAAATGAAGGTGGTGAAACATATATTTGTGGAAATCCACCTTTTTCTGGAACAAGAAATCAGAATGAAGATCAAAAAAACGACTTAGAAAAAGTTTTCTCTAAATACACTTCAAAATGGAAAAATGTAGACTATGTTGGAGGTTGGTTAATCAAAGCAGCTGAATATAATGTTGTTACTAAAGCTCCGTTTAGTTTTGTTATGACAAATAGCATGTGCCAAGGTCAACAAGTTCCTATAACTTGGGCTATTCTTAAAAGATTAAAAGTTAAAATAAGATTTGCCTACACATCATTTCCATGGTCCAACCTAGCAGCTAACAAAGCTGGTGTAATTGTAGTTATTGTTGGATTAGATTCAGATTCACACTCTGATAGATTTCTTTTTTCTGAAGAAAAAAAATTTTATTGTGAAAATATTAATCCCTACCTTACTACACATAAGATAGATTCAATTGAAGCTTCCCGAAAACCTCTTTTTAAATTTACACAAATGGATTATGGGATATATTACTCAAGGTCTGCAGCCCTAATCCTTCAAACTGATGAAGTTGTAGAGTTAAAAAAAGCTGGAATACCTTCAAAATTTATTAAAAAATTTATTGGGTCTACTGAATTCATAAATGGAAAATCACGATTTTGCTTATGGATTAGCGATGAAGATCTTGAATACATTAAATCATTCCCCATAATTACTGAAAGATTGGAAAAAGTTCGAGTTGAAAGGTTAGAGACAAAAGATCTATCAGTAAAGAAGTTAGCTTCTCGCCCTCATCAGTTTAGAGAATGGAGAGATATCGAAGAAAAGAAGATGATCATTCCAATAGTGTCATCAGAGAATAGGTACTATCTTCCAATCGGGTTAGTGGATGAAGAGACTGTAATAACTAACGCAGCATTTAGCATATATAGTGCACCAATTTGGATTTTTTCTTTAATAGCTACCCGTCTTCATCTTATTTGGATAACAACTGTTTGTGGAAAATTAAAAACAGACTTTCGATATTCCAACACTCTTGGTTGGAATACTTTCCCCATACCCCAACTGACTGAAAAGAATAAGTCTGATTTAACTACTTGTGCTGTAAATATTCTGTTAGCCCGTGAAACTCACTTTCCTTCAACAATTGCAGATTTATATGATCCTGAAAATATGCCCCAAAATCTTCGTGATGCCCATGATAAAAATGATGAGGTATTAGAAAGAATCTATATTGGACGGCGGTTCAAAAATGATACAGAACGACTAGAAAAACTCTTTGAGCTTTATACCAAAATGACTTCTAATAAATGAGAGCTTAACATGACGCAACGAATTCCTGTTCCATCAGTATCGGTTAATTACTCTGCAAATGGAACATCAACCAAACCCAACGAATTGGGAATGCGTGTTATGCAAGAGCGTGCCTATGAAAAACGCGGGGAACAGTATCTTCTAATTAAATCGCCACCAGCCTCTGGTAAAAGTCGTGCATTAATGTTTATTGCACTAGATAAGTTACATAACCAAGGTGTTAAAAAGGCAATAATTGTTGTTCCAGAAAAATCAATTGGTTCGAGTTTTAACAATGAGCCACTAACTGAATTTGGCTTTTATTACGACTGGAAAGTAGAGCCTCAATGGAATTTGTGTGATGCTCCGGGGGAAGATGGAAGCAAAGTTACTTCAGTTAAATCTTTTCTAAAAGGCGAATCTAAGATATTAGTTTGTACACATGCCACATTCAGGTTTGCAGTAGATGAACTCGGAGTTGAAGCTCTCGATAATTGCTTAATTGCGGTTGATGAGTTTCATCATGTTAGTGCAAATCCAGAAAATAAATTAGGAAATCACTTAAAAGAACTTATTGCTAGGGATAAAGCCCACATTGTTGCAATGACAGGATCTTACTTTAGAGGTGATTCCGAACCAGTCCTTACGCCAGAGGATGAATCAAAATTTGAAACAGTCACATATACATACTACGAACAATTAAACGGGTATAAATATCTTAAAAATCTTAAGATAGGCTATTACTTTTACTCAGGATCTTATTTGGACGAATTACACAATGTTCTTGATTCAAATTTAAAAACAATTGTCCACATTCCAAATGTTAATTCAAAAGAAAGCACTCAAAAGGGTAAAACAACGGAAGTCGGTGAAATACTTGAGATATTGGGGCATTGGGAAGGAAAAGACCCAATTACTGGATTTGATATTGTCAAGACTAAAGATGGTAGAACATTAAAAGTTGCTGATCTAGTAGATGATGGGCCGGAGAGACATTCAAAAGTACTTAATGCTTTAAAAGACCCAACAAATAAAAACAATAAATCACACATTGATTTGATCATAGCACTAGGAATGGCAAAAGAAGGATTTGACTGGATATGGTGTGAACATGCATTAACAATCGGATATCGATCTAGCCTTACAGAAATCATTCAGATTATTGGAAGAGCAACTAGGGATGCTGAAGGTAAAACCACTTCAAGATTTACGAATTTAATCGCTGAGCCCGATGCAACTGAAGAAAAGGTTACAGATGCTGTTAATGACACCTTAAAAGCAATTGCTGCAAGTCTTTTAATGGAGCAGGTGTTAACTCCTAAATTCAATTTCACTCCTAAAAATCCACAATCAATGGCACTAGACGGTTTTGATTATGGTGAAGATGGATATAAAAAAGACTCAAGTAATGTTGGGTTTAATAATGCTACTGGTCAATTTCATATTGAAGTTAAAGGACTTGTTGAGCCTAAAAGTACCGAAGCACAAAGAATTTGTAAAGAAGATTTGAATGAGGTAATAACCGCATTTGTCCAAGATAAAACTAGTATTGAGCGTGGTCTTTTTGATAGTGAACTAGTTTCAGAAGAGTTGACCCAAGTTCAAATGGGAAAAATCATCAAAGCTAAATACCCTGAATTGGACTCAGAAGATCAAGAAGCAATTCGACAACATGCTGTTGCAGCTATGAATTTAACCCAACAGGCTAAAAAAATAGTTAATCAAACTGCAAATGCTGAAGAGGTTGGAAGTAATGCTTTTATCGATGGGGTTAGAAAATTTTGTATGGATGTTAGAGAGTTGGATATTGACTTGATTGATAGGATAAATCCTTTTAGTGAAGCATATGCGATTCTTTCAAAATCAATGAACGAAGAAAGCCTTAAAGAAGTTCATGCAATTATTTCTGCAAAAAAAATTAATATGTCCATCGATGAGGCCAGAGAACTTACAAAACGGGCTTTAAAATTTAAGCTGGAACGTGGGCGGTTACCTTCAATTACTTCGCAAGATCCATGGGAAAAAAAGATGGCTGAAGGAGTTGCATACCTAAATAGAATGAGGTCGTCAAATGTCTAAAAGTACTTTTACACAAGATGATGATGATCTATTAGATGCTTTGGGTATCGATGCAGAAGAGGAAGCTTCCATCACACAATCGCCAAGAATCACACGAATCATTGTTGGCTTCGAAGAGATTGAATCCTTTTATGAGGTAAATAAAAGAGTACCTCAGCAAGGAGAAGATAGAGATATTTTTGAAAGAATTTACGCTGTAAGGCTTGAAGCAATCTTAAGTTCTGAAGAGTGTTTGAATGCTCTAGAAGGAAAAGATCATTTTGGATTACTAGTTAATCCCACACTAAAAGATCCGAATAATAATGTTGAAATTGATGATGATGAGTTACTTACCGCATTAGGTATAGAAAATGAAATTCCAAATGATCTTTCGCAACTTACTTTTGTGAAAAGTGCCAAAGAAAAAAAAGCTGCTGAAGAAATTGGGCATAGGACTGTTTGTAGAGATTTTGATAAATTCAAACCACTGTTTGATAAATTAAAGTTAGAACTTAAAGAGGGTGTAAGAAAGACACTTCGTTTTAAACAAGATGGAATCATCCAAAAAAATGAGTACTTTATTTTAGGTGGTCAAATAGCATATATTGAAAATGTTGGTGAGTTAAAAGAAGATTTACATGGGAAACTGGATGGAAGACTTCGAATTATTTTCGACAATGGTACGGAGAGTAATATTCTTCTTCGGTCTATGCAGAAATCACTACAAAAAGATGAAACGGGTAGAAGGGTTACTGAGCCAGATGCTGGTCCATTATTTAGTAATCAAATTGAAGATTCAGACCAAGAAAGTGGCACAATTTATGTTCTTCGGAGTAAATCGGATCATCCAGATATAAAACCACATATAGAGTATCTTCATAAGATTGGAGTTACTGGTGGTAGTGTGAGTAAACGAATTGCGAATGCAAAGATTGATGCAACATTTTTGCTTGCAGATGTGGAGGTAGTTGCAACATATGAACTTTACAATATCAATCGAACAAAACTAGAAAACCTTCTGCATCGTTTTTTTGATTCTGCAAGGTTGAATATAGAAATAATTGATCGTTTTGGAAACTCTGTAGCTCCAAGAGAGTGGTTTATGGTGCCTCTTTTTGTGATACATGAAGTTGTACAGAGAATTCAGGACGGAACTATTACTCAATTTATTTATGATCAGAAAAGGGCAAAACTAATTAACAAGTAATTTTCACCAACTTACTTTTAAATTAACGGCTAATGGTGAATTACCATCCTGTCTGGATCTTTTATTAGTAATTTTGTATTGCAAACATTTAAGTATCTGTGCTAAATCCTCTATGGACATTCCCAATTCATGATTGTCGAAATTCAATTTTTCATTTGATTCGGCTTTCAAGACCATATTTAATTGAAATTCCCCCTTTTTTATCGCCATTTCAATTTTTTTGAAAAGTGTTTTAAAAAAATCATTATCAAACAACTCATTTAAATTATTGGGACTAAAAAAACTATATTTTGATGACTTATTTGAATCCACAGAATCGTACCAATCTAAAATTGAATATACATACTTTTTTTGTGTTTTAGGATTATTTATTTCTATCAAATATTCATTAAAACTATCCACAATTTCCTGCAATTTGCATTCATATTTAGTTGCATTAGCTATTAATGAAATTAGTGCATATCGTGCTGGTGAGTTTGATTTTCCACCGGAAGTAATGAACTTTTCTTTTGAATGGTTTTTTAAAAGTTGAATAATTTTTTCGAATTGTTTAACTAATAAAAAAAATGCAGAATCATCTACGATATTAATTTCAAACTCTAGCAACTCATCTAATTCATCTAGAATCGTTTGTTCTAAAGTTGTAATCGTCCAATCATCCCAATCAAATTCATAAATTTTCGAATTGAATTCTTCTATAAGCAAATGTAAATCCTTTTCAACCCTAGAAAGTCTAATGTCCTCTTCTATTTCTGAGGATGATTCTAAGAAATCAGGGATTTTTAATGACTTACAAATTAACTCATATGTTTCAGAATCATATGAAAATTCATCTTTAATTTCTAAAAAAGTTAAACTATTTTTTTCTATTCGAAACCCTAAATTAATTAATTCTTTTTCATATTCACTAATTGAGTCGAAAAATAAAATTTCCTTTTCACCATTAAGAGCGGCTTCAATACAGGGCTGGAAGATTTTTTTATATAGGCCATTGCGATATTTTCTTTCATCAGCAATTTTCTTACTCGACTCTTTGAGTAGTCGTCTTTTAACCGTGTCTTCTTTTTCTTTTTCCTCTTTAATTCTTTTCTGAAGGGCTTTGGCGGAATAAATCATAAGAAATTTAAAATTAATTTTGCTTTTTAAAGTATAAATCAGTCAATTTTGGTTTTGTGTGGAATTTTTATCTGTAGTCAAATTATTTAATAATCGTTCAGAGGTTGTCTTGTGCGGATAAAAATTTAGTTGATAGAAAGTAGAACTCTCAAGTAGTAATTTACCATCAGATGTGGATTGGGGGGAAGATTGTTATTCATATGAGAAATCCCATCCCCTCTATCAACATGTTAAGTAAGTTCGAAATTTTCAAATCCTGAGCATATATCAACTTGGCTGAAAGTCAACCAAGTTGCCTGCTGAACTTTTGTCTCTCTTCAGATTAAAAAAATGATATTTACAAATTAGATTAGTTATGGACCTATTTTCAACGCTTTTAACAGTAAAATTTCTTTTTGTAAGTAGGAAAGAAAACCTTTTGGACAATCATCAACGACTGATTGCGGCACATCTATTCCAAATGGATTGTCGCTGTACAAACTATGTAAATCGGTGTAGAAAGTCATTATTGTATTAATTTGATTTTCAGAATCCTGTGATAATGGAAAATCAAGCTTCAAATAATAATCGATTGGAGTGTATTTCCCGTCATCAGTTTGAAATAGAAATAAGCGATTGTATGAAATCTTCGAAGCGTGCTGTGAATTAAACTCATTGATTAAATTATTTAATTCATTTGCTTCGTTGAATGCGACAGGATCTTCTAGCATTAAAGCAATTTCTAACTTTACACATTCATATCCATAACCCAAGTAGTAACAAAAATCATAAAGAGTAGAAACTAGTTGAACTTTATCTAAACTTGACTCTGGGTCAGATTTGACTTCTAAGTTTTTATCAATCAACTGTTGGTAGGGTTCAATTTCTTTATCAGGTTTCAAATGATAATACTCATCAGGTGGTTTTGAATGCCTATGAAAAGTATCATTGGTTCCTTCGCCCATGAAATATGCCATATCTTGAACCCATGTATATAAATCATCGTAAACTGCATCTTCAGATATATCTGGATCGCTTTCATCGACAAATAGTGGGAAAGATTCTTCGGGTGGATCACGGTATAGATTAATCATTTGTAGTAACAAATAGTTACCTTCAACAATGATGTAACCCAATTCGTCTGGATCGTTTGTATGGACACAATCTAAGGCCCTACAAACCCATGCTGCGACCTTTCCTGGATTTCTGAACTTGCATAGCATGTTTTCTAATTTGGACGATAGGGCTTCAAGCCATTCCCTTTCAGTTACTTCCCCAGAGGGAACCATAACGGAAAATACATGACTATATTCATCCTTTAAAATTTCTGGGCAGAAAGCCACTAGCTTCACTTAATCCCTTTTCTAGTGACTAAATCGTGGTCTCTCCACATGATAACAATCAAATATGTGGTGTAAATAGTTCCAAAAAGACAGCAAAGATAAAAGATTGCACCCCACCAACCTTCACTCCACATATCGATTCCCTTGTCATTAAAAGCAATAAAGGGCTTCCATGTAGAAAAGACTATAAACCACACGAATAAATAGTCGACACATTCACGAATCTCAAACTTCCACATGATTCCTCCACAAAAATCAAAATATCCTAATATGGGATATTCTAAAATAGAATTTAGCATGTTTTCATGCTGGAAAGACAAAAATACGAACTCTTCCGATCCGAACTCAAAAAAGCACGGATATCTTCTGGCATACTTCAAAAAGATTTAGCAAAATTACTTCATCGACCACAGAGTTATATCTCCAAAATTGAATCGGGAGAAAGATCTATTGATGTTGTTGAATTTATTGATTATTGCCACGCTGTTGGCATAGACTCTGCAAAATTTTTGAAAAATATTTCTGAAAAATTTTAATCATCAAATGAGCGAAATACTATGTATACCCACCTGATAAGCAAGCGTCACTTTTAGGGGGTGGGGGCACCGTGGGGTCAGAGTTTGGCGAAATTGTATGGGGTACCGTACCCCTACTTC
>Ga0164296_1003570_pt1 | contig 14594 bp, 16 predicted proteins | sample GEODES057metaG_FD_113533 | JGI IMG/M metagenome (GOLD analysis project Ga0164296, IMG submission 113533) | Dystrophic lake water microbial communities from Trout Bog Lake, Wisconsin, USA - GEODES057 metaG | ecosystem: Environmental > Aquatic > Freshwater > Lake | place: USA: Trout Bog Lake... | reverse complement strand
TGGACGTGCGCCATCTGCGTATGGACATGTTGCGGTCAGGCTTTGGAGATGAGATGCGACGCGCCCCCCGGAGGGGACCACGGCACCCGTGGCAAGGCTTGTTAGCCTTCGCGAGCTTGTGCAACAAATGGGCACCTGCATCCCAGCGGGACGGGACGCCACTCGCCGCGACCCGTGCCGTCTCACCCGCACCTCCCGGCCGACGTGCTGCTTCTCGGCGGACAACTGAAGCTCCAGAGTTGAGCCCTGGACACAGCACGGCTCGGAACTGTCAGCCGGTGGGTGCCCTAAAATTTGCTCTTCTGCTTCTGACGCAGTGCACACAGCCCCTAGTTCGTAACACGTACGTTGAATGGAGGCTCACTCTCGGTGTCCAGGAGGCTGCCGTTGTTGTGGACCGTAGCGACGTCGGGGTGAGGCGCAAGAGCAGAAGAAACCATGGCTGTGCGGGCGAAGGCGCTGCTCAGCTCGTTTTCAGCAGCCTGGTCCACCACTGGGGGCGCGTCGTGGCTCAGCAGCTCGCACAAGCCACCAGTCGTCGTGCCGCTGCTGCCGAGGCTCAGCAGCAAGGTGGGCGTGGCGGCGCCGAACACAACTGGCTTGTCAGCCCACGGGTTCGCCGGGGTGAGGAGTGAGTCAGAAGAGAGAACGGTGTGCAGAGTGGGGCTCGACACAGGCGTCGAGGCCTGCAGCGCAGAGGCCATGGGTGGTGAGTATCAAAGGTGGGGCCGCGCGTGCGGCAAAACAGCCCCGGCGAAGGGCGTGCTGTTTAGGGGCTCCCCACCAGCGTGGGCGCTGGAGTTTCCGCTCTACTTTCGTAGCTCGACAGCAGCAGGGCTATACATACAGTCGGCGCGCGTGTGTTTCTACCAGGCAGAGGTCGGGCGTAGCCACAGGCAGCTGCTAGTAGTGGTCGGAGGCGCCTTGGAGCCACTTGTGCGCTACAGCAAGTGATCCCTTCACAGACAGCGCAGACTGGGGGTCATCTATCTATCAGTATTGCATGTACGTCGTATGGGCAACAACAGTATTCACAGCGGTCAGGGGCTGACACGCCTTCCGAGCGGGCCAGTGTTTAAGAACAGCGCTCGAGTGGGCCTCGAGCCGCGACGCTCCTCATGGATGCGTCGTTGAAGATGCTCAGCAGTCGCCGCAGGCGGCTATGTGCTCGTATAGAGCGGCGCCGTAGCACGATGTGGTGATTCTGAATCAGAAGCCCCATTCGGCCCACTTCGCGGCCAGGCTGGGGTGCTCATTCACGCAGGTGTCCACCTCGTTCTGCAGCTTGACGCCCTTCGGGTAGCAGCAGTTGCACATGCTCACATTGGGCAAGCCCAAGAAGAGGCCGCTGCGCCAGGTGGTACCGCCAGGGCTCTTGTGGCAGACGCAGCATCGGCGACGCACGCGGGGATTGGGGACCACATCGACCTCCATCGCGCCGGATCCGGCAATGTTCAGCCAGAAATCGCGGAACTCGGGCAACTTGTCCTCGCCCTCCTCAATGGTGTACGACAACTTGCCCTTGGTGTGGTGCCGGATCGGCACCGTCGCCACAGCTGGTGGCGCCATCACCGCCGATGGCGCCGCCACCATCGCATCCGGCTTTGAGCGGGTGTGCATCTTGTGGGTGGACTCCGGGGCGTCGGGAGCCTTGCGCTTCGCATCCTTCTTCGCGCCCCGCGCGCCCTCCGACACGATGGAAGCGCCGCCAGCTGGAATTTTCGCACTGTTTCCGCCAGCAGCCTGGGCGCCAGGCACCTGCTGTGCAGGCGTCATCACCTGGGCGAGGCCGGCGGAGGGAGTCGTCTGCGCATCGGCCGCGTTATCGTCCAGCTCCTCCTCCGCGAGGACGTCCATCACATGGCCCAGGTCAACGCTGTCGAGCTCCTTGGCCATGTCGTCGTCCAGCTGTTCCTGGCACGTCAGGGACGTGGGAGGCGCGTGCTGGCCCCCCCCCGCGCCGTGCGCCTCGTCAGGCAGGCGCGCGCTCAGGTGCTGAAGATCAGGGGCGCCAGACGTGTCCGCCTATGTGTTGGAAGAGGGCGCGCGCGTGAGGTGCGGGCGAGGAGACAAAGGCGGGCAGTGTGAACTGAAGCCTGGCGAGGATCGGGAAGAGATTTCCCGGCACCAGCTCCGGCACGGCCCGGCCAGTAAGACAGGGCCGCCGCCACGCGTGTCACACAGCGTAGCATCGTAGCCTCTCAACCCAGTGACCAGGGCCCCCAGCCTCTGTGCGCGCCGCGCAGTGAAGGCCGATCTTGTTCCTTGACAGGGTCCGAGCAACCAACACTCTCACCACACCGTGACACACACCTTCGTTACAGCTTCGCTGTCGTTCTCAAGGAACATGGCACGCAAGAAGAGCGAATAGTCTTCGTCGTCGCTGTCGAAGAGGCCGCGCGCGTGCGCACGAGCAACCCGGGACTCGGGAACCTCGTCGAGCGACGGCGGCGGGCTGAACTGCGAGCGCTGCGGCCGCACAGCGGCAACAACGACTGGCGTCAGCGCGCCCGTGGGGCTGTCGGTGCCGGGCGCCGACTCGACGGAGCAGCTCAGCAAGTGCTTCTCTTTTGGCGGCGCGCTGGGCGCCAGAACAGCGCCGTGCGACGGCGTCATGCTAAGCATAGGCAACAGACTGCGCTGAGCAGCGTCGCTCGTCATGTTCTGACCTGCGGTGACCTGTGAGGGTGGGAGTACCGTATAGGGCCGGCGAGGGGCCGCTCAGGTGCCGACCCACCGTGGCTTTCCTTCCCCCAAAGGGACACAGTTCGATGGCGCAATCGTGTAGCAGCCGCAGCAACCACGCGCGCACGCTGGTCTACGATGTGCAGGAAAGCGGCTCGGGCAGTCACAGACGGTCGTCGACGTCAAGCGGCCAAGCTGTGACACTTCACGCCTCGCGCTATATTTCTGTATGCTTACCATTCAGTGTCGTATTTTGTGTGTCTATGTATGGGGGAGGAGCAACAGCGGGCGTGAGGGCAGGGGCTGCCTTCTCCGCGTCAGAGTGCACAGGCTGCGCTCAAGCTCGGGGATCTCGACTGCGACGCTGTCCATGACGAGCGTGGCAGGGGTAGACAGCAGTCCTAGGGGGCGGCGACGTGCTGTGGAGTGTGCGCCACAGGCGGTGGCGGCACCGAATATCCAGCTCAGCGCATCCAGTGGTGGATAGCGCTTGGCGCCTTCCCAGGGTACTGCGCGGCGGCGTTCTCACCCGTGCGCCGCACGATGCTCCACTTCGTGCCGTGGATGTTACACAGGTTGCGGCCCCCGTAGGGGCTCGAGCGCCACTGCTTCGTGTTGCGGCAGCCACACTCGTGGCAAACTCGTGCAGTGCCCTGCGCCCCCAGGAACTTCCTTGCGCGCTCGGTGGCGCCCTGCACCTCTGCGAACGCCTCATCGGCCTGCTCCGGAGTGAACACCGTTTGGATGGCGTGACGGTCAGTCTTGGGCGTCGCATGGAACTGCGGGGTGACCGGCGCCTGCGCATCCTCCTCCAGCAGGGGCGCCGGCTCCTGCTGGATACCGCCCATGCGGACGGAGCGACGCGGCATCTGCCCCTCCAGCCGGTAGGATGGGCTACTGATGGCCTCGGGGGCGCAGCCGAAGGCTGAGTCCATGTTAAGCGACCCGAGGATGATGTGGTCGTCAGCGCTGCCCAAGCAGGCACCGCCAAGCAGCAGTGGCTGCAGAGGCGCAAGCACCCGGCCGGTGCTCTCAAGCCGTTCCATGAAAGGCATGCCGGCGGGCTGCGCCGGACGGGCGACCTTCGGCCCTCGCTTCTTCACGGGCGCGCTGGGGACACGCAGTGCAGCTCCAGCGAGGAGCCCAGCGAACGCCTCGGTCAGGTCGCGGCCGCAGGTCGGGACTCCGAAACGGAGTCCGGTGCAGTTCTCGACGCCGTGGCTCGGCACGGTGCGCAGCAGCTCCGGGACGGCCGTAGAGTCCTGCGTGAACGACGCGTGTCAGAGGCGGGGACGAGAGCGGCCCGGTCCGGGCCGTGGTGGACTAACCGGACCCGAACTGGCCTCCCGACAGCCCCCGACACAAGTGCACTGCTCCCGGACGTCCTCCCCGCGTGACACAGCGCGCATCTTGCCGTGCCCAGCGACAACACACCTTGGTCTGGGTTTGCAGCGGCGTGCTGAGAGCCGTGCTGACGAGCGCGCACGGCTGAGCCTGCTCGAACAAGCCCGACGCGCTGTTAGTAGCCCAACAAACAGGACGCCAGCGAGCGCACGCAGTGACCCCCCGGGTCGCGCGCGACACAACGCACCTGCTGGGACAAAAGCGGAGCCCCGCTCAGAGCGTCCTCAGTGTTGCGCAGAGCGGCCAGGTTGTCGTCGCTGAAGCTGAGGCGAGCAAATCGAGAGATCTCGCCCTCGTCCTGAGGCGGCGAAGACCGCAGCGCGACAGCGTCGGACCGCAACTGCGCCTCCTTGTTGGTGTGCGTCACCGCAGCGTCACTGCAGGTGAAGCTGGCGCTCCCCGGGGCCGCAGGGGTTGAAGGCACCTTCCAGCTGCTGCCACAGTCGTAGCTCGGCGCGTCAACGTTCAGGTTGCGCAGCGTCAGGCCTCGCGTGAGGCGTGCTGCAGTCTCCATAGTCGTGGTCGTGCGGTGCTGGCTGCTGAGCCACACTCGTGGGAAGAAAAGAGAGTGCGAAGGATCAACAGTGTTCCGCTGAGCCGTCAGCTGACGTCAGACTTGGTAACGACCCCCTCTTTTTCCCAGAGTGCGTAGAACCGCGTCCAGATGCCTCGAAGGACACGCCACGTGTCCGCGCGTCACAGTGCGACATGGTGCTCGCTCATGTCGCCAAAGCAGAGGTACGCAATGGTGTCGCCCACAAAACCGCGGCTGCCGCCCGGCAGTCGCTGCACAAGAGTCGCCAGGTCACCGCTAAAGTTGACCTCAAGGATTTGAGGCTGCCATGACTCTGTGAACATGACGTCGACGCCGTACAGCGCCCGACTGTCCGGTGCGCTTCCTATGAAGCACCGCCCCGCCGTAGAGAACAGCTCCCGCAACGCAGCGATAAGAGTAGCCTGTATATCCGGCCATTTACCACCAGCGGATGTCATCAGGCGCTGTAACTCTGCTGATGGCAGCAACAGCGGTTGCGACACACTTGCTTCTGCACCCGACATGTTGTTGTACCATGACACAGTAAAGTGGACGTCAAACTCGCCATGCGTGTCTGGATGCGCACTGTATGCTGCGCCAGCCACTCGGCCGTACAAGCGAGAGTCCATGACCGCCTCAAGACAGGGCCAGAATCGCCGCACGGCCACATAGACTCGCATGTCGAATTTCCGCCGTTGATCACCCCATGGCAGCAATGCTGGATGGGCAATGTACTCCTGTGCTACTCGGTCACAGTCGTCAGCGAGCGCGTACTGCAACACGCACTCCAACACGCTACTCACGCAGCAATCGTTCGAGTGAGTGCCCGTGGCACGCTTTACAATCCAAGTTGTTGTGCCAGCCTGGTACTTAGCGCGCCATAGATGAGACTGAGTAGCGAGATCATAGGTTGGCGGCATCCAGGGTGGAAAGTTGCCACTTGTCGATGTCGAAAGCCTCGAGGTCAATGGGCCTAATAAATCCTTCTGGACTAAACAACCCTCAAACGGAAACTGATTGACCAGCAGGCCGGCAGGCAATTGCTGGAAGTCTGTGAGCGGCCGTGTCGTCCACAGGAGGTCGAGCTCCCGCGGTTCGTTCACAACCTCGAACCGCGCATCGCAGACAAGCTGCTCTGCGATGAGTGCGTAATCAGTATAAATGCGCACAGGAAGCGATGGCACTGCAAGAGTCTCAGGTAAGGACGTTGCGGGGGCACTAAAACGTGGTGTCGGCATCGCAAATGGCGCTGATATCGCAGCTTCAACAGCGCAAAAGAGAGATTCATACTCGTTGGTGCTCGCCCACCGATTTCGAGAGAGCACGCCGAGCACAGCAGCTGCACGGCTGATAGTTCGAGATAGCCCAACCGCCGCCTGGCGCACCAACTCTTCCCCAACTTTCAGATCTCGGGTAACTAGCAAGACACAGCACGTACACGTCGTAAATACAGCGACGTTGGCGGGACCTGGGTCGAAGCAATTGCGCGTTGCCCAGACGACTTCACTTGGAAGAGCCCACAGCGCTGCGTCTGCACCGGGCGTCGACTCATTCACACACTCGACACGCCGCCATAAGTCCGGTGTATCATCAGCAGGCGCGAGTTCATCCCGGCGAAACGTGCGCTCGTGTCTGAAGGCTAGGAATGTTGCCCGTCTAATTGACCGGGCGCACACGACGCACTGGTCGCCGTGCTCGTCAGAGCTAAGAGAAATGAGGGCAGCACTGCGCTGATACTCAACGTCGGCGTCCGCTGAAACACGGCTGAGCGCAAGGTCGAGTGCCGCAACGAGATCAGCCGCCAAGGCCTGTCGGCGTTTGGCCATTGCAGACACTCACAGCCTGACACATGAATGACAAGATGAGCGATGCATCTCTCACTTGGGTTCAGTGACCAGGCGAGGCGCGCGTGAGATGGGGCGGATGATGACGCAACGCTGGGAGAATCCCAATCGAGTTGTCCTCAAGGTAAGCAGTCCATTGACTATGCGCCTGCGACTCGCAGCAGCGCGAAGAAAGCCAGCGGAACAAAGGCGTTATCGTTCTGGGCGGTGACTGCCTCCAGCGCAGTAGCCACGCCTGTTGCCCCCACGATGCGCACCATCATCGCGTTGCTCCTCCACCCGCCGTCAGGCCTGTCCTGCGCCGTTGCAGCGCCTAATGACAGAGTTGCAAACACGGCAGCCAGTGTTGCGAGTCCCCCGGCCGTGGTTCCCTTCCACGTTTTCGACCAGCCAACAAACAGCTTGGTCCGCCCATACGCAGCTCCGACGCCTGCAGCTGCTGCATCACCCACCCCTAGAGCTAAAATACCGGCCCAAGCACAGAGCGGCAGGCGGAGCGGCTCCGAGCCTGCCCGGATCTGAGGAGCCATCCACACAGGCGCAGCCATGCCGAGCAGCAGCGAGAAGGGGGACAGCACCAGCGCCCCAGCATCGCGGTCATCTGCAAATGGCGCAAAGATGCGGCCTATAGCAGCGCCGATGCGACCCATGCGGCCAATCCTGGCCGCCTCAGCAACAATCAGGGCTCCGCCCCCTGCAGCCAAGCCGATGCGCAGCAGCTCCGGGTCCAGCGCTGCGGCAGGGGCAACTGCAAGGAGTGCGAGAACGTGGAATGCTTTGCGCAGGACGATGCGCGGCATGCGCTTGCGTGAGGCTGCTGCCAGCAGCGCGTTGAGGGGCACCGTCAGGCTCGCTATCCAGAGCAGGAGAAGCGCAACACGTCGTCGAGTTGCAGCAAGCAAGAAATCCAGCGCCCATGCGAATGGATCGCCGTGGCTGCGAAGGGCGTGTGCTAACACGGAGTATCCGGCAAGGAAGACACCAGCACACACGGCGCCGGCAGCGCCGTACTGGCGGCGCCTCACCGCCGGGCCCGTGGCTGTAGCAGCAGCCAAAGGCACAAGGAGCAGTGCTAATGCAACTGCATCCACGCCATCCATTGTCTCCGGTTGCTCTCCAACAGTCATAGCAGCCAGCATCGCGGCGTGGCACGCCAGCAGCGCTTCACCAGCTGTGAGTGTGTCCGGCAATGCACGGAGCAGTGCGACATGCGCTCCTGATGTCGCCAATGCAGCCCCCACAAGTGCCAAGAAGTGGAAGAGCGTCGTTGACAGACACCAGCATGACAACGCGGCGAGCGCAGCAGATAACACCGCGCTCGGCGCTATAGAATGAGGCAATAACAGCGGTGCGAGGCACGCAGCAGAGCACGTGGCTGCGAGGGCGAAACGGTGCGACGCAACCGCAGCCGAAGCGCGTCCCTCTTCCCCAGTGGCCAGCAGCGCCGCATAGCACCACGGCAACGCGAGCGCGCCGAGTGGTAGACCAGGCGGTGTGCGTGGCCGTTGCGGTGTGTGTGTGAGCGCGAGCGCCGCCTGCAGGGCGAGAGGTTCAGGTCCGTGCTTGGTGTAGAGCGCCAGGTGCGTTGTTGACGAGCTTGAAAGCACGACGCACCCGTCCCGTCTCCTCTGCTAATACCGCTACAGCTGTCAGCACTGCAAGCACCGTCGCCTGGGTGTTCGCGAGGTGACAGAGGGAGTGGGAGGTTTCAGAGACAAGCTTTGGCAAAACCACCGCACAGTGCACTCACCTCCGCTCTGTGTGACACCTGCGCTAGCCACAAAGCTGAGGCTACAACTACGGAGATGAGACACACGACTCCAGACTCCCAACAAGAGCGTCTTTTTTCAGCCTCAAGCCCCTGTTGCCTGTGCCCCTGTTCCCCCCGCAACTTGAAGCCATGCACGCGCCTCGCGCTTGCAACTGCCCGATGAGCAGCCATGCTCCATGCGGGGGCGCCCAAGGTGTACATATTCAGCTGGGCTACCCCCGAACTGCGAGGGGTATGCGAGGGGCGCCCCTCGCAGTTGCGCAAATGAACGGGGACCGTACTATCTCACCGTCTCCAAGCTGCATCGACGTCGCTGCCGTCGCGGAGGCCGTGGAGGAGTACGAGGAACGTCTCGAGCGCCAAGCCAGTGCCGCTTTCGCCGGTTTAGACCTGCAGGACGGCCTCACAGACACGAGTGCGGCCGCAGCGCTGAGCTATGTCATCGCAGCAGCGCGACGCGCAGCTCCAGATCCAGTTGCTGCAAGTCTGCTGAAGACAAGCGCGCACTTCAGCAGCGGTGACTACATCTCTGGGCAGGCGCACGAGAATGATCGTGCGGAAGTGGTGATAGTTTGCGAGCCCGACCTGAGCGCAAACCTGATGGGTGCTCTCCACCCGGCGGGCAGCCTGTACGAGCGGCCCGTCAACATGAAGGCGTGCACCCAACAACACGAAGCCTTCCGGCAAGCGCTTCGAAGCAACGGCGTGCGCTGCCTCACAGTGCGCGAGATTCTGCTGTATGACACCGACGTGAGTGTGCGTGCCCGCGTGGAGCTGGAGGACCTGGCCGCTGGGCGGCTGCGCTACGAGCTGGACCCGTCGTGCGACGAACGTCTCCTTTCTTCTGCGGATCGCTTCTACATTGGCGATGAGTACAAGAAGCAGGTCCTGGAATGCATGTCCACTGACCAGTTGGTGGATGTTGTGCTCACTGGGCCTACGGTGAACGTGCAGCCCTCTTTTCGTGATACGGGTTTCACGGCTGCTTACAAATTTGAACCGTTGACGAACGCGCAATTCACACGGGACCAGCAGGTGACAACAGCAAAGGGCATTGTTCTGGCTCGCTTGCGCAGCGAGCAACGGAGACACGAGGTGAACCTTATGAAGCACTGCTTCGAGAAACTAGGCATGCCCGTCATCGGCACAATCGCACACCCTGGCTACTTGGAAGGCGGCGATTTCTTCCCAGCTGGACACGACCTGTGCTTCATTGGCGTCGGCACGCGCACCAACCTGGAGGCGTGCCATCAGCTCATGCAGCGTGACTTGCTGGGTACTCGCCGTGTGGCCGTTGTCAACGACTGCTTCGAGCGTGATCAGGCGAGAATGCACCTGGACACACTGTTCAACATTGTTGGCGATGACGTTTGCCTTCTTGCAGCTGATGTGATTGGAGAGCATTCGCCGTTGCGCCGCACAGTTGATGAGTACGAGCGCGTTGACTTGGTGGATGACCGCAGCCTTCTCTCTGAGAATGGGGATTCCGTGACGCCGCCGACACCGGAGGAGATTGACACCGATGTTCCAGTCACTCCGCTGACTCGATACGTGCTGCGTCGCTCTGGAGTTGAGTTCAGCAAGTACCTTGCAGATAACGGGTTCCACATCGAGCCCATCTCGCGGGAGCATCAGCTTGAATACGGCTGCAACGTCTTGAACCTGGGCGACAGCACATTACTGTCATGCCATGCCGCCACAGCAAGACAGATCGTGCGGTGCCCGCACTTCCACGGCTCCGTCCAGCTGATCGAGTTCAACGCCGTCAACAGCATGTACGGCAGCCTCCACTGCAGCAGTCAAGTCGTGCGCCGTGCGCCTGCAGCCGAGGAGGATCGCGGGGGTCGATGACGTCGTTTCGCGATTCCGCGCTCCACTCGCCGTGACTATATTCAATTAGGAGCGACAATCCGTGTTGTCTTTGCATGCGCGTTGAGAACCAGGTGTCTCAATCTCCAGAGGACGGCACACCAAAGTCAAGCACCAGCTGGGCAGCACGAGCGGGGCGACAGCTGCTTTCTCAGCGGGCTGATTTCAGCACAATCGGCGCATCTGGTATGTCTCTGCTACACCAGGCTGGCGTGCTGTCCTCCAAGCAGCTGACCTTCCCGTTCCACGACTCCCCAGCCTGCGCTGCGCTTGTTCTTAGTGGTCTCCTCACTGGCGGATACACCGTTCTACGCGCCCCTCTGCCCAAGGACGTGGACCTGTCAGACGCGAGCGCACGCGCCGCACACGCAGCTGCTAAACGTCGAGCTCTCCTGGTGAGAAGCCTTGTGCATAGCTACGCCACTGCCTGTTTGTCACCTGACGTTTGAGAATATGTGAAGGTGGGACTGCGTGCGTTGGGCACCGCAACTGCAGCCAGCGCCGTGACAGTAGGTGCTGTTGTTGGGGGCGCTCGCCTTCTGGGCATCAACTCGGTGCGCCAGGGCTGTTTATTTCACTCAAACTCAGTGCGAGCACTGACATTGAGTCCCGGCATTGAACCGTGACAGGCAGCAGACGTGCGCACTTTTGTGCGGCAGCAGGTGACCTCTGCCCCTGAACACCAACAGAGGCCTCATTGCGCCAACATTGAAAAGCCGCGTTGAACGGGGCTGTGCTCAGAAATCATGGCATTGGATGCATTACGCGACATGTCTCTCGCTGCTGGCGCATGGATGAAAGCTCATCAACGAGGCTCAGCAGCTGTGGGTGCTCTCCCGGGTGCTCTCAGCGCAGTCCTTGTGCCAGCGCCGCTGCTTCTGAGTGAGGAGATGATATCAGTGCTTGCAGCAGCGCCGTCGGCTCGGCTGGACGCGTGGATTGAATCTGGCGGGCGCCATCCGGGCCAGGCGGCGACAGAAGCGGTGGCCCTGGAGGGCGCCATGCATACGGTGAATGCCGCGACTCTGGCCCTTGAATCAGCTGCTGCTGACGCTGAGCTCGCGTTCGAGGCGCTCCTTCATGCGCTGCAACGTGATTCAGAGACGGCTGTCAGCAATGGCGACCATGCAGCTGATGTGCCGTTTGCGGATGCGCCGCTTCCGCCGCCACCGCAAACTGGACGGACCACTGACGACATCATCACGTCAGATGTGCTGACAGGCATCTCCACCTCGGTGCTCCTCAAGGAATACCGCAACACAACGTGGGGCCAGTGGGTTGCAATGACAGGCTGCCTTTCGCGAGCACTTGCGCGCGAAGCCCAGCTCAGGCGCGCCATCTGCGATGCGATTCTGAATGCTCCGTCTCCGGGTGCGAGTGGCGGCACGTGGTCGAGTCGCAGTGGCGAGGCTGTGGAGGAGGCGCTGTCAGTGGACATGTGCGATGCCTTCGCGCAGCTGTGGCGGCTGCAGCCGCATGTTGACGACAGCATGCTGAAGTGCATATTGAGCGCCACGCTCGGCGAGTAGTTTGGGTGCATGCAGGGCATGCACACATCGAGGCTGGTGCACTCTGCCTCGAGTTGTGGAGCGCAACTCTCTCGCGCAGCTGTTCTCGCGCTCCTCAAGCCCGATGTCAACATGACACATGTTACGCTGCGTGGCTCTAGCGACACTGGCGTCATGCTGTGCGGGGACACAAAGCAGGGCTGGGACAAGGCCACGGCCTCTGTCGCGCATGATAGACACACTGCTCCCTGGCACGGGTGACCTGCTTATCTTCATGAAAGCGCAAGCAGCTTTTGTGCGCGAGGAGGCTATTGCTCTGTCAGACCAAATCGCGGCGTACATCGAGGCATACGATGAGATGAACGACACAGTCATCTCTGTTCCGGGCAGCTACTGGGTCGACACCGCAGTCGGCAAAGTAATCATCATCGGCATCAGTGCGACTTTCCAGGTGTCGAATGCGTCTCTGGTCGACGTCCCCACTGTTGGCGTTGTGATCCCGTCATCAACAGTGCTTGCGCAGCCGAATATTCCAGGACGTTTCATCGGCGGTGGTTACACATCGTTTGGCGGCACAACTGTGATGCAGCCACGGCGCGGTCTGATCGAGAGTCGTGACAATGCACTGCGCAAGGCAAAGACAGAGCGTCCAACTGCACGCAGACATGTTCTGTCGGTCGACGAAGCACGAGCTGCTGCCAACGACGGCTTCGTCACGGATCTGGTGACCATGCTTCCGCCCCTTCTACAGCGCAAAGTGCTGTCATTGCTGGCGGCGCCTCACAACTTTACGCTGACGTCTCCGCAGCTGTCGCCTAACCTGTTGTCTTCGGCTTTCATTTCATACTTCGACGTTGAGTTCAGCGTCAGACCGCTCCTCGTTTCGAACCAAAGGGCAGCGAACACACGCTTTGCACAGACGAATCGATTTGGCAGTGACGGGACCATGGCCACTGGCATGTTGATTGCCCCGACGCTGACAAGCTTCGTCACCACTACATTGCAGCAAGCCGCGGCTGCAGCGTCCGCGGCGTTCGGCTTCGGGGCTGCTCTCGTGCAGAGGAAGACACCTGCTGTTGCGGCTAATGTGCAAGGCAAGGTGGACACTCTGCAGGACTTTCTGAACATCCAGTTCGGTCCTCTACCAGCTTCACTCACACTCGAGTTTGATGTGCTGTTCCGCGCTCAGCTCAGCGTGAATGATGGTGATATTGCCTCGGTGATCTGATCTCACACTCCCGTCGCCATGGCTTTCGCTTTCATGTCATAGCATCATGTGAAAGCCAGTCGCGCTTGCTCTGAATGCAGCATCCACGACTGGTGGTGCGGTCATCGCAGCGCGCAGGTCTGCTCGGTCCCGTACGGGCTGGTCAGTCCTACCGTGGCGGGCAAAGCGGCTACCTGCTGAGACCACACGGCAACCGGCTGCGCCTCTGCGTCCTCTTTGCAGTGGCGCTATGCGGCGCGCGCTTCGTTTCCTGGCTTGCGCTGCCTTCGTCCACCACCAAAGACTGGGCGCCATACCCAGCCCTGTCTCCGCCGCCTTGGATTGCACAACGGGAGTCAGCTGCTCGCGTGCAGCATAGAGACGTCGTCGTGTGGCCCAGCCCGCCACCTGCCCGGGCGCCGCAAGCGGTGCAAGCACCTCAAGCACAGACACAGACACCAGAGACAGCCAAGCCGCGAGGCGAGCCCCCTGTTGCGTCGCCGCCACCTGTGAAGGCGACATACCCTGCCGACTGCCGCACGTGTGCTGTGGCCGACCACTTGGTGTTCAACACACATGCAGCGAAGCTCTTTGCCCGGATCGAGGGACGTCCGCAGAGAGGCTTATTTGTGCGTCTCTATCATGGCACAGCGCAGAGTGTGTGCGCTGCGCGTGCTTTCTGTAACGCAGTGTGTGACGCGCGACCACATGTGTGCAGGTCACGTTTGGGTCGTTGGGGATGCAGGAGTTCATCAAGAACTGGGTGACCCAAGTGCGACTCAAGCGGCTGGGTCCGTTCCTGGTAGGCGCATTAGATGACGGAGCGGCGGAGCTGTGCGAGAGCGTCGGCATTCCGGCGGTGTCCTTCGGTGCGTCGCGCCTCTTGCATGGCTTCAGGGGCCTCATCTTCTGATTGATGTGAGACACCGCTGCAGGTGAATTGAGCATGAACACGACGGGCGCATACTGGCGCACGAATGAGCGCACCTTCCTGGCGATGGCCACCCTGAAGACGGAGCTTCTGCGTGGCCTCCTCTCTGCAGGTTGGGACTGCATGATGTCGGATGTGGACGTCCTCTGGTTTGACTCCCCCTGGCCGTGGCTGGGAGCCAACGGCGTGGCCCCTGTTGCAGAAGCCGCGAAAATGGCGAAGGCGGATGTGTTGATTAGCACTGACATTGTTGAGGTTGAAACAGACAGCATCCACGCCAACTGGCTGCTGAACCGGGAGTACAACACCGGCATCGTGTTCTTCAGAGCTACGAATGCAAGCATCCAGCTCGTCAAGCTCTGGCGTGTGCGCTGCGATATTGAGGGCGCGATTGAGGGCCTCTACATCAACGACCAGGCTGTATTCAACCGCATGACACACGGCCAAGCTTCCGGCATCGTTGAGCCGCTCGACTTGCTGCCTGAGCAGATGCCGGACTTGGATCCGGCTGCAGTGCGGGGCGTCTACCATGTCACATCACCAGTTATGGCGGACACCGGCCAGGGCCTGCGTGTCGCTATGGGCGTCCTCCCCATGCAGCGCTTCTGCAATGGCCATGTATTTTTCATCAACCGTCTGGCCTGGCGGTTCGGCTTGCGGCCAGTGGCGGTTCACGCTACGTACCAATACGCTGATGAGAAGGTGTACTCCTACGGCAAGCGCCACCGACTGCGTCAGGCTCAAGGCTGGCACATGGATCCGGACGAGTATTTCACAACGGGTAAGTACTTGTTCATCAGGGGGGAGTCTCTCATGGCTGGCGCGCCGCCATTTGTGCGA
>Ga0164296_1003568_pt1 | contig 14603 bp, 22 predicted proteins | sample GEODES057metaG_FD_113533 | JGI IMG/M metagenome (GOLD analysis project Ga0164296, IMG submission 113533) | Dystrophic lake water microbial communities from Trout Bog Lake, Wisconsin, USA - GEODES057 metaG | ecosystem: Environmental > Aquatic > Freshwater > Lake | place: USA: Trout Bog Lake... | reverse complement strand
GGGACACCTGCCACAAAATCTACATCCTCATGGATGATGAGCAAATGGAGAAAATGGCTGAGTATGGTTACGACCCGCTCATCAAAGCCACGGACTCTACACCAGAAGAAATGTTTAACCTGTTAAGAGATTGGTATGACAATTCTTGCGGGCTACGTTTCATATCCACAGTAAAGACCGTAGAGTTCGGAGCAGGTTTCTACGACATCGTCGGACAGGAGGACGAAGAATGGTAAGACAGCATATTTTCCAAGAGGGAGAACGCTTCTATCTCGTAGATATCTACGAAAGTGGGCGTGTAACCCTAAAAGTCAAAGAAGAGGGCTGGACAGACATATGGAGTCTGCCAGTAGATGAAGTAACGAAGGAGTATTTATGAGAACCCAAGACCCGATTGACATAGTACCCATCCAGTTTGCAGATATTGCCAAGCTGACCCTGATGGAGTCATCAAGTCTGGCTTCCGAGTTCATCCAATGGATGGAGTCATGTACTGACACACCGTTCGATGATAATGTAACTGCCTTAGTAGTAGATGTTGTAATGACATATACTGCCAAGATAGTTAGTCTTGCCCAAGTATCCATGCTGGGGCAACTCCTATCCGAAAGGGATAAGGAACAAGTTTTGGCTGAGGTGGAGGAATTCAGCCAAATAATCAACGCTGTAAAAAACCTAACTGAGGATTCAGAGTAACCTCCTTTCCTCTGAGTCGGGATTGCAGGTCTGCGGGGGCGTAGACCTGCCGTCCAACCCAAACCGCCCCTAATAACTAACCACCTACTATGGGAGAAGCATGACTACAACAATAACACCTCGCCAAAAGGCGACCGCAGTAAATGTATGCCGTCAGAAGGCTATGCGCCAACTGGCTAAAACATATCGGGCTGAGTATATTAAGCTCTATGAAGGCTTCTGCAAAGAAGCTGGATTGGATATTAACCACCACTCCAAGTCCAAATCAGCTATGTTGCGTAAGAAGCAAGACCGTATCAACAAGCTGAAGGCTGAGCTAAAGCACCTCGAAGCCTTGCTGGAGAACAAAAACCAACCACCTGCTAGTGAGAAGGAGCTCTTTGAGCTCTGGAAGCAAACGGTCAAAGGTATGTAACAAGCTAATTAAGAGCCTCGAAGCAGACTTCCCCCTGCTTCGGGGCTTTTTTTATGCCCAAATCGGGCAAAACGCCCAACCCAAACATAAGTGGCATTGGGTTAAGGCATAAGGGAACTTGTTCCCTAGGAACCAACCTGTGCAAATCCTGAGAATTAGCTGGGCACGGGCTGAATTGACAGTAATGCCTATATAGGTATAGGAGAGAGAGGCTCGGCTCATAACCAGCCCGTTTGCAGAAACTGCTACCCAGCTAATTAGCACTTTGGGCTACTGCCAGCCACTAAAAACAGGCTGAGTAGGAGAGCGACCAGCTTTTCAGCTATATCTGCCTAGTTTCTATATGATAACTAGCTAGAGAGAGAGAGCAGAGAGCAGAGAGATTCCTGAGAGTTAGCTGAGCACCAGCTTAATGGTGCTCTCTCCCTACCCCCTATATGATTGCCCTATCTGATTCCTATATCTATTACCTATATAGTTATGGGCACAGATAGCTTACGCCGAAATTTTTTCGTGGCACACGGCGTGTCGCGGAATATATCGAGGGTTACGTAAGTTGTACGTGTTAAGGTGTAATCACAGCGAGCAGATAGTCTGCTCCTGTATTTAGAAAGGGAACATCTTTATTATGATTGGTTTATTAGTAACTAGTGGCGACAACGGTTGCGAGCAGAGCCTCGTTGTGCCCGAAGGTAATCAGGCTGTCGTTTATTACCGCGTAGCTACAGGCGAGCGTGGTGCAGGTCAGGCATGGCACAAGACAGAGTTTTCCGCCTTGCCCGACACCAAGACAACAACTAGCCCATTAGCAGTTGTGCTGACACTTCGTGACTACGAGCTTATTGCTCAGGGTCAAGTCGGTGGTATTGCTACTAAGGCACTTATGAGTGACCCGCTACCTGACCTAGATTTTGCAGGTAGCCACCGTTCTATCGTCTCTAGTATCGCCCGCCGTCTCTATCTAGGAGACAATTCGCTTAACGATTATATTGCCGATAAGCGCCGTACCTCCCCTATCGTATTCAGCCCATTAGCAGAGTCGCCAACGCCCGATTTTTCTACGCCAGCGCCTACTGTTATTGAGCCTGTTATTACCACTCCTACTCAGGACAACGTGCTCAGCCTCGCTATGGCTTCTGTACCTAACTCTAAATGGGCTAGTCAGTACGTGAACCGCGAAGTCGGAGGTATCAAGGACTTTGATATTTTAGATACCGCCATGCGTAATCAGCAAAACGTACTCATCAAGGGTCATGCTGGCTCGGGTAAGACTATGTGCGCTATGGCATACGCCTCCTCGCGTGGCTATCGCTACTACAACGTATCTAGTCATAATGGACTAGAGCCAAGCGAGCTATTCGGTCAATGGATTCCAACGCCTGACGGTCACTACAAGTGGCAGGACGGCGCAGTTACCGACATGGTTCGTCATGGCGGGGTCTTGCTTCTCAATGAAGTGAACTTTCTCCCTGAACGATTAACAACTGTCCTGTTTGGACTTTTGGACGACCGCCGTGAGATTCAGTTGCTCTCCAATGGTGGCGAAGTAATCAAGGCTCATAAAGAGCTACTTATTATCGCTGACATGAACCCTGACTATCGTGGCACGCGCCCAATGAACCAAGCGTGGCATGACCGATTTATGAAGGGTCATATCCTAGAGTTTCCATACGACCATAAGATTGAGGCTAAGCTAGTTAAGAGTAAGTCTCTCCTCGAAATGGCGAACGCCTTGCGTGCTCGCTACGACCTAGAGGAGATTAACACGCCTATCTCAACACGTGCGCTCGTAGGCTTCTGCACCAACGTTGATAACCTCGGTTTGGACTACGCCGTCTACTCATACCTAAATGGGTTTGATGAGAAGTCAGGCGAGCGTGGCGCTGTCAAGCTCGTATTCGATACGTACAAGGCTAACATCGCGCAGGAGCTCGGCGTTACAACCTTCGTTACCTCGACCAACGCTGACGAGACAGTAGGTATCTAAAGTGTCTGATTACTACTCAATACAACAACGCCTTCGGCAGGAGTTTGCAGAAGCTAAAGGGGTTGATATGACTAATCCCGAGGCTGTTAGTACGTTTTGGGATAACGTCTCATACTCAGATAGATACGATATTGAGTCCGAAGCTCTCATGGAGTGGGAAGATACTCAAAGCGAGACGATAGCTCAGTACGATAGCGTGGCTAACGTATTCACCAAAGCTGACCGCATTATTACTAATCAAGATATTACGGTCAATATCTCGCCCGCCAACTCGACCATGAAAGTCGTGGCAAGTAATAACGGCTCTGTTATTGCTATGAACCCTAATCTCCTCGACAACGTGGACGAAGTAGGTATCGTAGGTATCAACGGCGTGAACTACCACGAACTCGCCCATGCTCTCTACTCGCCACGTGCGGGTAGCGAGCTAGGCAAGTGGGTTACAAGCGAGACAGTTACTATCTCCGACCCTAGCACCAACGCGCCGATTACTTTCCCCAAGTACCAATTCGCGCTCAACACGCTAGAGGAGGCTCGTATCGAGACTCTCATGGTTACTAAGTATCCTAGTAGCAGGTACTTTCTCGAAGTAGCGACAACTACTTACGCGATAGATACACGCGACCGTGAAAGCCTTGCGGGTGCGTTCTATCTTACACGTGGTCGCCGTCACCTCGACCCTGCATTACGTCAGCAGGTCGCAGACTTATACGTAGCTACTTATGGCTTATCCCAAGCTCAGCACGTGGCACGCATTATTGACGAGTATCGCACGCTCGCCTTCCCTAAAGATTCGGCACGTGCTAAGGAGCTAATTATTGAGCTCTACCAATATGTCGGACACCAACCTCCTAGCCATGCGGGTAAGAACGGCAAAGGTCAAGGCTGTGGTGAGCGCAAGCTCATGCGTGCGGGTCGTCCTGCAAAGGGCTCAGAGCAAAGCGAGCTACAGAACAAGGCACGCCAAGCCGAGGGGCAAGCCGAGAAGTTGCGCGAGCCTGATAACAAGTCTGATAAGCCTAACGAGGAGTCACGCAACGCTGGCACAGAAGTTGCTGATGATACCTACGTAGATAATCAGAATACTTATGAAGGGCTGGATACTATCGCCCAAGAAATTAACAACCGAGCCAAACAAATTGCGCTGTTGCCTGACGTGCTCGCCGAGGTTAAGACTCTTACTAAGGCTCTTAATGGTGAGGGTTATGGTAACAACTTAAAGAAAGACAACGCGTTTACTTATGATACGGATATTCCGCAGGACGTTCGTTACTCAGCGACTAAATTCGGTGATGAGTTAGAGCGCCTACGCGTGGATAACGACCCTATGTGGGAGAAGGAGCGCCCAAGCGGAAAGCTCAACGTGCCACGTACCATGAACGCCTCGATTAACGACCTGCCACGCCTGTTCGATAAGTGGTCAGAGGGCAACGACAACTGTGATATTGAGGCAGTTATTATGCTCGACCGTAGTGGCTCTATGTCCTACGACATACTCAGCGCAAGTCGCTCCGTGTGGGCTATGAAGCGCGGGCTAGAGCGTATCAACGCCAATGTCGCCGTCATATCGTTTAATCAAGTTAGCCGTAATCTCTACGATATTGACGAGAAGGCACAGCCTAATAGCCTAAAGGTCAGCCGTACAGGAGGAGGCACAGAGCCTAGTAAGGGATTGCGTACTACCTACCGACTCATGCGTGCCAGCTCAAAAGCTACCAAGCTAGTCTTTATTGTGACAGACGGCTCATGGAGTAACGAGAACGAGTGCAACGCAGTTGTCAAGTCAATGCAGGAGGACGGCGTAGTTGTGTGCGTTGTGTATATCGGAAACCTGCACAAGTACGAGTATATTGACGACCCGCAGACACGCCGAGAAGCGATTGACCGCGACATTAAAACTTACGGTCATGGCGCTGACCACTTTACCGCTATCACTAAGCCAAGTGACCTAGTGCAAGTGGCACGCAAAGTAGTAACAAGTCAGTTAGCACCAGCACGGCGCTAATCCAACCCAAACAAAGGAATAATCATGTCAAGCTATGAGGTTATAGTTACCGCAAGTATCTCACACACGGTCGAAGCCGAGTCACGTGACGAAGCTATCATGCAAACCGTGGAGTGGGTGGAGAAAGACTACGGAAAGCTAGGCGACAAAGCCAGCTACACAACTAAGAAAGTGGGGCTCTGATTATGGGCATGGACGTTTATGGCACAAAGCCAAAGGACAGCACAGGCGAGTATTTCCGCAACAACGTGTGGTGGTGGAGACCACTATGGGATTATTGCGAGAGCGTTTATGAGCCTTGCCGTAATATCGAAGGTCACTCCAATAGTGGAGCTGGCTTCGACGAAGATGGTGCACTTAAACTCAGCCAAGTATTACAAGCAGAAATTGACTCAGGTCGTACTGCACAATACGAGGTTAGTTACAATGCGTTTCTCGAATCACTACCCGATAGCCCATGCGATTTTTGCAACGGCGTAGGTATCGTGCAAGTCAAAGAGGGCTGGTTTGACTATGTGGAGGGTCAAGTTACCTTCCGCGACCCATGTAATTCTTGCAAGGGCACAAAGGTCAAGCCTCACTTTCAGAAACACTATCCGTTTAGTGTAGAGAACGTCCAAGAATTTGCCGATTTTCTAAAAGCCTGCGGTGGCTTCGAGATTTGCTAAGGAGCTAATTATGAGCATGAATCATATGTGGACAGTTATTGTAGGTACTGTCGGCGAGATAGAACAATGCGTGGGGGTATTTGATACCGAGCACGAAGCCGAGACCTATTCCCATGAAATGCGTACAACTTTTTATGAGAACGGCGATGCCTACACGGTTGTAGTCAGACCACTACTAGAGACCATAGAAGATTTCTACAATATCTACGAGAAAGACGGAGAGGACGACTAATGACCGAGCTGTGCGAGATATGCGAAAGCAACGAGAAAGAGTATCCCGAGGGCAAGTGGTGTACCTCATGCAAAGATGAGTTTAAGAGGAGCGATAATGACTAGCGTTATCTACAACCTATGCGTTATGAAGTATGAACAAGGCGGGCAAAGCGCCGTGTTAGATTTCGTATCGCGCAACTTTCCTGAAATTAAGTGGTCATGGTGTGAGCCATGCGAGAGTGAATCTCCTATCGAAGATAGTACCTGCCTAGTATGCGGAAGCGTGGTGAAAGCATGAGCAAGCAACATCACTTCGTTGTCTATTTTGACGACAAGACCCTTAAATGGGATATTGAGTGGGAGACAAGTATCAACTACGATGAGGGTGACGTATGGGATACCGAAGCCGAGGCTTGGGGCTTCTCAGAGCCCGAGGACTCCATAATTAACGACCTACGGAAACGACTAGGAGATAACTAAATGAGTTGGAGTATGAGAGATTGCCTCAACTGTGACGAGCGTACCCCGCACTATGGCGAAACCGTTGCGACCGAGCGTTGTGTAATCTGCGGTGGTAACTAGATGAGTATTAGTATCAGCGCCATGCAAGTAGCCTCAGCTATTGAGCGAGCAGAGAAACGGTGCGAAGAGGTTATCTTGCCTGTGTTCGGAGAAGATAGCAGGCTAGTTTTTATGATTGCCGTAGCCCTAACTATGGGTGCGGTCACCACCGAGCTTATTGGCGAAGAGGGTGCGACCTCCCTAGCCGAAGAGACCGTTGGACTAATGGGAGTTGATACTGCTAATATCAGCCCTACGAGCGTACAGAAGCTCTTGCAAGAGATTGCAGATAAAGTAACCCGAGACGAAGATTTTTAAGGAGAGACACAATGGCTAAAAAGATAAGTCAGACAATGAAGGTAACGCTAGAGAAGAACACAACCGTAGAACGTGGCGGTGCATGGCTTCTCGGTATCGCTATCCATGAAGAGGGTGCTAGTTTCACCGTCTACCATGAGATGAGTGCGTGGGCTAACCCCTCCGCAGCAAAGCGCCATATCAAAGAGATTGTTCAGCACTACACACCACGCAAGAGCATAAAGCTCAATGTTGATAAGCTCGACACTAACGATAAGCCTGTTTCTATTTCAGGAGAGCTCGCATATAAGGTGGAACGCTAATGGGATTTGAGAAAGACCCTATTACTCCCGATTCAGATTGGGAGATTACTGCCCCTTTTACAGGCGACGGAGATGATGAGGACGACTACGGCGCTGATGACGAAGGCTACGAGTATGAAGAGTCCGAAGATGTCGAATAATGAAGAGCCTGTTTTAACTTCCGAGACCCTGACCGAGCAAGAGCAAAAGCGGTTACAAGAGTTAGTGGATAAATACAACACCAAGCACCGAAAAGTTTGATTGCGGATATGAGAGAGAGTCAAAGCGTCATAACCCTTTCTCCGCTAAGGGCGGTCAAGACTTCTCACTTTTATTAGACATGGTAAGAGAGAGAACGAGCCGTACCTGCTCTATCTCATAAGGAAAGCCCCTCTAGTTTTGGGACTAGGGGGGCTTCTCTATTTAGTCTTTATTGTCTCTACAGACATAGCAGAGAGATTCTGAAGAGTCGCGGGGAATATCCTCGAACTCTGCAAAGCACTCTACGCACTTTACTTTCATATATTATCCTTAATTAGTTTTACCTCGCACGCGTCTGTTGTGCAGTACGCCTCTCCTATAGCGTCAGAAGCGAGTCCTGCGTAAACTCCTGCCAAGTCTATTGGGAAGAGAGTCATGGTATAGCTCTCGTACTCCTCGGCAGTAATCTGCGTGTAAGGCATTTGTGGGTAAGTACCGTTGTCCATAGGTAGAAACGAGACAGTCTTTAGTTGTCCGTCGTACATATGGAGAGCCGTACCGATTGACTTAGCCTCTTTCTTAGGGTCAAAAGAGACCGTGACTGACACAGAGTTGTCAGACCAATAGCGCTGAGCGGTTGCCGCCAATGCCATTTTCTCGTAGATAGAGACGTCCTTCTCTGAACGGAGAGAGTCCGACTTAACAGGGAAAAATACTACTGAGGTAGTTTCAGGAGATTCGCTGGCTGGCTCAATGCGGTACTGAGCCATTTGGAAGAGAGGCAACATAGGGTCGTTATTACTAAAACGAATAGCACGTAGGAAATACTGACCCCCTACCGTCCAATGCACGCCAGGACTCTCGCCTACGAGAATAGAGACCGTACCCGAAGGCTTGACGGTCGTAGTCTTAATAGACTCACGAACACCTAGCCACTCTGAGTAGCCTTTGTCGTATGCCTGAACCGTGTTGTAGCCCTCGTTCATCCACTCACGAAGTTTGGGTAGGCCGTGGTTGTCAGCAAAGTTTGCAATACCCGAGATAGAAGTGCCGATTCTGCGGTTTCGTTGCATGATGGCATTTGTCTCTTCCCAATGGGTAGGGATAAGAGTAACTGTCTTGGCATAAAGATAAGCGAACTTCAGAGTACGCTTAAAATCTTCAAGTGAGTCGTGGCGGCTAAGGTATGTCTCCACCAACGTACAGCACTCGAACGATTCCAATGACTGCTCGGCGCATGGGTTGTAGCCCGCGGCACGCCAATCCTTGTTGTTCTCGGGGTCAGCTAGGCGACCGTACTTACGAGTCATATCCATCCAGATAACACCTGGCTCACCGTTGAGGGCTATGCCGTCAATGATTCCAGAGAGGTCTTGCCCAACATTTACCTCGACTGAGTTGTTAGACATAAAGCCCCAGCCTGGATTCTTAGCTGAGTATGAGTTGCGCTCTGGGAATACCTTTGCGTTCTTTAAGTTTAGAAAGTCTTGGTCATCTAAGCGACCCATGAGGAGCTCGGCTGAACGGCGAACGTTGCCCGATACTACGCAGACACCTATTAGGTTTCCAATGTCAGCAATATCTACACGGGTCAGCTTCTCGCCAGCACGACCTGTGAACATCTTACGAATATGGTTATGAAGTTTGAGCAAAGGCTCGTGTCCCGCAGCAGTTCCACCAAAAGTCTTAATGGGCTCGCCAGCAGGTCGGATGAGGGTGTAGTCAAAGAGAGGTAGTTTCTGGTCTGGACGCAAGTGGGAGTTGATAAGCAAAGCGGTTGAGTCTACCCAGCCCTCACGGGTGTCAGGGATAACGTAGGTCTCCTCGCCCTGTGGCTCGTAGATAGTAAAGTCCTTGTCAGCACCCTTGTCATCAAAGCCAACACCTACGCCGAGCATCGACGCTTCCATGAGGAAAGCAAAAGGCTTAGCAGGGTTGTTACGAGTCATCTCTAGGGTAGATACAAAAGAGCAGTTCTGCAAAGCGGCTGAGTTCTTCTGCTCATTGACGAGCGGTGTACCCATCATCCACAGGCCTCGGCCTGGCGGTGTCCACTTGAGATTCCACATACGGTCAAAAGCCTCTTTCGCAGAAGCCTGAGCCTTTGAGTCGTTCCACGGGAGGCGGTTGGTCTTGCAGTAATCCTTCTGTAGGGAATACATACCGTTGATGACGCGAGCGCAGACATCGCTCCACGTCTCCTTAGTTCCGTCATCCTTTAGGCGGCTATATGTTCGTAGAAAGGTAATCTCTCCTACCGAGTTGCCAGCGGCGTCTTGGTATCCCCACGGCACTTTCTTCTCGCGGTAAGCGTCTACGAAATCATCGGCCAATCTAAAGGTCAATCCCATTTGTCATTTCCTCGTCTATTAAAAGTGAATGGTTAGCATAGCTGAAACACACCTGCATAAGCAGTCTGACTTACCCTAATTCCTAGTGCACTTACCCCCTTTGTATATGATATGAAGCTAGTTACTTATCCTCAATACTTTGCTGAATAATCCGCGTGGTTTCGGTCTCATTGAGCCCACCATTTGGCAGTTCTCTGAGTGCTTGCGCCTTGTCTCCGAAGATGGCCGAAAGCACGCCAGCACCTGCTGACTTACCCTCAACAGTCATGCGAATAAACGAGGATGAGTCGTCAAGTTCTTTGGTTGTTTTGATTAACTTAAAGAGGCGGTCAATCTCCTGCGATACATTGGGGTCAGCGTATCCACCGTTCATTTCTTCGGTAAATCGCATAAAAGCAACCCTTTGACCCTGCATTTCGATAATAGCGTTGATGAGTGCCTTGAGTTGTTCTTTGGTCTTTACCTCGACTGGAAGGTTGAAAGCACACATATTGGCAGGCTTAAAAGCAGGGCAGTTAGCAGCTACAAAGCACGTATCGCAGGCCCGCAGTGAGGCTTGTTGTGTACGTACAACAGGCACATCCTTAATTATTTCATTACCATTTTCATCGGTCTCTACGACGGTCTTTAAGTCGTATCCGAACACAGGTAAATTGGTCATTTCATCTGGTTTTCGCGGTTCAAGTTTCCGCACTTGAGGGGGTCTTATATCAGCATTGGCGGGGGGTGTTGCCGCGTTTTCTACACCTTGAGTTTCATCGCTCATATATGATATGTCCTCGCCATTTTCTATCTGGTTAAGCCGTGTCTCTAGTTGTTGGTATGACCAAACAGCCAGCTTGGAAACTTCCTTGTTGTCATCTTCCATAATCAAATCGTAGTCAATCCCAGCCTTCTCATAGATAGCCTTGTATCGTGGGCGGGCTTGGTCTTTCATGCGCTTGGGGTAACGTACCAAAGAAGTTCCGTTCCACACAATCGTCTCGCCTCGCATCATCGGGCTGAGCCACGACATTGTGCTGGCGGTCTCAACAGCTACTCGTCGTAGGTTGTCTGGTCGGGCACATGAGATAGCATGAAAGCGTGTACCGTGGGTGCGGTTGTAAGTACGGGTAGCCTGAGCAAGCTGGACGTGCTCCTCAATCGAATCCCCCGTGATACCAATATCTAGGTAGTTATCAACTAGGTCAGATAGCCCCTCAAAGCCCGTAGAAGGCCGCCAGACGGGTAGAAACTTGGATGGTGGTACTTGTGACCAAACGGTCTTCCGCTGGTTCTCAATGAAGTCTGAGGTCAGGGCAGGGTGGTCGAACTCACTAAATAGGCTGATACGAGTTATGTTGGCAAGCACGAACTCCTCGTAGTCCGCGGCAAACTCCTCAAGCTCGCGCCCTGTTAATTGGATGTTCTTAGGCAGGCCAGGATGCACAAATATACGCGTCTCGGTATTAAAGTAATTGTCCAGCAGATAGGACTTGTTCTTAGGCAGTCCACGCTTGGTAAGGCGGTAGTAACTGACACCCATGTAGGTACAGCCCGCCGACTCTAAGATAACCCTGTTACTAGGAACTTCTGCACCCAGCATAATCAGGTTCATAGACGACCGTCCTTAGCCAGCATTTCCTGTTGGCGGTCGAGCTCTGAGGTGATGTCGTCCCATGACTTGCGACCTTCACGGCCATCAGGTCTGAACTTGTAATCTAAATAAGTGGGGTGGCAGAAGGCCATAGATGTAACGCCAACCTCTAGCAGACTCTTAACGATGTCCAGCTCGGCGGTAATAACTAAATCAACGGGGCCTTGTGACCTAATGTACTGAATCATTCTGACCCAAACATTTTCGCCAGGCGGGACAATCTTCCAGTCAAGGATGTCGTCAAACTTATGTAGCTTTTGCTGACGTAGCCAAAGGTCAGCCTTCTCTTTATCCTCGGCAAGTAGCAGGACTTTATTAGTCTGATTAAGGTGGTTGTAAAGGTGCAGGCCATCACGGATGGGCGCATTGTTCTTGTCGTTACGAATAACGCCGTCGACAAACATAACTATTGCCATTTAGTGCTCCGTGTATGTAGGTGTTAGTTGCGTGTAGCAGCGCGTCGAATTAGCAGACTAGCATCAGGCAACTCTACACCATATGTCTGTGCTGCGAACTCTTGCTTAGACTGCTTAGAAATTTCTTTTAATCGCTTTAGTGCGGGGACAATACCAGATGACTTACCAGCCTGCCAGCGGTAGTTAGCGTAATCTAAATAGCCTTGTCCAACAGGGCTAAAGGCATACTTGCGACCCTCATGGATGTCGTCAAACAACGCCGCACCCTGCATAACTGCAAGATGTAATGCGGCCTCTGCGTTGATGCGAGCCGCGGCGCTTTGAGATGCGGTAACTGCGTTCAGCGCTTTTTGATAGCGGGACAAGATGCCTGATGCAAGAACTAAATCACGTTGTGACTTGCTCTCCCAATCAGCGGGGCGGAACGGTGATGTAATAACAGGTTGTACTGTCCATGAATCAGATGTCAGGTTGTATGCTGAGTACGGACGAATCTCTACGATATTGCTACGAACATTGACGTAGAACGTTAGCTCGTATGTATCCATGAAGTGTGCGGTTGATGGGTTTAGCTCTTCGCCAAATCCCTCGTTAAACATTGACGCAATCTCTTGGTCGCTAAGGCCCGTGAATCGGTTGTTAGCTTGGCGGAACTTGATGTAGTCAATACCAACTAGGCAGTCAAGGTCTGCGGGTTCGCGCTCTGCCGCCCATTGGTAGGAAACTCCTGAACCAGCTAACCAAACATTGCACCATGACTCAGGGTCTGAATAGGTGGGACGCAAATAGTTGAACAACGCCGCGAGTATGGAACTGCGAACGTGAGGTATAACTTTATTGTTTTTGATAAGGCGTGGGTCAAGGATGCCGTTAGGCTCGCTAAAGTATGAGGTTGACCCAGGCTGAATCTCTACAGGTTCGGCTTTGCTCGCGAGTACCTCGTAGAAGTTCATCTAGTTAGTATAGTGGATTACTCGTCTTCCTCGTCGAGGTAGTCCTCTATATCTTTATTGTTTAATGTACCAAACGGAACCCACTCAGGGAATGAATCCTTGTCAAGCATAATGCTCAGTGCGATTTCGTGCTTGAATCCAGCCTTCAATAAGGCTGTGTAAAACTCATTAAGCCAAATACAGTATGCCTCTAGCTTATTGTACGAGTTGTGTTCGGTGTCTTGAACCTTCTTCTTACGTGGCGTTGCCATGGCATCCCCTGTCGTTACAATAGGCCTTTTTCCTGCAACGATTGTCTCATAGCTTGGCTGACTTTCTCGCCCTCACTCGTACCCATTTCTGACATTGTTGTACTGACAACGCTGCGGAGGGCTTGTAACTGGATGGTTTCCATGATTTCGGCACAGCCGTGTTTGATGTCATAGATGTTGGGCTTGCGGCTAACGGCAGGAATGTCCGATAAGTCCGTTGTGGCCGAGTATGAACCATCCTCGTGGCGGATGATAAGGAACGCTGTATCCACGGTATCGCCTTTGTCTGTCATTCGTATAGGCCTTTCTTGCTAAATGCCCGCTGTTGAACCATCATCTTGTAAGGGCAGAAGTCGCATAAGTAGACCTTGGGGCCGCGGTGCTCGCCCAAACCTTCCTTTTTGCGGTCAGCTGAGGTGCCAGGCTTGAGCTCTTTGGCGTCTACCTTGTAATCTCCACAGCTAGTTGTTGGGCGCATATGAAGGTTGTAGCACTTCATGGCGTCTTCGTGGAAGTTGGATTTAGTGTCGTAGAAGTTGGTGCCGAACACGTCAAGTCCTGAGGAACCCTCGCTAATTTGCTTGAGGACCTCTTGTTTTACGTCTGGGCGTGCCCAGTATTTGAGGGGAAACTTCATAAGTAGCCCGAGATGAGGCTCAGGCTTTTGATGCTTCTCTACGGCTACCTGTAAAACGGTATCGTATTCAGCTGGGCCCTCGAAGTCGGGCAGCTCGTCGATAGACTTGCAGGTACGGCAAACAAGCAGACGAATCTGCTGCTCGTTACGCTCTTTTTCGGCAAGGGCCTTGAGGTCTACCGCCAATTTATGCTCCTAATAATAGTCTAGTTAATGCAAATAGTATAACAGGTTTTAGAACTCGGCTGAACTCCATGGGACGCTGTTGCCAGATGGCATACGAGTATCCTTGTTGGTTGCAGCTACTGAGCCGCGACCATTGACATTGGAATCTGCTGCAGATGGGCGGATGCCATGAGCTGCAAAGGATGAGGCTGTGTGATGTGCACAATCTCCCTCGCACTTTAGGCTTTCAGAATCTGCTGGTACGGTGCGCTTGCAGTCTGGGCCAACGCAGGGGACCTGCAAACCTTTGAGATGTGCAACAGGAACTCCAGCAAGTGAATCGTGAATCTTAGTCTTTAGACCATTGGCAGTTGCTAGTGCGCGAGGATGTGGGTCAGTCATGTGACCTGTCCACTTTTGAGTGTCGCGGTAAGCGGCTGTAATAATCTTGTTAGTATGGAAACGTACCTTTGGGTCTTCAGCGGCCTCTGTTACTGAGCGTTGTGCCTCTGCGGCACGGCCTGAACGAGCTGAGCGGCCACCACGTAAACCCGAGGTTTTTCCAGCAGAATCAGCTTTAACCATATTAGGTTGTTCGGTAGCAAGTTCTGGGAAGTTTTGACGGTCTTGACGCAAGCTAGCGCTCTTGAACATTGGGTTGTTGCGACCACCCTTGAGTACAGTGGCCTCTTCAATTTCATTGCCAGCTTGGACTCCGCGGCGTGCTGCCTCTGGGTCTGGTGACTCTGCAATCATGCGCTCAACTCGTGAGTTGGTGTCCTTCTTAATAGCTTTACCAAGTGATGAAACGCCTTTTGCTTTAGCAGTTGTCTTAGCAAATGGTGTCTG
>Ga0164296_1003567_pt1 | contig 14605 bp, 11 predicted proteins | sample GEODES057metaG_FD_113533 | JGI IMG/M metagenome (GOLD analysis project Ga0164296, IMG submission 113533) | Dystrophic lake water microbial communities from Trout Bog Lake, Wisconsin, USA - GEODES057 metaG | ecosystem: Environmental > Aquatic > Freshwater > Lake | place: USA: Trout Bog Lake... | reverse complement strand
TCAGTCGGAATCAAACTTAAACAGCAGGCGCTATGATAGAACAGAAGGCAGAACCGGTTTGAATTTTACGCGAAAGTTCTTTATGACATTAGAAATAAAACAATCATACAAAGCTTTGTGGGGTGCATACAATACTACCGATTCATCTAATCTTTCAATTGGTTGCTTGTGCAGTATATCCGGGCTTTTACCAAAGAAACAAGTTTCTACATTTGATTTATATAAAGAAAGAGTGGTTAACCATGATCCTAAGATTTCAGTACAAAATTGTGATTTTGTAAACAGGCTTTCTTTTCATTATATCATGATTGACAATACAGAGTATTTAATTGGAAAATGGTTTACCGGAGACAATGCTTCTGCAGCCCGTGATGGCTCTTCCGGTGCGTTTATGTTACAGCATATTAGTTTGACAAACAAGATGAATGTTGATGAGCTTTTTCCGAAATTAGACAGGTTGTTAAACAAAGGAGCCGCGGCAGATACAATAGCATTAAAAGTAAATCCTTTATCAATTGATCCTCTTACATCCTTAAACATAGACGAGAAAGAGATTATACTATCTGTCACAGGAAAAAAAGTCAATTAAAAGATTTTCTTTTCAAGTTTGCAACATCGTGTATTTTTATTTCATGCCGTTCCGTCATAAATAAAACATTGGGTATTTGGTTTGCTGTATATTTAACCTAACAAATTAAAAAACATGAAAACGAGTAATTTAATTCTGATTATTGTTTTGGTCGCTTTATTGTTTTTAGGATTCAGCGGCTGTAATGGCTATAACGGATTAGTTAAACAAGATGAAAATGTAACCAATGCATGGAATAAAGTGCAAAGCGATTATCAACGTCGTGCTGATTTAATTCCAAATTTGGTGAGTACCGTAAAAGGCGAAGCTAATTTTGAACAAACCACTTTGCAGAATGTGATTGCTGCAAGAGCCAGCGCAACACAAATGAAAATTGATGCAAAAGATTTAACACCGGAAAAAATTCAACAGTTTCAGGCATCTCAAGGTCAATTGTCTCAGGCATTGGGTCGCTTGATGGTTGTTTCTGAACAATATCCAACATTAAGAGCAAATGACGCATTCCGCGGATTACAAGCTCAATTAGAAGGAACTGAAAACAGAATTAAAGTTTCTCGAAACGACTTTAATGATGCAGTTCAATCATACAATGTACAGGTTCGTTCATTTCCGATGAATATTTTATCAGGCATGTTCGGTTTCAAAGTGAAACAAGGATTCCAGGCAGAAGCCGGAGCTGAAAAAGCACCTGAAGTAAAATTCTAATTCAAATATTTACATGTTTAATTTCTTTCGCAAAAAAGCAACACAGTATTTTTCTGAAGAAGAAAAACAACTGATTACTTCAGCCATTCAGTCTGCAGAACACAGAACGAGTGGAGAAGTAAGAGTGTTTGTAGAAAGTAAATGTGCTTACATGAATGCATTGGACAGGGCAATAGAAATTTTCAATAAATTAAAAATGCATCAGACTGCGCAACGAAACGCTGTGCTGGTGTATGTTGCAGTGAAAGATCGTCAGTTGGCTATTTATGGAGATAAAGGCATTCATGAAAAAGTAGGAGATGCTTTTTGGAATGAATCAGTGCAAACCATGTTATCGCATTTTAATGCCAATAATTATGCGCAAGGAATTGCAGATGTAATTAAAGAAGTAGGTGAAGCATTGCGTGAACATTTTCCTTACGACGCAGCAACCGATATTAATGAATTGCCGGATGATATTGTTTTCGGCAGATAAATCAATCAATGAAAAAAATCTTCTTCATACTTTCTCTTTTGTTTTGTGCACAACTGTTTGCACAAAAAAGTATTCCAAAGCCTAATCCGCCAAGATTGGTGGTAGATAATGCCAATGTATTAGATACATACGACAGAGAGAATTTAGAAAGAAAATTAGAGGCATTGGATGACAGCACTTCTAATCAAATTGCCATTGTTACGGTAGCTACTTTAAATGATGAACCCATTGAAGATGTAGCGAATAAAACTTTTCGTGATTGGGGTATTGGTAATAAAAAAACCAATAATGGGATCTTAGTTTTGATTGCAGTGAATGACAGAAAAATTTGGATTGAAGTAGGTTATGGTTTAGAAGGTGCGATACCCGATATTACTGCAAGCGATATTATAGAACATGATATTAAGCCGGCTTTCAAACAAAATAATTTTTATGGTGGCATTAATGCAGCGGTGAATGATTTAAGTAAAGCAGCAGCAGGTGAATATAAAATTAAACGAGACGGAAACAATATGGTTTCCGGTAAAGGGATTGGTAGTTTAATAAAATTTATTTTTATCATCATTTTTGTTTTGATTTTTCTTTTTAGCAGTGGCAGAGGTGGCGGCGGCGGTGGCGGATTATTTACGGGTATGTTATTAGGAAGTATGTTAGGTGGGGGTGGCAGAGGTGGCGGAGATTGGGGTGGAAGTGATGGTGGTGGCGGCTTTGGCGGTTTCGGTGGCGGCAGCAGCGGAGGCGGTGGCGCCGGAGGAAGTTGGTAAAATATCATTCATTGATTAAATAAAAAAGACCATCACTTATGTTGATGGTCTTTTTTATTTAAAATGTTTTGAAGCTTAATTCCCGGTTTGTTCTTCAATATATTTTAGTTGTGTATCAATATCTGCCGTATTGGGTGCATTGGATTTGTTTGCTTCTTTTTTATTTGCCATCGCTTTAATTGCATCATTTAATGGTGGTGCAGCACCATAAGGGGCTACTTTATTTCTGAATGAGATCACTTCATCCAATCCTTTCTTGAAATTGGCGGTATTATTTACTTTACTCAAAAAATCAATGAATATAAATGAAGCATTGAATTTATCCTGCAAACTTTTTATACCTGCATAATTGGAAAACATTTCATCAAAATCATTATCCCCTTTGGTTAATATTTCTACTCCCGCAACGGAACTTTTTAAAGCACCTTTTGCATCTTTCTTTAATTCGGGTAATAAACTAATGGCCTTGTCTTCATCTAATATTTTAATGGCTTCTAATGCAGATGCAGCAACTGTATAAGAAGAATCTTTAACCGCAGTTAAATACAAAGGCATGTATTTTTTGTCTTTTGTTTTTGCCAATGCATTGATGGCATAACTTCTGCAGTATTTATAAGGATCTGTTGTGGCAATCTTTTCAATTTTACTTAAAGTTGAGGCATCCAATGTCGTGTCTTGTAATGCCAGAATACTTCTGTTACGCAATTTGTAATATGGATCATCTAATCCGTCTTTTAACAGATCGAAAGCAGCTTGTTCTTTTTTATGTGCAGCACAATAATCAATGGCTTCTCTTCTGTCAACAAAATTTTTGGCGAATTTATATTGACTGATATATTCTGCAGTTGTTTTATTGTCTTTTTTATCCCACAATAAATATTTATCGCCATCCACATTTACCAGATCCGGTTTTGAATTAACTGCAAAAGTGAATGTGTCGGTTTTGTTTTCTGTCCAAACCGTATATCTGATTTTTTCAAATCCATGATAGATATCAATATCCAATGGGAGTTTAAAAATTTTATCACCGGCCTGTGTTTGTTTGATGAATACAGAGACCAGTTGTTTCTCTACATCATAATTATAATTAATCTCTACTTTAGGATGACCGCTTCCAAAATACCATTGGTTAAAGAACCAGTTTAAATCTTTTCCGGTAATGGCTTCAAAAGCCAAACGTAGTTTTACTGCACTGCCATTACCGAATTTATTGGAGTTTAAATAATAATTCAATGATTTAAAGAATGCACTATCGCCCACATAATGCCGTAACATATTCAGTGTACGTCCGCCTTTAGGATAACTTACATTATCAAATACATCTTCCTTATCGGCATAATAAAAACGAACAAGATCCTTTTTTGCATCAGCAGGGTTAGATAAATAACGCAACATTTTAGAATAATTTTCTTCTAATGCAGCATCAGCACCATATTTATATTCCTGCCATAAATATTCACTATAATCAGCGAAAGACTCATTCACCGTTATGTTACTCCAGCTTTCTGCAGTAACATAATCCCCGAACCATTGATGAAACAATTCATGAGCAATAACACTTTCCCAATTATTACCATCCGTTAATTCACGGGCATTTTGTTGTGCTGCTTCACCGTGTAAAGTGGTGGTGGTGTTTTCCATGGCACCGCTTACATAATCTCTTCCAACGATCTGACTGTATTTTGCCCATGGATAATCAACGCCGGTAACTTTTTCAGAATAAAATTTAATCATCTCGGGAGTTAATCCAAAAATTTTCTTCGCTACTTTTTCATATTCTTTCTCAACATAATAATTTACTTCTTTGTCTTTGTAATGATCTTTTATAATGGCATAATCACCAATACCCATAAACATTAAATAAGGTGCATGTGGCAGATCCATTTTCCAATAATCTGTTCTGGTGCCATCAGCATTCATTGTTTGCGAAATTAGTTTGCCATTGCTTAGGCTAACATATTTTGATGGAACGGTTAGATAAAAATCAGTAGTTGTTTTTTGATTCGGCTTATCAATCGTTGGTATCCAAACAGAGTTTGCTTCTGTTTCACCCTGTGTCCAAATTTGAGTAGGTTTATTTTTATCTTCTCCTTTCGGATTGATAAAATACAAACCTCTTGCATCGGTGATAGCGGCACTTCCCTGTGCATTGTATTCATTAGGTTTTGCAGTATAATCAATATACACAGTGTATGCTTCACCCCCTTTATATTTTTTATCTAATTGGATATTCAGGAACAAACTATCGTATTGATATTTTAGAGGGATATGCTTTCCGCCTTTTACCATTTCCACTTTATTGATGTTTATTCCCTTGGCGTCAAGCGATACATTATCAGTGGCATAAAAATGCGGTTTTAATGTAAGCCATACCTTGCCGTACATATACGATTTATTATAATCAAATTTTGCCTGCAATTTTGTATTCACCAAATCATTCACTTTAGTAGCAAAAGCACGATATTGTTTTTTCCATGCTTCTTCTTTTGGTGCAACTGTTTGTTGTGCCTGCAAAAAAGTAAAGGCAAAAAAGCCTATCGCAAAAAATATTTTTCTCATTGATTTATTTTTTATGAACAATAAAGATAATAGGTGCCGCAGCTAAAAGAGTGCAATTTTTTTAAATTTAACCTTATTGCTGATAAGTGGAGAATAAAGCGCATGAACGACGATGATTTTCTATTAGATTTGTATAAATTATCATGAGCAGATGAACAAAACTTTGAACCTTCGCATTTTGCTGTTGTCTTTTTTCTTTCTTACGGGGTGGCTGCAATTAAAAGCACAGGAAAAACATTTTGTGTATATACAAAGTGAAAATAAACAGGCTTTTTATGTTAGGCTGAATAATCAAACTTATAATTCAACTGCCGGCGGTTATTTAATTTTATCTCAATTGATATCAGGTAAATATTATTTTATAATCGGTTTTCAGGATCATGCAATACCTGAGCAAAATTTTGTTTTAGACATGACGAAAGACGCCGGATATTCTTTAAAAAAATTTGGTGATCAGGGTTGGGGATTGTTTGACATCGTTAATTTCACAACCATAATGTCGGATAATAGCGTTAATGTTAAACAGATGATCGGCGCAACAGAAAAAAAAGATTCTGTTCAGGCTAAAACAGATTCAGTCAGTACTGTAAAGCTTTCAACAATTACAAAATCTTTTGAGAAAGAAAGTGTCAAAGGTATTGATCAGGTATATATCGATCAGTCAGATAATAAAACAGATACCATCGCGGTCTTTATTCCAAAAGCAGAAGCTGTTGCAATTAAAAGGAAATGTATTCCTGCTACGAAAGAAGATTTTTTTAAAACAAGATCCGATATGGCTGCATCCACCAATGATGATGCGATGATATTGGTTGCGAAAAGATATTTCAAAAGCAAATGCTATACAGTTGAGCAATTAAAAAATTTAGGCGTGTTGTTTTTATCGGAACCTGCACGATACAGATTTTTTGAAGTAGCAAAATCATCTGTTACAGATACAGAAAATTATACTTCTTTAGTAACGCAATTTACTTCTCAAGATTGGATAGAAAAATTTAAAGCCTTAGCTAAAAATTAATAGCGATGGCAAGATATTTTATTGAACTGGCATACAAAGGAACACGTTTCAGTGGTTTTCAGATTCAGGACAATGCATTAACCATTCAGTCGGAAGTTGAAAGGGCTTTAAAAATTTATTATAAAGAATCATTTAATCTTACAGGTTCATCCAGAACAGATACAGGCGTACATGCTTTGCAAAATTTTTTTCATGTTGATACAGAAATTATTTTGCAACAAGAGCAATTGTATCACATCAATGCCATTCTTCCGGAAGATATTGTTTTAAAAAAATTTTATTTGGTAAAAGCAGATGCCCATAGTCGTTTTGATGCCATCTCAAGAGAATATCAATATTTTATTTATCAGGAAAAAAATCCTTTTTTAATTGACAGTGCTTGGTTTTATCCTTATCCGGTAAATATTGATTTATTGAATGAAGCTGCGCAAGTTTTAAAAGAATACAATGATTTTACTTCTTTCGCAAAAAAGAATTCGCAAGTAAAAACATTCAATTGCACCATAGAAAAATCAATATGGAGAAAAGAGAATGGTCAACTCATTTATCATGTGGAAGCCAATCGTTTCTTAAGAGGAATGGTTAAAGGATTGGTAGCAACGATGTTGAAAGCAGGCAGAGAGCAAATAAGCATCAAATCGTTTGAAGAAATTATACAAGCGAAAGATTGCACCAAAGCAGATTTTACTGCACCATCTCAAGGATTATTTTTAGTAAGGGTAAATTTCCCCGAACAAATATTTATACAATAATTTTTTTTATCTCTCTGTTTTATCACAATCGCAGCATTAATTGTTTTCGGAAACAACAATAAATTCATGTCTGATAAAAGTCATGTATTTTATTGCTCAATTTATTTTACTTACAGGCTACATTAAGAAAATAAATTATTTTGAAAAAGCCTATGTATATCCCTGATCAAGCTGTAGCAGATTGCAGTGTTAATTTGTTGCATGAAAAATTATCCAAATTCACAAGGGCAGAAGAAGTAAAGAAAGCAGGTTTGTATCCTTATTTCAGAGTAATAGAATCCGATCAGGATACAGAAGTGATGATCAATGGAAAGAAAGTCTTGATGTTCGGATCAAACAGTTATTTAGGATTAACCAATCATCCCGCTATTAAAAAAGCTTCTATTGCTGCAGTGAATAAATATGGTTGCGGTTGTGCAGGTTCCAGGTTTTTAAATGGTACATTAGATATTCATCTTGAGTTAGAAAATAAGTTAGCTGAATTTGTAGGTAAGGAAGCTGCATTGGTTTTTAGTACGGGCTTTCAGGTAAATCTTGGTGTGATACCTGCATTGTTGGGCAGACATGATTATCTGATTTTAGATGAATTAGATCATGCTTCTATTATTGAAGGGGCACGTTTGAGTTTTGGCAGAACATTAAAATACAGACATAACGATCTTGAATCATTGGAAAAAGTTTTGCAATCCTGTGATACCGATAAAATAAAATTAATTGTTACTGAAGGCATCTTCAGTATGGATGGTGATATTGTTAATCTGCCCGGCATTATGCAGTTAGCAGAAAAATACGGCGCACAGGTAATGATTGATGATGCACATTCATTAGGTGTTATTGGTGAAGGCGGAAGAGGCGCTTCTTCTCATTTCAATCTGACAGATAAAACAGATTTGATTATGGGAACATTTAGTAAATCACTTGCGTCTATTGGTGGTTTCATTGCAGCCAGTCAAACAACCATCAACTTTTTAAAACATCATGCACGTTCATTAATATTCAGTGCAAGTATTTCACCTGCTGCAACAGCCAGTGTTATTGCTGCTTTGGATGTGATGAAAAACGAACCCGAAAGGATAGAACAATTGTGGGCGAATACATATTTTGCATTGAGTGAATTAAAAAGATTGGGCTTTGATACCGGTTGCTCGCAAACACCAATCATTCCTATTTTAATTCGGGATGATCTGAAAACATTTCAGTTATCAAAAATATTATTAGATGAAGGAATATTTGTAAATCCTGTTACATCACCGGCTGTAGCAAAAGAAGATTCGTTAATCAGGTTCAGTTTAATGGCCACTCATACAAAAGAGCAAATTGAAAAAGCCATAGAAAAATTATATGCTGTCTCAAAAAAATTAAACATCATCTAACTTAAAATAATCCCCATGTCAATTGAAATTAAAGAAGTTGTTGATAAAAAAATGATGAATGCTTTTCTTGATTTGCCTTATCGTTTATACAAAGATCATCCCTATTATATTCCGCCATTAAGATTTGATGAGGCCGCAACACTGAATAAAAATAAAAACCCTGCATTCGATTATTGCGAAGCAAAATATTTTTTAGCGTATCAAAATGGTAAAGTAGTAGGAAGAATTGCAGGCATATTGAATAAGGCATTCATTGAAAAATGGAAAAATAAATATCTGCGTTTTGGTTGGATTGATTTTGAAAACGATATTGAAATTGTAAAAGCATTATTGAATGCTGTAGAACAATGGGCAAAAGAATTGGGCATGATTGCAGTGCATGGTCCGTTAGGTTTTACCGATCTGGATCATGAAGGTATGCTGATAGAAGGTTTTGATCAATTAGGAACGATGGCATCTTTGTACAACTATTCTTATTATCCCGAATTAATTCACCAATTGGGTTACACAAAAGATACCGATTGGGTTGAATATCGGATAAATATTTCACAAACCGTTCCGGAGAAATTAGAAAAAATGTCTTCTATTGTACAAAGAAGATTAGGGTTAAGTGTCATCAAAGCAAAGAAGCCCAAAGCAATTCTTCCTTATGCAAAACCTATTTTCGATTTAATCAATTCTGCCTATGCAGATTTGTATGGTGTTACTCCTTTAACAGAGAAACAGATTGCTTATTATACCAAACAATATTTTGGTTTTATGCGAACGGATTTTGTTTCGTTAATTGTTGACAGTGAAGGAAAGTTAGCAGCATTTGGTATTACGATGCCATCATTGTCTGTCGCATTGCAAAAAGCAGATGGTCAGTTATTCCCTTTTGGCTTTATTCATATTTTAAAAGCCATGAGGAAAAATGATACCGTAGATTTTTTAATGATCGCTGTTCGAAAAGATTTGCAGGGCAAAGGCGTTAATGCCATGTTGATGTATGAATTGAATAAATCGTATATCAAGAATGGAATTAAATATGCAGAAACCAATCACGAATTAGAAGATAATACCAAAGTACAATCTATCTGGAAAGGGGTAGATGCGAAACAGCATAAGAGACGCAGGTGTTTCATTAAACATTTGTAAGTTGCTGTTGTATTGATAAGCTCATGAAAAATAAAATCCTTATTACCGGTGCAAGTGGTTTTATAGGAAGCTTTTTGGTTGAAGAAGCATTGAAAAAAGGTTTTGAAGTATATGCTGCTATTCGCTCAACAAGCAGCAAACAATTTCTGCAAGATAAAAGAATACATTTTGTAGAGCTCGATTTTTCTTCAGAGAAATTACTTATACAGGAATTAACTGCTTTTAAATTAACTGAAGGTGATCCGGATTATGTAATTCACAATGCAGGTATTACGCAAGCCAAAAAAAAAGAAGATTTCTTTACAGTCAATTGTACCAACACAAAAAACCTTGTGCATGCATTGCATGCTTGCGGTATTAAACTGAAGAAGTTTGTATTGATAAGTTCATTGGCTGCATATGGTCCCGGAAATCCGCAGAGCTTTGCTCATATTACATCTTCGCATCAGCAATATCCTATCTCTGATTATGGGAAAAGTAAATTATATGCAGAAGAATTTATCCGGGCATGTAATTTATTTCCTTATCTCATCATCAATCCAACTGCTGTTTACGGTCCGCGTGATAAAGATTTTTTACAATTCATTCAACTCGTTAATAAAGGAATAGAACCTTATATTGGTTTTGGCAAACAAATGGTATCAGTTGTTTATGTAAAAGATTTGGCAAGTGTTATTATTCAATCAACTTCCTCGATCATCATCAACCGATCATACATTGTTTCAGACAGGATGGATTATAATAAAGAACAAATTGGTTATGCAGTTAAATCTGTTTTGCATAAAAAAACTTTCAAAATAAAAATACCCTCATCTTTTTTGTCAGGCATTCTTTCAGTTGTTGAAAAAATATATCAATTCTTTGGAGCAGGAATTCCTTTTTTAAACAAGCAAAAAGTAAAAGAGATCAGCAGTGCCAATTGGTTATGCGATAGCAAGGAAATATGGAATGATAATAATGTATCGCCTGATTATGTTTTGGAAAAAGGAATGAATGAGGCAATAGCCTGGTATAAAGCAAATAAATGGTTGTGATCTAATGCGCTCTTTTATTATTCATTCAACAAACAAATTGAATATTCTTTTGTTACAAGTAAGTAGCTTTTATTAACTCAACCTTTATGTGCGTTCTATTTTGAGAAGGTATAATTTCGCCAAAATTTTTATTGTAATTCATTGTGTAATATGAGTAAGTTTTATTTCAGCATAATTTTTTTAATTTTTTCGATCCATGCTTTGGCACAACAAAAGCATACGGTCAGTGGTACAATTAAAGAGAAAAGATCCGGTGAAATTATCATTGGTGCCTCTATTTATTTATTGGAAGCACCCAAATTTGCTGCGGTGAGTAATGCTTATGGCTTTTATTCCATAACTGCTCCTTCAGGTATTTATACTTTGATTGTTAATGTTACAGGTTATCAGCAAGATTCAATAAAAATCAACTTGAATAAAGATATTATTCAGTCACTTGAATTAATTCAGCATGTTGCTTTATTGCAAGAAGTGGTGGTCAGTTCAAAAAAAAGAAATGATAATGTTACAAAACCATTAATGGGCGTACAAAAACTATCAGTAGATGAGATTAAAAATGTTCCTGTAATTTTTGGAGAGAAAGATGTGCTGAAAACAATTCAATTGTTACCCGGAATAAAATCAGCAGGAGAAGGCAGCAGCGGATTTTATGTTAGAGGCGGTGCATCAGATCAAAACTTAATTTTATTAGATGAAGCACCTGTTTATAATGCTTCACATTTATTAGGTTTTTTTTCTGCATTTAATTCAGATGCCATTAAAGATCTTACTTTATACAAGGGCGCTATGCCTGCTGAATACGGTGGCAGATTATCTTCTGTGGTAGATATTAAAATGAATGACGGCAACAATCAGGAGTATCATGCCAATGGCGGAATAGGATTGATTGCATCTAGATTAAATATTGAAGGACCTGTTGTAAAAGATGAGGGTTCCTTCATTGTTAGTGCAAGAAGAACCTATGCAGATCTGTTTTTAAAATTATCGAAAGATTCAACCATCAATAACAATAGTTTGTATTTCTATGATTTGAATGCCAAAGCGAATTATAAGATTGATGAAAACGATCGGGTTTATTTATCAGGTTATTTTGGAAGAGATAATTTTGGTTTAGGAAATACTTTTAGTATTGATTACGGAAACAGCACAGGAACAGCAAGATGGAATCATGTATTCAACAATCGCTTGTTTTCAAATACTTCTTTTATTTACAGCAATTATAATTATGGGATCACTATCAATTCGGGAAGCAATAATTTATTGATTAAATCAAAGATCGAAGATGTTTCTTTAAAAGAAGATCTGCAATATTTTGTAAACAATGATAACAAGATCAATTTCGGCGTCAATATTATTCATCATAATATAGCACCGGGAGTTGTTGCAGCTTCAGCCACTTCCAGTTATAATTCTCAAACATTGCAAAATAAATATGCCTATGAAAATGCAGGGTATGTAACGCATGAAATTTCGGTTACAGATAAGCTGAGATTGAATTACGGAATGCGTTTTACGGCTTTCAGTATTATTGGCCCGGGTAGTTTTTATTCATATGATAGTGCCGGAAATACAATCGATACAGCAACTTACGGTAACGGTAAAGTTGTAAAAACATATTTTAATATTGAGCCAAGGTTTTCTGCCAGCTATCAATTGAATGAAATAAGCTCTTTCAAACTTGCTTATACAAGGACAGTACAAAATTTACACTTGCTTTCTAATTCTGCTGCAACAAACCCTACTGATTTGTGGATACCCAGCAGTCCAAATGTAAAACCGGAAATAGCAGATCAGGTTTCAGCTGGATACTTCAGAAATTTCAATGATAATAAATTTGAATTCTCTGCTGAGGTTTATTATAAGTCCCTGCAAAATCAAATTGATTATAAAAATGGTGCTCAATTAAATGCCAATGAAAAAGTAGAATCGCAGTTGTTATTTGGAAAAGGGAGAGCATATGGGATAGAATTATTTCTGAAAAAGAAATATGGAAAACTTACAGGATGGATTAGCTATACACTTTCAAAAACAGAAAGGAAAATTGCAGGCATTAATAATTTTAACTGGTATCCGGCTACACAAGACCAAACACATAATATCGCTATTGTTGGAATCTACCAGGCCAGTAAAAAGTGGACACTCTCTTCAAATTGGGTATACAATACGGGAAATGCGGTTACTTTTCCAAGTGGTAAATATCAAATTAACGGACAAACTGTTTTTTATTATACAGAGAGAAACGGATATCGCTTACCAGCATACCATCGTTTAGATTTCGCTGCAACAATGTTGGTAAAGAAAAAGAAAAAATGGGAAAGTAGTTGGACGTTCTCTTTATATAATGTGTATGGAAGAGAAAATGCCTACACCGTTCAGTTTAGAAATGATCCAAATGATTCAACTAAAACGCAAGCGGTACAAATATCACTTTTCAGATGGGTTCCTTCCGTTACTTACAATTTTAAATTTTAGTATTATGCGATTTACGATAACAAAATATTCATCCTTAATGATCGCATTATTGATTTTTAGCTGTAAAAAAGTAATCAATATAAATCTGAATAATGCCGCGCCACAAATAGTTATTCAGGGTAATATTACCAATTCATCCGGCCCATATCTTGTTCAAATTACACAAACCGTAAACTTTAGTGCAGCCAATGTTTTTCCACCGCTTTCAGGTGCAGTTGTAAAGATATCTGACAATACGGTTGGGCTTACAGATTCGCTTATTGAAGTATCCCCGGGCATTTATTCTACTCATACCCTTCGTGGTGTTCCCGGGCATACTTACCAGTTGAATATTCTTGCTTTGGGAAAAACTTATACTGCACTTTCTACGATGCCTCAGCCTGTTTTGCTTGATTCAATCAATTTTATTTATAGTAACCTTTTTGGGGTAAGCAATATTGATGCTGTTGTAAACTTTCAAGACCCTCCCAATATTTCAAATTATTACACTTTTACTGAGTTTGTCAATAACCGGCAATTAGCAAATACCTATGTTTTTAGTGATAGATTATCGGATGGTAAATACATTTCTCAGGAAATTGTTGCCGATAGTGCTTATGTAAAAAGAGGTGATACGGTATTGATTCAGATGAATTGTGTTGATAAAAATGTTTGGGGTTATTATAGCACATTAGGTTTAAGTGTTACAGGAAATAATCCGCAGTCATTAAGTCCTGCAAATCCGGTTAGTAATATCAGTAATAATGCATTGGGTTATTTTAATGCCTGTACCAGTAATATCAAAATAAGAATTGCCGAATAATTGTATGAGATTAATCATACTTTGTTGCAGAGGGATAATCTCAGATCAATCAAATAATTGAAAGGAATAACAATTGTAGCAGATATTAGAAAGTTCAAAAAATATTTTCTCTTCTGAAATGCTTATACAGTAAGGGTTTAATAGAATTGGGAAAACTATTTTAAAAAAAGATTTGGAAAGAATGTTTATGCTCTTATCTTTGCACCCCGCAAATGAAAAAATGCGATGTTCTTTGAAGACGAGACGAAAGAAAAAAGTGAATAAAGTTTAATAAAAAACTTGCAGTGAATAAAACTCGTCTTATCTTTGCCCTCCCTTAAAAATAAGGAAGCTCTTTAAGTAAAAAATTAGTCAAGAAAATTTATAAAATTCTATAGATTTTTTTGGTTGAAATACAAAAGGCTCTTACTTTTGCAACGCCAATAAAAAATGGGCGGCCAAATAAAGCCATAAGTTCTTTGAAAGTTTGGAAGCAACAGCACATAATTCTTTTAGATTTATGTAAGGTTATACAAGCACAATTAAATTAAATCCGACGTTAATTTTTTATGAGATTAATAGTCAGATCAACTCATTTACAATGGAGAGTTTGATCCTGGCTCAGGATGAACGCTAGCGGCAGGCTTAATACATGCAAGTCGTGGGGCAGCATGAAATAGCAATATTTTGATGGCGACCGGCAAACGGGTGCGGAACACGTACACAACCTTCCTATAAGTGGGGAATAGCCCAGAGAAATTTGGATTAATACCCCGTAACATATAAATGTGGCATCACAATTATATTATAGCTTCGGCGCTTATTGATGGGTGTGCGGCTGATTAGGTAGTTGGCGGGGTAACGGCCCACCAAGCCTACGATCAGTAGCTGATGTGAGAGCATGATCAGCCACACGGGCACTGAGACACGGGCCCGACTCCTACGG
>Ga0164296_1003566_pt1 | contig 14606 bp, 18 predicted proteins | sample GEODES057metaG_FD_113533 | JGI IMG/M metagenome (GOLD analysis project Ga0164296, IMG submission 113533) | Dystrophic lake water microbial communities from Trout Bog Lake, Wisconsin, USA - GEODES057 metaG | ecosystem: Environmental > Aquatic > Freshwater > Lake | place: USA: Trout Bog Lake... | reverse complement strand
GGATGTGCAGTGGCCGCACTTGCCGCAACTGGTAACGGAAAAGTATTAAGTGTTATGTTAGCAGACGCACCAAAGTTTGCTGACTCAGCTATGACAGCGGCAAGCATTATGGCGACCAACAATGTTTGGTACCCATATGTTGAAATGGCTGACGACGAAAGCCTAAAAGGCCTACCGGCTCAGTTGCGTATGAACGCTATTGCCAACCATGGCGGTACAACTAAGAGCAACTTTGAAGCATTTAGTTTGGCCGCTAGTATTGTTGGTAAATGTCACTTCTGCGTTAAGGCGCACTACGAAACACTCAAGCAAGAAGGCTACACAGTAGAAAATCTACGTGATATTGGTCGAATTGCAGCGGTAATGAATAGTGTTGCTAAAGTACTTAACAGTTAAACAAAAGCCCCGAAAGGGGCTTTTTAATTTGCAAATAATTTTTTAATATATTTTTGTCTAGTTACTTCTCTCAATTTGCTGAGAGTAACCCCAACATCAACATATGAACGTCTGCTGAAATCAAGATTGCTACAATGACTTGCAGTATGAACTTCGAGCCCTGCAATTCTAAATTTTTGTTCTAGTTCTTTCTTAAGTTTTTCGGTATAAGCATCAGCCCAGTGATAATCAAAATGTTCACCAATCCAGTACTTGGAATTTTCGCTCTCCCAAGTAAAATATTTGCCGGCCTCAATTTCAAACTCTGACTTGTAGAGTTTGTCTTTGCTGTTACTCATGCCAAGTGTGTTTATCAGTACTCCGTCTGTAGGAAAGTTGTCGTCCTTGAGCAACTGTGTCCATTCATATATGGTCTCTTTTGTTTCTTTAGGGAAACCAATTATGTAACTGGTAGTAACAGCCACATGTGGTAATCTTTCTCGTACCTTGTGCAGCTCTTCAATTACTGCTTCGGGACGTAGGCCCTTGCCTATCAACTTGGCAGCTTCGTAATTCAAAGTCTCAATCCCAAAAAACGCACCTTTAAGTCCGCCTGCCTCTAGCAAATCGTACTGTTCAGGGTGTGCCCGCATTAGATCTAATCGTAGGAATGACGAATACTCTAACTTGAATGGCAAGCTCTGTACCACATCGGCCAGTTGTCTCAGCTTGTCCATGTTATCGTTGTGCGTGTCATCTGTGTAGATATACTTTGTTATACCGTGCTCGTAGTAATTTTTCAAAAATTCTTCGCGCAGTACACTGGCATGTTTAATGTAGTCGTTTTTCTTTTTGCCGTTGAGCGGATAAGCGCAGAATTTACATCTAAAGATACAGCCGCGACCAATCTCAATTACCAATGTTTCTTTGTCAAGTATGTTGTCGTGCGGCACATATTCAATTTGACTGTTTTGAAAATCAAACTGCGAATGATAGCTGTCACCGTCAATTACCATTTGTCCTTGTTCGTTTACACTATATCTAAGAAATGGGTTTTTGCCTTTGAGAAATTTTAAGTATTCTATTATAGCTCGATCTGCAAGGCCAGTCATCAGCGTATCTGCATACCAAGCAGTATGATACTGTGCTTTCTGACCACCAATGACAATTTTAATTTTTGGATTGATACTCTTGATATGATCAAAGTAACTTTTCATTGTGGCCAATGACTTGGGATAGCTGACAAAGAAAGGATTGCTGGTTGTTTCATTGCCTTCTTTGGCAATAAAAAACGTAGTACTCAACCCTACCATCAGTGTATCGGGTCCAACTATCTCATCTAGCAGAGTCAGTACCTGTTGATCGCTTAGTGCAGTAAAGCAGTCAATGACTTGGCAAGTATAACCGTTGCGACGTATTTCAGATGCAATACGATAAGGCCCTGCGGTCCTTGACCAAATTGTTTCTGATATGATATCTGTAAAAATAATTACGTTGGCATTTTTAATGTACATTAATTAAACCTGTTCCAAGTACCTGGACTGCTTCCAAGTGCCGCTGCTATTTTGTGTTGCCAAGTTATGCTATGCTCCCATGTACCAAAGCGAGCAATTAGTTCTCGATTGATACTGTCTTTGTCGAATATTTCTCTGTAGTGCTCGTCCCAACCATAACTGCTGATTCGCGGTTCAACGTTGGTAAATCCAAGACGAGCATAAATGGCCTGTTTGAGAGTACGCACAACAACACCATTATGATTAAACAGCTGGGGATCGTTAGTATTTATTAAGTCTATGTGAGTCTTAATAAACAAACAGTTGGATTCTAAACTGTGATCCAACATGTTACCAATTCCTGATATGTTGTGATCCTGCATGTACCTATCGTATTGACTGTAGGTATTTTTAGTAGGGCTAATAACGCCTGTTGGGCCATTACCGGACCAAGGCCATGAATAAAATCCTCCAATCACAGGAAAACCTGTACATTGCTCTACTAGCCACAGATGTGTTGCAACATGGGACTCTTTGTTCAAATAGGGCTCTAGGTAGGCAAGATGTTTACCCTGCTCAAAAAACTCCACAACATCTAGATCTATTATTTTTTGTTCTACACCACGGTCACGACAAAAACGTTCTGAATAGTAGAGATCGTGCGTGTTGATTGTTATACCCTTTACTAGCAAACGCATTGTAATAGCACGTACAGGAATACGATTTACTAAACAGGTATGCAGTACCAGCTCGCTGTCTACTCCGCCACTGTAAAGAACATCAACATACTTGGTTTGACGTGCTGCGACGTGATCTGCAAAGATATCGTATATGGTTCTATTTGCTGGATAGTCTACATCATGCAGAGTAATATCAAGCCTATGTTGATTGGTAGCACGATCAACAGTAAAGTCTAGTTGCCTATATCCCGCTAGGCCGGTGCGTATTGTAAACCGTTCCATTACTTGCGTCCAATGATCATGAATCGATCATAGCCCCAATGATGATATTGTATGCGTTTGGTATTCTTAAACAAGTATGTACCCAAGGGATACTTGTTAACAAATTGATCCATAGTGGCATTGGGATTAGAAATATGCCAAGGCTCTCCAGGTTCAGTAATACTGATAGATTGTACACAGACTAAAGCACCTGCAGGAATATTATCAAACCACTGACTGCTGGCAAAGTGTTCAGGACTACAGTTGATGTAGACAGCATCAGCGTCGTGGAATGGATATTGATTAACGTCGGCTGTAATGTTAGTAACCACAGCGGTCACGGGGTCATAACACCAGCAGTCATTTATCTTGTCAGCATAGGGTTTGGCTTCGGGATCAATGTCGATGCTGGTAATGTGTGCATAGGCATTGGGCCTACGAGTCAGCATCATAAATCCCAATAGGTTATGCCAACCGCCTAGTATATAGACATGTGCTTGCTGGGGCAACAGTGGTTCTAATTCTTTGCAGAGCCACTGTTTGCTGTCTACCTGTCCGTGACTGAAACTGTCAAAATTCATTTTTGAACTGTTGATGGTAACATTGTGGTAGCGTGTCGGCGCAGCCATTTAGCACAAGATATGCCCCAATAGCATCGTTTGTGAAATTTGCATTGGCGCCGTGAATGATTTTAGTAGCATCAAAACGCATAACATCACCGTGCTGCATTTTGTAAGTAACAACTGGTTTATCCACAATGTATTCTTTGAGAGTACCGGTGCTGACATAGTTTACTAACTCGTGACTTACAATATCATCAAATGGTACAGGATGATCTACTACATTAAAGTTGGCACTAACATCAGGATCATCACAAAAGAAGAATGTGTAGTTATAGGGACTGGGATTGATTTGTCGCAGTCCTTCTCGATGCATGTGATTATTGACTTTTACATAGTGTGGCTGATAGGTCAACGCCATACAGGTTGTGATAAAGGTGATATTGTTTCGTTCAACAGTGGGTTTGATACTTTCCCACAAATAAGTTTCAAGTTCTAAAAAGTCTAGGTCTGGAACTGTGTTGAATCCACCCAGCTGTTTGATTCCATATTCTTCGCTGCGATTGTCAGCAATACAATGTGGCCCTGCTAATCTTTCTAGGTGTCGTAGATTGAAAAAGAACTGCACGCCTACATGGTATTGGTCAACATAGGGCCTTGCAATTAGTTGTTCAAATAGTTCTCGTAATCTTGTGTTCATTTAAATACCTCTTCAATTTGCTTGCCACGATACAATATGCTCTGCTCACTGCCCATAAATGTTCTTGTTCCCTCTAGTCTCTGTATAGTTGAAACAACACTACGATGTTGATCAAACAAAGGATTTTGATCATTGAACAGCGTAAAACGTTTGGTATCAATGCAATTCAAGTACATGCGATTCTTGCGATCCAGTGTAGCAAAAATACCCTGACAGTTGTAGGCAACAGCAAGCTCGTTTATAAATTTGTTGCCATATGCAGTAAGCAAAGGCAAACGTGGATGATTGTGTGATATAAGTCTGCTCAACAGCATCCATCCACGATAGTTCTCAACCATTAGTGTTCGACTAAGCTCTCCGTCAAGTGTGATCTTGACAGCACCTATGTTAAATCTATTTTGATATTTGATACTGTTAGCAATACTTTCGGGAGTATAGTAAGCATCGTGTCTGCCCTCGTATTCGTGTAGCAGCGTTAAGTGATCATCAAATCTAGCACTGATGCGAGCAATAAATTCATATTCTACTGTGGCTTCTAAATTGATTAATCGCAGTTCTTTAGGTGTCCAAGTCAAGTTGTCCATTGGTGTCTACTATAATGTGTAATCGAGGTTCTCTGCTGCGGTTGCTGACCCAATGTGGCAAGCCACTGTTAAAAAAGTAAATGCTGCCATCTGCAGGCATGGTGAATAGTTCATCTTGTCCGTTGACTTCCATACCAAACTCAACTTGACTGTTGGTAATCAATGGCAAATGATAACGACAAATGTAGCTGGGGTCATAGTCTCGATGACGCTTGATTGTCATGCCCGGCATGAGCACAGCAAGTCGCACTCTAGTTAGTGGACTACGAAACGTATCTAATAGGTCTTTGAGAGCACCTGCATAGTGTTCAGTGGGTGCGCCGTAATTGTGTTCATCAAGTTCGGGCACATAGTCTTTTGATTCAGGATCAAGTCTGCGTAGTCTTGTTTTAGTACTGGTCGCAGTTTCTTCAAGCTCACGTACAGCTGGTGCTCGGTAACCGGTTAGATACAGTTGTTTGTACAGCTCTCCTTCTAAGGGTGTTTCGTTATCGTTGATAAAAAAGCTGTTCTTGCTGTAGGCATTGCCTACTAGAAAATTTTTGTAATGACTATCAGCAGACTTTTTAATATCGTTATAACGTGCATAATCAAACAGTCCCGCAGTTTGACAATAGTCAAGCAGAGTATGCACATTGAACTTGCGTTTCAATGACATGAACGCTGGTAGTTGTTTACGATTTTTCATTTACTGATTAGTTTGATTACTTGATAGCTGATGTCAAATTCCCACCAACGTTCCCCAAAGTTGCTGCTTGCAGGGTTTTTGTGATGGTTGTTATGCCAACCTTCTCCCCATACAATATAACCCAATGCTAGATTGTTGGTACTGTAGTCTCTCGTGTCGTGATTTCTATAACCAAATGTATGACTAACAGTATTGATAAAGCTGCCCATGTTCCACAGTATAGCAGCAGGTACTAAGTAGATTATACAGGCCAATTTCCAATTGCACAAGATCAATAGTGCCATAAACAGCCAATGGAAACGATAATAGTGTTTGTGAACGTTGACTAAGAAGTTGTCACGTACCATATTGGGCACATAGCGCAGTTTATCGTAGCTGGTAAACATACTGCCAAACTGCACACGCCAAAACCCCAATACTGTGGGACTGTGCGGATCTCCCTCTTGGTCAGTTAGTCTATGATGTTGTCTGTGATTGTTGACCCAAGCAATAGGATCGCCCACAACACCATATGCAGCACACAGGGTACAGAAACGTTCCATCCATTTGTAGCGGAATTCAAAGCCCTTGTGTGCAAAGAATCTGTGCAGAGTCACACTCACTCCCAAACAGCCTGTGAGAAAATAGACAGCAATACTTGCTAACCAATCTTGGGCAGCAAAATTAAACAGCGCCCAAACCAGTGCTACATGACACACTAGTTGCAGTAAAAATAATTGAAGTTTTTTATTAATCATATATAGATACTTATTTGCTCGCATACTGCTCAAAAAACTTATAGGCCTTAGGCCAGGACAGGTCAGTATCCATTGCCCGTATGCTCATGCACCAACGATAATTGACAGTATCATAATTGGTAACACTATGTGGTATGGCAATGTGGCACAACACTGGCTGGTTACTGATTTTTAGTTGATCAACAATGTCAACATCTTCTTTTTCGTACACTGGATGAACCACTCCAGTGCTGCCCACTGCTCCACTGAGATCTTGATGTTTTGGCTTGTACCAAAACATTTCACTAGAGTTGCTGCCCCAAACAATGTTAATAGCCCACTCTCTACGCACATAGAGATTGCCGTCGTTGAGTATGCGTCCATCAACATGTATGCTTGAACTTTGTCCGGCGTCACCTCTAAAAAATTGGCAACTGACTTGAGGAACACCGTTTGCTGCAAAAAACTCCAATGCTGCATTGGTCAGGTACTGCTGTGGATCTACAATGTGGAATTTCCAAGCACCATCAAAATTGGGCAATGCTATATTGTCTTGTACAAAATTGAAGGGCAGATCTAGTTCAAGGTAGTTTTTCATCATAAGTATTTAATGTTTCAACAAATAGCAAGCGGCATTACATTTGATTGGAATTTTGATGACCTAGTTGATCAAATGTCGGAAGATATCTACTACGGTGACAATATTCCCCCAGACATGCACGACTCGGTCAAGAGCGCTTATTTCCAATCCTTTTACAGCAAAGTCAGTACCAGTACAAATTTTGGTACATTCTTTCCACGTCAAGCAGAAGACATAATTGAAAAATTAACACGCCTACAAGACACAGTTCGTCAACAGGTCAAAGAAGGTAGTCTAGCAGCAACTGACATGGTACAGTTATTTTTAAACAAAGAACTCAAACCCAAGGATGTATTGTTTTTACGTGTTGATGCCAGCGTTGGTGCCAGTGTACATGTAGATCGTCGCAGATCCAAAGCTCTCAACATTGGTTTTCAAAACAGCAACACCTGCACTACCTATGTTCGTGCTGGCCGTGACCTTGATGGCTTTTTTGACGACTTTGGTAAACTCAAAGCATTTACCATGAACGATGGCGATGCTTACCTATTGGATGTTGGACAGGCACATGCTGTTCGCAGCAACGTTCCTGAACTAACCAATCTAAAACGCTACATCATAAGTCATAATTTAGCAAAGTATCCTCAATAAGCTGTTGATCTTGCTCGCATAATCTTGCGTAACTGCTAACAAACAGTTTTTTAATATCGCTGTCGGGATGGTGTACAGATTCATAACTGACAGTAACAACTCCTAAGTCTGACATAATACGATCGGTACAGGTGTATAAATGTACCAACTGTTCTACCTGTTCTCTAGTAGCAATAGATTTAGTAAATTTTTCAGAAAGATATTGATCTTGACAACTGTAGTCTCCGTGACATAACATATAGTCGTCTTTGATCATGTAGACTCCAGTATAGCCTGCTATAAGCCTACTGGCTAACTGTTCCTTGCGATCTCGTACTAGGTAAACACTTTTTGCACAGTACTGTAACAGTTCTTCAATCCAGTATTCAGAAATCAAGCTAGCATGTTCGTGTACAATATAGGTTTGATTACTATTTGCAGCAGCATCAATTAATTGCCTAAAAAACTGATCCAGCGGTGGCCGTTGTTCAAATACACGCACCAGTTGGCCGTCGACTAGATTTTCGTAGTAGCTGTCTGCATGATACTGCTTTGAGCTCAACTCCATGTTGCCTATCTGCTGTAGGTAAATTCTCTGAGCAGCTCTACTCAATACTTCGTGCATGACCACACTTTGAGGATATAGTTTGCGTAGTCCTTCAGAGTAATAATGACTGCCGGACCTCGGAGTACTCAGTACCAATACAATCATTAAGCAATCCAGGGCTTAAAAAATTCTACTGCTTCTTCCCAAGTCCAGTTGTGTTGATCCCGTACACTGGCACTCCAGCGTACTGTGTTGCCCATATTGGCAGCATGGTGTGCTAGGTCAACACGAACCAGAGTCGGAGTTAACAGCATGGGCGCACGATCTATTAGCGTACATTGATCAGCAGTCCAAGTATCAACATATCTATTGGTCAGTGTATGTTTGACAACTGGTGTCTCACTGTCGTTGATGTGATACCAACGCATTTCGCTAGACTCACTGCCCCAACTAAAATTAAACGCCCAAGCATTTCTAGGGTCGCTGGGTGCATCCTTGTGTATAAACAATTCACTGTTAGCAGGCCCCATGAATATGTGTGTATGTGGTGGATGAAAGTCCAGCTCATGTAAAAAATTAATAAACTCTTGTGTTAGTATCTTTTCGTTAGGATAATACTTTACGCCCCACAGCCTTGGGGTGCCATCAGCAAATGGTTCAAAAGTTCGTGGAAAATCATCAAAGTCAATGTTGTCTTTAATAAACTGTGCTACTGGAAAGTTTAATCTGTAGAATGTTTTCATTGCACTATCCAAGGTTTAAAATAGTCTACTGCTTCTTCCCAAGTCCAGGTCTTTGTGCGATCTTTAACACATGCTGCCCAACGTGTACTATTGCCACGATTAAAAACATTGTGTGGGGTATCAATTTTGACCAACTGTAGTCCACGCATCAGCACACGATCAACTTCAATCATGCCTTCGGGTTCAAAGCTCATTGCTTGACGTCCTGTTACACTGGTCCACATGCGTGTCTTTGCATCTGGTCCGGCAGTATACCAAACCATGTCACTGTCTTCGTTGCCCCACACATAGTTCAAACTCCAACGTGGTCCTGGATCTTGATGTATGTGCATGGTAGCACCAGGGTCTCCCCTAAACAGATTAACAGTATCAGGACCGTCAACACTGGGCGATATGTTGATGCTGTTTAAAAAGTCTATTGCAGCTTGACTTAACACTTTATTACTGGCAGGGTACTGTAGTGCCCAGTTACGCTTTTCTCCCCAAGGTGTAGGAGGAAACTCAGTCGGGAACCAGCTGAGATCAATGTCAGGTCGTATCCATTGCTCAACAGGAAAATTTAATTCAAAATGGTGTTGCATATTCTTCCACTATCCAAGGTGCAAAAAAGTCTACTGCCTGTTCCCAAGTCCACTTGTTTGACAAGTTGCGTAAGGTAACACACCAGCGATAATTCTTAGTGTCGTGGTTAATAACATGATGCGGTATGTGTGTACGCACCAGTGTTGGCGTATCAATTTCTGCACTGTCAATCAGTTCAAGGTCTTCGGGATAAAAGTAATCAGTTGGTCTACCAGTGGTGCTGGGTTTACTGTAGGTTCTTGGGTTAGCAGTTTTAAAACGGTACCAAGCCATTTCGCTGTGACTACTGCCCCAACTGTAGTTGATACTAAACTTTGGCCCCATGTCGTGATGTATGCCCATGGTTGAAGCAGGATTACCGCGAAACAGGTTAACTGTATCGGGGCCTGCCATGTTGCTTTCAAAGCCTATGCTGCGAAAAAAGTCTACAGCTTCTCTGCTGAGTATAGTATCAATCTTGGGATACTGTAGACCCCATATGCGTTTCTCCCCCCACTCATAGTCGGGAAAAGTATCGGGGTACCATGACAAATCCAAATTGGGATTTAACCAATTGTCAATCGGAAACTGTAAACGATAAAAACATTCGGGATTATTCATATTTGCTAAATTGCTCTACTGCTTCTTCCCAAGTCCAGCGATTGTTTGAGTCTTTTAAACTAAAGCACCAACGATAGTTTTTGGTATCGTAATTGTGTATGCTGTGTGGCAAATCTATACGCACAAGGTACACGCCATACAATTTTTCTCTAGCCAATTCTGTTAAGTCTTGTTGATGGTATGCACGATAACTAGCACGACCGTTACTGGTAGGGATTTCATAACCTTCGGCACCATGTTTTAAACTGTACCACACCATGTCACTGTTGTCAGTTCCAGTAACATAGTTAATGGCCCAACATGTACCTCGGTCAATATGCGGCTCTAAGTATCCATTAGGCTGTCCCCTAAACAGGCTCATGGTGTTAGGTCCCATATAGGATGTTGTAGCAATACCCAACTTGGCAAACAGATCTTTAACCTGCTGCGACAAATATTTGTTAGTATCAACGCTGTCTGTTAACCAACGCACATCAAGATTGTTGTGATGCACGGGATCGTCTAGTAGTACTGGCGAGCTTAAAAAATCTAAATTGAGTTTGTAAAAATATTTATTCAGCATCATGAGCAAACCACGGTCTAAATTTTTCTACTGCTTCTTCCCAAGTCCACTTATTAGACAAGTCCCTGATGCTCAAACACCAACGATAATTTTCTTTATCGTAATTGACTACATTGTGCGGGATATCTATACGCACCAATGTTGGCCCTGTAAGTTCTACAGAATCAATCAAATTGCACTTCAATGGATCGTACTTCATGTACTCTGAACCAATGCTGCACATTTCAGGACTTAGGTTAATGTCACTGTCGGGTTCCCACCAAGACATCTCACTGCGACTACTGCCCCAAACATAGTTTATACACCAAGAGGGTCCGCGATCACAGTGTATGTCCATGAATGTATCTTTGTTGCCACGAAACACAGCAACGTGATCGGGCTGCAATTTATTATCAAACCAAACTTGATCGCAAATGCCCATGCTGTGTATAAACGCAACTGCCTCTGGGGTCAGGTAACGATCACTGCGATCGTTCCATACGGCCCAATGGTATTGGTTAAATTCTGGGTAGGTGCTGATATCGACATCTTCCCTGACTATTGCACAGGGAAAGTCCAGTTCATAATGGTTGTGCATCAAGTATTTATAATGTACAATCACAGTACATTAAATACACTTATGAAAAAGACTTTTAGTTGGGTACAGCCGCACTATCGACAAGGCAGTAAAGTACGCAACAACTATTATTTACCTTATAGCGCAGGCATACTGTGGTGCTATGTAGAACAGTTCCCGCATCTAATGGATCAATATCAGCTAGGCGAGGTCATTTGGAAACGTGAGCCTGTTGCTGAGGTAGTTGAGCGACTCAAGCATCACGATATTGTGGGCTTTAGCACCTATGTTTGGAATCGCTACTACAATTACGAAGTGGCACGACAACTCAAACTGGCCAACCCCAACTGTTATATTATCTTTGGCGGACCTGAACCTCCGCACACCGACATTACTATCTTTAAGAACATGCCCTACATTGACTGCATTGTGATCAAAGAGGGCGAAGTTGTGCTTAAGAACATATTGGAAAACTTTGGTAGTCAACAACAGCTCTTGTCGGTCAAGGGACTGCTGCTAAACATTGACGGTATAGCACACGACACAGGTCCTGCAGAACGTATTAACGATCTTGATTCAGTGCCCAGTCCCTACCTCAGTGGATTCTTTGACAAAATGATTGAAAACAATCCGGATCACAGTTGGAGTGTGGTATTTGAACCTGACCGTGGATGCCCTTATCAATGCACCTATTGCGATTGGGGCAGCATGACCTACAGCAAGATTAAAAAGTTTGATCTTGACAGACTCAACGCAGAACTTGAGTGGTTTGGTAAAAAGGGCATACGCATGATCATGGTTGCCAACGCAAACTTTGGTATCTTCCCAGAACGTGACCATCTCATTGCAGACAAGATATTGGAAGTACGGGCCCGCACAGGTTTCCCCTATGGCATGTACATCAGCTGGGCCAAGAACCAAAAGCAAGAAGTTATCAATATTGCCAAAAAACTCAAAGACTTGACTGGACTTGCTGTTAGTGTACAGACACTGGACCCTATAACACTAAAGAACATCAAGCGTGATAACCTAGCTATTAACAAGATTGAAGAAATCTTTAGACTGTGTAACCTACAAAATATTCCCGTACACACAGAAATGATTCTGGGTCTGCCCGGCGAAACATTGGATAGTTGGAAAAACGGTATCTACAGATTGTTTGAAGCAGGCAATCATACCAGCATCAGTTTTTACACAGCACAGATACTGCAAAACAGCGAGATGAACTTGTTGCAGCGCAAACTGCATGGTATCAAGAGCATACATGTTAAAGACTTCATGGCTGGCGCAGAAGCCAAAGAAGAAATTGACGAAACAGTTGAAGCCATTGTGGCAACAAAAAGCATGCCTGCTGAAGATATGTTGCAGGCCCTGTTGTTTAACCTATACATCAACAGTTTCCATGTCACCGGCATTACCACCTTGGTATCTTGGTTTTTGTATCGTAATCAAGGTGTGTCCTACAGCGACTTCTATGATAAGTTTTATGACTACATGATGCAAGATCCCTGGTTTGTTAACGAGATCAACGAAGCACGTGGCTATTACGAGGCTTGGGTTCGTGATGGAAAAATTGGTCATCCCAACATTGGAGAGACTATTGAGATTAGTGGACTAAACCTGCACTATAGAATAGCCATTAACATTTATCACAAAAATCTACGCCAGCACGTATTAGGCAAACTGCGAGACTTTGTTGACTTGAACTACACTCTTGATGCTGGACTGGCAGATCAGCTGTTCCGCCTGCAGGATCTGTATTTTGTGGACTACTACAAAATTGCCGATTACCCACAGACTGTACAATTTGACTATGACTTTATCAACTATTTGATTGCCGGATCAGAACTTGACCGTGCAGTTGAGTACCGTTTTGAGTACCGCGGTTATCCCAAAGAGTCTTTAGAATTTTTCTGCGAACTTATATACTATGCACGTAGAGGGCAATACACCAAGGCTCGTATCTACACAGTGGGGCAAGAGTCTGCGTCAATTGACGAATAACGCAAACCAAAGTTTTAAAAATAAATCATAAATAAATTTGTCCAAAGACATTGACTCATAAATAAATTTGTCATACAATAAGAACATGAAACACATAACGTTTAATCATTTAACCAAACAACAGCCCGCACTAGGCACAGTGGCCTATTGGTCTATGTTTGCATCATTGATTAATAGTGACCGCGAACCAAACAGGAGTCTTAGTTAAGAACCAGTGTTAGACACACATTTTAACTAAGACCCCTGGAACTAAAAATCCCAGGGGTTTTTATTTGTAGGAACTAGAATGAACAAGATTGATTTGAAAAAGCGGATGCGTGAAGTACAGTTCATTACTGAACACACACTTAGCGAAGATCAGCTGCAAAAGTTGATCCGAGAAAAGTTGGAACGTGCCGAAAGGCAGTATCGTTCCAAGCAGGTTCAGGAAGAACGTACATTGCAACCGTAAGGTTATAGTGTGAAGGATACCAGTAACGAGGACTGGGCAGCGCACTCAAAACATGCTGCAAACGGGCGGACAGGATACATGAATGACATGGTGAGAACGTGTCGAGTAAGACTCCTGGGTAGGGTATCAACCCTATCATATCCTGTAGCAATACAGGGTATTCTAAAGTGTAGCAGAAGAAACAGTTGGCGGCGCTACTCCCCATTGCGTGACGCGGTCCCACTGAAAGGGACGATAGATTACTACTGCACTTTAGAATACAGCAGATGAACAATGACATAGTCCTTTTGGCGGGCTATGGCCGTAAGGCAACTGCTAATATATTGCGGGCATAAATACTGCTATATAGGAGAAGATTATGGCAGGACCAGCTATGACAAAATCGGCAGTATACACGTATACAACACGAACACCGCAATTGAACCAACCACTTGCTGACAAAATCAAGGAAATGGTTTTTGCTGGGCAAACAGACGGCAATGTAAGATTTGCCAGCGCAGGCTCACCAGATAACGTGGTGATACGTAATTTTGTTGATGAAGCTTCTGCTCAAGAGTGGTTGGCATTTTTGGCTAACATCACCTTGCTTGACGGACAGCCAATTTCTACAGCAATCGTTGATATTGTAGAAGATCCAACAGTTTATAATACGTAACCAGATAACGACAGATCTGGTTAATATGGGAAGTTAACCAGACTGGGTCTGGCACGGTCTTGAAAACCGATGGTGTGCGAAAGCGCATAGAGTTCGATTCTACTAGCTTCCCGCCATACAGTAATCGCTTGTTGTTTTTACGCAACAGGCGATTTTGCTTTTAAGGCACTTGGTGCTACAATAGAAACAAGTCAAGTAAATGATGTAATTTGTTTACAAGACAACGCATGTTGCGTAGAAACAACAACTGATTTGCAAAGAAAAGAAGTTGGCACTACAATACATACATGTTAAACAAAAAAGCAACGCAGTGATCGTACTGTAGCGTAAACAGTCTTTAAAAAGAAACTGTTCATATAGATCCTGATTAAGTTCAGGACTCTATATGTAAACACATTAGGGTTACCGAATCCACTAGGATTTAGTACAGGTTCTACGAGGTTCCGACGGGGGCCGCCTGTACTAGGTCATGAAGCAGGCAATCGTGTAGCAAAGGGACACAAGGTGCTGGCCGTGAAACGTCAGTATTCTCCCCAAGTTACAGTCAGATACCAGAAAAGCGGTGGTGTTGTTCGGCAGTAATGATTCCTAGCGAAAACTCAAAGACGTATTGAGCGAGGCAAGATGTAAGGCAGTTAG
>Ga0164296_1003565_pt1 | contig 14608 bp, 13 predicted proteins | sample GEODES057metaG_FD_113533 | JGI IMG/M metagenome (GOLD analysis project Ga0164296, IMG submission 113533) | Dystrophic lake water microbial communities from Trout Bog Lake, Wisconsin, USA - GEODES057 metaG | ecosystem: Environmental > Aquatic > Freshwater > Lake | place: USA: Trout Bog Lake... | reverse complement strand
GATGTGTATAACGGATTAAGTTACTTTAGATTCACTCAAACTGCACGTGATTTTTTTACATATTGCCGTCAAATAAACGAACATTGGAATACAGTACAGGAAAATTTAATTGGATTTATAGAACCCAGTACAGACTTAGTGTATGCACTCGCTGCTAATTTAGTTGGACCAGAGTTGTGCACTATTCCCAGTCTGGATTACGTAAACTTTGTTCACATGAAACCAGCAATAAATGGATTTGCAGATACTGCTAAATTTACAGATGTATTTGTCACTGAATTTGATGAGGGGATGATTAGAATTAATAATGTAAATCAATATCATCCTTTGCATTATTATGTTAAAGATTTTGTAACCAAAGAAATGGAAGAATATTATGTTAGATCCCGAATTAGCTAAAGCACTTGAACTAGTTGCTGAGTTTGATCTCCGACGCACAGTTGTAACTAAAGAGTACAGGTTGTATTATAACGAAGATGGTACTATAATTGGGTTATGGGAGTCTGACTTTCCTGAAGGCAATTATATTGTGTTAGAGTCGCCAGATGAATTTCATCAAGTAAACACACAATTAATACGGATCGTCGACAATAAAATGACAATGTTGAATCCAAAAATTACTGCACAAACATATTTGAGCAAGAGTGAAACCGGGCAACCAGTGGTCAAAGGGCATGCTGCATTGGCATTAAACAGTGAAAATGAATATTCAAGCGTAGAACATTATGCCAACAAAACAAATAGTTGATGTTGCAGACTTGGACTGCATTTACCTAACCTATGATGAGCCCCAAAAAGAAGAATTTTGGGTTAAAATTCAAAACATGGTGCCTTGGGCCAAACGAGTTGACGGAGTCAAAGGTAGTGATGCAGCTCACAAAGCAGCCGCAGATGCCAGTGATACTGATAGGTTTGTGCTCATTGATGGCGATAACTTGCCTGATGCTGATTTCTTCAACCTTCAACTGCATTTGGATTCTACTAATGCTAATAGTGTCTTTCGTTGGCGGGCTCGTAACAGCATCAATGGCTTGATGTATGGCAACGGTGGCATGAGTTGTTGGACAAAAGAATTTGTCTACAACATGAAAACACACGAAGCAAGTGATGGATCCGACGATACCGCAGTGGAGTTTTGTTTTGATCCCAACTACTGGGCTATGCATGACTGCTATAGTACAACTTATCCTGATGCAACACCTTATCAAGCCTGGCGTGCTGGATATAGAGAAGGTGTAAAGATGTGTTTGGATCGCGGATCCAAACCTACTCTAGCTGAATTTGAACAACGTGTAAACGGACGCAATTACGATAACTTGTGTATTTGGCAAAGTGTTGGTGCTGATAACCCCAATGGTTTATGGGCCATATATGGTGCACGACTTGGCACATTTATGACCATGTGCGAAAGCTGGGACTATAGAGATGTGCAGGACTTTGATAGACTTAAAGGTCTGTGGGAAACTTTTGGTAAGTTGGATCCTGTAACTGAAATTAACAAATTATCTAAACCTTTGCAAAATAAATTAGGATTACCTATTACCCTACTAGACGCAGACGCTAGCCGATTCTTTAAACATCATTATCGTGCGGTGTTTAAAAATAGAGGACCAATGGTACGTGAGTAAATCAGACTTTATGGCGTCAGCTGAGTGGATGAAAGACCACTTAGGCGAAGGATTATGTTTGGCAAAATGGAAACAGGTTAGCCTTCACTTACCGACTGGACTCAATAACAGTTGTTATCATCCTCCACTACATCAAATTGATGCTGATGTATTAAAGGACAACCCCGGGGCATTACACAATACTGCTCACAAAAAAGAGCAACGCAAAATTATGTTGCGCCATGAGCGCCCGTCTGAGTGCCAATACTGCTGGAACATGGAAGACCTGGGCAAGTTAAGTGATCGGCATTATAGGTCCGGGGAACGTTGGGCCGCCGAAGATTACAATACGATTATAAATAGCACAGGGGACGAAGATGATGTTATACCTAGCTATGTGGAAGTTAATTTCAATCATGCTTGCAATTTGGCTTGTAGCTATTGTAGTCCGCAATTTAGTTCAACTTGGCAATCCGAAATTGATAAATTTGGTGGATACCCTACTAGTACTACTCACAATGATCCTAGCCATTTTACAGGCCGTAATCGCCCAATACCTGTAAAAGATCATAATCCTTATGTAGAAGCATTTTGGGAATGGTGGCCTACACTATATCCCAAACTAAAACACTTTCGCATGACCGGTGGCGAGCCACTGATGGACCGGAATACCTATAAAGTATTTGACTATGTGTTGGCTATGCCCAATCCTGAACTGCACTTGAATGTAACCAGTAACTTCAGTGTTGAGGATGCACTATTTGAAAAGTACTTGGGTTACGTTAAACAACTATGTTCAACACAAATTGAACACTTTATGCAATATGTTAGCTTAGACTCTGGCAAATATCAACATGCAGAATATATTAGACATGGGTTAAACTTTCATCGTATGCAAAACAATGTGCATAGATTTTTACACGAAATTCCATATCGTAATAGTCTTACATTTATTATTACAATGAATAATCTAAGTGTGCTAGGCCTGCAACAACAGTTACAGTGGATACTGGACTTGCGCAAGTCATACAGTACTACATATCAACGTGTTTGGTTTGATACTCCTGTGCTACGCAAGCCTGAGTGGCAAAGTTTGCAAATACTCCCGCCTGTATATGCTGACCATTTAGAACGTGTAGCAGATTGGATGGAGTTGAATTTAGAACGTCCCGAAGATCCATTCCATGGATTCAAAGACTACGAAGTACAACGCTTGCGTAGAGACATTGCCTGGATGAGAGAAGGTAGCAATTTAGATCCCGAATATGTTAAGTTGCACCGCTCAAATTTTTATCGTTTTTTCAATGAGCACGACAAACGTCGTAAAACTAATTTTTTAAAAACGTTCCCACAAATGAAAGAATTCTGGAATGAATGCAGATATTATACCCATTCTTAAAGAGAATAAAAGTTTTTGTATACTCCCATTTATACATTTACATGTAAACGAGAAAAACAACATAAAATTGTGTTGTATTGCGGATGTTAAAGAAACAGAAATACTCGGACAATACACACAGGATTTTGATTTCAACACTAATACCAGGTTTCAAGAAATTCGTCGTGCAATGCTAGCCGGCGAACGTGTATCAATGTGTACTTCGTGTTATGAATACGAAGATCAAGGCGCCAAAAGTTCCAGGATATGGGATACGCAAGATTGGTTTCAATTGTTAAACATTACCACAATTGAAGAAGTTCCTACAGAATTAATGTATTACGACATACGTAATGACAACCTGTGTAACCTAAGTTGCCGTATGTGTAACCCAACTTTTAGCAGCCAAATACAAAAAGAATACGCAACTATACCTGGTTGGAAATTTGACGAAGCGCCAATGAGTTTTGGATTAAATGACGTTGTTGATATTGACACTGTTAAAAAGGTATATGTTGCTGGTGGAGAGCCAACGCTTATGCCACAGTTTAGAAAGTTTTTAAAACGTGCAATTGACGCAGGACGTACTGATATTCACATACGCATAAACACAAATGCTACTAATGTAAACAAAGAATTTAGAGATTTATTAAGTCAATTTACTCAAGTAGAAGCAGTTGTTAGTGTAGATGGATTTGATCAAGTCAACAAATATATACGTTGGCCATCAGACTGGCCAACTTGGGTAGAAAATGTACATGCCCTATTAAAAATTACGCCCAATGTGTCGTTTAATATCACTATAAGTATTTGGAATATTTCTAGTTTAAGTAAATTGATAGAGTTCATATCTGCAGAATTTCCAAAAATCACACCATTACTAAATCGTGTATACGGACAACCAGGATGGCTGTTTACTACATTTCCTAATAAAGAATTAGCAATCGAAGATTTAAAAAAATTAAGAAAATACTACAAATATGATTTAACTTACAGGCAAAAAGTAGAATTTTATATAAATGAAATGCAAAACAGCACCGTGGACTTGGTTGCATTACAGGATTTTTTCAAGTATAATGATACATTAGATAAGTCAAGGGGAATACATCTTGGCGATTATATACCGGAGTTAGAAGCATGCCGCGCCTTAATAACGAATCAGACTTAGAATACAAGCGTAGAGTAATAGACATTAAGTCTGAATCATTCTGTGGAGCAAAATGGTACAATGCCACTATATGGCTTGGATCAGGTATGACCACAAGTTGTCATCACCCTTTGCCACACAAAATTGACACATACGAAATAGAACGTAATCCCAAAGCATTACACAACACGCAACGGAAAAAGATGGAGCGTGAACAGATGCAGAAAGGAGAACGTCCCAGTGGTTGCGAATACTGTTGGAAAATAGAAGACATTGGTAGAGATAATATCAGTGACCGTGTATATAAAACAATCATTTACAAAGACGAGGAGTTAAGAGATGCTTATGCTAGGCCAGCACGCCATGACGTGGATTTACGAACGCTTGAGATTGCTTTTGATCGTACATGCAATTTTGGGTGTAGTTACTGTAACCCTGCTTTCAGTAGCACTTGGGTTAAGGATATCGATGTTCATGGACCCTATACACATCTCCGTTCAGACGGCCGGAATCATTTTACTCATAGCCATGATAGCAGTCAACTTTATACTTTTAATCAACGTAACCCTTACACTGAGGCGTTCTTTAAATGGTGGGAGACCGACCTTCATAGAACGCTTACTGAACTTAGGTTAACCGGTGGTGAACCACTAATGTCAGGCGAGACTTGGAAGTTGTTGGATTGGTTCCGTACTAGAGAAGTAAACCCCGATATGCGTTTTGCTCTTAACAGTAACCTAGGTGCTAAAGACGATTTAATTGATCGTATGATTGAAGCAACACAACATATAGATCACTTTCACTTGTATACCAGTAACGAAAGTATGGGCGCACAAGCAGAATACATACGTGATGGCTTGGAGTGGGCCACATGGACTGCTAACGTTGATCGGGTGTTAAGTCAAGGGCGCATTGAAGGCTTCCATATGATGTGTACCATTAACGCATTATGCTTGGATACACTACCTGAGTTTTTAGATCAATGCATCGCTTGGAAAACTCGTTACGGCAATGACTTCCCTACATTTACACTAAATATTTTACGCTTTCCTAGTTTTCAATCACCACTGGTTCTACCAGATGACATTCGAACACAATACAAAAATAGTTTGCAACATTGGTTTGATGTCAATGATACAAATCCTTTGTTGCACGAAATGGAACGTAATCAAGTTCAACGACTAATAGATTATTTAGATGTAGTTAAAACTCCTCATTCAGGTGCTGCAGAACAATCAATGCTACAAAAAGACTTTAAACAATTTTACACACAATATGATCAGCGACGAAACAAAAATATTATTGCAACATTTCCAGCATTACGCGAATGGTATAATTCACTATGAGTAAAGAATTTTATAAAAAAGGTTATAGTTATAATGTAACAGATCCTTTCTTTATTACACAAGAAGCAGCAACAGAGCAACAATGGAATAGACTTACTAAAAGCGAAAACTTCTGTATGCTACCTTGGGTGCACATGCATGCATTTCCCGATGGCCGTGCATATCCTTGTTGTTTAAGTGACTACTGGCACCCACTGGGCGATCTACGTAAAAACACAATGGCAGAAGTTTGGAATCAAGAGCCATATCGCCAACTTCGTGTTAACATGCTAAATGACCAACCCAGTAAAGAATGTGTCAAGTGCTACGAGAATGAAAAGAATGGCCTATTCAGTATGCGCAATGATGCTAATCGTAACTACGGACACCACATTGCCGAAGTTGACCAAACACACCCAGACGGCACACACGATGAATTTAAAATACGTTATTGGGACGTGCGATTTAGTAACTTGTGTAATTTTAGTTGCCGTAGTTGCGGTCCTATCTTTAGTAGTAACTGGTATAACGATCACGTTAAATTATTCAATAAAGCACCGGATGTGTTAAAACGCCCAATGGCACGTGTAGAATATACCACTGGCGACGAAGACGATATGATAGCACAAATGATGCCGCACATTCCCCATCTTGAACAAGTATACTTTGCCGGTGGCGAACCACTGATTATGAAGGAACATTATTTTTTATTAGAAAAATTAATTGAAGCCGGCAAAACAGATATTCGTATTCAGTACAATACAAATTTCAGTGAGTTACATTTTAAAGACAAACATGTATTTGAATTTTGGCAACATTTTAAAAATGTCAGTGTTGGTGCTAGCTTAGATGCTTCGGGTGCTAGAGCCGAATTAATGCGTAAAGGTGCAGATTGGAATCAAACAGTTGATAATCGTCAGCGCATGATCGCAGAAGTTCCTCACGTGGACTTTTATGTCAGTGCCACAGTCAGTGCAATGAATGTGTTGCATGTGCCAGACTTTCACCAAGAGTGGGCGGAACTTGGACTTATCAAGCCCAAAGACTTTAATATTAATATTTGCCAAAGTCCCGACTGGTACAGACTTGATATATTTCCCGAAGATTTTAAAAATACAGTAATTATCCCAAGATTAACATCACATGTTAAATGGCTAGCAAAACAAGATGATTTAAAACGTGCTACCAATGGATACATGGGAATTATTAACTTCCTTAACGGCGAAAATAAAAGTGAACGTTGGCCTGATTTTGTTAAAGAATGTGCTAAATTAGATAAAATTAGAAATGAAGACTTCTGGGCAACGTTTCCCGAATATGCAGAATTGAAAAATTATGAACCTACCTGAAAATATTTGTATGTTGCCTTGGATTAGTATTGAAACTAGTCCAATTGGTACAGCTCGTCCATGTTGTATGGCACATGACGAAATTAGAGACGAGTATGGTGCCAAATATGATTTAAATCATACAGATTTAAACACTATATACCACAGTCAGTACATGCAAGATCTACGCCGGGACTTTCGCAATGGCGAAAAACCTTCAACATGTAATCGGTGCTGGGAAGAAGAAGCTGCCGGACGCACTAGTAAACGTATGCATACTCGTGTACGACTTAAAGAACTATACGAACAAGTAGATTGGAACAACGATGACCCTGATCAACTTTGGTTTGTGGATTTAAAATTAGGCAATATTTGTAATTTAAAATGTCGTATATGCGGGTCATGGTCTAGTAGTAAGTGGGCTGAAGAAGAACTTGCGTACATGCCTAATCTTAAAGATAAGAAAAGTCATATTGCATACCAGTGGCTACGTGCCGGTGCTTGGCCACGTCGTAGCAGTAGTAACTTCTGGGATAACCTAAAAGAACTACTGCCCAATATACGTTATTTTGAATTTACTGGCGGCGAGCCATGGATGATTAAAGAACATTTTAATTTGCTAAGGTATGCTGCCGAGCAAGGGCATGCTGAACATATTGACATACATTACAATACAAATGCAACTCAGTGGCCTGAAGACGCAGAAGAACTTTGGAGTCAATTTGGACGTGTGGATATTGCGTTTAGCATTGACAATGTAGCTGAACGTTTTGAATACGAACGTTACGGTGCCGAATGGGGTCTAGCAAATGAAATCATTGATCGTGTGCATGCTTTACGAGAGAAAAATCCCAAGTTTACTACACAGTTGTGTTTTACTATCAACATACAAAATGTCTATTACATAGATGATTTATTGGCATGGGCCGAAACTAAAAACTTTGGCAACATATATTTTAATATGATGCACAGTCCCGACCATATGAGTATACAACAAATGACACCGGCCGCACAAAAGTTGGTAATCGATAAGTTGCAAAATACAAAGTGGAAACCTGAATACCAACAAGAAATCGACAATATTGTTAATTTTATACAAAATGGAACAGGCAGCGATGGTAGTGAATTCTTGGAAAAGATGCAACGCACTGACGAACATCGTAAACAAAACTTTTTAAGCACCCATCCTGAAATAGCACAAGCAATGGGGTATAGTTACTTAAATAGTAAACTTAAAAAAATATACGATCGTTTTGGAGATCAAATTTGTTTGTATCCGTTCTTTAATGGATTTTATCAAACCAACCATGTTTCTAATCAAGCTAGTGAACCAAACAGCATTAGGCCTTGTAGTGTAATTTTAGATCGCGATCCTGGCGCATGGGATATTGTTGATACAATTGCAGACACACGCAACAATAAAAAATGGCGTGATGTTAGGCGGGCGTTTGTTGAAGGCCAAGGCTGCCACGAAGTTGCAGCTTGTAGTGCTTGCAGTTTTAACGAACGTAATGGTGCTACTAGCGCAAGGCAACAAAATAATGATTTTTATGCAGAGTTTTTAACTGCAGATTTGTATACTGAATTGGAAACAATAGTTGCTAACGACTATCAAGTTGATCGAATGTTTACTATGGATTACTATCCTAGTAATTACTGTAACTATGAATGTATTATGTGTGCCGGTGGGGCAAGTTCTAAACGACATACATTTGAAATTAAATTTTTAAATGATAATCGTAAGTTAATATTAAACCCCGCAGACTCGGATTTTTATCAGTTGTTGTCCACTGTTGAGATTATTAACTTAACTGGCGGGGAAACAGTACTACAAGATCAAGTTGATGAACTAATGGATTATTTGATAGCAAACGATCTTGCATCAAAATTAAGTATTACACTATTAACAAATGCCAGTAGTTATCCAACACAACTGATTGAAAAATTTAAGAAATTTAAAAATGTATTTTATACAGTTAGTATAGACGGCACGGGCCCAATTATTGAATACCAAAGACGAGGTGCTAAATGGGCAACTGTAGCAGAAAATGCAATTAAGATACGTGATACATTTGGAATTATTGTTAACTATGTGCTTACTGCAGTAAGCGTATTTGGTATTGTTGATTTCTTAACATGGGCTCGCGAAAATGATTTTGCTAAGATATGTATAAGTCCAGTGTTTAGAGAACTGTTCTTATCTGTGGCTGCAATACCTGATGAGTTAAAAACACCGCTAATTGAAAAAATTACTGCAGCAAAAAACGCAGAAACTGACAAACGTTTACTAACGTATTACGAGCAAGTTTTAAGTGTATTAACAGGTACTGCACACGATCCTGCAACACTAACAGACTTTGTAAATAGAATACGTATAGAAGATAAAGTAAGTAAACGAACATTAGTAGAAGTTGTACCCGAATGGGCACCGTATTTTAAATGAACATGACAAAAATAACCAATAACGGATATCGTTTAACTGACATTTTTGATGCAGTGACAATGTCTGAAATGTTGGTAATAGTTAATTCATTTGTGCCGACACTAATTCGCACAGTGCCTAACTCAAGGAGAGAAGTATACTATGCAGAACCAAAGTTGCACGATAAAGTTGTTAAATTGTTTATTGATATAATTAATCAATTGACTCCAAATGTTAGTACAATCAATGCAGTGGAATTTTGGAGGGATTATCCGTTGTACACTAGTACACGACATACTGATGATGCTACTGCGCAAAATGTTGCTATAGTGTATTTAGATTCAGGAGATTCGGGAATGGGTACATTTTTTACTGAGGATGGAATAGATTATACCACTGATTATATAACAAATACTGGATTGCTATTATTAAATAGTAGTAAGATTGAACATGGTATGATTGATACAGTAACTGCTGCCGATTATAGACGTGTTATGTACATAAACTGGCAAACTGCTAATAAAATAATCAATAATGATAAAATAATTAATACCGATAGTGGTAAAAAGATCATACAAAATCGCATTCGTACTATTAAATGAATAATAAACCTGATACACTTTGCATGGCACCTTGGACGCACACATATTTAAGCCCACAAACAGAACGCAGAATGTGTTGTGCTAGCCGCGAGGATGCACAAAACTTTGAACAGTACATAGATACTGGTGCTGGCACTGGTAAGTACTTGCCTATTACATTAGAACAACATTGGAACAGTGATCACATGCGCGGTGTACGTAGACGCATGATGGCCGGGGAAACACTACCCGAATGTGAGGTATGCAATGACAAACTGTTGAATACGTCGGTTTACCGTAGTTATTTTAACCAACTTTTTGGGCATAAGTACGATAGTATAGCAGCAACTACAGATGAAACAGGTCGCACTACAATGCAACCTGTAAGTTGGGACTATCGGTTCAGCAATCTCTGTAACTTCAAATGCCGTATGTGTGGTGATATGTTGAGTAGTGCGTGGGAAACAGAACAACGCACACACAACATGATTGACTACACTAATCCAAAGAACAATTGGATGCGGCCCGAAGTCAAACAACAAATTGAACAGTTTCAAGAAACTCAAATTGAACAAGAGTTTAGCGCAGCAGTAGAAGAACATAGAGTTGAGGAAGTATACTGGGTAGGCGGTGAACCACTGATGTATGAACAACATTGGCGGTATATGAAACGTATTGTTGAATTAGGAGATGGCCCACGTGTCTACGCTAGATATAATACTAATCTTTCCCGCATTAGTTATCGTGGTATTAGCCTGTATGATGACATACTCAAAAATCTCCGAGATTGGCAAATCTGCGCTTCGCTCGACGGAACGGGACCGATTGGCGAGTACATTAGAACAGGCCTTGACTACAGTTCGTGGCTTGAGAACTTCCGTAGAGGAGTTGAAATACAACGTAATGCTAGACAGATGCGAATCGATTTCACACTCACGTTGCCAGGAATGTTCGAAATTGGGCGAGTGCAGGCACTTGGAAAAGAACTTGGTGTCGAAATCCTTGCCAAAGTAATTTTTAGTTTTAGTCCGGACATAATTATGAGCCCGTTAGCACTACCCAGGGAGTTATTACATTCTTGGGTAGATGAAATATTGGGTGACACCCCAGGGGGTATTAACCATGTACCTGATAACAGTACCTTACGAGACATACTTGTCCAGCTAAAAACTAGACCCACATTTGAGGAACAATGGCCCAACGAATACAAGAGTGGATTAATTAAGGGCAAACGCCGCATATTAGAACTTGAAAAGATTCGTAAAGACGTGTATACTATGAAAGATATACTTGCAGAACGTCCTGCGGTGTTGGCTTGGTGGAATGCTATAGATGTTTAAGGTACCTATAGCGGTACCTCATCCGCATTTTGACAATACCATGATGCATAACCGACAAGAGGTTAAGCGTGATTCGATGCAAAATGCACACAATAGTAAGGTACACGATTATCAAAAGATACAAAATGATAATTGGCATGCCAAACGTAGAAGTATAACAAACTATCATGAGTATCAAGACTATTTGGCTATCAATCAATATTTGAATTTAAAACAACATATTGAGTATGGGAATTACAAGTATAGTATAACATTAGGAAACAATTTGGACGTGTATGTATAAAGTAACTGTAACCTTACGTAACCCGTTAAACAAAACGGATACACTTGACTATACCATAGTAGTTAACGACACACCAATGGCTCAACGCTGGTATGCTGCACTACAAGATAACCTGCGAGCTAATTTATATTTAGAAAAGAACTTTTGTTTTTTGGGATTCCCCGATAGTGCAAGAGATTTAGAATTTATCTGCAAAGAACTAGATTGGGCAAAACGTCAAATCAACACGTTCTTTGACGCAGAGGATTATTATATTCCAGAATTCTTTACTCCCAGTACTCTGCGTGACGGGTTAAATCCCAATCAAGAAATAATGAATAGATTGCACAATCACTTCGAGCATCTTCAAGGCACAGTTGGGGGATTAAGTGATTGGTATCGACGTGCTGACTACGAAACAAAGTTTGCTATTCGGCAACTAAATAACTTGTGCCACGAAGCAGAAAGTTTAATGCTAAGTCAGCGTAAAAAAGTAGAGTTGCCTGAGTGGGTACGTCCTAGTCAAATCACAACGTTTTTAAATTGCCCAAGACTAGAATTCCCTGCAGAATACAAAACAACATTTGACGAAACCCGTTATGATCGACGTTTTGGTGAGGTATATTTACATTGGACACAGATTGGTAAAACATTATATGAAGTATATCGTGATGAAAATGGTGTTGATATTGATGCAGCCACTTGCGATGCTATTACTCATCTGCGTTTCTATAGTGGAGAGTTTGACGTTGAGTGGGCTCAAGATGTGGCGTTCCATGGGCCCCATCCGTGGCATACGAAGGAAATGATGGGCTTTAGGGCTTGGCTTACACGTAACGGATTTAACGTCAATGATACACAATACAACTACGGCTACCATCCTGTGGGACAGGTTGACTTGCAAACAAGTTTTGGCACTACTGACTTCCGTGAAGTATGGCCCATACTAAGCCGTTATCTAGATATATACCAAATTACAGCAGGTGATGCATCAGCAACATTTGATTATACGTGGACTGATGCAGACTATTATCAACAACAAATTGATAGGATGAAACCAGGTTATGACTTCAGTTCTAGCCGGGGGTGATAGTTTTGTTTGGGGTAGTGAGTTAGCAGACAGCCCACACGGTGGCCCGGATGGGTATAGTCGTAATACATTTCCGGCATTGTTATCTAGTGGCCCTTACATTTGTTCAGGATATCCTGGACTAGGTAATCATGATATTGCACAACGTGTTAGAGACTATTTAACATGGGTGAACAATAGTGTTTTTGTTCTAGTGTGTTGGACATGGCCTACTAGGGATGGCGATTTCAACAGTGATCGACACATTAATCAACTTGAAGAATATTTGCAACACCACAAATATAGGTATATGTTTACGTGTGCTGATAATTGTGTAATTACTCGAAATATAGATCTAACCAATTGGTACATGTTTCCTGCAGGTGTAAATCCACAAGACACTTGTGAGCCAAGAGGTTTTTACCAGTGGGCAGTGGAGAATAAATACAAGTGCGGTAAAGAAAATCATCCACTTGAAGACGCACATCGAGATGCCGCACAATTAATGCAAGGAAAATTCCATGAATTGGCTAAAAAGGCTGTACAATAAGTTTGTACTTGAATATCGCTATCGTAAAAAATTAAAAGAACTACGTAAAAGAGACCCGTTTATTTACAAATGATTAAAAAAATATTAACAGTCGGTGACAGCTTTACATATGGCGAAGAACTTGCTAATAGAAAAGATGCTTGGCCAATGGTGTTATCAAAACTAACAAAAAGTAATGTTGTTAACCAGGGCGTGCCCGGCGGCGGCAACAAACAAATGATACGTAAGGTAATTGATGCACTCAGTGGGTATGGCCCCGATCAAAATTTTGATTTAGTTATAGTTGCGTGGACTAGTCCGGGTCGTACTGAATATGCTGATGCCGATGGTATATTTGACCTTTGGCCTGGGTATTTAGGTAATTTATTTAAACGCGATAATCAACTATGGCGCATGGAGTTGTTAGAGTACATTAACAAGTATCATGATCCAGAATACATTTATCAACAATATATTTTTGATGTTACACTATTACAAGGATTGTTAAAATCTCAAGGCGTAAAATATTTGATGTTAAACACTGGAATGAATGAGTATTACCATAATACATGGTATACAAAAATGAAAACACGTACTAGTCTAATAGATCCTGCTTATTATATTGGGTGGCCTACAGAAGGCATGACTGAATGGACACAAGGATGCAAAAAAGGCCCTAACGGTCATTTTTTAGAAGACGGACACAACAAAGTAGCTGCAAAATTATATGAACATATTCGGGATCTCGGCTGGCTTTCATGATGCTGCAGTAACAGTATTACAAGACGATGAAATTGTCTTTGCTGGGCATGCCGAACGCTATAGTAAAATTAAAAACGATGCAAATCTCAATGATGCGTTAATTGCAGATGCGTTATCTTATGGCAATCCAGACCAAGTAGCCTACTACGAACGTCCCTGGGTTAAAAAACTTCAACAACTTTATTCGGGACAACTTCGTGAAGCAACGGATTTTAAGAATTTTACTCTTGATCAGCATATTCGTAAACATTTATCTATACCTGTTCATCAGGAGCGACTACTACATGCTGGTAGACGAAATATGTCCCACCATTTATCACATTGTGCCGCCGGATTCCAAACCAGCCCCTATAGTAAAGCCACAGTTGTTGTTATAGACGCCATTGGCGAATTAGATACTATCAGTATATGGGGTGCTGAATATGTCAATGGTCGTGCTAGATATAAAAGACTTTGGGGACAGAAATATCCACATAGCATAGGATTATTTTATAGTGCTATGACACAAGCAGTTGGGTTGAAGCCTAACGAAGAAGAATACATTATGATGGGGATGTCAGCGTATGGTAACGATGCCGGACTTTCAAGTCTAATGAAAATGCAAACAGTAGCAGACGAATGGGAAATACTGTTTCGTGACAACTTGCATGTGGGAATAGATTTGCAAGTCCTAAAGCGATTTGATAACATTGATTTAGCCCACGGTGCACAAAAATTAGCCGAAAATCTCATATACAACGTAATGGCTCGTGCACGAAAATTAAACTGGAGCAACAATCTAGTTTACATGGGCGGAGTGGCTTTAAACTGTTTGGCCAACAGAAACTTAGGAGATTATTTTGAAAATATTTGGATTAT
>Ga0164296_1003563_pt1 | contig 14610 bp, 10 predicted proteins | sample GEODES057metaG_FD_113533 | JGI IMG/M metagenome (GOLD analysis project Ga0164296, IMG submission 113533) | Dystrophic lake water microbial communities from Trout Bog Lake, Wisconsin, USA - GEODES057 metaG | ecosystem: Environmental > Aquatic > Freshwater > Lake | place: USA: Trout Bog Lake... | reverse complement strand
GGTGAATTCGTGAGAGTGTGCTGGCCAACCAAGCCTGTTGTAAATTTCTCTCAGCTCCTTTGTGGTGTCTGGTCCCAAGCAACTAAACATGACCCATCCACCCACCTTCAAAGATTTGTGCCACGCTTTGATCAAATCCAAGGGTTGGGCAGTTAGGTGCAAAAGCATATTCGCCCAAATCAACCCGACTTGTTCAATGTGTTGCTCTTTAGGTTGTTCTTTAGGTTGTTCTTTGGGTTGTTCTTTGGGTTGCTCTGTGGGTGCATCCAAAGATGCAAGCGATACGTTGTCCGGATTTAAAATGAAACGTTGCTTGCCAGGCCACATTAAGGAGGAGTTTTTGATGCGGGGAAGGAGGTTGCGCGTCCAAGAGCGTGCGAGAAGTTGTAGCGTTTGCCCAAGCCGTTGAGCGTTGTGTTCAATCACAGTGACGTTTGCGCCGGGGTACATCTTTTGCAGACTCAAATGTCCCTTTAAACCGGAATTGATTGGCTCCCAGTCGATCCATGATTGAGGTTCTTCTTTAAACCACTTTAAGCGCTCTATCATGCGTTCTCCTACCTCCTCATGTAACCAGGCTGTGTTCTTAGAGTTTTGCAGTGCCTTGAAACGTTGCAGCGCTACGGGGTCTAAGGTGGGAGGTGATTTGGAATTCATTAGAAGGGAGGAGTCCAATCGGTTGGCAGAAAAAAGAAGAACTAAGGCATGGACACAAACATTACTTCATCGTAGCCTCCATCCATAAATCCATTGTAAGATGGATGTGTCTTTGAAAAAATAAACTAGCATGTTTAACATTGTTCTTGTAAATCCTGAGATACCGCCGAACACAGGAAACGTGATTAGGTTATGCGCCAACACGGGCTGTCGGCTGCATCTGATTGAGCCGCTGGGATTTCATATGACGGACCCTTTGATGCGCCGAGCCGGTCTGGACTACCATGAGTACGCTGATGTCAAAAGATACCGCAACTGGAATTTTTTCTTGGATGAGGCCAAACCAGATATAAAGCGCTGCTTTGCTTTGACGACTAAGGGGCAACGACAAGCTTTTGACGTTCAGTTTGTAGCCCAAGACTGGTTTTTCTTTGGCTCTGAAACTCAGGGCCTACCCCAACTTATTCGCGAGAGTTTTGAGCCAGATCAAAGGCTATTACTGCCCATGATCAAGGGTCAAAGAAGCTTAAATTTGTCCAACTCAGTTGCAGTAATGATCTATGAGGCTTGGAGGCAAAACGGGTTTGCTAAGCCTTAGAAAAATATAGCCTAGGAGCATTAACACCAACATAAGTGAAGGGGTCGAAGGGCAATGAACAAGGGATAAATGGACTAGTTTGTTTTGTTGTATCTTCGCGTGATGGACTCAGCGATACAAACGGGTTTAGTCTCCCCTTCTTGCTCGATGGTAACTTTCCAATTCATTTGATAACCAACTTCTTTTTGGTCAACTGGGCTGGAGAGAATTTCAATGTCAGTTAAGAAAAAGCGACCTCTGACTTTTGCGTTCACGGGCACCGTTTTTGTAAACCTTACTTTATTGAGCCCGTAATTAATAGCCATGCCTGTGGGGGGTAATGTAAGAGCAGTGCTGATCATCTTAGGAATCAGTGAGAGAGTAAGAAATCCGTGCGCAATAGTGGTTTTAAACGGACCTTCGCTTGCTCGCTTTGGATCCACATGAATCCACTGTTGGTCTCCGGTTGCCTGAGCAAACTGGTCAATCATCTGCTGTGTCACAACGATCCATTCGCTTAGCGAGACCTCTTGGTTTAAAAAGGTCCTGAGCTCATCCAGGGATTGAATTATTTTCATGCCAATGTATCGTTGTGCTTTTTTGGTTTGGTTTTCTGATTCCCTTAAAGCACCTTACATGCTTGATCAAAGCTCAGTCTTGGGTTTCTTGGGAAGATTTTGCTGGTATCCGCGTATCCTAAGTTCAAAATAAAGTCAACTTTGTGCTTGCCATCAGCAAAAAATTCAGTGTTGACTTTAGCGGGATCGAATCCACTCATGGGACCGCAGTCAAGTCCAAGCGCGCGCGCAGCGATGATAAAGTATGCCCCGCTCAAAGTGGTGTTTCTGGTCGCAGTTGCTTGAGCTAAGCCCGCGTTCCCCGCAAATAGCTCTTTTGCATCGGGTTTGTTTGGGAAAGTTTGGGGTAGGTGTTCAAAAAACTCCGAATCCGAGGCGACGATAACAACTACGGGGGCAGATTTGGTTTTATCCACGTTACCAGGACTCATTGCCGGCAAAATTCTTTCTTTCGCGCTGTGTGAGGTGAGCATGATGAAACGCGCGGGTTGCGTGTTCATGGAGGTGGGGCCAAACTTGGCTAGATCATAAATTTCTTTTAACAGTGACTCAGGCACGGGCTTGTCCAAAAAGCCGTTTGAGGATCTGGCATTCAAAAACAGTTGATCTAAAGAGGAGGAATCAATACGCATTGCGGGTCCTTAAAAGAGAGGTAAAAAATTTTAAAAAAAAAGAAAAGAAATAGAAAGGAAGCAGAAAGGAACAGGTCTACCCCCAATGTTTTTGACTTTTGGGTCAACACCGCCTTCTCGCAAAGCCCAACCAAGCAAATGAGCTTAGATTTCTACCATTTCGAAATCTTCTTTGCGAGCACCACACTCGGGACAAGTCCAATTCATGGGCACTTGCTCCCAAGGGGTGCCGGGAGCAATGCCGTCATCGGGTGCACCTGTTGATTCATCGTAAATCCACCCACAAATTAAACACATCCACGTTTTAGTCAAGATTTTCTTCCAAAAAATACGGCACAATTCCCTTGTCAGGGCATTAAATAAACGCCCATTGTATCTATCAATTATGAGCACATCAAATAATCCCACCCCAACCGAGCTACAAGACGATGATGGCGACTCATCTTATCCGTGCGTTCTTGTTTTCAATGCGAACGACCCAAGCGGTGCCGGAGGCGTCACAGCAGACATTTTGGCATGTAACTCTGTAGGCGCGCACACCCTGCCTGTGGTCACGGGTTGTTACATCAAAGATTCGGCAGAAATTTTGAGCCACGTCTGTATCGACTCCGAGGGTGTGAGCGAACAAGCGCGCGCTGTTTTGGAGGATGTGAACGTTCAGGTCTTTAAAGTCGGCTTTTGCGGCGGCCCAGAGGCTTTAAGCGTGATAGCTGAGGTAACTGCGGATTACGCAGATTTGCCCGTTATCGCCTACATGCCAAGCCTGTCTTGGTGGGATGATGATGAAATAGAGGCCTATTTGGACGCTTTCAGAGAACTCATCTTGCCCCAGACCACTTTATTAATTGGCAACTACAGCACTTTATCGAGATGGTTGCTCCCGGATTGGAGCAACGCTCGAGCGCCGTCTCCAAGGGAGATTGCTAAGGCGGCGGGAGAGTTAGGGGTTCCTTACTCATTGGTCACAGGAATGACACCCAATGCACAAACTTTCGAGAACGTACTTTGCACACCTTACAACGTTTTGCTTACAGAAAAGTTTGAGAGACAAGACGCTGTATTCACAGGCACCGGGGACACGCTCAGTGCAGTAGTTTCTGCGTTGATTGCCGTGGGCTGTGATCTAGAAGTAGCCACCAAAGAGGCGCTCAATTATTTGGACGGATGTTTGCTTGCTGGTTACCAACCTGGTATGGGGCTAGTTTTGCCAGACAGGCTATTTTGGACCCAAAGCATGAGCGATATTGAGGACTCTGAGGACTCAGATCACCCTGAGGGTGAGATCCCAGGCGCTGAGGACTTTGGGCTGCCCAAAATCACCACCAGGCATTAAATGTTTTGAATCATAATGTAAGCTTCGAGTGTGTCGCGTGGAAATTGTTGCAGCACAGACCCCTAATCTTTACTTCAGAAATATGACTGACCTCAATCAAATTTACTTTGATCGCGCTAAAGCGGTTATCCCCGGCGGTGTCAACTCACCCGTGCGAGCTTTCAAGGCTGTTGGAGGGACGCCTCGGTTTGTAAAGCGCGCTCAGGGCGCCTATTTTTGGGACGTAAACGACGAGAGGTACATTGACTACATTGGCTCATGGGGGCCGATGATACTGGGTCATGCAAACCCGGTCGTCCTGCAAGCCGTACAAGAGGCCCTTAAAGACGGGTTCTCCTTTGGAGCGCCAACACTGCGCGAGGTCGAGTTGGTTGAGGAGATTCTAAAACTGGTTCCCTCCATGGAGATGGTGCGACTGGTGAGCTCTGGCACCGAGGCCGGTATGAGCGCTCTTCGTTTGGCAAGGGGGGCGACAGGACGCACTAAGTTTATTAAATTTGAGGGCTGTTACCACGGCCACGCAGATGCTTTACTGGTGAAGGCGGGCTCTGGACTTGCAACGTTTGGAAATCCCACCAGCGCAGGGGTTCCAAATGAGGTTGTGCAAGATACCCTCGTCCTTGAGTACAACAACATTGCTCAACTCGAGGAGGCTTTCTCCTTGTACGGCGAGAAGTTGGCCTGCGTCATGATTGAACCCATTTGCGGCAATATGAATTTTGTGAGGGCCAGTGTGGAGTTCATGAGGCGGTGTCGCGAGTTATGCACAAAATACGGTGCACTTTTGGTTTTTGATGAAGTGATGACTGGATTTAGGGTTGCACTTGGAGGTGCGCAAAGCATCTACGCGGCTCAGATTCCAGGCTTTAAGCCCGACGTGACGGTGATGGGAAAGGTAATTGGCGGAGGCATGCCGCTCGCAGCGTTTGGCGGCTCCAAGGCCGTTATGGAGCAACTTGCCCCGCTAGGCCCCGTTTATCAAGCGGGTACGTTGAGTGGAAACCCGGTTGCAACTGCCTGTGGTCTTGCAACGCTAAGAGAGATTCAGCGACCGGGTTTTTGGAGTTCCATTTCAGAGATAACTGAGATGTTGGTGAGTGGTTTAAGTAAGGTCGCTAAAGATTTGAATCTAGATTTCTGTGCAGACTGCCAAGGCGCAATGTTTGGTTTTTTCTTACTACCCGAGCTCCCCACCAATTACGGGCAGGTGATGAAGAGTGACGGAGCCATGTTTAATCAACTCTTTCACGGCTTGCTAGATAGAGGAGTCTACATTGCCCCAGCTCTTTATGAGGCGGGTTTCGTGAGCGCCGCGCATACTCAAAGTGATATTGAGCACACCATTACTGCTGCGCATGAAGTAATGAGCAAGCTGAAGAAAACTTGAGAACGCTCTACTAAAAGGCCCGCGTCAGCTGGTGTTTGATTAGCTAGTGTTCGGTTAATGCCTAAAATGGCGAACCGATGAGAACGCCATGCACACGCCGTGCTCGTTCGCAGCCTCAATGACCTCTGGGTCTTTAACGGAACCCCCTGGTTGAATAATACAAGTGGCGCCAGCACTGACGACCACATCTAGCCCGTCCCTAAAAGGAAAGAACGCGTCGCTTGCTACAACCGAGCCTTTGAGTGAGAGTCCAGCGTGCTCGGCTTTAATAGACGCAATTTTGGCTGAGTCCAATCGGCTCATTTGCCCAGCTCCCACGCCCAAGGTCATTGCGTTTTTACAGAACACGATTGCATTGCTCTTCACAAATTTTGCAACCTTCCAAGCAAAAAGCATATCTTGAATTTGCCCAGGTGTGGGTAAAGCCTTTGTGACGATCTTTAAGTCTTTTGAATCCAACAGGTGAGTGTCAGCGGTTTGAACCAATAAGCCCCCACCAATTCGTTTGACATCCATCTGAGAGGTGCTAAGCGCAAAAGACTGGCTCAAGGCGGGGTCGGGCAAAGTGTGCTCTGAACTTTGTGAGTAACTGAAATCAATTTTTAAAACTCTGACATTGGGTTTTTTTGCCAAAACGCGGAGAGCTTCTTCGCTAAAGTCAGTGGCAATTAAAACCTCAACAAATTTTTCGCTTATCGCTTGAGCGGTTGTGGCGTCAAGGCTTGAGTTAAATGCAATGATGCCTCCAAAAGCAGAAGTAGGGTCGGTACTAAAGGCCCTTTGGTAGGCTTCAAGAGAGTTATGACCCGTTGCCACTCCGCAGGGGTTAGCGTGTTTCACGATGACGCATGCAATGTCTTTAAAACTTTTCACGCACTCCCAAGCCGTATCAGCGTCGGCAAGGTTGTTATAGGATAACTCTTTGCCCTGAACTTGTAGGGCACTCACCAAGGAGCCTTTAACGGGCACAATGTCTTTGTAAAAAGCAGCGCTTTGGTGTGGATTCTCCCCGTAACGAAGGTCCTGTATCTTCGTGAAGTGAGCGTTCAATTGATTTGGAAATTGAGCCAACTCACCACTAGGTAGACGAGCGGATAAATAGTTACTGATGCTCGCATCGTAGTTGCTGATGCGGTTAAATGCAGCAACACTTAGAGAAAGCCTCAACTCATCTGATAGAGTTTGTTTGTTACCAATCTCTTGAAGAACCTGTGCGTACTGGGTTGAGTCAGTAACGACTGCAACGTGTTGCCAGTTTTTTGCTGCACTCCTCACCATGGCTGGACCGCCGATATCAATATTTTCGATTGCATCCTCAAAAGAGCACCCGGGTTTACTGACAGTTTTCTCGAAAGGGTATAAATTAACCACCAGTAAATCGATGCAGGCGATATCGTGATCGGCAAGGGATTGCAAATGGGCGGGTAAATCACGCCTGGCCAAAAGCCCCGCATGCACTCCTGGGTGAAGGGTTTTAACTCGACCGTCTAGCATCTCTGGAAATCCAGTAAGCTCTGAAACTTCTTTCACAGGCAGTCCATGATCGCTTAGTAACTTGGCAGTGCCCCCGGTTGAGATCAGATCTACGCCCATCTTGTGGAGCGCTTGAGCAAACTCTACGATGCCAGTTTTATCAGAGACAGAAATTAACGCTTTCATAGGGTCTGTGTTCCAAAGAGGGGTTTTGCTCGGGAGGTGTGTGGGGGTTAAATGTGCGGGCTAGTGTAAGGGCTGTGGCTAGGGTTAGGGCTAGGGCTAGGGTTATCTAGCGCATCTTTTAAAGCCAATAAAAGCAGTTGCAATTACGCCGTAGCTTTGCCCGGCGCAGAGAAGCTTTTTTTTAAATTCGACAACAGATAGAAACTTATTTAATTGATTGATTTTTTGATTAATGCTTTGATTAAACTCAGTCTTGCTGTATGTGTGTTGGAAATTCATAAGTCGCAGCGAATATTAAAGCATTTTGTGGTCAGTTAATTTTTTACGCAGCGTATTGCGGTTTACTCCGAGCCACTGAGCAGCTTTAGACTGATTGTTCTCCGCGTGCTTGATAACTACCTCAAGCAATGGTTTTTCAACTATTTTTATAAGCATATCATGCAAGTTATTCGGCTCCGATCCCTTTAGGTCTTTGAAATAGGACTCTAGGCTGTGCTTCACAGCATCTTCTATTTGTTTTTTACTCATAAACGTGCTCTATTCTCTCTAACTTTACTTTTTTCAAACGTTCGCCGTGCTCTGACAAGGCGTCAAAATAATGAGCAACTGCTCGCAGTTGTTCACCGGTGTCCTCTAATTGATTCATCTTTTCTTTGAAGGCCTCGTGGCCTTGAAGACCTTTCACATACCACCCAATGTGCTTGCGCGCCGTGCGAACCCCGGTAAAGGATCCGTAAAGTGTGTAATGCTCCTCGAGGTGCTCAAGCAAAAGGGACCTGACCTCAGCCACCAAAGGGGGGGCTAAAAGTCTCCCAGTTCGAAGATGATGAGAAATTTCTCTAAAAATCCAGGGGTTTCCCTGGGCAGCGCGTCCAATCATCACCGCGTCTGCTTTGGTGGAGTCTAGGACCCATTTGGCTTTCTCTGCTGAATCAATATCGCCGTTTGCCACAACTGGAATGCTCAGTGCGGCCTTGATCTGCCTGATTGTGTCGTACTCAGCTTGACCTTTGTAACCCAGTTCGCGGGTTCTCCCGTGGATCGTGATCATCTGCACGCCTAAATCCTGCGCAGCGAGGGCAATCAATTGGGCGTTTTTGGCTTGTTCGCTCCAACCCGTTCGCATTTTTAATGTAACAGGTATTGACATGGGTTGGCAGGCGTTAACAACTGACTCGATGATACTGAGGGCAAGTACTTCATCTTGCATCAAAGCGGAGCCAGCCCATTTATTACACACTTTTTTAGCCGGACAACCCATATTGATATCAATGACCTGTGCACCCTTGTCAATATTAAAGAGTGCTGCCTCAGCCATCTCTTTGGGCTGCGTTCCCGCAATCTGCACAGAAATAAGACCACTTTCACCTGTGTGATTAATTCTTCTTTGTGTTTTTGTGCTTTTAATCAAATCAGGCCTTGATGTCACCATCTCGCTGACTGCGTAACCCGCCCCTAATTTTTTGCAAAGCGATCTAAACGGACGATCCGTTACTCCTGCCATCGGAGCAATAAATACGTTGTTTTCTAGTAAATAGTTACCCAGTTGCATGTTGTGGAGTAAAAGTATGTGTTGCTTAAAAAGGAGGCACGATTGTATCTATTACTTATGAAGAAAAATCCAAATATAGGGGGAAACAATGATACTTTTTAAGATCTGCAGTGAATTGAGAAATTTCGTTTTTTAAATAGTAATAAATTTGCGCTCAAAATCTCTGCTACGGTGGATTAAAGGAACGTCTAGATCTAAAAAAACAGCCTCAACTTATGAGGCCATCATTTAAGAGTGAGTATTGACTTATGGACTGAACAAGAAGTTCATAACATCGCCATCATGAACGACATATTCTTTGCCTTCAGCTCGCATTTTCCCCGCATCTTTAGAGCCTTGCTCGCCCTTGTGGGTTATATAGTCAGCAAAGGAAATTGTTTGAGCTCTGATAAAGCCTTTTTCAAAGTCAGTGTGTATGACACCTGCGGCTTGTGGGGCCGTATAGCCTTTGTGAATGGTCCACGCTCTAACCTCTTTAACTCCTGCAGTGAAGTAGGTTTGAAGTCCAAGCAATTCGTACGCTCCGCGTATGAGCCGATTGAGTCCAGGCTCGGTTTGCCCCATCTCCGACAAAAATAAAGTCTTCTCTTCCTCGTCCATATCACTCATGTCAGCCTCCATCTTTGCGCATATCGCAACCAGGGGGGCTTTTTGAGTGTCAGCCAAAGCTTGAAGTCGAGCCAAGTAAGCGTTGTTTTCAAATCCGTCTTCACTAACATTCCCAACAAACATAGCTGGTTTGGCAGTGATTAGACAAAATGGTTTTAAAAGAATCCATTCATCCACTGACAGAGGTAAAGTCCTGACAGGGTGGCCTTGATTCAAAGCGGTTTGACATGTGTTGAGCAAAGCTAGAATTTTTGCTGCCTCTTTGTCACTCCCTGATTTTGAGGTCTTTGTATACCGGGCAATAGATTTCTCTACCGTGCTTAAATCTGCCAAACAAAGCTCAGTTTGGATAACTTCTAGATCAGAGATAGGGTCTATTTTGCCAGCTACGTGAATGATATTGTCATCATCAAAGCAACGCACTACGTTCACAATGGCATCGGTTTCTCTAATATGTGCCAAGAACTGATTGCCAAGCCCCTCACCTTGGCTTGCACCGGCGACGAGGCCTGCAATATCCACGAACTCAACTATAGCGGGCACGATTCTCTCAGGCTTAACAATCGTAGATAAATCCTTCAACCTTGAATCTGGCACCTCGACCACGCCCACGTTTGGCTCAATCGTACAAAAGGGGTAGTTCTCTGCAGCTATGCCAGCCTTAGTTAATGCATTAAATAGAGTTGATTTGCCTACATTAGGTAGGCCTACGATACCGCACTTTAAACTCATAAAAAATTCCAAATAAACTGAAGTTAGACGAAACACTCGGTTTTGACCGAAGCCTTCAATTATCGTAGAAAGGACTGCTTAATCACCGTCTCTTGAGTGAAAACTCCGCGTTAAAGTAGCCCATCAAAGTTGCAGGGCATAAAAGGGGCTCTAAACCAATGAATTAGGTCTGCATTTTGTAATCAAAAATTGTTCAAAAGCGCGAATTGGCGACGAATCATCAAAAAGTAAGCCTCTTGTATTGATTATTTTTTGTCTCAATAGTTCCCTTAAGCTTGGGTCCTTGGCAACTTTGACCACCAATTCAATGTAAGCCTCACAGGTTTGAGCAATGCATTCGTGAAGTCCCATTTTGCTTAAAATTGCACTTGCAAATCTGCCCCTCATGAACTCGCCCTCTTTGGCTATGATGGGCAGCGCACACTCAACAGCTTGCATTGCAGTATTAAATCCTGAAAATCCCAACGAGTCGATAAATAAATCGACCTGTTGCATCAGTCCAAAAAATTCCTGCGGATTCAACCAAGGCACAAAAACCACAAATTCGTTTAAATCAAGGTCCAAATTTGCAAAGGCAACGCGGAGCCTGTTTTTGAACACATCGAAACCTACGCCGTCTTTAAATAAGAAAATAAATTGACACGGACCAAGACGACTGGCTATTTGAGGGTACACCCAGTCGAAATCTGGAGAATATTTGAATAAGTTACCTGGGCAAAGCAAGGTTGTAATATCGGGATTTATACCCAGTGTTTTAAGATCTATTTTTGTGGGTACTATGTTGAGCTCTTTGTAGGTGCAACCCAAAGAGGGCAATGTGAAAAGATGCTCCGAGTAAGCGCGTTCAGAGTGGGGTGTCTCAAGTAATTCCGAAGAAATAAAATAGTCGATGTTTGCAATCCCCGTTGTTTCTGGGTGCCCCCAAGCCACGAGTTGTAAAGGCGCAAGACGCAGGTTGGCGATTTGAGTGGTAAGACCATGCATTCCTATCTCAGGAAATAAGAGGGCGTCAATTTGTGCATTGAGAATACAACTTGCCCAGTCCTCAAGACTGACTAAGTTTTGCGTAAAAGAGGTGGCCAAAGACTGGGCAAGCTGGGTCTGTGAGTCAACACGGGTGCCAAGGTAAAAAATGTGTATTTCAAACACGCTTGAATCAAGTTGCTCTACAAAGCCCTTAGTAATGGCATTCCAAACAGAGTGATACCGTATTTGATCACTAACTATTCCCACTTTTATCCGTCCATGCTTAGTCCCAGTAGGCGCGCTCAACCCATGTGAGACGCTCCAAGAGGACATTACTTGGTGGCAGATCTGCGCGTACTGGGAGATTAATTCCTTGTTGTTTCGCTCTTGGTAGGCAAGGTAAAAAGGCTGGTGCAACCCTACACAAGCGTAATTCTGTAAAAACCTGGGGTCGTTGCACTCAAGACTGAGTAAGCGAAGAGAGTCTGCAAATTGAGCGCGAGAAGACTCCAGGTGATCTACGCTAATCAGATGGGTTGGAATATTTGACAGCGCTATTGCCCATTTTGCGGCCTGGAAATTGGGGTCCAGCTTAAGCACTCGGCCGTAGTATTTTTTAGAGTTCTCAATTTGGTTAATTTCCTTGAGAGCATTGGCTAAATTAAAATTGCCTTGAGCAAACTGAGGACTCAGCTCAATTGATTTTATGTAGCAATCAACTGCCAAGTTGATTTGCTTTAACTCCCTAAGCACGACCCCTTTGTTATTTAAAGCGTCCACAAATCTTGGGTTGTGAGTAAGGGCCTCTTCGTAACAAGCCAGGGCCTCATGAAATCTTTTGAGCTCTTGCAGCACATTACCCATGTTGTTGTGAGCGTCAGCGTAAGCGGGATAAATTCGAATAGCCGCTTTAAAGGACTCTTCAGCCTCCTTAAACCTTTTTAATTCCCTAAACACATTGCCCTTGTTGTTGTGCAAGTGCGGGGCATTGCGGTTTAGGACCAGTCCTCTATCAAAACATTCCAACGCACTTGAATACTGTTTCAGCTCCAACAACAGGTTACCTTTGTTGTTGTAAGCGTCTAAATAATTGCCGTCAAGCTTGATGGCTTGATCGTAGTGGGCTAAGGCGTTGCTTGAATCCCCGCTTTGTTGGTATACGCGAGCAGCGTTGAAATACGCCTGTGCAAAGCTAGGGTTTATGAGTGCAGCATATTTAAAATTTGTTAAAGCGCTGCTCGGCTTATCAAGGCTTAAAAAAACAACCCCAAGATTGTTATAGGTGTCGGCAAATTGAGGCCTGAGCGAGATTGAGTTTTCATAACTAACAATGGCCTCAAAAGGCTTTTGAAAGGTTTGAAGCGCGTTACCTAGGTTGGAGTGGGCCTCGGGAAAGTTACTTTGAAGATGAATCGCTTTGGAGTAACTCTCAATTGAGAGTTCCAATTGCTTCAGTTGGTATAGGGCCATCCCCTTGTTGTTCCAGACATTTGCGCTCAGCGGGTTCGTCTCTAACGCTTTGTCAAAGTAGAGTAGACTTTTTGCACTTTCACCAGTTTGGGCCCACAAAGTACCGGTGAGCTGCAAAGCGTCAAAATGTGTGGGTACCAGTTCAAGTATTTTGAGGTAACCACTTAATGCTTGTTCGAGTTTTCCGGATTGGTGAAGTTGAAAAGCATTAAGAAAAAGAGATTGAACTAAGATTTGTGTTTTATCATTTCTAAGCGCAGGCTTTATTTTCGTTGTGAGTAACGGGCGATGCTTGGAGGGGATATTTTTTTTCTGCATGCGAGCCAGTAAACCAATCGATGACAAAGAATTGAAGGAATGTTTTCAAAAGCCGCTAAAAAGACTTTCCTTCCATGAGGTTATGTGTGCGATTTTAAGGGCGCGCTTTAATTAAAATGTAGCTCTCGTAAAATAAAATTCGCAAAACTCATTTGTACGAGCCCATTTCTCCATTTCTCCATTCCCCCTTATTCCTTTATAAAAACAGTTTTGGGCATATCGAATCTTGATTTACTTTATGACGGGCAAAGATCCTATTTTTGATGCCGCTCTTGTAGACCCAACCATACTATTTTTCATTTTCAAGAGATTTCTTAGCTCCCTTTTTGGCTTAATTAAATCGATACCCCAATATGAAGTTAAATCACTTCAGGCACAAATTTAATTATGCTCGCTCACCCGGTTTGAAAGTAGGGTTGTGTGTCTCAAGTGATAATAGAGGACGTCTTAAACATTACAGTTTTGATATTTTAAATGATTAATTCTATAAGATCATGAGTTCCACGCATAATGGCATTGGGCCATTGGCATGTGTATTTATGTAGAACAAGCTAGGATGGGCGTTAGCATGTAGACTGAATTTTCGAGCAAGTTTTACTTAGCATAAGTTTACATTCAAAGATTGGCAATTTAACCTAAAATACTAGATTGGATTTAATTAGAGTTTTCGCAACCGCGTCTCCTAATGTAAGCCCAGAATTTAAAACTATAAGAATCAGCAAGGATTGCAGTATATGGCAAGATCTCAAAATAGGGATAGTTCTTTAAAGAGCATAAGAGGGGGGGTTACAGGTTGGGTATTACGGATCCTCTTGTTAGTGGGTCTTGCAGGTGGTGCTTGGTATTACTTCACAAACAAAGACGCACCAGACGCCGACAAGCGAAGTGGATCAAAAAATAGACCCGTTTCAGTTGCTGTAGGTGAGGTTAAAACTGGCGACATCACGGTAAGTTTGAGTGCGCTTGGGACTGTAACGCCTAGAAATACCGTTACCGTCTATCCGCAGGTAGGCGGCGTTTTGACGGGTGTTTTTTTTAAAGAAGGCGATATGGTCGAAGCAGGGCAGTTGCTAGCTCAAATAGACCCAAGAATTTACGAGGCGGCCCTCAAACAGGCACAAGGCGCGCTGGAGCGTGACAAGATGTTGCTGAGCAACGCTCAGACCGATCTCAAGCGTTACGAGACTTTAATTGCACAGGACTCAGTATCAACTCAGATCTACGACACACAAAGAGCGTTAGTCGATCAATACAAGGCAAGCGCTTTAACGGATCAAGGATTGCTTGATTCTGCAAAACTTCAAGTTGAATTTGCAAAAATCATTTCCCCAATCTCGGGGCGAATTGGTCTTCGCCTTGTAGACCCTGGTAATTTAGTTCAAGCCAATAATTCGAGTAGCTTATTTGTGATCACTCAAGTCAGTCCGACAACTGTTATTTTTGCTGTGCCACAAAGTTTGCTGCTAACTTATTTGGAGAAGCTCAACCCATCCATGGTCCCACCCAAGCCTGGGAGTTCAGCAAAGGGGGAGTCTACAAACTCCAACGTTAGACCATGGTCATCCAATTCCTCCAAGTCCATCAAGTCAGACAAGACAGCCGAGTCAAATAATTCAATAAAAGGGGCGGCTGTTGAGATAGAGGCTTGGGACAGTGACAATAAGTTTTTATTAGACAAGGGCAAGCTCGACAGCATTGACAATGTGATTGACCTAACGACGGGTACGGTCAAGCTCAGAGCGGTATTTCCCAATAAAAAAGGAACTTTGTTTGCCAATCAATTTGTGAATGTTAAATCCATTTTAGAGATAAAAAAAGACGTCGTCTTCATGCCCCTTACAGCGATGCAAAAAGGCATTAACGGTACATTTGTTTATAAAGTTAATGAAGACGGGAAAACAGTCTCTGTTGCACCTGTCAAACTGGGTCCCACAGATCAGGACAAGATACTTGTTGAATCGGGCTTGGTCCCTGGAGATAAAGTCGTGGTCGATGGCCTTGACAAGTTAAGAGAGGGTGCAAGCATTTTAATCACCGAGGCCGCAAAGCCAGGAGGGGCAGGGGGATCTAGGGGGCGTAAGGGTGCTGAAGAAAAAAGCCCGCCTCTTAAGGCTGAGCCCGGCGCAGCCCCCCTTCCCGC
>Ga0164296_1003561_pt1 | contig 14614 bp, 9 predicted proteins | sample GEODES057metaG_FD_113533 | JGI IMG/M metagenome (GOLD analysis project Ga0164296, IMG submission 113533) | Dystrophic lake water microbial communities from Trout Bog Lake, Wisconsin, USA - GEODES057 metaG | ecosystem: Environmental > Aquatic > Freshwater > Lake | place: USA: Trout Bog Lake... | reverse complement strand
TATGTCGAAGGCTTCTACAACCCTGAGCGCACGCAGAAGCGTCTCGGATACCGTTCACCTGCCGACTTTGAATCAGCGTTCGTCGCTTAGAAAAATGTGCGCGGGAAAGTGGGTCAACTCCACATCTTGCACTTCGAAGTACTCAGACCTCCTAAGCGGGGATTGACGGCTGGCAATACCGGGGACCAGTGGCCAGGCGCAAACCTTGGCTAAAGTTGCAATTTCATCAGAGATTGGCCCTCGCGCTACATCGCAGCGGTCTTTGTTGCAACGACAGCAGAGCAAATGACCCCTCTGAGAGCTCTAACGGAAGAAGAGAATGAGATGGCCCATCCCAACGGGACGCGATGGCATTTCGGACATATTTCAGGGAAACCCCTAAAACGTCGATCCGCTTGACAATGGATTCGTACGTCCTGCATCTAGCGATCTCCTCCATGTCGAGCTCAAAGCGAACGCTCATGCCGAATCCGAGGCACTTGTTTGGGCTTCTCACGAAATGATTCAAGATCGACCAAACGTGACGCCATTGACCGGGAGGTGTAAACTCACCTCATGGAGTATATGACCATTCGACCAAGAGACCTCTTTGGAGATCAATGCTGCGTAATGATTCCTCCATACCAGCGAAAATACTCATGGAATCATGCCGCAGCTCACTCCCTAATTCGAGATATTGCAGAAATCGCAACTCAGCCGGATGAAAATGAGCACTGGACAGGTGTCATCATCTATCGTGAGATCGTTAAAAATCAACAGAAATGTCCTGCAGGTCGAAATGACCCAAACCATATTTGTCGCGAAATAATTGATGGACAACAGCGCCTTACCACGATACTCATATGGATTAGAGCGCTGGTCGATCACAGCCTCCAGGAAGATCAAGAGCCGCAGCTAACCTACGACACTAATAACCTCTATTTGCAGCATCCCAATGATTCGCAGTTTAAATCAATTGTATCCAGGGAAGATGTGTCTCGGAAACAAGACCTTATATCTAAGAATTACATGTATTTTCGCTACCTCTTGTGGCACGGTCAATCGGCATTGATTGAGCCCGATGCTCTGGAGATTCCCAAGCGGCGCAAGAAGGATGAAAGCATTACTGACTTCTGGTCAAGGTGGATTGAGTCTATCGCTGGTTCAGAAGATTTCGTGAGTCGATCTGCTCGACCAGATTGTGGTCAACTTCTCCAATTGACCGTTCGAAATCTCAGTTTTCTCGGCATCAAGATTGGCGACGAGGAACCTGAGAAAGTCTTCTCAGCCCTCAACGGGAATCGAACCGAGCTGACTCAGTTTGACCATCTCAGAAATTTTGTATTCAGCACGATAGATGTTGAGCATCGAGACTCTCTTTTTGAAGCGTCATGGAAGCCAGCAGAAGCGACCCTCGAAGACTTAACCACGAGTAATGGGCTAAGCATAGAAATACTGAAGGCAAAATTTCTTTATGACTACTTGATCTCTCTGGGTGAGGGAAATTTCGGAAAATTCAATCAATCGCAGTCCTTCACATCGTTCAAAAAATTCTATCGTTCACCCCGTTTTCTGAGTATGGGTTACGTATCCCTGGGCGATTGGGTCGAGCGAAGTTTCGAAATTGAATCAAAACTCTGGTCAGTCCAGCGAGAACATTATTTGCTTCATCAGCTCGCACCGGGGGTACCGCTAAATCTCACGGCAAAGTCCCGAAGAACAATTCAACGGATTCGATTGGTTTCAGACGGACCGCCGGCTCCAATCATTCAATGGATTTTAAGGCGCTCAATCCTCGATTCCGGAGACCCAAGGCACCTTTCGCATACTGAAGTTGAAGAACTGCTCGCAAAGCTTGAAGCTCTACTCTACAAGACTCGCCTTGGAGGAGCATCTCTGACGAACTTCAGAAGTGCCGTGATTTCGTCGATGGGTAAGATTGATCGCGACTCGGTCGCGACGCTGACGAAGCCCACCACTCATGCTCTCTCCGAATTCTTGAAGGATCAATCCAAGGTATTTTGGCGAGACTTGAGGCATGAACTTGAAAACGAGCATAAACGATTAGACGATTCCGAGAGGGGTGTTTACCAAAGGCTTGGAAGTCGTGCAACCCTAGGGATTTTGGATGCGATCGATGAGTCGAACGCCGGCTCAGACTCGCGTGGATTTCTGACACGAAGTTTCGCGTTTGCTGAAGATGATTTCTGGGTAGAGCATATTTTCCCTATTTCGTGGAACAGCCACTGGAGGAAAACCCTTGGTGCCGCAGGCATCCCATCAACTGAGATGACCTCAAGACTTCATGTTTTAGGAAATCTGACTGCGCTTCCAAAGGAAGTAAACAAAGATATTTCGAACAAGGCCTTCAGTGTAAAGACCGTTCGGGTGGCGGAGGATACGTCTGCTAAGGCTACGCCTCTGCAGCGATGGGTCAACTTGAGTAGCTGGGATCCTGATGAGATTGACATGCGGACGCATGAAATGGTCGAAGCCCTGGCAAGACTTTGGCCTGACTGATTCGCACAGAACGAGCTAGCCCCAGGAGCGGGCACATGCTGGTAGGTTGCCAGCGATCAGAGTTATTGAATGTCATCCACCGTTGTCCTCGTGCTGACCCGAGCTTCCATTGGCGGCCAATGAGATGACGCGTATGCAAGGGTGTCTCTCGGGCCAAGTTGATGAGTGGCGTTTCCTCGTCGGTAAAAGAATGCTTGCTCTTTGTCTGGAACGTCGGCAAAGACCGGAACAGGTGAAGCCGGAACTTCGACCCTACAGATCTCCTTGTCACCCTCGGTGAGAAAGGAAATGCGGCACGATTTAGCAACAAGCAAACCCATTGAATTATGAATGAGTTGGAAGAGATCGCGTTCGAATTGGTCTCTGTCGCGATGTTTCAGTGAGTAATCTGGATTGAGCCCTATCAATTCTCCCGAGTCGCTCACGCCGATCAAAATGGTCCCTCCATGGGTATTTGAGAAGGCGGCAATGGTTTTGAGCACTGCGCCATTCATTACCTTCGGGGGCATCGGAGTCTTGCCATGGTTGAAAGAAAGACTCGATTTGAATTCGAGCGATGAACTCTCACCCTGGCCGATGAGCTGGCAGATCCCGGAATCCTTATTGTTGCCCTCGGGTAACAAGTTAGCTAGCTCCCGGTCTCCCTTTCTTACGAGTCGCTCTCGAAGTTCTGTAGGAGAAGCCTGTCCATCGGGGTGCAGCAAACCCAGGGCCTTTGCAAGAGCTATCTGTGGGTCGTCCGCGCTATTAGTACATCCAATCAGGCAGCGAACTGTTCGAGCAGGGTCGTCTGTTTCTAGCTCGGATCTAGTGAAATGATTGACATCGCAATCCGAGCCATTAAACGTGAAAAAGATTAAATCTCCCAAACCCGCTCCAAACTCCCGGATAATGCGACCGATCGATCCCATTGTCGGGCCTTGACGACTGAAGTGGAAAATGACTGGTCCAAGATCAGAATCGAACTTGATGGTACTTCCAAACGATAAGCCCAGATGTGCGGCTAACTCCTCCGGAATTCTGAACCCACTTCCGCGTATGTGTTCGCTCCGTATTCGGACTCGGAGGCTTGGTAGGCCTTCTCTGAGGAAGCAGTCCTTCGCAAGCTCAAAGCGATCAATCAGCATCGGGTCAGAAGTCGACCTACGCCTAATCGAGCCACCGTCAAGTTTAATGAAAACTGGCGAGTCTGCCAGAGTGCGAATTGTGGAGCTTAGGACTTCTGGGAATCGACTTCTGATATCACTGATTGCCTTGTCGAGAGAGATCAGACCACCATTTGTGTCGATTAGTTCGAGCAACTGATCAATGATGGGCACGTACACATCGCCCCCCCATTCGGCGAGACCCATAAGCTTTGGTCCCCTACGTATGAACCTGGCATCCGCGAGTAGAGCGTTTCTCAAACTTCGTAGGCTATGGCCCTCGTTGATAAGTTCATTGATTGAGCTGGCTTCGAGTGGAATTCCATGGACCCGCAAAATGAGAGCTGCCTTATCAGTTTGTGTGCCTTCCCAAAGCAGTACTCTTTCTTTTTGAATTCGGATGTGGGGAAGGGATCTTAGGAATGTGTATGAAAATTCTGGTTTGAACCCATGAGTTTCAAGGCTCCCGACCGCTGTGGGAACTGTCGTCATCTGATTGATGAAGAGTGGTCGGAGAATAATGTCAAATGTGTCCTCAAAATCCAAGAAGTCAATTCGCGTTATCCAATTCCGGTCGACTTTGTAAGGCCCGGACAACCAAAGGATTAATTTCAAACGTTTTTCAAAGTCATCAGGAAGATTGGGTGCGACAGTTGATGATGGTGTGAGTTCAGAGCTTGGAAACGCTATGCCCAAGGCCTCACTTGTCTTCGCCACATGAGATGATAAAATTGGGAAGGAAGTCGAATTCAATGATTTTCGTATTTCAAATATCGATGTTGATTCGATTTGGCGAATGCGTTCTCGTGTTAAACCAAATGCCTTGCCGAGCTGAGCGAGTGTGACGGGGTTCTGTAGTTCGAGAGTCCGTTCGGTAAGTATGGATAACTCACGGTCAGATAAAGCAGCGAATAGTCTCTGGAGTTCGTGATCAATTTCTGAACTGGTTAAGAATTGCTCAAGTATTTCGTGCACGCATGAATAGTACAGGGAACGCGGCGGCGATTATCCTTCATGGGAGGTTAATGTCTGATTTCGGAGCGATCTGGCTGGAGGAAATATTTGATTGCCAAGGAATCAGGTTGGGAGTATGCCTGCACCTCGCGAGCTACCCCAATTAGATCGCCTGTGAAAAGCTCATGGGCGCCGAGCCTGGGGTCTTCATCGGTATCTTCGACGTAGAGAATGACGAATCGCGCATCGCGTCCATCGGCCTTCTGTCGCATGACCCGACCCATGCGCTGAATCATCTGGCGCCGTTGTTTCGAAGCGGCGACGATGATGGCGAGGTCCGCGTCGGGTACGTCCACGCCTTCTTCAAGGGTTTGCACGGACACAATCGCCTTCAGCCGGCGTTCGCCGAACGCTTCGAGAATCTCACCACGCTCGTAGTCGCTGATTTCGGAGTGGTGGACACCAGTCTGTACTCCGAGGGCCGACAACTCGTCTTCAATATCGTTCGCCGATTCGATGGACTGCGTGAAGATCATCGTCCCAATGGAATCGTCAATGGCACCGATCATCGCCGTAAGCGCTTCGACCTTTGCTGGAGTTTCGGCGAGGAGCTCCCGCCGAGCCCGCCACGTGGTGAGCCATGCATTGGCCGCCATTCCCTCTTGGCGATCACCCTTCCTTGTGAGCGCTAGGACATCGTCGAGAAAGGCACTGAACGGAGCCGGTCGGCAACCGAAGCGACCGACGAGCTTCCTGCGGAGCGACGACAGCCGCTCGGTCATGTCGCGGTAGCTCTCGGTTTCCTCCGGTGTGAACTCAACGCCAACGAAAGCCACTCGGACGTTGGCGATGACGCCGTCATCGATGGCCTCTCGATATCCGAGGGAGTAGGTAACGCCAGCGAAGTAGGGGAGGAGCACCTCAGTGTGGAGGTCGTCCATTCGTTCATGGGTGGCTGAGAGGCCTAGGCGCTTGGTGAATCGTGCGTCGAGGGCTTGTCGATTGACGGTCGACGCCATGCGGTGACACTCGTCGGCGACGAGGAGGCCCACTTCTCCAGGGCTGAGGATGAATGTCCGATTCCTCGCTGAAGCAACGGTCGAAATGAGGACATCGACGTCGTCGAGGGAGTCGTCGTAGCCACCGCCGACGAGTCCGATGGTGAGGTCCGGAAGCAATGCCTCGATCGCCTCGTACCACTGGTGAATGAGGGAGATGGTCGGGACGAGCACGACGACCTTCCCGCCGAGGTCGGTGTGCTCGGCGATCGCAGCGATGGCGAGCCTGGTCTTCCCTGCCCCCGTCACTGCATCGATGATGCCGCGGTGTCCGTTGGTTCGCCATGCGTCGAGCGCTGCTCGCTGCCACGTGTAGAGCGCAAACGGATTCTCAGAAGTTGGCTCCACGATTTGTGCCGGAGCTCGTGGACTCGTGGCTCGCTTCACCAAGTCGAGTGGCTCGCGTTCGGGGACATCATCAATTGGATAGGGCGCAGATGGTTGTCCACTAGGAGGCGCAATCGTGATGACCTCGCCGCCACCGTCATCGTCTTCTGCGATGAGCGATTCGTAGTCGCGCTCCAAAGCATCGAACCAATCGTCAGAGAGGCTCATGCTCGAGGAAGTTTCAAGAACCACTTCCCGCTCCTCGGCGATCTCTGCTTCTTCGGCGATGAACCACCGAGGAGGATTCGGTCCAGCCTGCGTGAAGCGGCCGTTGCTGTAGTACAGGTACCGATTGACCTCCTTCTTCGTCAGTCCGAGGAGTTGTGCGAGGTCAATGGCAGTCGAGCCGGGTTGCTGACGCAAGATTTCTGTCAGGAGGTTCATGACGACGTCACGATCGTTGAGGTCGTGACGTTGAACATCGACGGAGACGGGAGGCGGTGCTTCACCCTGGAGATACCACCGAGGCTTGAATCCAGGTGCAGCGACGAACCGGTTATCGGAGCGGAGCGCTTGTCGGATGGTCCGCTTATCAACCTGGAGCAGCATCCGGAGGTGCTTCTCGGTCATCCCCGGGTCATCAGCGAGGATGTCCCGGATCTGCGCGCAGAGGGATTCGAGCAGTTGGTCGCCATGTGGGCGGGAAGCAGTCAAGGGGTCTCCAATCAGAGTGAGTGTGCGACGGATCGGGTCAGAAATCAGGAAGCGAGACGGAGTACGGGTGCGGGGAGCAAGTAGCAGCGATCCCCGAGCTCGAGCGAGCGATGACTGAGTGATCCGGTGGGAGCCACGAAGACGAGTTCCTCAAGCTGCTCTCGATACGGGGCAAGGGCATCGGCGAAACAGCCATCGCCGGATCCCACGACGACGCTGGAGACCCGCTCATGATTGAGGTCATCGAGCAAGATCTCGAGCAGCGCATGGTCAGCCCCATCTGGTCCAGAGCCGCGCTGCAACTGGGCTCCGCTCAGGCCGAGGGTGAAGCCCACGGTCGGGGCCACCTTGTGGTTGCAGGCGACGGTCAGACGCTCGCCGGTGATGGAACCAATGGCACGTTCGAAGCGCGCCATTGCGAGCAGAATCTGCTCATGCTCAGGGAGACCGAGTCCGCAGAGGTTCTCGATGTCGACGTAGTGGGCGCGACGGAGCGTCTGCACTAGAAGTTCCGAATCTGCCACTCGGCGTTGCGACGGAAGTCCTGTCCATCGTCGTCAGTCGGAGCCTCGCCGTGCCACTCAGCGTCGATGGACGGCAGACCTCGATCGCTCCGCTGCTCGGTCCCCAAGAGCTCGAAGATCTGATTTGAGGCAGCCACCACCTCTTGGTTTCGAGCGTTGGGGGTGCTCTTCCCTGGCGTCACGAAGCCGGACTCGTGCCACGCGGCTGGGGAGAAGTCCAGGTTCCGCAGTTGCGTGGCATACCGCGTGAAGTCGAATTCGACGCCGTCGGTCACAAACCGCTTGTGGAAGGCGCCCGCCAGCGCTCGGAGTGTGGTTGACGAGAACAGGATCGACGTCGATCGAAGGGTTGGCATGTCCACGAGTCCCGTGGCTGCCTGCTCGAGTTCGATTCGGTTGCGTTGGAGCGCGGTGAAGAACGCATCACCAACCTGGGCGATCTTCTTGATGGGGAAGTTCTCCGGATTACGAACTCTTCCGCCGACGCCGACGAAGAGGCGCTTGAGCGCATCGTGAACGCCGGACAGCGTGAACCACATGTCAGAACTCGGCTTGACGCGCCCGGCCTCCAGTTCGGTCCGTCCCTTGAGGAGCGGGTGATCAGTCACGAGCTTTTGGGCGACGATGGCGAAGGGATCCCGGGAGTCGAAGGCGACGTTGATGGTCTTGCTCACGGCCTTGGTCGTCGAGTTCATATCGGAGAACATCTGCCGGCGACGACGCACGTCAGGCTCGACGTAGATGAGGACAGCGGTTGAGTCGTTGAGGAGCGTCGGGTCAGTATCGATGGCCTCGTTGAGGCCGTAGCGACGGTGCTGTCCGTCGATGGATCGCAGGTTGGTCCCGAACGGGATCGTGAGCACTCCGAGTGCATCGTGGATCGTGCTGGGCTCGAACCGGCACGGGGCATCAACGGCGTACACGAGTGCACCGAGCACGTACTCGTCGCGGTTCGTGAGGAGGTACTTCGCAATGTCGCTCCCGTGCTTGGGATCAAGCCGGCGCTGCGAGCGGTCCTCTTCGGGCTCCATGTTGACCGTGAAGAAGTTGTTGAGTGCGGAGTTGGAGACCATGACCTGGTAGTACTCCCGGCCTCCCTGCTCCCCTCGGAGCGCCGCCAGTTGTATTCCTTCAGTGAGCATGTTCACTACCTTTCGTTGTCGATAACTTAACCTTAACATAATACTGACTGCGCAGTCAAATTCCGAGATCTGAGACTAAACCCGCCTGAAGCATGAGAGTTTACGGCTTATTGGTCAATAAGGTTAACTGCCGAGGACAATAGCCTACATCACGAGGTTCCATTGCAAGGCACCTTGCAAGGTGCCAAGCAAGGTTCACTCCTGCTAGTGGTGAGAAGGGCGGGTGGCCAGACCTTGAGACCACGAGTTGCTTCGAATGCGTAGAGCTGCAACACCGAGGTTAGAGTGATGAGCAGTGTCAGCAGGAGATCCTTCCTCCTGAGTGCACGCGCTGCGAGTTGTTGCCGTTCATTGAGCGACGACCTACAGGGGCTGACTCGTAACCCGCAGAGTGAAGGGTCGTGCGTCGCCATCTCGTAGCGGTTGATGGCGATCATCGCGAGGAGGTCGATGAGGATGTCCTCGGGCTGTGTTGGCCACCAATCAATAGCGACGCCGATCCGAGCATCGATTGGGGTGACACGCCACTTGGCAGCGTCTCCAACGCGCAGTTGTGCAACCCATGTCGTAGCGACACGCTCGCCGGCAGCCGATGATGCTCGCCGCCGGTCTACGTATCGCTTTGAGAATGAGCGATGGTGAACCAATCGTCGGAGAAGGTCTCTCGCAAGTAGCCATGGTTCGAATCTTCGCCGAGCAGCCATCGCTGGCCACCGAATGCTCAGTTCCGAACTGGCTCGTCCTGGAGTGCGCTCACTCTGGCGGATGCCGGAGATCCCCGCTTTTCGAACGTTGTCAGAAGAGCTGCGGCGGAGTGGACACCTCGACCGTGGCGCGTCGTCCGAGGATGCTCTGCAGCGTGAAGTTGAGCAGTGTCCTCCATGCCTGAGCTCTTCGAAGTTGGTCGGGTGAGGAAACTTGGAATGTGGCTCGATCGCCGGTGAGGGCGACGAACCGTCCACCTTTCAGAGCATCCTTCGCTCGAGATTCCATCTGGTCGTAGTACACGGTGAACGCTCGATTGAGCTCCTCGAGGGATTCGTCATCTGGGTCAGCTGCGACGGATGCCGGATTGCCCCCTCCAGGTGGGCGTCCGTCTCCGTTGCCTGACGGCAGCGCTCGGTTGCCGTCATCTCCCTCATTGGGGTCATCGGAGCTGGAATTCGGGAACAAGCTCCTACCAAAGCGGAGTATGGCGTAGATGGAGTTCGTGAGCAGGTCGACAGATGCACCTCTGGCAACGAGGTCCTGCACCTCACCTGCGAGGGCAACGGCCCACGGTTCCAACCACGCCAGGTCCTCCGAAGTCCGTGTGGCGCCGACACTCTCAACTTCTGGGAATGACGTTGGTGGATCAACGTCTGATGGTGAAGACTCCAGGATCGGGAGTGGGCTCGTTCCCGAGTAGACGACGGTCAACCGTCGAATTGGTCGGGTCAGCGCGATGTAGAGCAGTCGCCCACCATCGGCTCCCGATTCCACGATTCCGTGGGGATCAACGACAACGGTGGCGTCGAACTCGAGACCCTTGGCTTCAGCTGGGGTCAAGGTCACGACCTCAGCATGGAGACCCAGCGGTGCGTCCGGCGATGACCACGCAATCTCGAGCTCCGTGAGTACTTCTCGGATGTGTGTGAGCTCTGCCTCTTGAGCGATCACGCCGATGCCGAATGCTCCTGAGCGAAGCTCTTCAATCGCACTCACCGTTGCGAAGGCCAGTGCCATCGGGTCGAGTGCTCCCGAAGTCTCGGGTCGAACGCGTTCGAAGCGAGGAGCGACCCCTTCGGCACGAACGGATGAGGGAATCGCGACCCCTGGGGCAATTGCTGGAAGGAGGGCATTCGCGAGCTCCATGATCTCGCTCGGCACTCGGTAGCCGATTTCCAAGGTGAGTACCGTGCGCTCGAGGTCGGATTCGAGATGCTCGATGAGGTCGTCCCACGAGGACCGAGCCCAGAGTCCGGTCGATTGAGCGATGTCGCCGAGGACGGTGAATGCTCCAGTGAGCGAGCGCCTACCCAGCATCCGGAGTTGCATCGGGGAGAGGTCTTGGGCCTCGTCCACGATCATGTGGCGGTAGATCCGCGGTGCACCGTCAATCCGAGCGGCCACATGATCGAGGAGCGGTCGGTCAGCAGTCGACCACACCGCCTCTTTGATGCGTCCAGGCGTGGGTCGACGAAGCGCGTTGAGGTCGGCAACCGAGAACGCGTCCTCGGACGCTTCGAGGAGCTGATCGGCGTTCCCGAAGAACTGACTCAGGAACTCTTGGGCCGTCAGCTTCGGCCAGATTCGATTGATGGCGCGCTCAATGATCTTGTGGGCGTCCTTCGTCGCTGCGTCGTAGCGTTGGTGGAGCGTTCCGAGGAATGAGGACCGTCCGCCGTTGTAGGTCGATCCGTCAACCTGGATCCGGAGTTCCTCGAGCTCTCCATGTGGAATCACCAGATTGTCTGGGCCGCCAAGTGCAATTCCTTCGGATGGGATGACGATTCTGTTGCGAAGTCCTCGGTCGAGAAGGCCCGCCATCCGGGCCTGACCCTTGATCTGCGCCGTCTGTCGAGAATCCTCAACTACTGCTTCGACGTCATCGCCGAATGAGGTGATCGCTCGGTGAGCAACACCTCGATCTCCGAGCTTTGGGAGCACGTTGCGGATGTAGTCGATGAACGAGGTCGTTGGACCTACGACGAGCATGGGCTGCTCGTTGACGGCGACGGCAGATGTCTCACGTTGGAGCTCGTTGAAGAGAATCCACGATGCGCGGTGGAGTCCGATCACCGTCTTTCCCGTACCTGGACCTCCTTGGATCACGAGGACTCGGTTGGGTTCGGTGCGCAGAGCGAGGAACTGCTCTCGTTGGATGGTCGCAACGATTTGCTCCATCTCGCCGGAGCGCTTCTTCTTCAACTCGTCGAGGAGGAAGTCGCTCGGTTCCTCATCGATGAGCTCCCCATACGCCGGGGTTGGCACGGGTGCCGTCACTCCACCTTCGGTCTGATCCTCGTCACTGCGAAGCGGTGGCTGCGCCTCGCTCGTTGGCGCTGCCATGGCGGGCTCGGGCGTCTTGGCCCCAGAAGCAGCAGGGAGTGGTGGCTCGACCACTTCTGCGGGAGTCGCGTCTCGGTCCGGGAGCTTTGAGGTCGTTGTCGGGCGCTCAGGACGAAGGTCGAGGCGATCTTCGTACGCCACCAGCGTTCGCCCGTGAATACGAAACTGGCGTCGGAGGCGAAGGCCCATGGGGTTTTCTGGGGAGGAGAGGAAGTACGGCGCGGCCTTCTTTGCGCGCCAATTAATCATCAAGGGGTGGCGCTCGGCGTCGTAGATCACCGTCTCTCCGACGACGAAGGTCTCGTCGTCGTCGAAGGTCAACCGCCCAAAGATTGGATCATCGATGCCCCTGAGGTGCTCGAGCTCTCCCTGGGCCTCATTGCGAGCTGCGCGGACGTCCGCCTTGTTCGTCCCCTGAGGGTTCTCAATCCGGTCCTCGAGTCGCTCGCATGTCGTTTCGATGGCATCGAAGACCGTATCGATCGCTCGTTGCTCAAGAGGGAGCTCATCTTGCACGTACGTCAACCTCTTCTTGCTAGTCGCGATTGCGAAGGTGACTCTAGTGGCGAGGCAGATTAGGGCATCGGTATCAGCGTCAGGCCGGTCGGACTTCGCTCAGACGAGATCGCTCAACGGTGGTGCTGTCCGAGTTGTCCCCGACATGGCGCGCCATCTCGGCTCCCAACGACGCCTCAGATGCCATCGTCGTGGACCCCAACCCAATCGAGCTCCATTGAACCGTCGGGAAGCCTCCAGTACTTCATCCGTCGAGCACTCTGGGTGTTGGTCTGGAGTCGCACCCTGAAAGCGAGCGCACCATCTGACGCTCGCATCTGTTGAGGACCGTTCTTGCCATCGGTCCACGCTTTGACCGCTCGACTGGAATTCTCGGCCGCGAGATCCGAGAGCACTTCGGCGCACACATCGACGACCTTCTCTCGCTTGATGCCGCCTGTCGCGCAGAGCGCTTGAACGGAATCCAGGAACCGATCGCTCATGGTGTACTTGGATCGGAGTGGTTTGCGATTTCGGCGGTCCTCATCGAACTGCGTCAGGTACGAGAGTTCGACTTCGAAGCGGAATTGTCGCTCTCGGTCGCCGTAGACGCGAGGCCGTTTCGAGGCCTGCATCTCCCGAAGTGAACGTCGGCCACGAGCGTTCTCCTCTGCGAGCGCGCGATTCCGCTCAAGCAGTTCAGCATTCTCCGCCTTCAGCACGGCAACCACGGTTTGGAGTTCGTCGATGTCGAGGTCTTCATCCTGAAGCGTCGCCTCTTCCTGCCCCGCCACATCAACCACTTCGGGCTGATCATCTCTCAGCTCGAGCCATGGTGGTCCACCGGGGATGAGGGACAGGCCAGGGACGATGTCCTCGGATGCAACGAAGGCGAGCACGCAGTAGTCACCTTCCCAAACAATTTCTACGGGGGTGATGTCGTCGACGCGAAGGATGAGCGTGAGATCATCATCATCGGCGTCGATCGTCACCTCGAAGTTGGGATGGAGCTCAAGGATTGCTTGCAAAGGATGCGCTGCGCGGACGCGGGCAAGCGTGACCGAGCCGTCTGGAAGCGTTGCCTTCGCCCGTGCGCGGATGTCGTCCGCGATTGGATCCGGACGAAATTGACCGAAGAGACTCCCAGCAGACTTCTGCTGTCCGGCGATCACTTGACCCTTGCGAACGAGTCTCGAAGCTGGCACTCCAGGCCAGAGGTCGATTGCGTTCATGACGACCTTGGTGCGGTGATCAATGGCGAGGAGAACCTGGGTCTCGTTCAAGGCATCTTCGACGGTTGCGGTACATCGGCTCCAGTTCCCGGGCTCAACCAGCGGCGCAGTTGCCATGGAGCCGTAGTTCAGGGTTTGGACACGTTCAGTGATGAGGCCAGCAACACGCTTGCCATCCTCGGTGCTGTGGCACTGAAGGTTTAGCCGGTGGTTGGCCTCGGACCACGAAGGACCTGGTGGATAGATCCGAGCGCCCCCGGGGTAGGTGCTGTTCTGGCGACCACCGACGGCGGTCCCGTAGGCGTTCCAGACTTCGGTTGCGAGGACGTAGACGTTCGCCATCCCAGCCAATTCGCCACTCAACGTCTCGGCGTCAATGAAGGGTTCTGTCCGACCCCGGTGCGTTGAAATGACAACGATCGGGTGGAGCCGATTGTGATCGTTGAGCTCCTCGGTAAGGAGACGAATTTGGCGGTCGGTCTCGATCGATAGCAATGACATGGTGTGGTCCCTTCTTCCGTTTCAAACGCTCCCAGACGGGTGCGCGTCGCTAACGGCCGTCCATGTGCGACATCATCGAATGTGCCGTTCGAAGCCTTCGAGATTCAATCGGAGGGCGGATTCATTCCGAGATCAGTTGCTGGCAAGATCGACAGGTGCTGAATGTCACATCTTTCTGGCTTACTTGGAATGTGTATGGCGAGAACCCTCGCCATACGTTCGTTTGAGGGGAGTTGAATCAAAGTGGATCACATCGAAGCGGAAGTCGTTCGTCAGGCGCAAACGATTGCAGAAGTGGCGAAAGCACTCGGCATCCAGGAGGTGGCAATTCGGAGTGCTGGACGAGAAGCTTCGCCGGAGCTCGCGGATCGAGCGCAGGTCATCGCCGCCCAGCTTGAGCGCCTGGAGCACGAAATGCTCTCGTTGGCGTCGAGTTGGCATCTGCAGTCGGACTGAATTCCGTTTGCGATCGCACATCAATCACGCTCGGATCGAGGAAACCTTTGCCCTCGACGCCGACGCTGGAATTGCGAGCGCCAAGGTCGCAGGACAGCCCCCACTTAGAGCGATGTGTTGGACCGTTGAAGGGAGACGGAGTTCGTGAACTTCCTCAGCCACCTCGTTGCGCCGCTCAATCGCACGCTGTTCGCCTTTGGAGAAGATCAGGTCACTACTGCCGAGATTCTCGGCTTCCTGACAGGTATCTGGTGTGTGTGGCTCACCGTCCGCGCGCGAGTTTCGAACTTTCCCGTTGGCCTCGCCAACGATGCCTTCTTCTTCATCTTGTTCCTCGCTGCTCGGCTCTACGCCGATGCAGCGCTCCAGATCGTGTACTTCGGCTTAGGCGTTATGGGGTGGTACGCGTGGGTGCACGCAGATGGCCGGGTGATCCGGCCAACATCTCGAGCAGGTCGAGGTGAACTCCTGTGGCTCCTGGCCTTCGTGATCGTGGCGACTGCATTCTTGACGTGG
>Ga0164296_1003559_pt1 | contig 14618 bp, 13 predicted proteins | sample GEODES057metaG_FD_113533 | JGI IMG/M metagenome (GOLD analysis project Ga0164296, IMG submission 113533) | Dystrophic lake water microbial communities from Trout Bog Lake, Wisconsin, USA - GEODES057 metaG | ecosystem: Environmental > Aquatic > Freshwater > Lake | place: USA: Trout Bog Lake... | reverse complement strand
ATCTAACAGGATGTGCCCGAAGAGAGACTCGAACTCTCAAGAGACAATTCTCAACGGCTTCTGAGACCGCAACGTTTACCAATTTCGCCATCCGGGCTTCTGAAGTAAAAGGCCGAAATAAATCGGCCTTTTTTTCTTCAAGGCTGCAAATATAAACCTTTCGATCATATTGCTAAAAAATAAAATAGAAAATATGCCCGGATGGACGAATTGGTTTAGGTAGTTGTTTGGAATTCGTTCTTGTAGAACCACTCTAATAAATAAACGCCATCGCTCCAGGTAAGCTTGCCTTTGGCCGCAATTTGCGCTACTAAAACCGACAAATTATGCAGGAAAGCGCTTTTAATATCACCATCAAGGCCTTAAAGGAGTTTGGTCAATACCCGTTCATAAGGCATTGCAAGAATTAGGCTCCATTTGGTTATATCGCCACCTGCCAGGGCATTGACCGTGTTGATATAGTTGAATTTCTCGAACGTGCGGATGCCAGCAGCAATTTCCATCGATGCAGGAGTTGTTGCAAGTAGTTTTGTTTCGGTTGCCATAAGTTCGGATAACAGGTAAAAAAATGGCGTGCCAGGGGCAGTGCCTCCAGTACCCCAAGTTTTTTAATTTCAGTGGTAAATGCTTCTGCATCATACTCATCATATGGTTTTTTCGTTGCCCTGCAATAAAAAAATTGTGCTAAAATCTCGCAACAGGCCCGGAGGGAGGGTTGAAACGTTCCCTGCCAGTTTTGCTCACCATGTTTGGCTATATATTGCCTGATCTCATCGGCAATTATCTCACGGACCGCCATAAAAGCACCTGCCGGTTCTATGGCTAAATTATTGATCACCGGAACTACTACTTTTCGTCCTTTGATGGTAAAAGTGACTTTTACCGGCAAAGTGTTGTGTTCATAAAGTAATTTTATCTGTTGTGATAGTAAGAGGATGCTCTCACCGAATTCGCTCAGATCAGCGATATCTTCAATATTTTGCAATTCGCATTTCGGTGTACCGGATAGAATACTTATTGCATCGAGGTCATCAAGTACTTCTTTTTCCTGCAAAGCCATCAGTTGTCCAAGGGTAAGCTCATGCAGTTCGGTAGGTATCGCCAGCGATATTTTTCCGCGGGTGCTGCGTATTTTTTTTACAATCATATAGTGAATAAATAAGGTTCTGTAGGATTAATGTGTTTTTGAATATAAGGTAGTCTCGTTTTTGTTTTTCCTGTTCCTTTGATTTTCAACTGGTTTAAGGCAACATACCTGAGCGGATCGATCAGGTGATTCCAGCGATCAATGGGCTCGTTCAATGTCCTTCCAGCGAGGTCGGTTTTCCATTTGTAACGGGCCAGCTCGCGCCGCAAGTTGATACTTCGGCGGCTGATATTTAGCTTATATCGCTTCAAAATATCAATAGAGATATTAATGCTGTCAGCCCCTTTCTTAGCGGGTACGATGTTCCAGCCTAGCCGTCGTAATTCCTCAATTGATTTGGGTTCGGCACTATCCGCCACGATCAATGCATTTTTTGAGAGCCCGATGGTATTTAACTGTTTTGCGATATCGGGGTTAGTTAAACCAGTCTCATAGAATAATTCGTCTACCCACAATTCGCCATTTTGTTTAAATACCGCTAAACAACCTGTTTCATCATTAGTAAATCCGAAGTCTAGCCCGATCGCAACCAACTTTGCCCTCGGCGGGATATCATCACAAAGCTGCCAGTTATTTAAAACCAACCCGCTTATTTTACCGGTCAGGCCACGCGCATAAACTTTCCATAATTCGATATCCTGGTTTTTGATGGATTCGATCTTTTGGCGCATCTCATTGCTTAAAAAAGGGTTATGTCGGTGGTCGGAGATGATCAATTGAACATTTTTTCTTCCGATAAGACGGTCATGCACCCAAAATTCAGCATTAGGGTTATAATCAATATAGATCCGCGTTTTTGTTCTTAGGGAAAGTTCCTGGTAGATATCCCAGCTTATACCATTGGCTTCATTTATAAATAAGTAATCTCTCTTTCCCGATTTTGCATCCTGTGGATCAGCATAACTTTTAAACTCGATAATTGAGCCATTTCGAAATTGAAATACCCGTTCCGATTTATTGTAGGAAAGAATAGCATTTTTAATTGTGTCAGATTCGTCCGTGATCGTCAACGCATCACGCAGTGCGCCTGATTTTAAATTGGGTATATCCTGCCCGACCACCGTTATAACTTTTCTCTGCTGGGCGACTGCATACAACATTAATACCTGTAAAATTGCATAGGTTTTGCCGGAGCTTGTACCACCCTGGTTAACAACGATTTCGGCCGTAGTATGGTAATTTGCCTCAAATAAAACGCTAACGCCCGAAGTGAAAAACATGATTTGGAATTTTCAACTAATTTTTTCTTAATTTTAAATGCTGCTTTCCTGTTAACCCGAACTACATGCGCCGACTGCTTACTTATATTGTTTCACTCTATGCTGCCGCTTTGATAATTTCCTGCAGTAAAGGCGGTAAGACATTGGGTATACCGCAATCATCACAGCAGCTGATCGCGGGGCAATGGTCATTACAACAGCAAAAGGTGCTGCAATATCTAAATGGCATTGTACAGTTAGACACAACCTATAATACAAGTCTGAATAACATCGCCAGGATCCAGTTTAACAAAGACGGTACGTTTTATAGCATTAGTTTTTATTCGACCGGAACGAATAGCAACAATTTAAGTCCGGGTGCTGTTACAACAGCCGATTCGACAGCAGGAGTTTTTAGTTTCGCTGGCACCAATTTTAATGTTTCGGCGCCGATAGCTGGTTTAGGAAGCAGTGGATTTCCGGTAGGACTATCAACTGTTACAGCTAACCCGGCAGTTTTTACACCGGTTTCCAATAGTATTACAGTAACTCAATTAACGGCCTCAAGGCTAAGCCTTCACACCGAAAATATTTATACGCTTTCATCTAACCAGGTAACGCAGACTTTCAAATACGAATGTGATTATTATTTCACACGGTAACCACTACTTAAAGTACCACATCTTTTTCATTTTGCGCTACTTGTGTATCAGAGTGAATGATCTTCACGGTCATAGCATCGGATCTTTCTTTTCCTGCCGGATTATTCAACATACGGTCGCTCCAACCAAGACTTTTAAGCGCGAAAATAGCACCCGTGGCTGACTGGAAATGAAGCTTCTTTTCATATTCGGCTTCAACCCGAAGTCGCGCACGTTTTAACAATGCTGAATATTTTCCTTTAGCCTCAATTGCTTCAAAATCACTGACACTTTTAAATCCCAAATGATAGGCTAAACCCGACATCGTTGGAGGTTCTGCTTCGATTTTCTTTTTGGATGGTTTATCGGTTGTACTGTTGTTTTCATTTGGGCTAATTGTTTCAAAGTAGCCAACCAACAGCCCTTTCAATTCAGCTACAGAGCCGAAGGGATATTTTTTCATGGCAGTAAGTTTATGATTGAAATGCCGAATGGCATAAAAGAATATTCAAATATACTAAATAAGTTAGTTTTGTGCAAGTGTTTAATTGCTTTTTTTTTGAGAATGCTAAATCAGGCCTGGTATTGATTGATTTTTTCGACGCAGTTCATTTATCTGATTTCCCTTTGTCCTAACTTATCCTGGCGTTCTTTAATTTGATTCAAAATTTTCCCTGGAAAATATTTGATAATTTATATTTTCCATTAATTTTGAGGAAAATGACAACGGCTGTATTTTCCGGTATCGATATTAAAGAGCGAATTGTAGAAGTTGCTTTAAAACAATTTCTGTCGCAGGGTATCCGCAATTTGACGATGATGAAACTGGTTGAACCTTTGGGTATTTCGACCAAAACAGTTTATAAATATTTTCATAGCAAAGAAGAACTGCTTGCCGAATGTTTGAGGGTACTCTACACTGCTTATTTTAACGAGTTTAATGAAATAGTCAATCAATCCAGCAATCCGGTAAATACCCTGCATTTGCTATTCAGGATGACACTGGAAAAAGATTTTGGCATGAGCCGGGATTTTTTCTACGATTTGAACTACTATTACCCGGAGCTGCAAAATTCAGCGATAAGGCGGGATTCTGAAAACTATGCCGGATTGTTGGTGCCTCTAATTGAACGTGGTATACAAGAGGGATATTTTAGCAATGATCTTGATCCGGAACTTGCTCTGAAAAGTATTATAAGCCTTTATACTATGATTACCAGAAGCGAAGATTACCGTAATTATTCAGGTAGTCCGTATCATCTTTTCAAAAACCTGATAGAGGTTTATATCAAAGGCATGTGTTCGCCTATGGGACTGATAGCATTCAACAATAATCCAAATCACAATCAATATTAAGATGAAGAAGTTAACCCTGTTTACAGTACTGGTTTTTAGCCAATTGGCTTTGAGGGCCCAACAAAATACGCTCAACCTAATGCCGGCACCTAAATCGATTGTGACCGCCGATGCAAAATTCCGGCTAACCAATAAGTTTGCGGTTTTTGTTAAGGGACCCAAAGATGATACGATGCTTTATAAAGCGGTCAACCGGGCCTGCCAGGTATTGAACCGTAAGACAGGTCTTGCCTTCGGATTGAAATACATCAGTCCGGCTGACACCCTAACCGGTGCCCAAATGCAGGTTGCCGAACAGGCCAAAGCTAAGCCTGCCATTGGTCTGGATGAAAGCTACGAGTTGAAGGTTAATGAAAATAGCATCGTTTTAAGTGCTGCCAATACGATTGGAGTTTTACATGGTTTACAAACCCTTGTCCAGTTGGTAGGGCTTGATGATAAGGGCTATTACTTGCACGTAGTTGCTATAGATGATTCGCCCCGATTTAAATGGCGCGGACTGATGATCGATGCCGCCCGGCATTTTGTGTCATTTGAAGAGATCGAGCATAATATTGATGCCATGGCTGCGGTAAAGTTGAATGTGCTTCACTGGCACCTGACCGACGATGAAGGTTTTAGGGTTGAATCGAAAATTTTTCCGCTATTGCAGGAAAAAGGATCGAACGGCGATTATTATACACAGGCCCAGATCAAAGAAATTGTCGCTTATGCCCGCGATCGGGGCATTATAGTGGTGCCTGAGTTTGATATGCCGGGCCATTCACAAAGCTGGTTTGCCGGCTACCCCGAACTGGCTAGTTTACCCGGTCCTTACCATCCCGGTCTACGTGGACAATGGCAACAGGAACATCCCGATCCAAATGCACCAAAAGGAGGTTCGATAGCGGATATTATTGCCAATATGGTTGCACCAACTTTCGATCCGACAAACGAAAAACTTTATGTATTCCTGGACAAATTTATTGGCGAGATGACCAATTTGTTTCCGTCAGGGTATATGCATATTGGTGCCGATGAAAATAATGGAATGGCCTGGAAAAAGAATCCGGCTATTGTTGCCTGGATGAAAGATCATCAAATTGCCAGTACCGACGAATTACAACGTTATTATGTAGACCGTGTTTATGCGATATTGAAAAAGCATCAGCGTAAATTGATAGGCTGGGAAGAAATATTTAATGAAAAACTACCTAAGGATGCTATCGTTCATAAATGGATACCGGAATCAAACGGTATGATCAAATCATACGGAAAAACATCGGATTTTACTTCCCATGGCAATCCTGTTTTGATATCGGTTGGCTTTTATACCGACGTTTTTATGCCAGCTTATATCCATTACCAAAATCAGGTTTTACAAGGTTTAAACGATCCGCAGGTTTTGGGCGGTGAAGCAGCCCAATGGACAGAACTGGCTGATAACGAAAATATCGACGGCAGGATATGGCCGCGTACCGCAGCTATAGCAGAACGCCTTTGGTCGCCTGAAAGCGTGAACGACATAGAAGATATGTACCGCAGGTTATTTGTATTTAACCACCAATTGGACGAGCAGGGATTTCCGCATATAGCTAATTATGAGCGTGCGCTGCGGCGGCTCTCCAATGGCGGTCCGATAGAAACGATCAAAACGCTTACCGATGTGCTTTCTCCTGTCAGAGGTTATAAAAAACTGATAGGTAATATGATGAAAGCACCGCAGGCTTCCTATCAGACAACGCCCTTAACCGCTGTATCAGATATCATACCGGTTGAATCTGAAATGAAAAGAAAATTCAGGGCCCTCGTTAAACTGTATCTTGAAAAACATGATAAAGATGCTGAAAATGCAATTAGGACCTACCTGATGGTCTGGCAACAGAATGATACCCAAATTGAGCCGCTGTTTGCTGGTAATAAGCGCTTGTCGGAAATACAGGATCACTCAAAAAACCTTGCTTCAGCAGCAGCAATCGGTCTTGATGCACTTGAAAGAGCGGACAAGGGTATCAATGATGCTGCCTGGGTACAGAAAAGTTCGGCCCAATTGGATACATATGCTAAACCACATTACGAAACTGAAATAGCCGTAATACCCGAGATAGCAGAATTGGTGATCGGTCACGTTGTTGCCGAACCTGAAAGCTATCCTCAGTTTTAGACATGGGATTTCTTTAAAATATTGCTGCAGCAAACAGCCGGGCTTTTATTTTGTTAATTTGGGATCAGTGCAATTCTGGAAGCTGAGGCTTTAATTGACCAAAAAGAAGCTTATTATTGCCGGGCTAATTTGCATTTACAAAAACCAATATATTTTGAGGAAGTTTGGTGGCTGCGTTTTCCTGGTTTTGTCGTTTGTATTGTATTCAGTTTGTTCATACGGACAGGGCAAGAATCTGATCCCATTAACCAGATATCCTGCTAAAATAAAAGATACGGTAAGTAGGGTAGCCCAGGATACTGTAAAGGAAAAGGATCTGAATGACGTTTTCCGGGCTGTTTTTTCAAAAAATTACCAGGCCGTAAAGACCGATAGTATCGGAAGAAATATGATCGCATCATTTTTTCCGGCGGTTGGCTATTCGCTGCAAACTAAGGCTGCTGCAACCCTCACCGGTAATATTGTATTCAGGGCATCGCCCAATTCAAAGATATCGGCTATTACAACAAGTATGGGTTATACAGAGCGGCGTCAGTTTACAGTTCCCATTGTATCAAATATTTGGACGGCTGATAACAGGTGGCTTTTTGTAGGTGATAGTCGTTTTTATGTTTATCCCCAAAGTACTTATGGCCTCGGGAGCAGTTCTGATACTTCAGCGCGGCAGCATATGAGTTATAATTTGTTGCGCATATCAGAAGTTGCCTTAAAACGGATCAGCGGTAATTTTTTTCTTGGAGCTGGTTATCGTTTAAGTGATCACTGGGATATTGATTATCGTAAACCTGAAAATGGAGGTACATCGGCATTCCAAACTTATGGCGCAACGCAACAATCACTATCCTCCGGTATCAGTATAAATGCACTTTATGATAGTCGCGATTTTTCAGTAAATGCTTCCTCCGGATTTTACGGTGCCATTGAATATTACAATTTTATGCACGTTTTGGGGAGTAATAGCAATTGGCAATCTGTGGTGATTGACTTGCGCAAGTATTTCCGGTTTCCGGCCGGGTCTGACAATGTTATTGCTTTCTGGTCTTACGATTGGTTGGTACTGGGTGGCAAGCCGCCTTATCTCGACCTGCCCAGTACATCATGGGATACCTATTCAACTACCGGCCGGGGATATATCCAGGGCAGGTTCAGGGGTGCACAGATGGTTTACCTCGAGTCGGAATACCGATTCAAAATTACCGCCAATGGTTTACTCGGAGGAGTGGTTTTTTTGAACGGGGAATCATTCTCAGCCGCGCCAGGCACCAGGTTGCAAACAATTCAGCCCGGTTTTGGCCCTGGCTTGCGTATAAAGCTCAATAAGGCATCAAAAACTAATCTTGATATCGATTACGGCTTTGGAAGACAGGGATCCAGCGGCTTGTTTCTTACCGTTGGTGAGGTTTTTTAGCAGCGTCAGCCTACAAGACCTCAAGCTCGTTTTTTTTCTGTAACAATCTTATTAATTACTTCGTTTGACAACATATGCCTGTAATTTTAGGTCGGTTAACAATTTTATCAAACGATAAACCTTTTGCGGGTTTTATTGTCTGATATAAGTTCAACGCTTTATACCAGATCAGCTTAAACCCCTATGGCACGCATCTTTGCGCAATTATTTTTGCTGATCACGCTGATCGTGGCTGCTGCCCCCATTTATGGCCAGCACAGAAAAGGGATCCCGCTAAGCGACCCCGGGATTTTGCAAACCGATAGTTTAAAAAAGGATAGTGTCAGTCAAAAAGATTTAGGCGATGTCATCCACAGTCTATTTAAATTAAAGACGGTCAACAAGCACAAAGATTCTATTGGTGCCCGGCCGATCATATCCGTTGTTCCCGCATTAGGTTATTCATTACAGTCGAGGCTGGCAGTCTTATTATCCGGAAATGCCGCATTTCGAACATCGCCTAATTCTAATGTATCTACGATCGTTTCGAGTCTTGCTTATACCGAGAACAAACAGGTTACCCTGCCTATACAATCAAGCATCTGGAGCCCGAGCAATAATTATGATTATGTTGGGGAGATCAGGCTCTACCATTATCCTCAAAGCACTTTTGGCCTCGGTAGCAACTCTAATATCGAAAATGAAGCTCCGATGGATTATAATTACATTCGGTTCCAGGAAACGGTTTTGCGGAAGATCACGGGCGATTTTTATATCGGTGCCGGATATATCATTGATAATCATTCCGATATTACAATACAGCCGACCGAGAACGGGACAGTGGCAGAATATCTTACCTACAAAAAGCATTCTACCAAAACGCATTCAACGTCTTCGGGCTTTACGCTAAACGGACAGTTTGATAGCCGCGATTCACCTATCAATTCAAGCCGGGGATTTTTTCTATCCTATGAGTTCAGGCAAAATCTAAAGACCCTGGGCAGCACCTCAACCTGGAGCTCACTGATCCTGGATGCACGTAAGTATTTGAGATTTCCTGCCTACTCCCATAATGTATTGGCTTTTTGGTCATATGACTGGCTCACGCTGGCCGGTCGGCCACCTTATCTTGATCTGCCCTCGACGTTGTGGGATGCCTCGACCAACGCGGGCAGAGGATATATACAAGGCCGTTACCGGGGTGCCCAAATGGTTTATGGTGAAATGGAATACCGCTACCGAATTTCAAATAATGGCCTGATCGGCGGTGTGGTTTTTCTCAATGGTGAAACCTTCTCAGCCGCTCCGGGCACACGCTTGCAAAATATACAACCCGGGTTTGGTCCTGGTTTGCGTATCAAACTCAGTAAAGTTTCAAAGACCAATATCGATATCGATTATGGTTTTGGTAGCCAGGGTTCGCGAGGTTTTTTCGTGAATGTTGGTGAGTTATTTTGAGTGAATTTTTTCGGTCAGAAAGAGTTGCTCTATTCGCAAAAAAAACTGCAACAAATACCGTCATGATTACGTAAAATAATACTCATTTGCTTGATAGTGTGCATGCTGCGTATTTTTAAAATTTCGGTTTTACTATTGATCCTTGGATCGCAGGTTGCTTTTGCCTGCGGCCAAAATGATACAACTACGCGTAAGCCCCGGCACCTTCGCGATAGTATCCCGCCGCACGATGTGCTTGATTTAATGCACCAGTTTTTACATCTCGGTTCGTCAGGGTCACAGCACGATTCAGTTGGACGCAGGCCAATTTTCTCGATGGTTCCAGCTGCTGGCTACGCGTTACAATCTCGAATGGCAATTTTGATCTCTGGTAACGTTGCATTTCGGCTTGCCGACAACGCTCGCATATCCGTTGTGAATTTCAGCTCTTCATATAGTCAGAACGCACAATTTACCCTGCCGCTACTGTGGAGTGCCTGGACAAACAATAATACTTTTAACCTGGTAGGCGACCTTCGTTTTTATGCCTACCCGCAAAGCACTTTTGGATTGGGCAGCAATACAGCCATACACGATCCGGATCCGATGAACTATAATTATTTTCGTTTTTCAGAAGCTGCCTTACGTCATATTACCGGTAACCTTTACCTTGGTGCGGGATATATTCTTGATGACCATTGGGGGATATCGCACCAACTGCCTATAAACGTAACTTACCCTACTTTCGTTAATTTTTACAATTCGCCGCACACGGTGTCTTCAGGATTTACGTTGAATGGCGTTTTTGATAGCCGCGATTGTTCAATTAATCCCTCCAGGGGCTTTTATGCCAGCTACCAAATACGTGAAAATATAACGTCGTTGGGAAGTACGGCTGCCTGGAGCTCCCTGATCCTTGATGTTCGCAAATATTTCCGTTTTCCGGCAAGTTCTGATAACGTACTGGCATTTTGGTCGTACGATTCTGTAACCCTTAGTGGCGACCCTCCTTACCTTGATTTGCCATCAACTTTGTGGGATACCAATACCAATGCGGGCAGAGGTTATATTCAGGGACGCTTCCGTGGTGCCCAAATGGTCTACGCCGAATCGGAATACAGGTATGGTATCACCCGCGACGGATTGCTTGGTGGCGTGTTTTTTGTTAATGTACAATCTTTTTCCGCCGCTCCGGGTACGCACCTGCAATCATTTCAGCCGGGCTATGGTCCGGGTATCCGCATTAAACTAAACAAGGTATCCAAAACCAATATATGTATGGACTATGGTTTTGGAACCCAGGGCTCGCACGGCCTGTTTGTGAACATTGGAGAGTTGTTTTAACCTTTCGATGTAAAAATTAAGTTAAGATTTGTTAAATCTTCGTTAAAAGCAAACTTCACTCTTCTTATCAGCGTAATTGTAAGTATATTAGTTTTATCTAATACCTAAGTGATGTTAAAGCGGTTTTTGTGTTATGGTTTAGTGTTTTTGGCGATGGGGTTTTTTCTTGCTTCCTGCCAGAAAGACGAGAGCGTCCAGGACCTGAAAGCAACTGCCGCAAATGGAGCAGATACTGCCCAAAAAATTGCGGAGCAGTCGCCGGCTAATAATTTCCTCGTTAGTAAAGGCACACTTGTCATAAAACTTCCTGATACCAGTTATACTTTTGATGCAGCGCTGGATTCTATTGCTTTTGTTAATTTGAGTAATAATGGGAAAGCCTATTTTGGTATTACCGCCATCAATAAAGCGCACACGGTAAGTTTCGGCATAAGCTCGGCCGGAGGGCCGATTGCCGGGGCGCAGGGCATTGTTTCGGGATGCCAGTTGCTTTTGCACCCGTCGGAAGCCAGTAATTTTGCTTATACATTGATACGCAATGTTGCTACGAACGACTTCGGTTTATTATCGATCGAAAAATATAAACAAGATACGGTATTAGCGAAAGGTACCTTCCATACCTACCTGGCCAACGGACCTCAAAACAGCCCTATGAGCATTGTAAATGACAGTTTTGAGCTTAAATTGAAGTAAGGGATAATTTTTTGTTCCGATTTACCTTCCACAAACTTTGAATATCAATACGATCGGGACCTAAATATTCGATTTGAAAAAATCTATTCATGGTCCTTTATTTTCGTTGTCATCCAAAGGATCAGCAAACCCAGTGAGGATATCACCCCAAAAGCTATTTGCAGGTTAGCGGCCTGGGCGACAAAGCCCACAAAAGGTGGAACGAATAAAAAGCCCAGGTAGCCAATTGTTGAAACAGCTGCGATCGCGGGTCCTCCGCTCATGGTTTTTGATTTGCCCGCCATGCTATAAACAAGCGGGACTATGCAGGAAACGCCTAGGCCCACCAGACCAAAACCAGCCAATACCGTTGGGACTTGGGGAATGGCTATAGCTAGTAAAAAGCCCGTTACGATCAAAATACTGCTATTGATCAACAATTGCTTAATTCCCCAGCGACCGATCATCCTGTCACCAATAAAACGGCCTATAGTAACACAAACCATAAAAAAAAGCGGACCGTTAGTAACGGTGCGTTCGCTGCCATGTACCGCTTCGCGGATATAGATACCGCTCCAATCGTACATTACATTTTCGCAGGCCATAGTGGCGAAACATATCAGCGCAAATTTTAAAAGCGCTTTATCGGGTAAAATGAAAACTGGTTTGGTTTCACGGGGTTCGGGTTTTTCATGTAATGTGTTTGGATAGGCTATAAATGCCAGTGTACAAAGCGCAACACTTACCACAAGCAGGTGAATATTGGTAGGCACGTTAAAATAGACCATCAGCCAACTGGTTGCTACGCCAGATAGCCCTGCCAGGCTCCAAATGCCATGAAAAGTTGTGATGATACTTTTGGAGTAATGCTTCTGAACCGCAACGGCCTGGGTATTGGTTGAAAGGTTCAAAAAATTACGAGAAGAGCCGAAGAAAAACAGGATCATGATAAACTCCCAATACAAACTGCTAAAACCGAGTAAAGCGAGCATCATATTGAATGCCACTGCGCCAATAAGCATAATGCGGTTGCTGCTAAATGTGGTCAGCAGGCGACTGGTAAAAGGCAGGGTAACGATAAGTCCGATGGGTAGTGCAAATAGTGCGGCTCCAAGTTGGGCATCATTTAAATGTAACTGTTGCAGTTGTATGGATGGAATTCGTGCGGTCCACGTGGTGTACCCATAGCCCGAGATAAAGAAAAATACAGCATTTGCTATGCGCATTTTTTGGGGAGAGAGCTGCGGTGTGTTCGGGGTCAATTCGTATGTGTATAAGGCGCTAAAATAGTTAAACTGTATAAATTGCCGAAGCTTTGGCCAATCTAAAGCAAACTGCTATCTTGTCTCGCAAATGACCGACAACCTGAATTTAGCGATTACCAATAGGCAAAAAACTTCTATGATCATTGGAGTAGGACTGGTAATGATCGTTGCTATACTGTTATCAATATTATTGACAAGATTAGGTCTGGCTCCGCAGGATCGTATATTCTATTCGAGATTTATTTTTTGGGGCGAGCTTTTGTTTATTGCCGTTTACGCCCAAAAGGTTGAAAAACAGAGCTTGCTGATTTGGACAGAGGAAAAAAAGGATGCCGGATTTTTCATCATATCAATCGTCGTTTTATACCTTTTGAGCATCCCGGCTGGTATATTATCCAATATTCCGAGGCTATTTGGCTTAAAAGAAAGCAATGATGCGTTGAATCGTTTGATGCCAATATTTTTACGGAATCAATGGTTATTGGTATTTACAGCCTTTACAGCCGGGGTCACTGAAGAGCTACTTTTCAGAGGTTATGTACTCACAAGATTATCAAAGCTTTTTAAAGATCAGGTAAGTCCGATCATTGTTTCAGCATTATTATTTAGTGCCTTGCATTATAGCTACAAGAGTTTGCGTGAATTGATATTTGCCTTTGTGATAGGTTTGATCTATGGATATTGCTATCAAAAATACCGCAGTATCCTGATATTGATGATAGCCCATTTCTTACTCGATCTGATCAACCTCGAAATTTCAATTCATGTTTTTAAACTGGTCAAATAATATTTAAGCCCGCCATTTAAACGATTTCTCGTCCAATGCCCGCATGGTACATAGTATACCGTCGAGGTGGTCATATTCGTGTTGCAGCAGTTCGGAGAGGCTATCACTCATTTGCCATTGTTGCGGCTGCCAGTTTATATCCAAATAACTTATCGTAAGCGATCGGTGGCGCGCAACTTTCACCAGCAGGTTAGGGAAACTCATGCAATCGTCCCAAAGTTCGAATTTTTCTTCGCTCAGGTTACTTAATTCCGGGTTAATGAATACAAAGGGCTTGTCGATGTTCATATAGATCAGGCGCTTCATAATGCCTAGTTGCGGAGCTGCAATGGCACGGCCAAAATGATATTTTTCACGAATTTGTTGCATTACGTTATGGAGGTCGGCTACCCAGCCATTTACCAATGGTAATTCCTCGGGTAAAACCGGATCGCAAACCTGGTAAAGACGCGGATCGCCAAGTAATAGGAGGTCGTCGAGTGTTTTCATTTTATACACTGCAAATATAGTGGCTTATTTGCGCCGTTAATAGCAAGTGCTCTATAGCGAATTGTTTCAATTTGCATATATTTAAAGCTGTAATCTTTTCACATTTACAATGAAGCTCTCCATTGCTAAAACAACTGCTGGCAAATTTCGCAATGTAACCCTGCTTCGTTCAGTAAACCTCAGATAACCGATCACGAATAACAAACATGGAAGTCCACCACCACCCCGATCTGCACCACAAGCCCAAACCCTGGAAAGAGTATCTGCTGGAATATTTAATGATTTTTTTAGCGGTGATGACTGGTTTTTTTGCCGAGAGTTACCGCGAACACTTGAGTGAACGCTCAAAGGAACATGAATATGCCGTCAATATCAAAAAGGATCTGATCAAAGAAACAAAAAATATCGACATATGGTTGCCTGCGACATTTGATCGGATCAAAAAATTTGAAACCCTGATCACATACCTCGAAACACCGGGACCGGTTGCCGAAGGCAGCGATATGTATTACCTGGCCAGAGTTTCAACGCGCAATGCCATATTGCAGCCGAGTAACAACACTTTCCTTGAAATGAAAAGTTCGGGGAATCTAAGGTTGATTCGAAACCGTGATATCATTAACGATTTGATCGATATAGAACAACAATCGCTGGAGTTTAAAAATTTGATGGATATTGAGGGTAAAGAGGATGTGATGTCCTATCCATTATTGGGCGAACTATTCGATGCGACTGTATTCGACAAGATGAT
>Ga0164296_1003558_pt1 | contig 14621 bp, 12 predicted proteins | sample GEODES057metaG_FD_113533 | JGI IMG/M metagenome (GOLD analysis project Ga0164296, IMG submission 113533) | Dystrophic lake water microbial communities from Trout Bog Lake, Wisconsin, USA - GEODES057 metaG | ecosystem: Environmental > Aquatic > Freshwater > Lake | place: USA: Trout Bog Lake... | reverse complement strand
TTGTGAGATGGCAATGTTGGCGGCTGTAACGAGTAAGGTGTATCCGTCGGCCTTGGACTTTGCTACAAAATCAGCCCCAATATTGCCGTTGGCACCCGCTCGGTTATCGACCAGGACAGCCACTCCCAAACGAGCTGAGAGTCGCTGAGCAATATCTCGACCCAACAAATCAGTGACGCCACCGGGGGTGAAAGGCACTACCACTTTGATGGGTTTTGTGGGGTAGGTGGAAGAGGATTGGGCGGTTTGGGAGCTGGCGCTTTCCGATCCAGCGCAAACCAACCCCAACACACAGACCGTGAAGAGGGTCTTTAATCCCAATACCTTGGGTTGACCCTGCAAATTAAAGAGTTTAGTTAATGGGGAAGCTATGTTCATGTGAAGTTTGTTGGGGTGAATTCAGAGACATGCACAAACTCTGATCATAGCAGTTGATCCTTTTTTGGGCCTAAGATGAGATACTTAAACTAGGCCTAGGGATGTCGGATAAACTAAAGCCTTGCATCTCGGGTGTGCTGCCTTATATTGGGCGTGTCCATTAAGACTAATAAAACTGGAGTCCATCATGAATACTCGTCGCGAATTTATTTCTCAAACAGCTTTGGCCGCCTCCACATTGGCATTTCCTTTGGTGGGCGGCGCCGAAGCCAAACCCATCAAGGTCGGTGTTTTGCACCCCGTCACGGGCGCTTTGGCCTACTCAGGACAGCAGTGCCGTGAGGGAGCCTTGATGGCCATTGAGGACATCAACAAAGCCGGGGGTATCAAGTCCTTGGGTGGCGCAAAGATTGAAGCTCTTTTGGGGGACGCACAGTCCACGCCTCAAGGCGGCTCCGCTGAGGTGGAGAAAATGAACGAAGCGGGTGTTTGCGCGGTCGTGGGAGCGTTTGCCTCGGCCATTTGCTTGGCCACCACTCAGACGGCTGCCAAATACAATTTGCCTCATATTGTGGATGTGGGCGTGGCCGATCAAATCGTCGAGAGAGGGCTCAAAAACACCTTCCGTTTTGGTCCAGGGTACAAAAAATGCGCTGAAGTGGCCGTGGCCAATTTGCATGTGTTGAATGTGGCCGCTGGTAAGCCCGCTAAAACCGTCATGATCATCCATGAGGAATCGTTGTTCGGTACCGGAACCGCCAACTTGCTATCAAAAGAACTTCCCGGTTATGGCTATGAGATCAAAGAGGTCTTGAAGCACCCTAACCCCAGTCGCGACTTCAACAACATCGTGCTTCGCATGAAGCAAATCAACCCCGATATTGTGATCCCCGCCAATTACTACAACGAGTACGCCCTTCTTGTGCGCACCATGCAGCAGCAGCAAGTCGTTCCTAAAGCGATTTATTCCGTTTTGGGCGGTGCTGCATCGAGCTATAAATTCGTCAAAGAGTATCCCCAAGCTGCCAATGGCATCATTGATTGCAACCACTGGTTTAACCCCAAAGATAAAAAAGCCCAAGCCCTTAAAAAACGTGCTGAAGCCAAGGGACTTTTCTTCAGCTACGAGCTCTTCATGACCTATACCGCGATGACTCTTTTGGCCGATGCCCTTGAAAATGCCAAGTCCACCGACCGCGCGGCCATCATCGATGCTTTGAATAAGAGTCAATTCTCTGGCCACATCATGCCTTATGCCCAGACGCAATTCGTCAATGGTCAAAACATGGGTGCTCAACCTCTGATGACTCAAGTGGTCAATGGGGACATCAAAGTAATCGTTCCCCGCGAATACCGAGAGGTTGAAGCGATTTTCCCATTGCATGCCTAAACTCTGGCGAGCTTGTTTCACTGATCTCACTGAGTGCACTGAAACTAAGTGCTCAGTTTTAAACGCATCCTACTCATCCTGAGTTTTGTGATCGACTCTCCTCCCCAATGCTTGGAAAAACTTGCCAAGTGAGACGGGGAGGTGGGTGTGCTAGATCTTTGCAAGACTCATCTTGGATGAGATCAATCTTAAAGGTGGTTTTCTTTGTTTGATTTGGGTATTGTCTTTTCGTCAGTCTTGAATGGCCTCACCATGGGTGCGGTCTATACCCTCATTGCTCTGGGGCTCACCTTGATTTATGGGGTGCTGCACATCATCAATTTTGCCCACGGTGCTGCGCTCATGGCGGCACTTTTTGCGGTGTATGGTTTGAACCAAGTCTATGGACTCGATCCCTATCTCAGTATGGGAATTGTGGTGCCGGGAATGTTTGTCTTTGGCTACGGCTTACAGCGCTTTGTCATTGAGCGCGCAAGTCACGAGCGAGACGAGAATATCTTGCTGGTGACCCTCGGAGTCTCAATTGTGATGGAGAACTTGGCGCTTCTCTTATTCCACTCCGACACCCGAAGCATTGATACCGACTACACCCTCAGCACGGTGACACTTCTGGGCTGTGTGTTGGCCAAGGCCAAAGTGATCTCCTTTGTTGGCGCCATGGTGGTCTCAGCACTCTTGGTGGTGTTGATTCAAAAAACTGATTTGGGTCGTGCCATTCGTGCTGTTGCCAAAGAAAAACAAGGAGCTCGCTTAATGGGCATCAATGTGGAACACGTCTACGCCATGAGTTTTGGTATTGGCATGGCAAGCCTGGGTGCAGCAGCGGCATTTTTATTGCCCTCCTTTTATGTCAATCCGACCGTGGGCAATGGATTCGTTTTGGTGGCTTTCACCATCGTGGTGCTCGGTGGAATGGGTAGTTTTCTTGGAGCTTGGGTGGGCGGGCTATTGGTCGGGGTGGTTGAGTCTGTGGGCGGATTATTCCTGGGTGACTCGTTGGGTCAGGTGGGGATTTTCTTGATCTTTATTGTGGTTCTTCTCTTTCGCCCCCAAGGTCTTTTTGGAGCCAAGTCATGAAGGACCTGCGCGCGATCGGGGTTTTTGCATTGTTGGTGGGCTTGGTTCCAGCCTTCTCCCATTCGGGTGTGATACTCAACTGGTTAATGATGGCTTTATTTGCCACCTTGCTCTCTCAGGCTTGGAATGTTCTGGGCGGCTTTGGCGGGCAATTCTCTTTTGGGCATGCGGTCTTTTTTGGCACAGGTGCCTATACCCAAGTGCTGCTTCAATTGAGTTGGGGTCTGAGTCCTTGGCTAGCCTTGGGACTGGCTGTGCTCATCTCAGCGGGTTTGGGCGCGGCATTGGGAGCAGTGTCCTTTCGCTACGGCCTCAAAGGTTCATATTTCGCTTTGGTCACGTTGGCCTTTGCCGAGGTGTTTCGCATTCTTGCGCTCAGTGTGGGCTTTACCGGTGGTGGCGTGGGTCTGATGCTCCCACTTTCAGAATCCTTTGGAAACATGCAGTTTTCCTCCAGAGCGGGATATGTGTGGCTCATTTTGTGCTGGGTGGTCGTGGCCTTACTCATCACAGCTTTTTTGCGTCACTCAAGGTTTGGCGCTTATTTGCAAGCGGTTCGAGACAATGAGGATGCGGCAAGGGCACTGGGCGTGAACCCCTTTACCCTCAAGTGTGCCGCCACCATGCTTTCTGCGGGCTTGATGGGGGCGGGTGGCGCGTTTTACCTGCAAGTTTTTCAATACATCGATCCCAACTTGGTGTATGGCTCGCACACCTCGATCTCGGCCTTGGTGGGCGCGATTGTGGGTGGAATGGGTACTTTGTGGGGGCCAGTCTTGGGGGCCATGGCGTTGGAGTTACTCTCTGAGCTTACGCGCAATTTGTTTGGTGAGTTACCAGGAATTAACTTGGTGATTTACGGCGTTTTACTCATTCTCATCATGGTTTTCTTGCCGCGTGGTTTGGTGGGTCTCAGAGAGCGTTGGGTCTCGCGGTCTCAACGAGCTCGCACTCCTTTGGGCTTGGCTCCGAAGTCGCCAGTCACGGAGCGTTTAAGCGCTGGTGAGCTACCCGTGACTCAAAGCGAGCGCCCAACATCTGGGGTAGGAGGGCATGGCGATGCTGCTTGAGCTTAGAGGCGTTTCCCGCTCCTTTGGAGGACTGAAGGCTGTGCAGGGCTTGAGCTTACAAGTGCCTGAGAACTCTCTTAGTGCCCTGATCGGCCCCAATGGTGCCGGTAAAACCACGGTTTTTTCGTTGATGTCGGGTTTTTTAAAGCCAGATCAGGGGCAAGTTTTTTTCAAAGGTCAAGACATCACCGGTTTGCCCGCCCACGAGTGCGCCAAACTAGGTCTCACCCGAACGTTCCAAATTGTTCAGCCCTTTGCCAATCAGACGGTGAGGGAGAACATTGCTGTGGGGGCACACTTGCATCTGAAGTCGCGCGTGCAAGCGCTATCCTATGCCAGTGAGGTGGCCGAGCAAGTGGGGCTAGCGGGACTCCTTGATCAACCTGCGCGGGAGTTGACAGTGGCTGCCCGTAAACGCTTGGAGCTTGCTCGGGGCTTGTCCACGCGCCCTTCCTTGTTGCTGCTCGATGAGGTGCTTGCCGGCCTCAATCCTCAAGAAATTGCCGAGATGCTCCCTGTGATTCGGGGCATTGTAAAAGCAGGCGTGAGTGTGTTGATGATCGAGCACGTCATGCAAGCGGTCATGAATCTTGCACGCCACGTCTGGGTGCTCTCCCAAGGCGAGTTGATTTTTCAAGGCCCCAGTGAAATGATGAGTCAAGATGATGCGGTCATTGAAGCCTATTTTGGTGTGGCAGGAGCTGCCAAACTGAGAGCCGCCCAAGTGGCAAGCCAAACGCTAAAGAACACGACCCTGGACGCTACTCAGACCGCTGCTCAGACTGCAGCTGAGTTGCAGGGGGGGCAGACATGAGCGTCTTATTGAATGTAAAAGGTTTGTCCTCAGGCTATGGAGTCGTGCAGATTTTGCGTGAAGTGAGCTTGACCCTCCAAGCGGGCGAGTTGGTTGCTCTTTTGGGCAGCAACGGGGCGGGTAAAACCACCCTCAACCACACCTTGTGTGGTCTTGTGCGCGCAAGCCAAGGGCAAGTGATCTTCAATGGGCAAGACCTGACCCAAGCCCACTACAGCGAGGTCGTGAGAGCGGGGTTGATACAAGTTCCAGAGGGACGAAAAATCTTCCCCAACATGAGTGTTTTAGAGAACTTGCAACTGGGTGCCTACACCCAGCCCAAGGAGGGCCGAGAGGCGTTGCTCACACGAGTCTTGAAAACCTTTCCTCGATTGGCTGAGCGACTCACTCAATTGGCGGGCACCATGAGCGGGGGTGAGCAACAAATGCTAGCTATTGGTCGTGGACTCATGGCCAACCCCAAGCTGCTGATTTTGGATGAGCCCTCACTTGGACTCTCGCCCAAACTGGTGCAAGAGATGTTTGACTTGATTGTTCAACTAAAAGAGGAGGGACTCTCGATTTTGCTAGTCGAACAAAACGTGGGACAGTCTTTGGATATCGCCGAACGTGTTTATGTGCTGGAAAACGGAGGTATTCGCTTTGAAGGTACCTCAAAAGAGTTGCTCGCCAGTGATGTGATGCGGCAAGCTTATTTGGGCGCTTGAGAGACCCATGGATGAGAAGGAAGGGTAAGAGGATATGAATTATTTTTATAAGGCTGGCCAAACTGCACGTCTAGCTGATCTACCTGATCAAGCTCATCAAGAGCAACTTGGGCACACAGCACACCTTTGGCCTTGTCTCTCAATGATCAACCTTCAGGGTCTCATCAAAGCTTTTTGCGTGCTCGCTTTAAGTTTATTCACTTTGGCTTTGTGGGCCCAATCCACCCCCGCTCCTGTTCGTATCTTGGTGGGTGCACCTGCTGGGGGAACCACGGACACGATGGCACGCAGCTTGGCTCAAGCTCTCTCCCAGCAATGGTCTCGCGTGGTGTTGGTGGAAAATCGTACAGGGGCTGGAGGAAATGTTGCCGCTGAGGCTGTCGCGCGCTCGGCCCCGGATGGTCTCACGCTACTCATGAGTTTTACCTCTCACGCCATCAACGCGAGTTTGTACCCCCACTTGCCCTTTGATCCGATCAAGGACTTTACCCCGATCACGATGGTCTCGACCTCACCGTCGATCTTGGTGGCTCATCCTAGTGTGGCGGCCAATACCATGCCTGAGCTCATCGCCTTGGCCAAAGCCCATCCAGGAAAATTGAATTTTGCGATTGGTGCTTTGGGCTCCTCCCTTCATTTGGCGGGAGACGCCTTCAAGCTTAAGGCTGGCGTGAATATTGTGAACGTGCCCTACCGCGGTACCGCTCCAGCAATCCAAGACGTCTTGGCCGGTCAAGTGGAATTGATGTTTGCAAATGTGGGCAATGCTCAGCAGTATCTGGCGGCCGGTAAGCTCAAAGCCTTGGGAGTCACCAGTCCCAAGAGGTTGCCCGCTTTTCCACAAGTCCCCAGTATCGCCGAGACCCTTCCAGGCTTTGAGTCCAGCGCTTGGTTTGGGCTTTTTGGTCCCGCAAAAATTCCTCCCGACTTGCTAGCCCGTCTTGAGTCCGGTGCCAGGGCGGCGATTTTGACCCCAGACGTGAAGCAGCGCATCGAGTCAGAAGGCGCCAGCGCTGTGGCCAATAGCTCTCAAGAGTTTGCAAAATTTTTAGAAGTCGACATTGCCCGCTGGCGTGAGGTGGTGAAGTTCTCCGGAGCAAAACCAGAATGAAAACCCCTCAAACCTTGGCGCAAAAGGTGATTGCCAAAGCCGCTCGTAGGCCTAGTGTTGAAGTGGGTGAACTGCTCAACTGCCAAGTGGACTTGGCCATGTTCCATGACTCCTCTGGCCCTAGGCGTTTGGCTCCCATGCTTGACGAGCTCGGGGCACAGATTTGGGACAAGAATAAAGTGGTGTTGGTGCTCGACCACTATGTCCCGGCCAAGGATGAGGAGTCCAGTGCCATTGTGCAGCTCGCCAGGGACACCGCCAAGCGATGGAAGTTGCCCCACGTGATTGATTCTGAGGGCATTTGCCATGTGGTACTCCCAGAGCGCGGGCACTTAAGGCCAGGGATGTTTTGTGTTGGAGGGGACTCGCACTCGCCAACGGGTGGTGCCTTTGGCAGTTATATGTTTGGTGTCGGGGCCACTGAGATGCTCGGAGTGGTGGTGACGGGAGAGATATGGCTTGAAGTGCCGCAGACCTTAGCGTTGAATTGGGAAGGCTCACTCAGTGCTGGTGTTTGTGCCAAAGACATGATGCTCCACATGATCGCCAAACTTGGTTTGAACGGTGGGCGCTACCAAGCGCTTGAGTTTACGGGAAGTGCTGTTCAAAGCCTTGGTATGCAAGAGCGAATGACGCTCTCCAATATGGGGGCCGAGATGGGCGCGCAAGCCGCCCTGGTGGCTGCCGACCAAGTCACGGTGGACTATTTATTGCAAACGGGTGTTGCCCCTGAGGCATTGGAGGACTGGCGTGAGTGGCGCAGTGACACCGGTGCTGCAACGGAACTTCACAAGTTTGATGCCCGCACCTTGGCGCCTCAAATTGCCGCCCCCCATTCTCCGGCTCTCACCAAAGCGGTGACCGAGTACGCGGCAACCCCTATCGATATTGCCTACATCGGGGCCTGCACGGGTGCCAAATTGGTGGACCTTCGCGCCGCTGCGAGTGTGCTTAAAAATCAACGTGTTCACCCCAAGACCCGCTTGATGGTCGCCCCTGCAAGCGCGCGCGACCAAGAGGTGGCAAGACAAGAGGGGACTCTACAAGTGCTGATTGACGCGGGCGCACAGATCTTACCCAACAGTTGTGGAGCGTGTGCGGGTTATGGTGCTACTTTCGAGGAAGGGATGACGGTAATGTCGAGTACAGCCAGGAATTTCAAAGCCCGCATGGGACCCCCCAGTGTGCAGGTGTATTTGGGTTCACCCTTTAGCGTGGCTGCAGCGGCCATCAAAGGGCAAATTGCCGATGTGCGTGAGATGTTGTCATGAATAAAGAGTCTGTCACTTCAGTGACTCCACAAGCTGCTCAAACAAGTTCGCGGGTGTGGCGCCTAGGAGATCAAATTGACACCGATGCCTTGGCGCCCGGGGCCTACATGAAGTTTGGCATTGACGTGATTGCAAAGCACACTCTGGAGTCCTTGAGACCCGAGTTTGCCTCGGAGGTGCAAGCGGGGGATGTGATCGTGGCGGGAGAGGGCTTTGGGGTTGGGTCTTCTCGTGAGCAAGCCGCGGGGGTGTTGGTGCATCTTGGAGTGAAGGCGGTTATTGCGCCGAGTTTTAGTGGGCTTTTTTATCGCAACGCATTTAATTTGGGGTTGCTCCTTCTCACTTGCACTCGGGCTGACGAGATTCAAGAGGGCATGCGTGTGCAAGTTCTCTCCAGTGGTGTTCAAATTGAAGGGGGAGCGTTGTTGAGCGTCAAACCGGTTCCGGACTTTTTGCTGGAGATGGTGCGCGCCAAGGGGCTCTTGAATGTGCTGAAGGCTCGTATTGCGTCGGGTCAACTCCACACTCGCCCGCAAGATTGAGGGTCAAAACCAAAACCAAAGCCAAAGCCAAAGCCAAAGCCAATGGCTGACTTGCTTGTCTAAACGCTTTGCTCTCGAGACAATGTTGGCGATGTTTTTTTTGCTGTTAGGAATTCATGTCTGTGCTCAACTCTTCTAATCCTCAAACCAAAGCTTTGGATCCGGTAACTTTGGCTGTCTTGGCAGGTCGTCTCGAGCAAATTGCCGACGAGATGGATGCCACCTTGTACAGGAGTGCATTCAATCCCATCATTGCAGAGGCCCATGATGCTTGCCACGGTCTGTACGATGCGGTGAGTGCTGACACCTTGGTTCAAGGTAAATCGGGTTTGCCCATTTTTGTAGGGGTGATGGCCTTTGCAGTGCGCGCGGCCTCCCGGGTGGCCCAAGAACGTGGCGGCATGCAAGACGGTGACACTTGGCTCTTTAATGACCCCTACGAAGGTGGTACCCATGCCAATGACTTTAAGTTGGTGAGGCCTTACTTTAAAAATGGAGTATTGTTTTGTTACTTGGCATCGGCAGCACACTGGCACGATGTCGGCGGAGCGGTCCCAGGAAACTATAACCCTGCGGCCACCGAGTGCTGGCAAGAAGCGGTGCAAATTCCACCGGTTCGCATCATCAAAGCGGGCGAGTTGCAAGACGATGTTCTTGCCATTTTGCGAGCCAATACACGACTACCGGACAGCTTGTGGGGGGATTTGAATGCCCAACTCGCGGCTCTAGACCTCGGGGTCAAGCGACTCGATGCCTTACTGGAAGACTATGACAGCGAGGTGGTGTTAAAAGCTTTTGAGGCCCTCAGAAAACGCGCTCACCGCTTGATGCGTGAACACATTCAAGCTTTGCCGGATGGCGTCTATTCCTTTGAGGATATTTTGGACAATGATGGCGTGGTGGACGAGCCCCTCAAAATATCACTACAAATGCGCATCCAAGGAGAACACTTGAGTTTGGATTTCTCCAACTCCTCAGCCCAGTGCCAAGGCCCCGTGAACATCTCCCGGGCCACCGCGGTGGCTGCATGCTATGTGGCCTTGAAACACGTATTTCCCGATGTGCCTGCCAACGCTGGGGTTTTGGATGCCGTGGAGTTCATTATCCCTGAGGGCTTGGTGATCAGTTGCGAGAGACCTAGGCCTGTGGGCGGCTACACCGAGACCATTTTACGAATGATCGATGTGATCTTCTCGGCCATGGCCCAAGCCTCTCCCAATGAAGTGGTGGCCCATGCTTATGGAACCATCAACGCCTTATCGATTGCGGGCTACAAAAACCTGGGCCCGCAAAAAAGAGTGCCTTGGGTCATGTTCAGCTTTTTTGGGGGAGGGCACGGTGCTCATGCCCATGGAGATGGTTTGAGTCATGCCAATGCACCAATTTCCACGGCAACCATTCCGCCACTGGAGATCCTTGAGGCGGCGTATCCCGTGATGTTTACCCAGTGGGCCTTGCGCCCTGACTCGGGTGGCGTGGGGGAGCATCGTGGAGGTTTGGGGGCTATTTATGAGATCGAGTTGCTTGAAGAATCTGCCCAAGCATTTGTTTTTGGTGAGCGTGCGCGCTCAGGACCTAAAGGCATTGTGGGGGGAGGGGATGGGGCACTCAATGTATTTGAGTATCAAGAAGGGGCGACTTGGTTGACACCTGCCTTTGGGGCCAAGATGAGAGGCATTTCTCTCAAGCGCGGTGAACGAGTGCGACTGCAAACACCGGGTGGTGGAGGCTGGGGAAACTCTGAGTCACGCAGTGCCCAAGATACTGCCCGTGATGTGGAGATGGGTTATGTGAGCCACGATGCATCGGCCCAGAACGGAGACGCATCATGAATAACAAATCAAGCCATTCAACTCCCCCCTCTCAATCCCCCGGCGTGGTCGTAGGGGTGGATGTCGGGGGCACATTCACTGATCTTTTTGTACTGGACTTGGGGGCGAATCAGGCCCACATCATCAAAGTGCCCTCTACGCGTGGCCAAGAGGCCCAAGGGTTCATGCGCGGCATTGAGGCCGTGCACCATGTCTTGCAGCCCGAGAGTGCAGTGGGCGAAGGATCTGAAGCAGCACATCCTGGACTGGCCTCTTGCATCACGACACTGGTGCATGGCACCACCGTCGCTACCAATGCATTGCTTGAGAGAAAAGTTGCTAAGACAGGACTGATCACCACCCGTGGATTTCGTGATGTACTGGAGATGAGACGAAGAGACCGTGCGCAGACTTGGGGTCTGAAGGGCAGTTTTGTGCCCATCATCCCCCGAGACTTGAGGCTTGAAGTCGATGAGCGTGTGCTCGCCTCTGGAGAGGTGCACACCGAGGTCGATTTGAAAGAAGTCAAGGCCCAGGCGCAGCATCTTTTGGATAAGGGTTGTGAGGCCATTTGCGTCTTCTTTGTCAATGGCTATGCCAACCCCATCAATGAGATGCGGGCCAAAGCTTGCATTGAAGAATTTTGGCCCAATGCACACGTGAGTGCAGCGACCCAAGTGCTCCCTGAAATCCGCGAATTTGAGCGTTGCTCAACGGCGAGTTTGAATGCCGCCTTGCAACCCGTGGTGGGAGGGTATTTGTCTCGCCTGGAGGAAGCCTTGGCGGAACAAGGATTTTTGGGTGAACTCTTGATTGTGCAAAGCAACGGTGGGGTGATGTCTGCTCCCACGGCGGGAGAGTTTCCGGTTCGAACGGCTCTCTCGGGACCTGCAGCGGGTGTGATTGCGTGTGCAGAAATAGCCAAGGCTGCAGGCTGCCCCAACGTCATCACAGGTGATATGGGGGGTACAAGTTTTGATGTGTCCTTGGTGAGCGAGGGGCAAGCAGCATTGGCTGCGCAAACTGCCATTGAGTTTGGACTCGTGGTGCGTTCTCCCATGATCCAAATTGAGACGATAGGTGCAGGAGGAGGCTCGATTGCGTGGGTTGACTCGAGTGGCATGCTGCAAATTGGCCCTGAATCCGCGGGCTCCAATCCAGGTCCTGCGTGTTATGGTCGTGGAAACCTGCGTGCAACAGTGACCGACGCCAATGTGCTATTGGGCCGCATTGCTGCCCATCGACCCTTGGGGGGAGGTGGCTTGAAGCCCTTGAGTGTGGAGTTGGCGAGAACGGCGGTTGAGCAAAGCGTTGCCAAGCCCTTGGGGCTTGATGTGTACGCTGCTGCAGAGGCGATTCTCACCTTAGCCAACGCCAAAATGGCTGGCACCATTCGACTCGTCTCGATTGAGAAAGGTCACGATCCACGCCAATTCGCCTACATGCCGTTTGGCGGTGGAGGGGCCTTGCATGTGTGCGCTTTGATGCGTGAGGTCGGGGTGAGTGTGGGGTTGATCCCGCGCTACCCTGGGGTGACCTCGGCCTTAGGGTGCGTCCTCTCCGATATGAAGCATGATGCAGTGCAGACATTGAATAAAAGTCTGCTCGAGCTCGATATTGAGGACTTGAGGGGAAAAGTTTCTCACCTCTCCAACTTGTGCCAAACACGCCTTGATGCATCAGGCGTTGCTTTCGTGAAGATTGTTGAAACGATTGTCCTGGACATGCTCTACCAGGGGCAAACTCATACGGTGGCCGTATCCCTAGAGGCGCATGAATTGACCCAAGAGGGCATTTTGCAAGCCTTCGAGCGCACCTACTTGGCTCAATTTGGTCGGATTTTGAAGGGGCCGGCTGTGAGGGTGCTCAACCTGCGCTACGCACGGGTAGGTGAGAGGTCAAAGTTTGATCTCTCCATTTTGGCGCCCAAGTCCGTCCAAGTGCCAACGGCGTTGGGGCAAGAAAAAATCTTTCACCAGGGTCATTGGCTAGACGTGCCGCGTTATGCCAGACTTGAGTGGCCTGTGGGCTCGTGTGTGGTGGGCCCCGCCATGCTCGAGCAAGCCGACACCACCATTTGGCTCGAACCGGGCTTTGAAGGACGGGTAGATGAGTGGGGTAATTTGATCCTCAAGCGCTTGGAGTCAGCATCATGAGCGCACCCCATCAAGCAAAGCATTACGGTTTATTGATCGTTGATTTGCAAAATGATTTTTTGCATCCTGAGGGCGCCTACGCTCGTGGTCAGACCACGAGTGAGGAGGCGCGCTTGTTGCCAAGTCGTGTGCGCCCTGTGGCTCAGGCCCTCAAGAAACTGGGGACACATGGTGAATCCCACTCACCCGGTTTGGTGTGTGCCTCACTCTTTACGCTGTGGCCCAACGCCCATGGCGAGCCCATGGTATCACCGCATTTGTTGGCCAAACGCAGTTTTTTGAGAAAGGGTGACTTTGCACCTGGCTCTTGGGGTCAATCGGTGGTGGAGACGTTGGTTGATGAAGTGGATGTGTGCGTGCAAAAGGTGGCCTACTCCGCTTTTTTCAATACCCAGCTCGACTGGGTCTTGCGCCGTGCTGGGGTCAACACCTTGGTTGTTTGCGGCATTGTGACCAATGGCGGCGTGGCCAGCAGTGTGCGAGATGCCCATGTGCGCGACTACGACACAGTGGTGCTCAGCGACGGTTGTGCCGCATTCACCCAGGCTCAACACGAAGCAGCTTTGGCCGATATGGCCAGTGTGGCTCAAGTGATGAGTTGTGAAGAATTTTTATTGCAACTCAATCCAGACTAATACCTTGGAACTCTAAACCTCAAAACTGCATCTCTTTAATTGAATCCATGAAGAGTCCCCCCACCAGTCTTCACTCAACCCATAGGTGAGGCCTGTGGCTCACCACCCCTACTCAGCGTTCAGTCGTGTTTTTTTGATGCCCTTTTCTTTGAACCCATGACCTCACCGATCCTCACCCCCCGCATTGTGTCTGTGCCCGCTTTCAACACGATCATTGGGGACGCCAGCGGTTTTAACACTCCCGAGGCGGAGCTCTTGAGAGGCGCTCCTCATTTCAGTGTGGCAATTGTGGGCTCGGGCGCTTGTGGCTTGACTGCCGCTTTGATGCTCAAGGACCAAGGGGTGGAGTGTGTGCTACTAGAGAGGGACGCCAGCCCCCAAGGCTCTAGCGCTTTGTCGTCTGGGTTTGTGCCTGCAGCTGGTACGAAAGCCCAAGATCGCCAAGCCATTGAGGACGACCCAGCCCAATTCGTCAAAGACATAGTCAACAAAAGTCATGGCCAATCAGCCCCTCATTTGGTTCAAGCCTATGTCAACGCTGTAGCCAAAGCGATTGATGCCTTGGAGGAGAGGCACGGGTTGAAATGGCGAGTGCTGGACCAATTTCTCTACCCAGGTCACACCACCCACAGAATGCACGCAGTGCCCGAGACGAGCGGGGAGGGGTTAATGTCTCGTCTGAGCAGGGCCGCACAAGAGGCCGATTTGACACTGCTCACCCAGGCACAAGTCACTGAGCTTTTCGTCGACCCCAAGAGTCGTGTGGTGGGCCTAGGATTGGTGCGACCGGATGGTTCGCAAGAAGTGCTTCGCTGTGATGCCGTACTCCTCGCGTGCAACGGCTATGGGGGTAACCCAGACTTGGTGGCCCAGTACTTGCCGCAAATGAAATCTGCAGTTTACGCTGGCCACGTGGGCAATGATGGTTCAGCGGTACAGTGGGGGCAGGCCCTTGGGGTGGCCCTCAAAGATATGGGTGCCTATCAAGGTCACGGGTCTTGGCAAAATGATCTGGGACTTTTGATCTCATGGGCGCTGATGGGTCAAGGTGGTATTCAAATCAATGCCCATGGACTGCGCTTTCACGATGAACACCAAGGGTACTCTGAGGCCAGTGTAGGGGTGTTGGCGCAACCCGGCGGAGTGGCCTGGTGTGTATTTGATCAAGCCGTGTTTGAGCTTGGCTTGACGTTTCCAGAATTCAAAGAAGCGCACACCCTTGGGGGGGTTAAACGGTTTGAGTCGGTGGCGTCCTTGGCTCAATGGGTTGGTTGTCCAGAGGACACTTTGTCATTGACTCTTAGTGGCCAACATCAGCCTCATGGACCCTCAGATGCACAGCACGCGAGTCTAAGTGCCATGGTCAGACCCCTCACTCCTCCTCTTTATGCCATCAAGGTCACGGGTGCACTATTTCACACCCAAGGCGGACTCGACATCAATGAGCATTGCCAAGTCATGGGACCCCAAGGTACGCCACTGCCCAATTTATGGGCAGCTGGCGGGGCCGCACGCGGCGTCTCAGGCCAAGAGGTGTGGGGTTATTTGTCAGGCAACGGTCTTTTGAGTGCTTTGGCAGGCGGCTTCATTGCTGCTGATAGCATCGCAAGCGCTTTGACACAGCAAGTTGGCCAGAAGGATTGATTTTTTTATTTTTTT
>Ga0164296_1003557_pt1 | contig 14621 bp, 16 predicted proteins | sample GEODES057metaG_FD_113533 | JGI IMG/M metagenome (GOLD analysis project Ga0164296, IMG submission 113533) | Dystrophic lake water microbial communities from Trout Bog Lake, Wisconsin, USA - GEODES057 metaG | ecosystem: Environmental > Aquatic > Freshwater > Lake | place: USA: Trout Bog Lake... | reverse complement strand
TCTCTTGCAGAGTCTTTCATTATTTTGATTGTGTTGTTTTACACCGTCAATACCACCACAGACATCCTGTCGTCTTTCAGGCTTTTCTGTGAGAGAAGGAGTTCTAGCATCTGTATCAAATCTTCTAGGAGACTTTTCTACCTTTGGCTTCTCTACTTTTTCGCCTGTGGTGGGATCAATGATATAGACCTTAAGAGTGTCCTTGAGCTGTCTCTTCATCTCCTGCTCACGACTCATCTGTCTTTTTCTAACAGGCTTCTGAGGGGTAACTGGTTGAGGAAAACTTACTGCTGGAGTAGGAGCTTTAGGGGCTTTGGGAGCTAGAGGTTCTTTTCTAGTGTAACTTCTAGTAAAGGTAGCTTTAAATGCTAAACATTCATCGCATAATGGAGTTTTTTGATTTTTATGCTGAATAAGACCTTTAGCTGTACCAGCAACCTCTTCGTGAGGTGTTAGAGGCCTTCCCATTGCATATCTATTGAACCAATTTATATAATTCATATCTATCCAATCAAACAATCTTCAAACTCTTCACCGGCCCAATACTTGACCATATTGAGTCCGGCAACATGAATGACACTAGCGACTTTAAACCCATTCCAACTAGATTGCTTGGGTGTAAAGCCTTCCCAGAATTTTTTTCTAAAGTTAGCTCGGTGAGTCTTCAATACTCCGCCACAACCACAATCACAACTCTCATCAAGGGGATTATTTTTGAGTCTAGTACGTTCTCTAGCTTCAGCAGCCTGGAGTTCCTTTAGGCCAGGCTTGGTCTGTTGACGTTGCTTGACTCTTTCGATTTGACGCTGTCTGTGCTCTTCATCTGTATTATAGCGAGTCTTTTGAACCTGTTTGATTCTCTCACCCTGAACAGCATAGTGATTTTTATTACGATAGGTTCTATCTAGAGCCTTCTGTTCTAGAATATATCTACCAGACTCCGACTCTTCCAGCTTTTGCTTCTTTTCCTCTGGGGTCATACCTCTAGTGTCTCTGTAGAGGAGGTCATGCTTTCTTTCCTGCTCTGTCTCTATAAGAGACTTAAGCTGTCCATCAAGCTTGGACTTTTCACCCCTATGACGCTCTTGAATGCGATTGAAACCACTTCTAAAAAGGTCACTAGTTTTAAGCTTTTCCTGAATCTCTGAAGTTGTAGGAAAACGGCCGTGATTGAGGAAGTTTTGAGCAATATAGACTTTGAGTTCATTCTGGTGTTTCTTGCCCATTTCAGAGACTTGAGACTCTAAATCTGCTCTCTTTGTGGTGAACTCTTCAGAGTCTGGAATATCCTCTAGATTAATGGCTTGAATAACAAAGCCATTCTTTGTGAGCAAAGCTCTACGGGTGTCTGCCTTGTTTGGATCCCGTTTGTTATTAATCCAATTAAAGAAATTAGAATAAAGGTTCTCTAGGTTGGACATTACTTCTTCCCTAACGATGCCTTCAAGAACCAATTCCACTTTTGGTGTTGGTCAATACGCTCTGCAATAAAGTTGGCAACACCCTGTTCATTCTTTTTGTTAGCAACATCAAAAGTGCTCTTTAAGGTCTTGATGAACTCATCATTCATACCCTGGAAGGCTTTGGTCAGGTCCTTGAGGTCCTTGGGCACCTGACCCACTTCCTTGATTTTAGACATATTGGAAAGTTGGCTCATTACAAAAGGAGCTTGTTCACCCAACTTAACAATATTCTCTGCAATAGGGTCTAGACTCTCGTAGATGTCCTCATAGATCTTGAGAAAGAGCTTGTGATACTCGTAGAAGTCTTCACCTTTCATGTTCCAGTGGAATCCATGAGCGGTATGGTAGAGAACGTAACCCTGAGCAAGAGTTTGTTTGAGAGCATCTGTGAGTTCTTCTGGCTTTAGATCTAGCTCAAATGCTTTTTGAGATTTAGTAATCTCTTCATTGATCTCTTTTTGTGGATCAGTTTTTTTAGCTGATTGAATGACTCTAAAGTTTTCTAACTTAACCTGTCTCATCTTATAACCTTAAAACTCTGCCAGGATGTCTTCTGGTTGCCAAGCCCTTCAAAGTATTCTTTCATCTTTTTATGCTGGGCTTCCACGTTGTCGTTCTCTCTGGTAATTCTGATTGTCCAGGGAATAGAACCTGTGGCATAATCATCATTATAAACTGATACAGTACAGTTCTCAATTGGTCTAGCCATTACTCCACGCTGGCTTCTAATAGGGAGGTCAGAAGGCATTCTGCCGCCAATAGCACTACGAGAGCCTGGATCTTCATCTCTAAAAGGAATCTCTTGCCAATCCCACTGTTCGTGAAGTGGCTTGTCTGTATTCTCTAGAGGCTTCCAATTGTAGATGTTGGTGAGATGTTGGTGAAGAGCGTGTAGAGCACCCATTTTTGAGTCAGACTGACCCATTATCAAGTGGGAGCCACCTTTTCCGGGAATCCAAAGGGAGTTAAGGACTAGACCGCCAGGAAGAGTGTCAAAAAACGCTTTCTTACCTTGGATACTCATCTTAGAACCAGTTGACTGAATTTCCTAAAATGTCATCTACAATAAAATTACTCTTCTTGTGAGCATGCTTGACAGAATTGAAGTCATTTACAGTAAGAGAAGCATTTTTATCTCTTCTGCAAATTTCAACGTTATCAACAAAGTTGGTGATAACAGCAGCTCTCTTCTGAACATCAAGGATGGGAAGAGTTTTTTGCTCAACAAAGTAAACAGCAGCTTCTCTAGTTGACAACTGGCTTTCCAAGAGAGCGGGGTACTGGTCTTCTACCCATGTCTCTGCACCTGCTGTAACAAAGTTGACCCAGTCAGCATCGGCAACTTCTGACTCTACCTGCTTGGCAGTTCTGTAGAGGAGTGAACCATCATCCTCACCGAGGTCAGCTGTTCCAAAGTCTGTTGTTCTGTAGACACTAGCAACTGTTCCACCAGGAAGGCTTTGCAGGTACTCTTCGGTGTCAAAGTCAACATACTCTGAAGCAACCTTGTGGAGGCTTTCTCTTTCTGACTCAAGCTCAACCAATGTGTTGGCCAACTTGGAAAGACTGCCATTATCAAGGTTCGGGCTGGAAGAGGCCATCTTCAATTCATCAATGACATCCTGGATTTGTTCCAGTCTGGTGTAGATGCTTGAGGATGAACCATCAAACCACGAGGCCTCCCTGACAACCTTAGAGGCTGTTCTAATAATTGTATCAATTTCTTGCATATTCTCTTTCTCCCTATTGAGATTTTTTCTGCTAGCCGTAGCTGTACCAGGATTATTTAATTCGTCACCCATGGGGTTGTCACCAACTCCTAGAGGACTACCTTTACCAAATGGTCCTCCACCACTAAAGGTATCGGTGTGATTTGCGTTGGGGTTGTTAATGCTTTTGGGTGCTAATGTTATATCTGGACTGACTTCACTCTTGGTCATATCAGGTGTAGTCGAGTTGTCAAAGAATGGAACTGCCTGTCTTACAGAACCATGTCTTCTGTACTTCTGTTTGTGGTAGTCCTGCATGTAGGCTCTTCTTTTAGCATCTTTCTTGGCATCTTCACTACCTGGTTCGTAGACATAGCATTTACAGTCATCATAAGCAGCTTTAAACCCTGGTTTGCCATCTACTTGGCACTCTACAATATTACCAGGAGTATAGTCAAAAGCTACTTTTAGAAACTTAAGATTATCTACGAACTCTTCCATTACTGTCCTTAACGGGCACAACCACAATCTCTACAAACTACACCTGAATCGTTGCAGTTTTTACAATGAAAGCTAGCTGTCTTTTCTTTAACCTCTGGCTCTTCCCCAGCTGGTTTAACGTTATCTGGGTGGAAGGTCTTCCCTTCATAAAATGGGATAGTCACCCCGCGCCACCAATGTGTTATCTTACCCTTGGTGGTGCTTAGGTCAGCTGGTTGAATAGGGTTAGAAGCCTCTACTTCTCTACCCTCACAGGTGCCACAGTGAGCAATACGAACTGATCCACACTCATAGCATTCACTATCAACAGAAGCGCCTCTGGTGTTAGAACCAGGTTTCATATCCTGAAGATTGGTCTCTACTTCATCAACTGGAAGGTGCTTGTAGACTTGACCATCCTGCCAACCATTAAAATAGTCATCTGAAAGGTTGGAAAGACTCTTGTCCATTTCCTTACCTGCACGACCATCAGCAAAACCTCTGTGATAGATGTCAGAGTCACTTGCCAACTTCTCAATCATATTGAGATAATCTCTTGATGAACCTTGCATAATTATATTTCCGTTTCCTTCTGGGTCCATGGCCTGCATGGCCGGGTTTTCCATATTTGCAGCCTGTCCAGAGTTTACACTTGGAGCGTTAACATTTCCAGGGCTATTAGTTTGGGGGACTGTTGAGTTATCACTTCTCTGTTTACTAGGTTGAGTGAATGGAGAGATTACATGTCTTTCCATTGTTGACTCATTTTGACCCAGAGAAGGTTGAGTACTACCGGGGATATTTTCGTCCCCATCTGCCTCTACTACCCAACTAGTCCTCTTCATTATACGACGCTAACAATAGAAGGGGAGCTAATTCCAAAGCGGTGTCTAGGATACCGGCACCTGCAGCAGCAGCTTCCCCACCAACAGCTGCTTCACCTGCTCCGGCTACAGCTTCACCTGCTACGCCTTCACCTGCAGCTGCCTCACCAGACCCGGAGCTAAGACCCTTGATCTTGCCCTTACCCCATTCATAGGCCTTGTCCATGACGTGTCCAGAAGCCCAACCCTTGGCTACGTCCATAAGGCCGCCTCCGCCACCCCCACCAGAGCCACCACCAGAAGAGTTATTTCCACCAGAACCTGTACCACTATTGGGTGTTGAGTTATCTTGAAGATTCATTGTGTGAGGTTGAGCTATACCGGCGGCTGGAGCAATTGCACTACCCTGACCCGTTGAGGTGTCTGTTGTGGCACCAGAGCCACTTGAGTCACTTGAAGGGGAAGAGGTATTAGGAGAAGGTTGGAAGGTATTGTCAGATTGTGCATCTGCAAACATTACCCAACTAGACTTTTTACTCAAAGCTTCTGTTGAAGTTCCCATATCTACTTCACTAGGAATAGCTACATCTGGTCCACGAGTATCACCTGTGAACATGGGGTCCATGTAGAGTTGGTCATTGCTACTAGCAAGACCTTCTGCTTGCTTTACCCAAGAGGAGGCACCTTGATGGACAATTGGTCCATCTTCGATTTCCTCATCAGTCGGTGCTTTTAAAGTATCTAGACCTTGTTCAGCAATCTTCATGTATCTAGATTCCCAGTCTTCAATGACTGACCAGGTGGAAGCCTTACGTCCAGCAGGTGTCTCTACTGGAACCTCTTGAGGGGCGTGAGTTGGTGTTGGGACCCCTGGTTCTTCTTGAGGAACTGGAGTTGTATTGGGAGGGCAGACAGGAACAATCTGAGGTTCTGGAACTGTCTCTGGCTTAGGTTCCCAAAGAGGTTGTGTCTCTCGACGTCGACGAGGAAGTCTAACAGGGTTACCAGCAGTTCTGTGAGCCTTTCTCATCCAACCCTTATCTCTGGGTGCCAACTTAGTAGAGTACTTTCTAGGATCACTCTCACTACAGAAAGGACAACCGGAAGCACACTGATCACAACTATCACTATCTCTTTCATTATTCCAGGCACCACATTCTGTGCAAGGGGCATGGAATTGAGCATGGATTTCATGCCAGAGATCATGGAGAGGGGCAATCATTGAAGAGAGTTGTTCTCTGTGGTGAGCCAAAAGCACCTGTTGTCTTTCGTCTGGGTTATCTCCAGCAATCTCTTCCAGGTCCTGATAGTGCTTACGAGCCTTAAGGAACTCATCGTGATTAAGAATAAACTGTTGTCTCAAGTCTTGATGTTGTACCCAGTGACTCAATTGATGTTGGTGAGTCTTTTCTTTGACTTGTATAAATCGTTTACCAGGCATGGGTTCACCAGCAGGACCATAGGCCCCTTCAAGGTGTTGACCAGCAGGAATATTCTCAATCTGACCAATCATACTTGGGTCTACCTGAGGACGTGGTCTAGCAGGCTCTAAAGACTCTGGTTGTGACTGTGACTTGGGTGCCTTGGGTGTAAAATCACTTCCTGGAATAAACCAGTCATCATCATGTTCGTGATTGTCAGCTGCAAACTTCATTATATCTCCTGGCCGTTTTGTAGGGTTACCATACTTACAGAAATCACAATATTGGGCCCCTCTAGGAATACCCCAATAGCCACAAGGACCACCCTTTTCATCGCCTCTATAACAGGTCATGTGTAAGTGATCATGCATTTTCTGGAAAATGGTGTCTACTTTAATTCTAGCGTTTCTAACTCTTTCAGTTAATTCTTGACTTGGTTCTGGGCCCATACCTATTAATGCAGCATGAGCAACAGGTCTAAACTCTTCTTGAGCTGTAAGATAGTCATCAAAAGCTGGAATTAATCTATTGATGTGACTATTATGACTTTCCTGGTGACCCAACATGTGGTGGTAGTCTTCATCACTCTGGGTACCCCACATATAGCTCTTGGTGTCTTTTCCTCTTTCACCCTGGGCCCAGCTATCACGCATTCTCTGCATTTGCTTAGTGTACTGTCTCCCCTGAGGAGTTTGTTCCTCATACTCTTTTAGGGTACTCTGGTCAAAACGGTGAAGGTAGTGAGGTTGGTAGGGAAGAGAAGCTTCAAATTTCCAGTCAGCAGGCTTAGTTCTATCTGGTTCATGAGCCCATGAATTACCAAATGAGAACTCACTCAAATCAGAGGGTTTTCCAAAACCCTTTCCGTCTGAACCAGCAGCTGGAACTACTTTGGTGATCTGTCTAAAAAGAGGGTCAGATACATATGAGGGGATATTGAAATCATCTGGTCTTTCACTGGCGTCTGAAAATCTAGGAGGGATTGTCATTATAGCTTCTTTATGTCCTCAATTAGGGTATCGAGTCGGAGATCTCCATAAGATCCCTTCTCTACAATTTCTGGGGTAATAATGGCCCAGGACTCTTCCATGTAGGATCTCAACCAATTCCATGAAATAGTCTGAACTTTGCCCCAGGTAATACCGTATACATAATCTTTATTGTATCCAACAAGGATAATACAATGTCCACCGATAATATTTACGTCTGCTGGAGTATTTGTAATCTGCCAAGGTTGTCCTTGAGCAAACTGCTCTTCAGCAGGTTCGGGTAACATAATACCAATATAGGCTAGACCATAGGAGGCAATAACTGAACGGAGCTCATCAAAGTCGGCTCTATCGGTGGGTGCATAGGCAGCGATCTTACTACCAAATAGTCCATTATTTTGCCAGGTTTGAAGAAGGTTGGCCTCTACGGCTCCTCCATCCTGTCCATTTGTATAGTCGAGGTAAGACTTAATGACTTCCTCTTCGGTGGGAAAAGTTTCCTGTAATCCTAGAACGGTAGCATTGGCCATCTTTGCATGAACAACACCTGCAAAAGTGCAGTCACCATACTTATCATTACCCAACATCTGCCAATCTGCTACATTGGGAACTTCTACAGACTCTGGAGCAACTGGAAGAGGATTAGACTGATAGAATGCAAGAGCATGGAGACCCTTAGGCCTCTTGGCAGGAAGTCTACCCAGTCTACCAACAATTCTTTCTGACATAGCTAATCCCATCACTAGAGTTCTACCTCTAATGATGGGACCAACTAAAATTTACAGTGAAGAAATTACTTCTCGGTGGTCTTCTTCTCTGTAGGCTTCTTAGGAGCTCTTGGCTTCTTAGTAGCAACTGGAGTAGGTGCTGGAGTGGGCTCTGGGGCTGGAGCCGGAGCTGGGGCTGGAGTAGGTGTGACTACAACGGGAGCCTGAGGAAGGGTACCAAGAAGCCAACCGAGCTTGGGGTACTTCTTTTCCAAGGCAGTAATGGCGGTGTAGTACAGACCAGAAGCAACGGGAACCAAAGTAGCAAACGTACCGCTGTTAAACTTGCCCCACTTTGTTGTACCCCATGCAATTAGAGCACCAACAATGGCTGCAACAAAGGCACGGCCTGTTGCTCTAACGGTAGTTGTGTTAATTGGACTTGACATTAATTTATTCTCCTGATTGGTTTATATTACTCATCAACCCTAGCCCGGAATTTTTAATTCAGGGCATAGTGATTGAAGCTGTTTCCAACATGAATCTCTATCACTAAAACTAGAGAAGGAATGTTGGCCCCAGAATTTAGGGTGTCGTCTGTACATTCCAGACTCCAATTTATCCCATAGAGTGTTGTAACTATTTGTTAGAGCATTTAGATGATCTTCGATTCTTTCATCTTTATGAGCTCCATACTTTTCACTAATATTATCATGAACTTCTTTAAAAGGGTCATGAATAGTAGGGTCTTGTTCTCTTTGATAATACGTTGACCAGTCTTCATCATTTTCTCTGGGGTCAACGTGCTTAACTACAAAAGACTCCTTAGGAAAGTAGGCAAACCCATGGTAGGTTCTCTTTCCACCAGGCTGCGGGGATGGAAGAATATAATCACTATCTGGGTCTTTTTGTAGACTCTTTTTATAGTCTCTAAACATCTGATCAGACTCTTCTGGACTCTTACCCTGCTTGAGAATGTGATTGATAACAGGAAGGGCAGAAAGTCTATACTGTAGATCTTTTACCTCTGGAAGTTGATCAAAGTACTTGGTTCCTTCCTCCCCAGCAACCTTTACTCTATCTTCAAGTTGATAGATGTGTTGACCTGTTGGAGTAGAAGGACCCAGAATTCTACTGTGGGTATCTCCTTCATTACTATAGATCTCATCACCATCATGGGTGATGTAGTTTGTATAGGGTCCTGTGGCACCACCTGTATAGTCATCAGCATCAAAGGTTCTAGGTCCCATAGCAGAGTCATCAAGCTCTTTATGTGCTCCTACCATTTTTCTAACTAGGTCAGCCTTATAGGGTACATCATATCTGACTACGTCAGTAGGATTAGCAGCATCCTCTAAAATTCTATGGTCAGGAATATAAAGTTTACCCATTATGATCTCCAAAAATTATGTTCAAATTCCGAGGGACTACTTCCAAAGTCTAGAATACCTTCGCCACCTCTAAATCCCCAAGCTCTTCTGCCGGCCTCATCTACTGGAAGGCCAAGAGCTCCATTAACAAGACCCTTGTGGACTCTATCACTGTTACCAACTTTTGATTCTGTCTCTGACATTAAATTGGGAAGTATACTATCTATATCTTTTACAGGGGCCAGTACAGCCTTTCGACTACTACCCTGGAAAGTTAGTATTGAGACTTGGTGTCTATTATCTTCACTTGCAAGAGGATTATAGTGGTACTTTATGTGAATACCATAGGGTTCTCTTCTATTGGGCATCCAAAGGAAAGAATCTTTTGCTTCTACAGAAGACGGACTGATAAGAGAAGGGCTTTCACTACCTCTATTTTCATCAAAACCCCTGGGGTCAGTATGACTAAAACGAGTTTTAAAACCCATACCTGTTAATTTGTCTGTGAGGTCTTTGTGAACATCATTGAAACTACCAGCTCGGTAATCTTCAACTCCATTCTTAAGTTTTTCTAGGTGTTCTGTGGCCCAATCAACATTGGGTGTTCTAAGATGAGGATTGGCTTTAAAAAATTTTTTAAGATCAGATTGCATCTCTCTACCAGGGTAGTTTCTACCATCCTTTGCAAGGGTAGTGTGATAAAGTTCAGCAACATTATAGAGAGCATTTCTAAAAACGTGATGAGGGTCTGCTAATTCTCCTCTAGCTGCTCTTTGCTGTATGAAAATTTGATGATTTTGGGATGCTTCATTCCAAGCATCCCAAGCAGATTGAGTCTGTCCATGATGATCTACAAAGTCTTTACGACTTGGTCCTTGACGCATTTTTAACCAGTCATCTACAATATCAGGATGATATTTAGTGTAAAAACCAAACTTGAGTCTATCCCAATCTGATCTATTATATCCCCACCAATTTCGACTATTACAACCCCAGCTACCTCTTGTTGTAGGGTTCATATAGGGATGACTTTTAGACCATGCTTCTGGTTCCTGCTCAATTGGGTCATCGAGATCACCTTGAGCAAACTTACCCGTAGAAATAACGGGAGACATTATACTCTTGTCTCTAAGAGTTGACTTAATGGTAAAAAGAGGGCGAGTTCCAGCACCTGGCTTAGAAATTGCAGCTGTAGTAAAAAAGTCTTCTGGGTGCTGACTATTTTCACTGGTAATTTCAGAGTTATAGTCGGGGTGGAAAGCAATATACTTTCTCATTAAGCTTCCTTCTTGTAGATATCATCTGAGTCATTATAGACTCTATCTGTTAGGGTCTTCCAAGCCTGATCTCTATCCTGACCGGCTGCAAAAGCATGTCCACTCCAAAATTTGGGGTGTCTTACGTAGATACCAGAATCCAGCTTGTCCCAGAGAGAATTATAGCTCTTTACTAGACTGTGAACGTGATCAGCTAGACTTTCTTGACTTCCACGAGTGATTGAATCATAAATATTTTTATGAGCAGACTGATAGAAATCAATCTGTCTAGCACGTGGAAGTGTTTCTGCTTCTTCTCTAGTACTAGATATATAACTTTCATGAAGTAGAAAACTACCTATATGATGTAAGGCATTTAACCAGATATCAGAGCCGTGTAGTGTAAGGGGTTCGTCCTTATGATGATAAGGATTCCAATCAATAAGCCGATAGTTTGATTTTAAATGGTTAGAGAGTGACTCAAGACTATCTAGAAATTTTTTATTTCGTACATCTCTAGGTAGACTACTCATACCTTCTCGTGACCCCAGGTGTAGTACAGAGAATCTATGTTGTAGATCTCTTACCTCAGGTAGTTCATCAAAATACCCAGGAGACCCTGTTTCTGTGTTTTTGATTCTATCTTCTACTAGATGAATGCTCTGCCCTTGATGAATTTCTTCAATATAGGGTCGAAAACGTCTAATAGTAAGATGTCCGAAACTGTTCTGTGATACAGTTACATTCTTAACCCTATTACTATCTAGATTAGTGTAGATGGGTGAAGGATTAATCTCATCATCACTAATAGGTCTACCATTTAAATTAGATCTCAAAAACTCAGAGAAATCTGAAGTATCCCTAGAAGGCATAATACATCTTCTCACTAAATCAAGATTGTGAGCTGTTATAAGATTAAGACTCTTATCATAGTCAAAACTACTTGCAGGAAAAGACTGAGGACCACCGCCACTATACCCACCCATTAGTGTACACACCTTTCACATTTGGGAGGATTAGGAACCTCACTAAAAGGAGAAATAATATCTGAACTGATATGATAGAGAGGGTAGTCTCTATTGGCACTAGCACCACATGAACTACAGATGACTTTATAGCCAGAACTACTGGCTGTAACCGTTTGAAGATTTACCAACTTGTCTCTGGCTGACTCTGAGTCAAGATTTGATACATCTCGATTACAACTACACTCGGGGTGATCGTCGAGATGGATTAGCCAGTTGACACAGCTAGGGCAATCTGAGGCTCTACTGAAGTCTGAAGCTGGGCATCTTTCCCATTTATAGATCATAATACTCCTATCACCATATTACTTGACTATAGGCGTAAAATACATTTATTCGTCTTCAGCTTCTTCATCATTATCGTAGATAATTCCCACTACACCAAAAAGAGGAATGGCATCTGCTTTGATATTGAAATAATCATTGAGAACATCCCCTGCTTCAATGATATTGATATCAATAGAGAACTCTAGGCCCCACTGATCTCCTTCAGCACCATTATCCACTAGAGTAAGAGTAAAACGATCTGGAAGAGGGGTATCATCGCTAGTGGACTTCTTCTTTCCCAATATTTCTAGGAACTTATCCCAGTTCTGAGAGACTACAGGAGAGCTATCCTTAACTGCATCTTCTTTACAGGTACATTTACAACCACATGAACCACATGTTACACATTTTTCACAAGCCACTTTATCTCCTAGGTTGATAACTGTTATCTAATTATATATCTGGCGCGAGAGAGAAAATCAAGTGTGTTTTATGAACTTTCTTGATTTTTTTGTTTTTCAGCTTTGAGTCTTTCTCTCCTAGCTCTTTCTCGTATTCTTCTTTTTTCTTTAAACTCTGGGTCGTCTTTTACTTTACGGTAGTACTCTAATGAATTTTGTCTACTTTTTGCTTTTGCCTTTTCAGTCTGCCTCCATTTTTTGATTTTCTCTTTTGTTTCAGGCTTGGCTCTGTATCTTGCCCCTGCTTCGCTCTCCCATTGAGTTACTTTTTCAAGATTACGTTTTCTATATTCTTTTTTATACTGAAGCATAGCGTCTGTACAGGCCCTGCAAGGTTGATCATTAATAGCTAAGTGAGCTGCATAACCACTATGAGTACCGTGTTTGGGATCGTCAGGGTTTAAGATGTCTTCAGTCAATCCTCTTCTTTTTACAGGCTTTTCTGCTACTTCTATTCTCTGTTTAAATTGTTGTGGCACTGTGAGATCTTCTGGGTTTTGCGTAACTTGTTCAAATTTTAACTTTTTAAGTCTCATATGGACTGCCATAAAGTCTTTGCAAGCGTCACAGGCAACTTCATTAGATCTTATATGCTTTTCATAACCAGGCTTAGTGCCACAGTTATCACGAATTACTGGTGCTAAATAACCCTGTTCTATGGTGCGAGGTTTGCCTTGAGACATTGAGTAGCGTTCATTCCAGTTCATGATTTCTCTTTACCCTTGTTTTTTCTTTTTCTATATTCTTTGTCTTTTTCAGATGCTACTCTACAACAGGTTTCACATCTACATCCAGCAGCATATCCATTGTCACCGTGTCTTGGGTCATCGGGATTTTTTTGGAGTTCTGTAAGCAGTCTTGCTCGATAGTCTCTACTCCAGTCTGATTGAGCTTTTCTACAGGCGTCACAGGGTGTTTCACCTAGTCTTCTGTGTTTACTGTAACCGCCTCTAGTACCACACTGTCCAAGAGTTGATCTATCTCTTACACCCTTAGATCTCTTTCTGGCTGTCTGGTATTCGTATCTAGCTCTTTTACAGTCATCACAAGGAGTTTCACCCAGTCTTAGGTGCTTAGAAAAACCACCTAAGGTTCCACATTTTGCAACTATAGTTGCTTTGTCTCTTACACCCTTGGCTCTGTCCTTGGCTTTTTCAGACTCATTCTTAACTTTTCTACAATCATCACAGGGATTTTCCCATCGATAATAATGCATGTTAAATCCCGTTAGAGTTCCACATTCATCTCTTTTGACTGGATCAGACTTGGGAACATCACCTCGTTCTTCTTTAATCTTTTTTTCGTATTCTTTACGATAGATACTAGTGGTCTCTCTACAAGCATCACATCTACAACCTGCTGAATATCCAGCTATAGTTCCATGCAACTCGTGATCTGGATTAGACAACAGTTCAGCTGCTAATTGTTCTCTATATTTTTTATTCTGTTCAGATCCCACTTCATAACAGGCAGAACACCTACAACCCAATGAATAACCTGTTGGAGTCCCGTGTCTTGAGTCATCTGGATTTTTAAAGAGTAGCTCTCTAGGCTGATTTCTTTTTACAGGCTTCTGTCTAAGAGCATCTTCTGCGTCTTTCCAAGTGAGTGGTGGAAGTCCTGGACGATCTCCTGATTCTGTTACCTCTTGAAATCTTAACGATCTTAGACGAGCATTAAGAGCCATAAAGTCTTTACATTTGTCACAGGGTACTTCATCTGTGCTAATATGCTTTCTATAGCCTTTTTCACTGCCACAAATATCTCTCTTAACAGGTGGAGAAAACCCATCCTCTACTATTCTAATTTTAGGCATTGAATAACGTTCATTCCAATTAATCATCTTGCTCACCACATCTCAAACAATTTTCAATCTTACCCTTAGTGGTGGGTCGGAATCCAGTGTGAATAATATCATGGTGGTGGGCGCAGTTGAGGCACAAGAACTGCCCACCCTTACTGTACCCTACTGGAAGCTTGGACTTAGCGGATGTCTTGGGAGAGTGTTCATGATCATTTGGATTTCTAATGTCATCTACACTCCACTCACCACCTCTAGCATCATCTACAAAAGCATGAGCCCAGTGAGCATCTGTGGGGTATAGATCTCTTCTGTGTTTCCAATTTTCGAAGTAGGGATCATAATCGTGGTTCTCTCTATATTCTTCATCTTCCTTCCATCTACGATTGACGTTTCTATCCCAGTCTTCTAATACTCTTGGAAGACTTTTAACAACATCTTCTGACATACCATGATCGTGCATGAGATGTCTCAACATCTGTTCTCTACTCATACTCTCTTCACTTGGTAGTACGATCTTATTTTCGTTGGCGTATCTTTGGCCCCAAGTTAGGGTTCGCCTCGCGAATTTTTTTGATTTTTTATTCATCTCGTAACTGGCTCTCTCTTGAGTCTCTCCACTGTTGTATGGTGTCCCCTGTCAATGGTACACTGTCACCCTTTACGTGTTCATGGGGTCTCTGGGGGTCCCATTCAGAGTGGAACCATGCATGCCAATCATCTGGGAGAAGCTTTAGATCACTCAACCCCGGGTGTTCTGCTAGCATGTTCTCTCTCCAGATACTATAGACTCCATCCGCCTTTAGTCGGCCAGGGGAGGGAAACATATGGTCGTGTTCAATGTGTCT
>Ga0164296_1003554_pt1 | contig 14626 bp, 11 predicted proteins | sample GEODES057metaG_FD_113533 | JGI IMG/M metagenome (GOLD analysis project Ga0164296, IMG submission 113533) | Dystrophic lake water microbial communities from Trout Bog Lake, Wisconsin, USA - GEODES057 metaG | ecosystem: Environmental > Aquatic > Freshwater > Lake | place: USA: Trout Bog Lake... | reverse complement strand
CTGGCAATGAAATGATTAAAGAGCGGGTGACCATCCCAAGGAGTCGACTTGAACTCGGGGTGAAACTGCACGCCCATGTACCAGGGGTGCACGCTTTGGGGGAGCTCAATAATTTCAGTCAAGTGCTCACTTTGGGTGATGGCGGAAATCACCAAACCCGCTTTTTGCAATTGCTCTAAATAGTTCACATTCGCCTCAAAGCGGTGGCGATGACGCTCAGTCACTACGCTGCCGTAGATTTGATAAGCCAAGGTGTTGGGGCTGACATCCGAGGATTGGGCTCCCAAGCGCATGGTGCCACCCAAATCCGAGTTGGCATCGCGCTTTTTGATACTGCCGTCAGCGTCCTTCCACTCATTGATCAAGGCGATCACAGGGTGAGGGCTGTCGGGCTCGAATTCAGTGCTGTTGGCATTGTCCAAATGGGCCACGTGGCGGGCAAACTCAATGGTGGCCACTTGCATCCCGAGGCAAATGCCAAGGTAGGGAATGTGGTGAACTCGGGCAAACTGGGCTGCTGAGATCTTGCCCTCAATGCCGCGTTTGCCAAACCCGCCGGGGACCAATACCCCATCCACACTGGCCAACTGACCAATGTTCTCAGGTGTCAGTGTCTCGGAGTCAATGTATTGAATTTTGATACGAGAGCGGTTCTTCATGCCCGCATGACGCAGTGCTTCATTCAATGATTTATAGCTGTCAGAGAGGTCCACGTACTTGCCCACCATGGCGATGGTGAGTTCGTTTTTGGGATCCTCAACTTCGCTCACCAATTGGTCCCACCTTGAGAGGTTGGCAGCAGGCGTGTGCAAGTCCAATTTCTTACAAATGAGGTCATCCAGGCCTTGCTCGTGCAGCATCCGTGGAACCTTATAGATCACATTCACATCCCACATCGAGATCACACCCGATTCGGCAACATTGGAGAAGAGCGAAATCTTGCTGCGCTCCTCCTCAGGAATGGGGCGATCAGCCCGGCAAATAAGGGCATCGGCTTGAATACCGATTTCTCTGAGTTTTTGGGCCGTGTGTTGGGTGGGCTTTGTTTTGAGCTCCCCCGCCGCGGCAATCCAAGGCACGTAGCTCAGGTGAACAAAGGCCGCGTTTTGAGGCCCCATTTTGAGGCTCATTTGTCGCACTGCTTCTAGGAAAGGTAAGGACTCGATGTCACCCACCGTTCCTCCGATCTCGACAATGGCCACATCCACGGCGCTCTCACTCCCCACGCCAGCACCACGTTTAATGAAGTCCTGGATTTCATTGGTGATGTGAGGAATCACCTGGACTGTTTTGCCCAAGTAAACACCGCGACGCTCTTTTTCAAGGACGCTTTGGTAGATTTGACCTGTGGTGAAATTGTTGGCCCGGCGCATGCGAGTCGTGATGAATCGCTCGTAATGGCCCAAATCCAAATCCGTTTCAGCACCGTCATCGGTGACAAAGACCTCACCGTGCTGAAAGGGTGACATGGTGCCCGGATCGACGTTGATGTACGGATCGAGCTTAATGAGGGTGACTTTCAAGCCGCGAGACTCTAGGATCGCAGCAAGGGAGGCTGAGGCGATTCCCTTACCCAGGGAGGACACCACACCGCCAGTGACGAAGACAAATTTAGTCATGCCAATCGGGGACGAGTGCCCAAGGAGGTGGTAAAGTGAGATTATAGGGCTTGTTTGAAGTCAAGAGATGAGGTTGGAGTGGGCATGAAGTCGATTCGGGGTAAAAAAATTATGTTGGGTTTGAGTGGGGGCATCGCTTGCTATAAGGCTGCAGAGTTGTGTCGCTTATTGATCAAAGCGGGTGCTCAGGTTCAGGTGGTGATGACAGAGGCTGCAACCCATTTCATCACCCCAGTCACTTTGCAAGCGCTCTCCAATCAAACGGTGTACACCTCACAATGGGACGCCCGAGAGCCCAATAATATGGCGCACATCAATTTGACGCGCCAAGCCGACTTGGTGGTGGTGGCCCCTGCGAGCGCCGATTTCATGGCCAAATTGCTTCATGGCCAAGCCGATGACCTATTGAGCCTGATGTGCTTGGCCCGTCCGATTGAGACTTGCCCCTTGGTGTTGGCGCCAGCGATGAACCGAGAGATGTGGCAGCATCCCGCCACAGTGCGAAATGTGACCCAGTTACGAGACGATGGTGCTTGGGTCTTGGGAGTGGGGGCGGGTGAGCAGGCCTGTGGTGAGAGTGGCGATGGGCGAATGCTCGAGCCCTTTGACATTGTGCAGGAGTTGGCCCGAGTCCTCACGCCTCAAACCCTTTTGGGCCGGCGAATACTGGTGAGCGCTGGCCCCACGTTTGAGGCTTTGGATCCCGTAAGAGGGATCACCAACCGCTCCAGTGGCAAGATGGGCTATGCCTTGGCCCGAGCAGCATGGCTCATGGGCGCTCAGGTTACTTTGGTGAGTGGCCCTGTGGCGTTGGATTGTCCAAGAGGGGTGGATCGCATCATGGTGGAGACGGCGCTTCAGATGCAAGACGCCGTTTTGAGTTGTGCTGAGCAAAGCGATGTCTTCATCTCCACTGCTGCAGTGGCCGATTGGCGTGTCAAGCACTTGGAGCCCCACAAAATCAAAAAAACCAAAGAGTCACCTACTCCTCACTTTGAATTGATTCAAAACCCGGATATTTTGGCTGGCGTGGCCCAGGGTGTTCGAGCCCAAGCAAAAGCGCTTTATTGTGTGGGTTTTGCCGCAGAGACCCAAGATTTGACCAAGTACGCCCAGGAAAAACGTGTCTCCAAAGGGGTGCCTTTGATGGTGGGTAATTTAGGGCCTGCCACCTTTGGCTTGGATGACAACGAATTGCTCTTGGTCGATGAGAATGGGGTCAGCACTCTTCCACGAGCGAGCAAAGATGAGTTGGCGCTGGCCTTGATGGCCAACATTGCCGAACGCTTGAGTTCATTTTTAAGAATCAAATCAGCCTAGACTACTCAGAGGATGAAGACATGAACCTAGAGCTCAAAATTTTAGACGAGCGAATGAAAGACCACTTGCCCCAGTATGCAACTCCTGGGAGTGCTGGGCTAGACTTGCGAGCATGCTTGGATGCGCCCATCACCTTGGGGCCCAATGAGTGGCAATTGGTCTCCACTGGGATCGCGGTTCATGTGGCAGACCCAGCCTATGCGGCCATGATATTGCCCCGCTCAGGACTTGGTCATAAGCACGGTATCGTTTTAGGCAATTTGGTGGGTCTCATTGACAGTGACTACCAAGGCGCGCTGATGGTGAGTGCTTGGAATCGTTCCGGGGTGCCTTATGTACTCAATCCCATGGAGCGTTTGGCTCAATTGGTGATTGTGCCGGTGGTGCAGGCGAGTTTTCAGGTGGTGCAGGAGTTCTCGGGTGCTAGCCAACGGGGCGAAGGTGGTTACGGCTCTACCGGCAAAGCTTGATCAATGAGGGGTCCGTGGACTCGGGCCTGTCGGCTTGAGTTCCAGGAGCGTATTCAGTGTAGCCTTCCGTTGTGCGCAGGGTCAGTGGGGGTTGGGTTTTTCCCACCTCCTTCACGATTCTCGCCATCCTCCTCACCCTCAATGTCCTCATCTTCGAAGTCAAAGATCGCATCCAGGCTTGCCAACGCAGGATTGATTTGGGCTAAATCAATGCTCTCATTTTGAGGGTGCTCATGGCCTTCAGATGGCTGAGAGTGGTTATGAATTTGTCCTTGGTTTTTCCCAAGCTCGGGTGAGTAAAAGAATCCCACCCCCATGCTTGAGGCTTTGAGCTCGGCGTCATTTGCCTCTCGCACACCCAGCACCTCCAAATGTAGCCTCAGTGCAATGCCAGCCAAAGGATGATTGCCGTCGAGCACCACATGCTCGGGGTAGATTTCAGTGATCGTATAAAGATGCCCCTCAGGCACTTTGGCCAAGCCATTTTTGGGTAAAGCACTGGCCTCCAAGCATTGACCCTCTTCGATTTCAGCCGGAAAGAGTTCTCGTGACTCCAAAAAGACCAAGTGCTCATCATAGTCGCCAAAGGCATCCTCAGGCTCCAGGTGCAAATCCAAGCTGGCGCCAGGCGCCAATCCGATCAAGGCTTCTTCAATTTTGGCCAGCAAGTCATGCCCACCGATGAAAAATTCCACCCCTTCTTGAAGTTCATCAAGCAGGGTGCCCAAAGTGTCTTTAAGCGTCCAGGTCAATTCGACCACGCAGGGTATAGTGATGTTCATGGTGAGGATTGTCGCATTTCAAATCCGTCTCGCTTATTGTTTCTCCTTTTTCAACCATTTTTAAGTATGCCCATGACCTCAATTGATCAACCCTGCGCCCTTTTGGGGGGGCTCACACCTGAGTACTTTATGCGCCACTTTTGGCAAAAAAAGCCTTTGCTCATTCGAGCCGCGATCCCAGGCTTTAAGGCCCCCATTTCGCGCTCTGAGCTTTTTGCCTTGGCCCAACGCGATGAGGTGGAGTCGCGTTTGGTGGTGAAATCCGGGCCCCAACATCGGGCCAGCAGTTGGAGCTTGAGGAGGGGGCCGTTTGAGCGACGTGCGCTTCCAGCGCTTACCCAAAAGGATTGGACTTTATTGGTGCAAGGTGTGAATTTGTACGACTCGCGCGCCCATGATCTCTTGGAGATGTTTCGCTTCATTCCGCGCGTGAGGCTTGATGACTTGATGATCTCCTATGCCAGTGAGGGAGGAGGCGTGGGTCCTCATTTGGACAGTTACGATGTGTTTCTTTTGCAAGCCCATGGCCAGCGTCGCTGGCGCATCCATCAAGCCCCCGATCCTCAGTTTGTAGAAGGTGCAGCGCTTAAAATTTTGTCTCGCTTTGAGCACGCTGAGGAGTGGGTGCTCGAACCTGGCGATATGCTCTACCTCCCTCCAAGCTATGCCCATGAGGGCGTCGCCGTGGGGGAGTGCATGACCTACTCCATTGGTTTTAAGGCTCCTCGTGGACCCGACTTGGCGCGCCAGGTGATGGCATGGATGGCCGATGCAAGTGATGAGGACGAATCAAGTCTTCAACCCGCCCAACTCTACAAAGACCGAACCCAAGCCGCCACGTTAAATCCGGGTGAGATTCCCTTGGCTTTACAAAACTTTGCCTATGAAAACTACCAACGTTTGGCGCTCAATGAATCGGAATTTAAGCGTGCCTTGGGAGAGACGCTGACCGAGCCTAAACCTCAGGTGTGGTTTGAGTCCAGTTGCGACATGGACGACGCTTTGTGCATGAAGCGCTTAAAGCATTGGGCCACCCATCAAGGAGCGGAGCGTCTCAGACTTGATCGTCAAACTCAGATGCTCTTTGACTCCAAGACGGTATTTATCAATGCTGAGAGTGTTGGGGCGAGTGGCATAGAAGCCAAGATTTTGCGCGCCTTGGCCAATGATCGTGAGCTATCAGCCCAAGCACTGGCCCCTTTACTGAAGCGCCCCTCACTAGCCTCTGGCCATGAGGCCAAGCGTTTGGCCGCCAAGAGAAGTTCCACTCGCTTGGAGGCGTTGCTGGGTCTATTTGTGCAGTGGTTACAGTCGGGGTGGATGCACTGGCAGGAGTGAAGGCGGGAGGATGATTTTTAAGAGAATCACTTTAATTTGACAACTCAAAAGGCCTGTGCTTAAGCTCCAAGAGGTTCCAAGAGCCAGGCTCTTTTGTCAATTGTGGGTGGGTTCGTTGTGATCGTTACTGATTTACCCTATAATAGATGGCTGAGTTGAAGGAGCTTTAAAAAAAACCAACAGCTCAGTCACATCCTAATTTGTGGCAATTTCCGGAAATTGTTAACCCTACCTTACCCTCAAAGGACAACTGACATGACAAAGACACTTCTTTTGGCAACTCTTTTAGCTGCTGCCTTGGTTGCATGTGGTAAAAAAGAAGCACCAGCTCCTGAAGCTGCACCCGCTCCTGCTGCTGCACCTGCTGCTGATGCTGCCGCTCCTGCTGCTGCACCTGCTGCTGACGCCGCCGCTCCTGCTGCTGCTCCTGCTGCAGAAGAGAAGAAGTAATCACTTCTTGACGAATAAGGCCACCTTCGGGTGGCTTTTTTTTTTGGGGCAAAATTGTTTCTAGCGCCGTTTTGGGCCTGTGATGTTGGGGCCCATGGTTTGATCGCCGTGTTTAAATTATGGATAGCCTCACAGAGATCAATGCGCAAGGGGCAGTCTTCGGCGTCAAACCACCCACCACTCAGTCCCATGGTCTTGGTGGGCGATGATCACTTCATCAGCCGCACAATTAAGGACCGCTGCAAAAGCTTGGCCGACCAATTCGGGCGTATTATTTTTTTCACTCAAATGTGCAGCGACCACTGTTTTGAGTTGATCGTGCATCACGTTTTTGAGAAGCTCTGCTGAGGCTTGGTTAGATAAATGTCCCAAAGGGCCGGAGATGCGGGACTTTAGAAATGAGGGATATTTGGAGAGCCTGAGGAGGTCTTGGTCGTGGTTGGCCTCCAAAATCAATGCTTGGCAGTGTTGGAGACTCTTTAAGACATGCGCACTTGCATGTCCCAAGTCCGTCACCAAGCCAAGCTTCACATTGCCATCACTCAGACACACCTGCAAGGGCTCGCGCGCATCATGGGGAACCGTGAAGGGGGTGATTTGCAACTCGCCCACTTCAATAGTTTCGCCGTCTCTTGCACAACACAGTTGCTCACTGCCCAAACCCCACTCCAGTGTTTGACTGGCCAATTGCGTGCCCTGGCTGCACCAAATGGGTTTACCGGTCCGAAGACCAAATTGGCGAGCATGTCCCACATGGTCGGAGTGTTCGTGGGTAATAAAGAGCGCATCCAAGTCACTGAGCTCTAAATCGATGCGTTCGAGTCTAGAGCTCAACTCCGTCATCGACAAGCCGCAGTCAATCAAAATCTGCGTGCTCGATTGACCTGATTGCGCTTGTATCAAAGTGGCATTGCCCGCACTGCCACTGCCTAAATTTTTAAATCGCAACACCTCGTGAGGCCTACATCACTTTAATTCGTCCATCAAGAGCTGCGCAATTTTTTGGCTGGCGTTGGAGTGGTCATCCTCACCCGCTGCATTCAAGACCGAGATGCTGGACTCATGATCATTCACTGTGGCGAGTTTCAAGCGATAGCGTTGTGGACCCTCGGGCGTGGAGCTCGAACCCCATAAGCGGCTAAAAAATCCAGGCTCTTTGCCATCGGGTGCTCGCTCGACAAAGCGCACGTAATAAATACCCAATTTACGGTCTCTGTCTTCAACAGTAAAGCCCGAACGGTCCAATGCCACGCCCACTCGGCGCCAAGCGGTGTCAAAGCTCTCTTGATAAGTAATCACAGTGCTCGTGGATGAGCTCACTAAGCTCGAGCGCTTGGCCGCATTGGCTTGTGACTTGGCCAACAATTCCTGAGCTTGGGCTTCGGGGGCTCCCAGTGCAATCATCAAGCGGCGTAAAAACTCGTTTTCTGCCTCAGGATCACTGGGGCGTGATCGCCAAGCGGTTCCAGGCACCAGTGCGTTGAGTTGAACTTCCTCAATGGAGCGGTGTGCAATGGAGACTTCAACCTCATTGTCTTTGGACTCAATGCGGGTGATGAATTTGTCTCGAATCCCAGAGCTCGTGGCACTTGAGAGATACTTGTTGAGTGTTCGACTGATGAAGTCTTGGGGAAGATCTTTTTTATTGTCTAGCCAGCCCGTTTCAATAAACCCAATTTGACTGTCCTCGCTTTGCAAGGTGTATCCATTGTCGAGCCAAAATTGTTTGATCAAAGGCCACAGGCTGCTGGCCGAGCGCTTGATCACCAGCCAATGCTCTGCACCGAGATGCTCAATTCGAATATCGGCGAGTTGAGAAGGAGCAATGTCATTTTTACTGGGCACAATTTGATTCAATTCATTGGCACTGACACTGTCGCCAGGAATCAAGTAACGCGTCTCGCGGTTCAATTGACTCAAATCAGGTGGCACATCCAGTGTGATGGGGCGCTTGGTGACTTGCGCTTTGTAATTGACTTTGTTGCTGTCAAAAAGACTGCAAGAGCTCAACAGCCCCAAAGTGGCGAGCAAGAGAACAACTCGTTTGTTCTGTGTCATGGGGAAGCGGTTCATGTTGGGGAGGGGTTCCGAGTTAGGGCTCATCGTTGGAGGATGGTGTTTGAGCGTGGATGAGGGGGATGAAATAAGCGGTGTGCTTTGGTTTGAGAGGGTAAGTGTGAAGGACAGATCGAGCTTTAAAGTAGGCCACTGGCCTTGAGTGCTGCTTCCAAGGTGGCCTCGAATTGAGGAGCCAAAGGTGTCATGGGTAAACGCAAAGTGGGCCCGCAAAGGCCCATTTTGGCCATGGCCCACTTGACCGGAATTGGGTTGGCCTCAAGAAAGAGATTTTTATGGATGGGGAGAAGCTTGAATTGAATATCCATGGCCGCTTTAACATCACCATTCATGGCACTCACACACAACTCATGCATCAAGCGAGGCGCAATGTTGGCACTCACACTCACGTTGCCTTGTCCGCCGCACAACATCAATGCCACGGCAGTCGGGTCATCCCCAGAATAGACCGCAAAGTGCTCTGGCGTCTCGCGAATTAACCACTGAGCCCGTTCAATGTTGCCGGTGGCTTCTTTGATACCCACGATCCCCGGTACTTCACTTAAGCGCATTACCGTGTCGTGCTGCAAGTCGGCAACACTTCGACCGGGAACGTTATAGAGCACCATGGGCAAGTCCACCGCTTGGGCAATGGCTTTGAAATGTTGATACTGCCCCTCTTGGGTGGGCTTGTTGTAGTAGGGGACCACTTGCAATTGGCAGTGAGCCCCGACTTGAGCGGCAAATTTGGCCAGGTCAATCGCCTCACTGGTGGAGTTGGCCCCGCAGCCCGCCATGATGGGTACTCGGTTGTTGGATTGCTCAACAGCCACTCGGATGATCTCCCGGTGCTCGTTCACGTTGACCGTGGGGGACTCACCCGTGGTGCCAACCACGCCGATGCAATCGGTGCCTTGCTCAATGTGCCAATCGATGAGTTTACGCAAGGTTGGGTAGTCCACCTCGCCATCAAGGTTCATGGGGGTGACCAATGCCACGATACTGCCAGTGATAGGTGCCATGGTAATTTCAAAGTAACGTTAAGGGTGAAATGCCGCTTGCCAAGGTGTCATTCTAACGACCTCAGGGGACTGGCTGCTCGAGGTTGGCCGGGCACGGGTTTTTGTGCCACCACGCGTTGCAGCATTCGAGGAGGATCACGCTCCAAGCCCTCCTCAAAGGCGATGATATGAAAATCCCCAAAGACACTCAGAAGTTCACCCGGTTGGAGTAAAAAATCTGGGTTTTTAGGTCTTCCAAAAGCTTCGTGCCCAAGGCAAAAAGTCTCATAAATCACGAGCGCATTGGGCTTGAGCACGGCCTTTAAGTGAGGCCAAAGCGCTCTCCATAGGTAGTGGGTGACCAAGACTGCATCCATGCTCTCGGGTTCAAAGGGCCAAGCACCGACTTCCAAATCCGCCACAATGACATCGTACCCTTGGGCTTTCAAGGCGGCCAGGGCCTCAGGGTCCTTGTCCACTCCCAAGGGGTTGCCCCCCCGCTCTTTGAGCCACCTCATGTGTCGCCCCGAGCCACACGCCACATCAAGCACTCGGGCGCCTGGCGCGAGCAAGTGGCTAAAACGTTCAACCCATGCACTGGGGGCGAGTTGAGCATGACGGGCCAAGACTTCGGGGGAGGGAGGTGCGAAGTGGGGAGTGGTCATTCAATCACGCCAAAGAAGCAAAAAAGAGAGATTTTTAACTTGTCAATCATCATCCTATTATGGCGTAGCATGAACAAAATGCGGTATTAAATCTGGGCAATTTCGCAAGTCTTAGAATAATTGGTTTTCCTCTTGGACTGTGAATTCATACAGACCTTCTTAATTCTTGTCTACAATCGAGCGCATGGCAACCAAGCAAAACCCAGAATATTCAGAAAGTTCCATCCGTGTTCTCAAAGGACTGGAGCCCGTTAAACAACGCCCCGGGATGTACACCCGAACGGACAACCCCTTGCACATCATTCAAGAGGTGCTGGACAACTCGGCCGATGAGGCGCTGGCCGGGCATGGAAAAAAAATCAAAGTCACTCTTCATGCCGACTCCTCCGTGAGCGTTCAAGATGACGGGCGAGGTATTCCTTTTGGGATTCATCCCGATGAGGGTGCCCCTGTCATTGAGTTGGTTTTTACCCGTTTACATGCAGGCGGTAAATTCGACAAAGGCTCGGGTGGCGCCTACAGTTTCTCAGGTGGCCTTCACGGTGTGGGTGTGAGCGTCACCAACGCTTTGTCCTCTCGCATGGAGGTCACCTCGCACCGAGAGGGCAAAGTGGCCCACTTGGTGTTTCAAGCCGGTGAGGTGGTCACCCCCTTGAAGCTCAAAGTGGCCACCAAAGACGATCCGAAGTCGGGCACCTTGGTGCGGGTGTGGCCTGATGCCAAATACTTTGAGAGTGCTCACTTGCCTTTGCAAGATTTGACCCACTTGCTGCGCTCCAAGGCGGTGTTGATGCCAGGTGTCAGTGTCACCTTGGTCCATGAAAAGACCAAAGAGGAGCAAACCTGGCTTTATAAAGCGGGTTTACGGGACTATTTGATGCAAACGCTGGTGACGGACCCCGTCATTCCCCTCTTTGAAGGGGAGGGCTTTGCTGATAGCGCGCATGAAAGTTTTGCTGAAGGCGAGGGGGCCACATGGTGTGTGGCTTTTACGGAGGATGGCCAAGCCGTCAGGGAGAGTTACGTGAACCTCATCCCCACAAGCGCTGGGGGAACCCATGAGAGTGGGCTCAGAGAGGGTTTATTTCAAGCGGTGAAAAATTTCATTGACCTGCACGCCCTCCTCCCCAAGGGGGTAAAGTTATTGCCAGAAGATGTGTTTGCGCGCGCCAACTATGTGCTCAGCGCCAAGGTGCTTGACCCCCAGTTTCAAGGCCAGATCAAGGAGCGACTGAATTCCCGAGATGCTGTTCGCTTGGTCTCCTCCTTTGTGAGGCCCACTCTGGAGTTGTGGCTCAATGAACACGTTGAGTACGGAAAAAAATTGGCCGATTTGGCCATCAAGGCCGCCCAATCAAGACAGCGTGCTGGGCAAAAAGTCGAAAAACGAAAAGGCTCAGGTGTTGCCGTTCTTCCGGGCAAACTCACCGATTGCGAGAGCAAAGATTTGGCTCACAATGAGGTCTTCTTGGTCGAGGGTGACTCTGCGGGCGGGTCCGCCAAAATGGGTCGAGACAAAGAAAGCCAGGCCATCTTGCCCTTGCGTGGCAAGGTGCTCAACACCTGGGAGGTCGAGCGCGATCGCCTATTTGCCAACAATGAAATTCATGACATTGCGGTGGCCATTGGTGTAGATCCGCATGGGCCCAATGACACCCCGGATTTGAGTGGTCTTCGCTACGGCAAGGTTTGTATTTTGAGTGATGCTGATGTGGACGGCTCACACATCCAAGTGCTTTTATTGACCCTCTTTTTTAGGCATTTCCCCAAACTCATCGAGGCTGGGCATGTCTACATTGCTCGTCCCCCCCTCTTTCGAGTGGATGCGCCGGCCCGGGGTAAGAAGCCCGCCACCAAGATTTATACCTTGGACGAGAGCGAGCTCACCACGGTGTTGGATAAGCTCAGAAAAGACGGCGTCAAAGAGGGTGCTTGGTCCGTGAGTCGCTTCAAGGGCCTAGGTGAGATGAACGCGGAGCAATTGTGGGAGACCACCTTGAACCCGGATACGCGCCGCCTTTTGCAGGTGCAACTGGGCAATTTGGATTTTTTGGCAACACAGTTTTTAATGTCTCAACTCATGGGCAAAGGTGAAGCGCAGGCCAGGCGCGAGCTCATGGAGTTGCATGGGGACGCGATTGAGGTGGATATTTAATGAGTGACGACATCATCGAAGCTTTGCCCTTACCCTCCAAAGATGAGGACTTGGGGCTAGGAGCCTATGCCCGCATGGCGTATTTGGAGTACGCATTGTCGGTGGTCAAGGGTCGTGCTTTGCCCGATATTTGCGATGGCCAAAAGCCCGTTCAGCGGCGAATTTTGTATGCCATGTCCCGAATGGGTCTTGGGTTTGGTGGGGCCAATGGCGCCGTCGGAGCGCGTCCTGTGAAGAGTGCCCGTGTGGTGGGGGACGTGTTGGGTCGTTTTCACCCTCATGGAGACCAAGCAGCGTATGACGCCTTGGTGAGAATGGCACAGGACTTCTCACAGCGCTACCCTTTGATTGATGGCCAAGGCAATTTTGGCTCACGCGATGGCGATGGTGCTGCTGCCATGCGCTACACCGAAGCGCGCTTATCCAGAATCACAAGTTTATTGTTGGATGAACTCGACGAAGGGACAGTGGACTTTCAGCCCAACTACGACGGCTCAACCCTGGAGCCCAAGCAACTCCCAGCGCGTTTGCCCTTTGCGCTTCTCAATGGTGCAAGTGGCATTGCTGTGGGTTTGGCCACGGAGATTCCTTCGCACAATTTGCGCGAGGTAGCCCAGACGTGCATTGCACTCATCAAAAACCCGAAACTCCCAGACACTGAGTTGCTCACCTTGCTCCCCGGACCCGACTATCCGGGGGGGGGCCACATCATCAGTAGCCCACAAGAGATTGCCGATGCTTACCGCACCGGTCGAGGCTCCTTGAAGGTTCGCGCCCGTTGGTCCATTGAAGAGTTGGCCCGAGGGCAGTGGCAATTGGTGGTCAATACCCTCCCGCCCGGGGTGAGTAGCCAACGGGTACTAGAAGAAATTGAGGAGCTCACGAACCCCAAAGTCAAAGCGGGCAAGAAGGCACTCTCAAGCGAGCAAAATATTCTAAAAGCAACCGTGTTGAGCGTGTTGGATTTGGTTCGCGACGAGTCCTCCAAAGATGCCCCGGTGCGTTTGGTGTTCGAGCCTAAAACACGCACTGTGGAGCAGCAAGAGTTGATTCAAGTGCTGCTCTCGCACACCAGCCTAGAGACTTCTTCCTCCATTAACCTCACCTCCATCGGCATTGATGGACGACCGGTGCAGAAATCGATTCGCACCATGTTTGAGGAGTGGATCAGCTTTCGCCAAACCACCGTTCAGCGTCGCTCCCAGTACCGACTCGATAAGGTCCTTGACCGTATTCACATCTTGGAGGGGCGCCAACTCGTGCTCCTCAATATCGATGAAGTGATTGCCATCATTCGTCAAAGCGATGAGCCTAAAGAGGCCTTGATCGCGCGCTTTAAATTGAGCGAGCGCCAAGCTGATGATATTTTGGACATCCGGCTTCGCCAACTCGCAAGGCTAGAGGCCATCAAGATCGAGCAAGAGCTTAAAACGCTTCGCGAGGAGCGAGAGAAGCTTGAGGAAATTTTAAGCAGCCCCGCCGCCCAACGCCGTTTGATGGTCAAAGAAATCGAGGCCGATGCCAAGCTCTTTGGCGATGATCGTCGGACCTTGATTTTGGCCGACAAGCGCTCAAGCGTTGAGGTCAAAATCATTGATGAGCCTGTGACTGTGGTGATCTCGGACAAAGGGTGGGTGAGATCTCGTTCAGGCCACGGCCACGATCCCAGTGGCTTTGCCTTCAAGGCTGGGGACTCTTTGTATGACACCTTTGAATGCAGAACGGTCGATACGCTCCTCGGATTTGGCTCCAACGGGCGGGTCTATGCCGTCCCTGTGTCAGGCTTACCCGGCGCACGGGGAGATGGTCAACCCATCACCACCATGGTCGAACTCGAGAGTGGAACCCAATTGGTCCACTACATCGTGGGCCAAGCCGGATCGTGTTACTTACTCAGTAACTCCGGGGGCTATGGTCTCATTGCCAATTTTGAGTCCATGATCTCCAGAAACCGAAGCGGCAAGTCGTTCTTGAGTATCAATGCGGGGGAGCGTTTGCTCAAGCCCTCTTTGGTGAGTTTGCCCCCCATGGCTGAGGGACTGGCACCGGCCAAATCGGTCGCCTGTGTGACTCAAAATGGTCGAGTTTTGAGCTTTGAGCTCTCGCAACTCAAGGTGATGGAGAAAGGCGGACGAGGATTGGTCTTGATCGACCTCGAGCCTAAAGATGAGTTGGCAGGCGCTGCGGCCTACAACAAAAGTGTTCTCGTGCGCGGAGTCGGTAGAGGCGGCAAGCCCCGCGAAGAGATGCTGGAGATTCGAGTGCTCAATAATGTCAGGAGCCAACGCGCTAAGAAAGGCCGGGCCACTGAATTTGGCTTCAAGCCCAACGAGGTGCGGCGGGTCGAATAGCGCTAAAGGTGGCTTGATGTTGAGTGAGAGGGCGCTCATCTTGGGTTAAGCGCCCTAAGGGCAGAGCTTCTTTTGGGGCTGATCACTTTGAGATCATCAAGCACATCCCGCCCAGCGTCACTTCAATGACAGCCCAGGCGTATTGAGCTTGGTGGCTTAACTGGACAAAGTCGCCACGAGTTCGATCTCCACACACGCCCCCAAGGGCAATTGGGCCACACCAAAGGCCGAGCGCGCGTGCTGGCCCTTGCCGCCAAAAACGGCCCCAATGAGCTCACTGCAACCATTGGTCACCAAGTGTTGTTCGGTGTACTGAGCCGTGCTGTTGACCAAGCTCATCACTTTCACAATTTGCTCGACATGGTTCAAGTCCTTGCCCACGGATAGACACGCAGCGTGCAAGGTGCCCAGTAAATCAAT
>Ga0164296_1003553_pt1 | contig 14626 bp, 12 predicted proteins | sample GEODES057metaG_FD_113533 | JGI IMG/M metagenome (GOLD analysis project Ga0164296, IMG submission 113533) | Dystrophic lake water microbial communities from Trout Bog Lake, Wisconsin, USA - GEODES057 metaG | ecosystem: Environmental > Aquatic > Freshwater > Lake | place: USA: Trout Bog Lake... | reverse complement strand
CCGCAAAAGGCCATCGTCAAATCCAGCTCATTGCGGATTAACTGTAAGGCTTTTGTAACCCCTTGCTCACCCATTGCACCGAGTCCATACAAAAACGCTCTTCCAATATAAGTCCCCTTTGCGCCTAGGGACAGGGCTTTCAAAACATCTTGACCACTCCTTATGCCGCCGTCCATATGAACCTCAATTTGTGAACCTACAGCGTCAACAATGTGAGGCAAAGACTCAATGCTTGACTGTGCGCCGTCTAATTGGCGTCCTCCGTGATTGGAGACAATCAGGGCGTCAGCACCGCTTTTGACGGCAAGCTTAGCGTCCTCTGCGTCTTGGATGCCCTTTAAAATTAATTTACCTCCCCATTTCTTTTTAACCCACTCCACATCATCCCAGTTTAGAGCAGGGTCGAATTGCTTGGCAGTCCACTCCGACAAAGAACTCATGTCAGCCACGCCTTTGACGTGCCCCACAATGTTCCCAAACTCCCTGTTGCGTGTCCCAAGCATACCCAAGCACCAACCCGGCTTGGTCATCATGTTCAAGATATTTGGGATAGTCAATTTGGGAGGCGCAGATAAACTGTTTTTAAGGTCCTTGTGACGTTGGCCTAAAATTTGTAAATCCAGAGTCAGCACAAGCGCTGAACAACCTGCCGCTTTGGCTCTATCAATTAAATTCTCGATAAATACCCTGTCTTTCATGACGTACAACTGAAACCAAAAGGGATGTCCCTGTATGCCTTTTGAGACTGTCTCAATGGAGCAGATACTCATGGTGGACAAAGTGTAAGGAATACCAAAAGCTTTGGCCGCACGCGCTGCAAGAATTTCGCCGTCGGCGTGCTGCATGCCTGTCAGTCCTGTGGGTGCGATGGCTACGGGCATGCTGACCTCTTGCCCAATCATCTTTGAGCGGGTGGTCCTGCCCTCCAAGTTAACAGCAACTCTTTGGCGAAATTTTATTTTCTGAAAATCGCTTTCGTTAGCCCTGTAAGTGCTTTCAGTCCAGCTACCCGAGTCAGCGTAGTCAAAAAACATCCGGGGCACACGTTTTTGAGCTAGTTTTTTTAAATCCTCAATATTCGTAATAACGCTCATAAGTGACCTTTTTCAAGTAATTTTTTCCATCTCTCAATTTGCATTCTTATCTGCACTGGGGCTGTGCCCCCTAGCGTAGCGCGCGCATTCAGTGAACCTTCAAGAGTCAATACGTTGTAAACATCCTCATCTATAAAAGGGTGGATTGTTTTAAGCTGTGCAATCGGCAAATCACTTAAGCCTTTTTCCGTGTCCTGGGCTAAGCGAACTATTTTCGCAACAGCTTCATGCGCGTCCCTAAACGGCAAACCCTTTCTCACCAAATAATCCGCCAAATCTGTCGCAGTCGCATAGCCTTTTAAAGCTGCCTCTTTCATCGCCAGCGCGTTGACCTGTATTCCTCCAGACCGGATTGATGTTTTAGGATCAACTTGCCCGCCCATCATTTCATCAAATATTCTAAGTGTGTCCTTGAGTGTGTCAACCGTATCAAACAAAGGTTCTTTATCCTCTTGGTTGTCTTTGTTGTAGGCCAAGGGTTGAGCTTTCATCAAAGTCATCAAGCTCATCAAATGGCCAACCACCCGCCCCGTCTTTCCTCTTGCAAGCTCAGGAACATCTGGGTTTTTCTTTTGAGGCATGATGGAGCTACCCGTCGTGAACCGGTCAGACAGCTTGATGAATCCAAAGTTCTGGCTCATCCAAAGCACCAACTCCTCACTCATTCTGCTGATGTGGACCATACAAAGCGCAGCAGCGCTGGTGAACTCTATGGCAAAGTCACGGTCGCTCACCGCGTCTAAGCTGTTTTGACAAACACAGGGCTCGCCCTCCTTATCCACCATCCCAAGAGTTCTTGCTACTCTATCTCTATCCAGTGGGTAACTCGTGCCTGCAAGGGCCGCACTTCCAAGAGGTAAACGGTTTACGCGGCTACGAACTTGCCCAAATCGCTCCAAGTCGCGCCCAAACATCTCAACATACGCCAACATGTGATGGGCAAAAGATATGGGCTGAGCCACTTGGAGGTGCGTAAAGCCAGGCATGATCACATCAACGTGGCTTTCAGCTACCTCGATTAAAGAGTGTTGAAATTGTTTTAATAAATCTGAAATTTCATCTATTTCGTCTCTTAACCAAAGCCTAACGTCGGTTGCGACCTGATCATTCCTGCTGCGTCCCGTGTGGAGTCTTTTGCCTGCGTCACCAACGATTTGAGTCAATCTGGCTTCAATATTTAAGTGCACATCCTCCAAATCAAGTTTCCAATCGAATTGGTTGTTGTGAATTTCCTCACCAATGCGTCTAAGCCCATTAACAATGTCTTGATAATCTGCATAGCTTATTATTTTTTGATGCTCAAGCATTTCCGCGTGCGCAAGGGAGCCCTCAATATCTGCGCGCCACAAGCGTTTGTCAAATGAGACACTGGATGTGTAGCGTTTGACCAATTCGCTCATCGGCTCTGCAAAGAGGGCTGACCAAGATTGTGATTTTTTATCGAGTTGATTAATTGACATACACTTTCATTTTAGCTCTAGATGAGCATGTAAATTTATACCTACTTTTTTGAGGTAAGTATAAGATTAGACTACACTGAAACCAACTCCACTCTTTGCTTCTTTTGTCCAAGCCAAAACCAAAGCTACCTTGCCCATTGCCTTGCCCCTTAACAAGCTGCTCGACCCGGTAAGATTTGATTTATGCACACCCTTCAACTCGTTTTAACCAGACCTCAAAAAGAGTCCCAAACTTGGTTGGAGGAAGTTGCTAAAGCTGGATACCAAGCCGTAAATTGGCCTTTGATAGAAATCAGCTCTATAAGACCAGATGAACAATTTCTAAGACTTGCTTGTAAATTAGAAGCTTTTTCTGCAGTCGTGTTTGTAAGTAGCGCCGCAGTAGAAAACTTCATGAGTGCTGCCCTAACATTGCCTAATTTCTCATGGCCTGAAGTCAAATGCTGGGCGACTGGCCCAGGCACCCAACAGGCTTTGATCCGCTTTGGAGTGGCCGAGCATTTAATTATTACCCCCGGTTGCGAGGCGCCCCAGTTTGATTCGCCCAATCTTTGGGAGAGAGTTAAAAATAGTGTAAGAGCTTGCGATAAAGTTTTATTTGTAAGGGGCGAAGATGAAAATCCTCGATCCCCAACCGTACTGTCCGGGCAATTAAGTCCGCCAAGTGGAAGCAATTGGTTGGTTTGGAAGTTACAGCAATCAAATATTCAAATTAAAACCATCGAAGTTTACCGAAGGGGTATTCCCCTGTGGAGCACTGAGAAGCTCTCCCTTGCCAGTCAATCAGTGGATGAGCATGTGATTTGGATTTTTAGCAGCTCCTTGGCGATTGAGAACCTCTCGATTCTCTTGCCCAACCAAGATTGGTCCAAAGGTAGGGTTCTCGCAACCCACTCGAAAATTGCTTCAAAGGCGAAAGAAGTCGGCTGGGGTGTTGTGCACGTGTCACGCCCAACGATCGATGATGTACTTAAGTCACTAAAATTCATCATCCCCCTTTGAGCTCCCATTTTGAACAACTCTACCCCCCCTCCCAAAGAGCCCACACTTGGCGCGCTGCCTTCAAGGAAACTTCGTTGGACGCTTGTTGGGCTGACAATTACCGCATGCGCAGGTCTTTTTAGTGCTTTGTTTTTGTGGTCAAAGCTTGGCTCTATTGAGGAGCTATTGGCCAAACAAAGCGCTCAATCCAACAGTCAATCCTTGGAGGCAAAAGTAAGCTCCAAAGATGCCCAAGAGTTAGCCCGGGAAACAGCCGCCAAATTAGCTTTGCTTGAGGCAAAAGTCACAGAAGTAGCTCTTCAACGTGCTCAACTTGAGGAGTTGATGCGGTCCCTTTCACGTACCAGGGACGAGAACTTGATAACTGAGGTTGAGTCCTCTCTCAGGATTGCTCAACAGCAATCCTTACTGACGGGCAGTGCCCAACCCTTGATTCAGGCCCTTAAAAACGCAGAGCAGCATATCTCCAAATCCTCTCAACCAAAAATAATTTCAATACAAAGGGCTCTGATTAGCGATCTTGACCTAATCCGATCTGCGCCTGTACTAGATACACCCGGTCTATTGATTAAGCTGGACCAACTCGTCCAAAGAGCTGAGGATTTACCGCTATTAAACGAACCCCAGCCCAAGGCTTCTTCACCTCTGGCCCAAACACTGAACGGCGCAACTACGGATGTACCTGGTACCCCTTTAAGCTCAAGTGCCACTCCAAAGGGCTCATCTGAAAACCTTTCTGCGTCGAAGACTTTAATTCAGTCCATTTTTGAGGGAACTTCAAACTATGCATGGGAATTGATAAGCCTGCACATTTGGGAACAAATCAAAGGACTGGTCCGCATTACTCATATTGATCAACCAGAGGCCAGTTTACTGGCCCCTAGTCAGGGTTATTTCTTAAGAGAGAATCTAAAACTGAGAATGCTGAATGCCAAATTAGGCTTATTGGCTCATCAACTCAACTCCTTTAAATCAGATATCAACGAATGTGACAAACAGCTAAATAAATTCTTTGATATGCAGTCCAAACAAGGTCAAAGCGTTTCAGTACTCATCAAAGAAATCCAGACTCTCAGCTTGCAAACTGACGTTCCCCCCATACCAAACACTTGGGCAGCAATAGCAGCCGCCTCGTTGGGCAATTAAGATGAGAGCAGCAATTTGGTTTCTGAGCTTATTCGGCGTTGCTGTTGCTTTGGCAATTGCTGCACAGCACCCGGGGGGGTTGGTCTCTGTTTTTTTAACGGGATATCGGGTTGATATATCGATCAACTTAGCAATTTTATTAATAGTCTCTTTATTTATATTACTCTACGTTGCAACCCGTGGGATCTCAACCTTATTGGCGTTGCCCAAGATTGCGAAACGTTGGAGATTACTGCAACGAGAGCGCTCCACGCACGAATCCCTTTTGAACGCATTGGAACAATTAATGACGGGACGATACGTGAGATCGATTGGCGCTGCAACTCAGGCCGTTGAGAGCGCAAATTCTCTTAAAGAGCTCTCACAAGACGAAATATCAACGCCTAAGTACCTTAATCAACTAATCGGTCTAGCTCACCTCATCGGAGCTGAAAGCGCCCATGAGCTTAGAGATTTTAAGAATCGAGACCAGCATCTGCAGGCGTTACTTGCTAAATTTCCGGCAACCGAAGCACCAGGCGCTGGAGAAATAAGGGAGGCATCTCTTTTAAGTGCTGCACGTTGGTCCCTATCTGAGGCCGATCCGCTCGCCGCCCTTGGCTGGCTTGGAGAGTTAAAAGGTGGCTCAGCTCGCAGAACCTTAGCTCTCAGACTCAAGCTCAAATCAGACCGCAGGGCCAAACATCAAAGGGCTGCTTTGGAGACTGCGAGACTTCTCAACAAGCACGGAGCCTTCTCACAAATTGCAGCCACTGGGTTGCTTAAAAGCTTATGTATATCAAGCATTGAAGACTGCAGTGAACCAGAGCAGCTGATCCAAATTTGGAGAATGTTTAACCAAAACGAGAGAGCCTTACCCGATGTTGCTGTTCACGCGGGCGAGAAAATGGTCAGCCTAAACGGCAGTCCACAAACAGCCCTAACCTGGATTTCCCCAGTGTGGGATCTGTACATCCAAAAACCTGGAACGCTTTCTGCTCAACAAATCGAAAAGCTGATTCAAACCTTATCCTCCGTCCTAAAAGCGTTAGGACCTGACAAAAATTGGCTTGCAAAAATAGATCACGCTAGAGCTGCTAGACCCGCTGACCCTAACCTTCAATTTCTAAGTGCAATGGTTTGTATGCACAATGGGCTTTGGGGTAAGGCTCAGCAATTGATGCAAGAGGCCTCTAACAACTTAATCAAACCAAGCATGAAAAAACAGGCTTGGCTTGCCTTGGCCCAATTAGCCACTCAAAGAGGCGATGAAGCTGAGGCACTTTTGATTTGGAAAAAAATCGCACTTATTGCTTGATGGCGCAAATCTCAACAAAAAAGGAGCTGTACCCTTAGGTGCAACTCCTTTTTTCTTGTGAAAAATACTAAACTTAAATTGACTTAAATCCCAATATTTATTGTGGACAAATCCTTACGCGTCTCAACCAGTATCAGTGGTCCCTCATCCAACACAATCAGTGGCGGCCTAGATCTTGGAACATGCACGGGCTTAGGCTCAGAGGCAATGATCATTTGAACCTGAGCGATGCGCTCAGGATCGCTGTTGACCCACTCCAGGCCAGAGGACTTTGCGATTTGAACCAATTGGTCTATTGGCAAATCATAGGGCACAACTTTTGGCATTTCAGCCCTTTGCGAGCCGTGGGAGTGAGTCCTAGTTTGATCACTGTGGTCAGAGTGTGATGGGGAGTTGTCTAAGGAATGGCTCTCTGCTGCGGCCTCCCCATGAGCCCCAAATGGCAGGTGTGCCTGCTCATTTGAAGCATGTGAGGAACCAAGTTGTTCGTTAATCCTACCCGCTTCCTCTGGAGTTCGCTCCTGACGTTCTCTCCGCTCTCGACCGTAGCGATCTCTTGACCTGCGGTCGCGTCGCTCCCCTACTCTTTCCATATCTACAGAGGAGCTTGTCGTGTTCGTAGCGTTTGTAGGGTTAGTAGCTGAATTTTCGCTGCTTTGTGCTTGCTCCGAACTTCCGCCCTCTGGCGCACCTTCTTGAGAGCGTGCTCGTCTAGGCTCGCCGCGTCCCTCAGAGCGCTCGCGTCTTCTCGGGCGCTCTGCTTTCTCGGTTTGAGGCGCATTGGGAGTCTGCACACTGGAGAGCGAGTTTTGGTGCTCGGGCAGTGTTTCCAAAACCTTATCAGCGTCTAAAGGCAGTGCTTCTTGTGACTTATCTCGGTTTTCTCTGGGTTCGCGGTTAGAGCTACCCCCTTGAGATCTCGAACCCTGGTTTCTCCCCTGACCAGCCTGATTGGGGCGTCCCTCTGCGCGATCGGCACGATCCCCTCGCTCAGCACGTTCCCCGCGCTCGGGGCGTCCATCTTGACGCTCGGGCTTGTCTGATCGAGATTGCGGCTTATCAGAGCGCTCTGATCGGTCTGCTTTTTCACCTCTTTCAGATCTTTCATTTCTTCGCCCCGAGCCCCTTCTTGCGTCTGGGCGTTGGCCACCCTCTCTGGGGGGGCGCTGCGAATCGCGTCGGTTGTCTTTTGCCTTCTCAACAGTCTCGTCTTTCTGCTCTTGAACGGAGGGCTTAGATTTAAATAGATTTTTAAACCAACCTATAAATCCAGATTCTGCGACAGCCTGCTCTTGCTTGAGGGCCGTTGCGGGGGGAGTTGCTTTCACGGGCCTAGGCTCTACGGTAGGCGCCGGTGCGTCCGGTAAAACGCCCTTGATCAATGGGGTTTGACGATTTGTGGGCTCCTGGGCGCGGCGGGTCACAGAGGCGGGATCCTCCACCTCCTCGACCATCTTATAGCTTGTCTCTATGTTGTCGAGCCTGGCATCATCGTGTTTGAGTCGCTCTAATTTGTAGTTCGGGGTCTCAAGCGATTTATTAGGAATTAAGAGCACGTTTATGCGCTGCTTGATCTCTATTTTCGCTATTTCTGTCCGCTTTTCATTCAATAAATAAGAGGCCACCTCTACAGGTACTTGTGCATAAACTGCTGCCGTGTTGTCCTTCATGGACTCTTCTTGGATGATTCGTAGAATCTGTAGCGCTGAGCTCTCAGAGTCTCTAATGTGACCTGCGCCTCCGCACCTTGGGCAGGGGATTGAAGCTCCCTCAGACAAAGCCGGGCGAAGTCTTTGACGACTCATCTCAAGAAGACCAAATTTACTGATGCTGCCAAACTGGACTCTGGCTCGGTCTTGACGCAGTGCATCTCGCAAACGGTTCTCTACTTCTCTGCGGTTTTTTGACTCCTCCATATCAATAAAGTCAATGACGATTAAGCCCCCAAGATCTCGAAGCCGCATTTGTCGCGCAACCTCGTCTGCAGCCTCTAAATTCGTGCGCGTAGCGGTCTCCTCAATATCCCCCCCTTTTATTGAACGGGCAGAGTTAACGTCAACAGAGACCAAAGCCTCCGTGTGGTCAATCACAATTGCTCCACCACTGGGTAAAGTAACCGTTCTTGCGTAAGCGGATTCAATTTGATGTTCAATTTGGAACCGACTAAATAACGGGGTATCGTCCCTGTAGCGTTTTACTCTCTCAGCATGCTCAGGCATCACGTGAGACATGAACTGAGCAGCTTGCTCATATAAGTCATCAGTATCTATAAGGATATCGCCAATTTCTACGTTGAAATAATCCCGAATCGCTCTTATCACTAGGCTAGATTCTTGATAAATTAAAAATGCACCCTTGTTCGCCTTACCTGCGCCGTCTATAGCGTTCCACAGTTTCAGTAAATAGTTAAGATCCCACTGCAATTCGGCTGCGGTTCGACCAATACCTGCAGTGCGCGCAATAATTGACATGCCGCTTGGGTACTGGAGCTGATCCATGGCCTCTTTGAGCTCGGCGCGGTCATCACCTTCAATACGTCTGCTCACCCCCCCCCCTCTGGGGTTATTGGGCATCAAGACAACGTATCTTCCTGCAAGAGATATGAAGGAGGTGAGTGCTGCGCCCTTGTTACCGCGCTCTTCTTTTTCAACTTGGACCAATATCTCTTGGCCCTCTCTGATCACATCTTGAATTCGGGCTTGGCTGGGTGCTATGCCGGAGGAGAAATACTGTTTTGAGATTTCTTTGAAAGATAAGAAGCCGTGACGCTCCTCACCATAATCCACAAAGCAGGCCTCAAGCGAAGGCTCTACACGGGTGACGACAGCCTTGTAAATATTTCCTTTGCGCTGCTCACGCCCCTCTATTTCAATTTCATAGTCTAATAATTTTTGACCATCCACAATCGCCAAACGTCTTTCCTCAGCTTGGGTCGCATTAATTAGCATCCGTTTCATGATGCGTTCCTTTATCTCAAACAATACGGATCCCTATACGGGATAAACAATGCCCGAGTCTTTGAAACTAAAAACGACTGGAAAAGGAAGTGAAGCTTAAACCCACTGCGCGTTGTATAGGCCTTAATAGGTCAACGGCGCGGTTGTCTTTTATGCTTTTGGATAGGAGCGAGTTGTGCACGAGAAGAAGAGGCCCAAAGGCCTTTTAGACTCTGTACAAAGTTTTTAAATGCAATGACACGCTTAGCCCTACTGACGTGCGAAAACACTTCGCAATTACTAAATAGTTCTAACATCATGATCAGCAAAAACATAGCTTTTTACTCGCTTTTTTTCCGCTGCAGCCCCAGGTTTCAATGATGCTGCAACTTCGTAATTCCGTTCAAGTTTCTAAATTCATCGGCTCTACATGAGAACTTGCATCAAACTGCCAAACCGTTGGTCAGGGCATACAAATAAATATCTCACATGGCATCGACTTCACAGCAACCATTCTCGTGCTCTAATCTCTTATTCAAATCAAGCACTTAGAGAACAGATCGCTGGTAATGAATATTATAGACCCAGACAAGTCGGCAAAACCGTTAAGCGCAAAAACAATCACCGTGGACGAGGAATCCGCAGGGCAAAGACTGGATAACTTTTTAATCAAGCACCTAAAAGGTGTCCCAAAGACCCACATCTACAGGATTATCCGCAGCGGTGAGGTCCGCATTAATAAAGGGCGAGTGGATGCACAAACCCGCATTGAAGGTGGGGACCTCATTCGCATACCACCCCTTAGGGTGAGCAAAGGTGGGGAGCTAGTAGAAACCCTTGAAACGAAGGATACAACACCCGCCAAGGAATTTCCCGTACTTTTAGAGGATGAATGGATGCTTGCCATCAACAAACCCTCTGGAGTGGCAGTGCACGGGGGGAGTGGTGTTAGTTTCGGGGTCATCGAACAATTACGCAGCGCCAGACCCATGGCCAAACTTCTGGAGCTTGTGCACCGCTTGGACAAAGAAACATCAGGGATTTTGTTGATCGCTAAAAAAAGGAGCGCCCTGGTTCAACTCCAAGCTCAATTCAAAGGCCGAGAAACAGGAAAAACTTACCTGGCTTTGGTTCGTGGGCAGTGGCCCTCCAACAAAAAAGTGATTGACCTCCCGCTTCTTAAATATACTCTCGGGCCCGCTGACGGTGCGGGTGAGGGAGAGAGGCGTGTAAAAGTTCTTGCCCACAACGACACAAGTGGATTGCGCGCCATAACTTTAGTGAAACTATCGCGCTTGGTGGGTGGCTACAGTTTGTTGGAAGTCACCATCAAAACTGGTAGAACGCACCAAATAAGAGTTCACCTTGCAAGTCAAGGATATCCGATTGTTGGTGACGATAAGTACGGGGATTTCGATCACAATAGGGAGTTAAAGAAAATGGGACTCAAACGAATGTTTTTGCATGCATGGCGACTTCGTTTTAATCATCCAAACAGCGAAAAAAGTGTTTTACTTGAAGCTCCTTTACCACCCGAACTGCAGGAATTCATAGACCATGTCCAACCTCCCCTCAAGATCTAGACAATTTGACTTGATTGCGTTCGATTGGGATGGAACACTTTTTGACTCCACAAAGATCATAGTTCGCTGCATTCAAGAAGCTGTAAAAGATGTGGGAGGCCAAGCACCTACTGATGAAAAAGCGGCTTATGTGATTGGATTGGCGCTGGGGCCAGCGCTTGCCCATGCAGCGCCCGATGTACCCCCTGAGAAATACCCTGAGCTTAGTAAGCGGTACAGCCACCACTACGTTCAGCAAAAAAACGATTTAACTCTTTTTGAGGGAACTTTAGAAATGCTGAGCCAACTTAGGTCTCAGTCCTTCAAGATAGCGGTAGCTACTGGCAAAAGTCGCATTGGGCTCAATGAAGCTCTTAGCACGGCCGCGCTCAAAGACGTTTTTCACTCGACCCGCACTGCCGATGAGACCGCTGGCAAGCCAGATCCGAAAATGCTCTTTGAATTAATGGAGGAGTTACGTATCTTGCCCTCGAGAACGCTGATGATTGGGGATACCTCTCATGATTTGTTGATGGCACAACGCGCGGGCTGCGCCAGTGTTGGCGTAAGCTACGGAGCCCATAAAGGAGAAAGTCTCCAGGAGTTCGGTCCATTATTTATCGCTAAATCAGTTCAAGAATTGCATCTTTGGATAAACAAGCATGGATGAGAAGGTTTATTTATGTCCCTCTAGTGCCTTAGAGGACTCTGGACAAGCGGTGCCCTTTGATGTTAATTTTGAGGGCATGACATGTAAAGCGTTTGCAGTGCGCTACAAGGGGGCGGTCCATGCATACTTGAACAGGTGCGCCCACATTCCCATGGAGATGGATTACCTAGAAAACCGGTTTTTTGATGAATCTGGTAAGTGGTTGATGTGTGCTACTCACGGCGCCGTATATGCTCCACAGACAGGGCAATGCGTTGAGGGACCTTGTCGTAAGAATTTAGTAAAAATTGACCTTAACGAATCAAACGGAAATGTCTACTGGCATACTACACATAATCTTAAAACACTGATTTTTTAAATAATGAACGAACCACACGATTCCCCTAACCCGTCAAATCCCTCAAACTTAGGGGGGACCGGCGGCACAGGCAACTTTGCGCCTCACACTCCTTCATGGGGACAAGCTACTCTTGAAAAATGGGCTTTTGCAGCGCTTGAAGAGCAGCGATTGGCCAGGCGCTGGAGAACTTTTATTCGCTTTTGCTGGTTGGTCGCCCTAATTGCCGCAGGAGTGCTTACTTTTTATAAAAACACAAGCACCTCTACGAGCAGTGGGGTACACACAGGGGTTGTTGAGATTAAGGGAGAAATCTCAGCTGACTCAGATTCCAGCGCTGAGTGGATTAATCAAGCGCTTAAAGATGCCTTTGAAGATGAGAACACAAAAGCAGTCGTACTTTTAATCAACTCCCCCGGTGGAAGCCCCGTGCAAGCGGGCATGATCAACGATGAGATTAGGCGTTTGAAAGCTAAGCACAAAAAGCCAGTTTATGCGGTTGTGGAGGAGACTTGTGCGTCCGCTGCTTATTACATCGCAGTCGCAGCCGACAACATTTATGTAGACAAAGCAAGCATCGTTGGAAGCATAGGTGTACTAATGGACGGATTTGGATTCACAGGTATTATGGACAAAGTAGGGGTCGAGAGACGCTTACTGACTGCAGGTGAAAACAAGGGGTTTTTGGATCCTTTTAGCCCGATGTCCAAGACTCAAAAGGCTTTTGCTTTGCTTATGCTTGAGCAAATCCATCAGCAATTCATTGGGGTCGTAAAAGAAGGACGGGGGAACCGACTTAAAGAGTCTCCAGAGCTTTTTAGCGGTCTTTTTTGGACGGGTCAACAATCCATCGAAATGGGTCTCGCAGATGGACTCGGTAGCTTAGATTATGTGGCGCGTGAGGTCATAAAAGCTGAAGAGTTGGTGGACTACACCAAACGCGATAACGTAGCTGAAAGGTTGGCCAAGCGTTTTGGAGCCGCTTTAGGCGCCGGTGCCGTAAAGGCTCTTAAAACCTGGCCTGAACTGCGCTGAGCTCGCTTTTTAAGAGCCTATCGCAAATACAACGGGTAAGTTTTGGGGCAACTCAATGGATAACCGGTTCCAATCAGCAACTGATTTGCACATATTCTTGCCTCCCGCCAAAGTTAAACCAATGCTCACACCAACTCTGGTGTTCGCATTTAAATGACTGATGAGCGATTTAAAAAGTGAATTGTTTCTATACGGGGTTTCAATAATGAGCTGTGTTTGCTCACTCCTTAGTGCGGTTGCCTCCAACTCTTTGAGACGCTTTTGAAGCGCAGCGCTGTCGTGAGGGACGTAGCCCACAAAGGCAAAGCTTTGTCCGTTAAGACCCAAGGCGCTCAAAGCCATCAAAATAGAGGATGGTCCAACCAAGGGAACAACGGGGATACCGTGTGCGTGAGCTGCTCGCACAACTGAGGAGCCCGGATCAGCTACTGCGGGCATTCCCGCCTCGCTTGACAATCCTATGGAGTGCCCCTCCAATGCGGGCCGTAATAACAAAGAAACTTGAGTCTTTTGACTCGACCTGGTTTGCTCAGAGTGATCACCCTTTTTATGAATTTGGTGTGCAAGCTCTTGAATGTTAATTTGCTGAATGGGTAACTCCAGAGGACAAACCTCTCCCACTCTTTTTAAATAGGCACGAAGCGTTTTCGCGTTTTCACAGATCCAATAACTAAGCCCACTGGCAATTTGCAACGTGTTCATTGGCAAAACATGCGAAATGCTTACCTGCTCAGCGCATCCAAAATCCAATGTGGCAGGCACCAAATATAGAGTCCCGTAGGTTGGCTGAGCGTTTTCTGACATTTATTTTTACCTTGGAAAAGTCTACTTAATTTAGCTTAAAACCTGCTAGCCTGAGCATGTTGCAAGTTGATATCAACGGCAGACCTATCAACGCGGTTGGATCATCACTTTGAATGAACTCCAACAAACTAATCCCTAGCCCCTCACTTTTTGCACTACCAGCGCAGTCGTAGGGGGTCTCCGCTCGCAAATAGCTCTCTATCTCAGAGTCCTGTAAGTCTCTAAATTTTACTTTCACTGAGACTAATTCTTGAGCTTTAAAACCAGCTTCAATTGAGATCACTGAGACCGCTGTCTCAAAGTACACAATCTGACCGCTGAGCTTTCGCAGTTGCAAGACTGCTTTTGCGTGGTTACCTGGTTTTCCTAGGCACTCACCTTTCAAATTTGCCACTTGGTCTGAGCCTATAACAAGGGCCTTAGGGTGGGCATGGGCAACAGCAAGGGCCTTAGAAAGAGCAAGTCTCCTAGCCAAATCTTGAGGGCTCTCCCCTGTTGAGGCAGTCTCATCCACATGCGGAGCAATTACATCAAAGGGGCACTTAAGTCGCATCAGCAGCTCCCTTCTGTAAACTGAAGTTGATGCCAATATGAGTTTGGATTGAGTCATTCGCGATACTCTCTGTATTTAATAGGCTGATTCTCTTACACTTAGCCCAATGAAAAATCACGCCGATCCAACACAACTCGATATTTTAAATTTCGCTAAAACTTCAAGCACTCTAAGCGGGGATTTGCCGCTGCAAGGTTTTGAAAGGCTAGAAGGCGAGGATGCTCGCCCCTCCAGCGAAGAATCGGTCTACTGGAGTATGAGGGGCGAGCAAAGGAAGATTCAAAACGGGACACCCCAAATTTGGCTTCACCTTAAAGCCAACACCCGTATCGTGATGACTTGTCAACGCTGTTTGGATCTGGCTACTTTTGAGCTTGAAGTAGATCGCCATTTTAGATTTGTCGATAGCGAGGAAACTGCTTTAGCCCAAGATGAAGAAAATGAGGAAGATTTACTAGTACTAGATAAAAAATTTAACTCTTTAGATTTAATTGAAGACGAGTTAATTATGAATATTCCCCTCGTCCCAAGGCATCAGGCTTGTCATAATTTATATCTTGAAGGCCTAGCCAAAGATATGCAAAACAATCCTGAATTCCAGCGACCCAATCCTTTTGCGGCCTTAGAGAGACTAAAAAAGCCGACTTAATATTGATTTAGCGGACTAAATAGCCTAACCTGTATACAGTGGGTTATAATATCTGGCTAATGTCAACTCTCATTTGAGTTG
>Ga0164296_1003551_pt1 | contig 14628 bp, 7 predicted proteins | sample GEODES057metaG_FD_113533 | JGI IMG/M metagenome (GOLD analysis project Ga0164296, IMG submission 113533) | Dystrophic lake water microbial communities from Trout Bog Lake, Wisconsin, USA - GEODES057 metaG | ecosystem: Environmental > Aquatic > Freshwater > Lake | place: USA: Trout Bog Lake... | reverse complement strand
TCCAACCTTTCAACCATCCGTCAAAAACAAAAACATTTGCGTTTACCTTTCTTTATACTTTATTTGCAAAAAATAACTGCTTATATGGCTAAAAATTTACTTATCGTCGAGTCTCCTGCCAAGGCTAAGACCATTGAAGGTTACCTGGGCAAAGACTTTACTGTTAAATCGAGTTACGGACATATCCGTGATTTGGTGAAGTCGGAGGACGCGATCGATATCAAAAATAATTTTGCACAGAAATACGAAGTACCTGCCGATAAGAAGCAGGTAGTAAGTGAATTGAAAAAACTGGCAAAAGAAGCTGACATTGTATGGCTTGCATCGGACGAGGACCGAGAAGGAGAAGCTATTTCATGGCACCTGTTTGATACCCTGGGCCTGAAAGACGCAAATACGCGCCGGATCGTCTTTCACGAGATCACTAAACCAGCGATATTAAAAGCTATAGAAAATCCCAGAAAGATCGATTATAACCTGGTATATGCCCAACAGGCACGTCGGGTATTAGACAGATTGGTGGGCTTCGAACTTTCGCCGGTACTCTGGAAAAAAGTGAAACCTTCATTATCTGCCGGCCGCGTACAATCTGTCGCAGTACGATTGATCGTTGATCGCGAACGCGAGATCAATAAATTTAATGCGGAGGCTGCGTTTAAGATAGTGGCAGTATTTGGCAAAGGCCGCGAAGCATTTAAAGCTGAGTTGCCCGAGCGTTTCGCAAAACAGGAAGATGCTGAGAAATTTCTTACAGATTGTATAGGCGCTGATTTCAATGTCAACGCTTTGGATACCCGGCCTGCAAAACGTAGCCCGGCTGCGCCTTTTACGACTTCTACTTTACAACAGGAAGCCAGTCGTAAGTTAGGCTTCTCCGTTTCCCGCACCATGACCGTAGCGCAAAAGCTGTATGAATCGGGAAAGATCACTTATATGCGTACAGATTCGGTGAATTTATCCGACACTGCTTTAGATGCCGCGGCAAAACAGATCAATTCAGCTTATGGCGAAAAATATCATCAGCTTAGAAAATATAAGACTAAAAGTGCCGGCGCGCAGGAAGCACACGAAGCTATTCGCCCTACTTACTTTGATGTGCATACCATTGATGGCGATGCGTCTGAAAAGAGGTTGTATGAATTGATCTGGAAACGCGCAATAGCGTCACAAATGAGTGAGGCATTATTTGAAAAGACCACGGCGAAGATCAGTATATCGACCCGCAGGGAAGAACTGGTAGCCAATGGTGAAGTAATGAAATTTGATGGCTTCCTGAAAGTTTACCTTGAATCGTCCGACGAAGAAGAGGAGACAACAGCCACCGAAGACAACGCTATACTGCCACCTCTTACCAAAGGCCAGTTATTAGATGTACAGGAAATAAGTGCGACTGAACGTTATACCAGGCCACCGGCACGTTATACCGAAGCCAGCCTGGTAAAAAAGCTGGAAGAGTTAGGTATTGGCAGGCCATCTACTTATGCCCCTACCATTTCTACTATTCAAAACCGTGGCTATGTAGTAAAAGAGGAGCGCGAAGGGAAATCGCGCAACTTCAGGGTTTTAACCTTAAAGGGTCAGAACATTACTAAAGAAGAAAAAACAGAAAATACAGGAGCCGAACGCGGCAAGCTTTTCCCAACCGATATTGGTTCGGTCGTGAATGATTTTCTGGTACAATATTTTAAAGAGATCGTCGATTTCCATTTTACTGCGACCGTTGAAAAACAGTTCGATGAAATAGCGCAAGGACTGGAAGAATGGACGGATATGATCCGTAATTTCTATCAGCCTTTCCATAAAGGTGTAGAAAACACGATCGAAACCGCTGATAAGGCTACGGGGGAACGTGATCTGGGCGTACACCCAGAAAACGGCAAAAAAGTATCAGTACGGATAGGCCGCTTCGGACCATTTGTGCAGGTTGGTGAATCGGAGGATAAGGAAACAGAGAAGCCATTGTATGCAAGCCTGAGGGCAGGACAAAGTATTGAGACGATTACGCTTGAGCAAGCCCTGGAATTGTTCAAATTACCTAAAAAGGTAGGACAGTTTGAAGATAAAGAAATGACCGTTGCCATTGGCAAATTCGGCCCTTATGTGAGGCATGACAGTGCGTTTTATTCGTTACCGAAGGAGATCGATCCGCTTGATCTGACCGAGGAACAGGCTATTGACCTGATCGTCACCAAACGCAAACGCGATGCTGAGCGGGTGATCAAAACCTTTGCCGAAGCTGCCGATGTGAAAGTGCTTAATGGTCGCTGGGGCCCATATATTGAATTCGGTAAACAAAATGTAAAAATACCCAAAGACAAAGAACCCACTGAACTCACTTTCGAAGAATGCAAGGCACTTGCCGATGCCGAAGCCAAAGCACCCAAAAAGCCGGGAGCGAAACGGTTTGTGAAGAAAAAGTGAGTTGCAATGTTGGAAGGTTGTCCCGATAGCTATCGGGATGTTGAAATGTTAACCGGCAATTGAACATTACAACATTTCAACTTTCAAACGTTCCAACAAAAAACCAATGATCAAAGACCTCCCCGAAAACGTTGTTAAAGATATAGCCGTTGCGGTTGCGCTGGAAGGAGAAAACATACAACAAAAAACCTGGTATGTTTACCTGATCAACCTCAAAAATGTGCCCATCGAGAACGTATTGATCACCTCTAAGGGTTATGGCGAAAAAGACGGCGAGCCTGTAAAGACTTCCACATTGCGTCATATGTTTCCGAAAGTGGTTGACAATGCCTTTGTCCTGATCGAACCGATCGACGAGGCGACCTTTGGCTTAAATAATGAATACTGGCTGAGCTACTATATTGGCAAGGATATTTATGACAAAAAGTTCATTTTCCTGCCCGAAAGTATCGTGGAATCAAATTTCATCAAACTGCCGATCGTTAATAAGCCGGGTGTGATGATCAGGTGAGGTGGTGATTGGTTGACTGGTGATTGGTTGACTGGTTGTGGTGTTTGGTTCGATAAGGTTGTTTAGGCTGAGATTTTCTATTTTTGGCAGCAATACATCGTCATAATTCTGTAATAAGGTATAAATTCAGAACATAATTTTATTGTTAAAAAAATATTTGCGCAATTATTTGGAATATTGCTTTCTAAATATCTAAATTTCGTTAATAAATAACCTTAACAAATGAAAGATGGAGAGACGCCGCTGCTCAAAGGCAAGCGTCCAATTATCGCCGCTGCTGCGATCGTTTTAGCAAGCATTGCTGTATATTTTTTTGTTTACCACCTTGATCACAAAAAAGGTGTCGTCGACCCGGCCTTCAGCAAGTATATTGAGTCGTACACCACAGGCATTATTTCAAAAGAAAACACGATCAGGATCAGGCTTGCCAGCCAGGTGCAGACCACCCATGCGCTAAATGATGAGTTGCCGGATGGGGTGTTCGACTTTTCTCCGGCTGTAAAAGGCAAGGCCTATTGGGTTGACGAGCGAACTATTGAGTTCAGGCCCGAAACGAAGTTAACGTCTGACCAGGCTTACTCGGCTGACTTCAGGTTGAGTAAAGTGGTAAATGTTACTGCGCCGTTCAACGATTTCAAATTCAGCTTTGAGACCATCAAGCCCGATTTTACGGTGAGTTTTGCCGGACTGGTTACAGCCACAAACACTTCAACCGACAAAATGAAGCTTGAAGGCATTATTCAAACAGCAGATGCTGAAGACCCTGCTCTGATCGAAAAACTGCTTACGGCCAACTATGTATCGCCTGTTGGTATCAGCTGGCAACATAATGTCATAGGACATTCGCACAAATTCACTATAACTGGTCTGAGCCGTGCAGCCGACAAAGTAAATCAACTTACTGTTAACTGGGATGGCACGGCACTGAATATCGACAAACACGGCAACCAGCAATTTGAGATACCTGCCATCGGCGATTTTAAGGTGCTTAATATTATGGCCGTTCAGGATAACGACCAATATGTTTTGGTACAATTCTCGGATGCCATCATGGTTGGGCAGGAGCTAAAAGGCCTGGTGGGGATCAAAAACATCGAGGACCCGGCATATACTATTGAAGGTAGCACAGTAAAAATATTTGCCCCTGAACGCCTCGAAGGCAATTTCACAGCATTCGTGAATGAAGGTGTCGAGAATATATCTCATCAAAAGATCAGCCAGGCATTTACTGGAAATGTATTTTTTGAGAACAGATTGCCTTCTGTAACTATTCCGGGTAAAGGTGTTATCCTCCCCGACTCCGGCAAACTGGCCATGCCTTTTGAAGCCGTTAACCTGAATGCGGTTGATGTGAGCATTATCAAGATCTATGCCGATAACGTACCGCAGTACTTCCAGTCGAATGGCTTTGATGGCTCATCAGAACTCCGTATGGTGGGTAAACCTATTCTACAAAAAACAATACATCTGGATCAGCAAAAGGGCATTAACCTGACCAAGAAAAACCGGTTTATGCTCGATATCGATCAATTGGTCAGGACCGAACCTGGTGCTATTTACAGGGTCGTGATTGGTTTCAGAAAGGAATATTCCCTCTATAACTGCTCAGTTGGTGGAACGGGTACGCTAAAAGCAAATACCGACGATAACGAATACGATAGCGATTATTCAGACCGCGACAATACCAATAAGGTAAGTGATGAAGATGATGATTTTTGGGCAAGGTATGATAACTATTACCCGGATAATTATAAATGGAACGAGCGCGGTGACCCGTGTACCAATTCTTACTATACCCGCGAGCGCTGGGCCATGCGCAACATCATCGCATCCAATATCGGCCTGATCGCCAAACGCGGTGCAAATAACAGCATGGTAGTTGCTGTTACCAATATCCTGAGTGCACAACCGATGTCGGGTGTAACATTACAATTTTTGGATTACCAGAAGCAGGAAATTTATAAAACAATTTCTGGCAGCGATGGTCTGGCCAAATTCGATCTGAAACGTAAACCTTACCTGATGGTAGCAAGTAAAGGTAATGAGCGCGGCTATTTGAAGCTGGATGATGGTAGTTCACTGCCCCTCTCCCGTTTTGATGTTGGCGGCCAGGAAATACAAGGTGGCTTAAAAGGCTTCATCTATGGTGAACGCGGTGTCTGGCGGCCCGGCGATTCAATATTCCTGACTTTTATCCTGCAGGATAAATTAAAGACCCTGCCTTCTGATCACCCGGTTGAATTTGAACTGGATGACCCGGATGGGCACATCTATAAACACATCACTGCTACGCAATCGGTCGATGGATTTTATAGTTTCCATGTAGCGACTGAAACCTCAAGTCGTACAGGTAACTGGACCGCCAAAGTGAAGGTAGGCGGCGCTTCGTTTGAAAAGAATGTCAAGATCGAGACGATCATGCCGAATCGGCTAAAGATCAATCTGAATTTTGGCGGAGCAACGCAGTTAACCAAAGGCGGCGACAAAACCGGCGACCTGCAGGCACGATGGCTTTTTGGCGGTATTGCGCAAAATCTGAAGGCCAAAGTTGATGCTTACCTGTCGGCACAGCACACTACTTTTAAAGGTTATGATGATTATATATTCGATAACCCTACCCTGAGTTTCAACACCCAAACAGCCACCGTTTTTGAAGGCAGGCTGGATGCAACGGGCAAGGCGGTTGTTAAACCGGATATTGAAGTAGATAAACAAGCACCCGGACAGTTGAAAGCCAATTTCCTGGTGAAAGTATTTGAACCCGGAGGAGCTTTTAGCATACAGGGTATATCATTGCCTTACAACGTTTACGATGGCTATGTCGGCATTAAAACACCGAAAGGCAGTAATTATTCCGGTATGTTGTTTACTAACCGGGATAATCCGATCAGTATTGCTGACGTAGATACCAAAGGCGAGCCTTTCAGTGGTAGTCGCGATGTACAGGTAGAACTATACAAGATCCAGTGGCGCTGGTGGTGGGACGAAAGCGGCAACGAGTTCAGCAATTTTACACAGGACCGTTACAACAAACTGATCAAAACCGAAACGGTTAAATTAACCAACGGTCGCGGACAATGGAACCTGCATGTTAGCAATGATGATTGGGGCCGATACCTGCTATTGGTAAAAGATCCGCAGACTGGCCATTCAACAGGAAAAGTACTGTATATGGATTGGTCGAACTGGGCCGAACGTCTTCAGCAAAGCAATCCGACCGAAGCTGCCATGCTTTCATTTACTTCCAATAAAACGGCATATAAAGTAGGCGAAGATGCAACCCTGACCATTCCGACCAGCGATAACGGTCGCGCATTGATCAGTATTGAAAACGGCAGCCAGGTATTGCAAACTGCCTGGATAGATACCAGGAAGGGCCAAACGCAGTATAGCTTTAAGATAGACGGCAAGATGGCGCCTAATATTTTTGTAAATGTTACGCTGCTGCAACGGCATGCACAAACCGTGAATGACCTGCCGATCCGCATGTATGGCGTAATACCACTGCAGGTTGATGACCCGCAAACGATCCTTAAACCGGTGATCAATATGCCAGACAAGATCAGGCCGGAGACGCCATCTTCGGTAACGGTTTCAGAAGCTAATGGCAAGGAAATGACTTATACAGTTGCTATTGTTGACGAAGGATTATTGGATATTACCAATTACAAAACACCTGATCCGCACGAAACCTTCTATGCCCGCGAATCGCTGGGCGTTAAAAGCTGGGACCTGTTCGACTATGTGATCGGTGCCTATGGTGGCGGCCTTGAGCGTATTTTAAGTATCGGCGGCGACGGCACTAACGGCATGAACCATAATGTACAGGTAAACCGCTTTAAACCTGTTGTGAAGTTCTTAGGGCCCTACCATCTCAATGCAGGCGAACATCAAACCAAACGTTTCACTCTGCCACAGTACATTGGGGCAGTAAAGGTGATGGTAATTGCCGGGCACGACGGTAGTTACGGTTTTGCAGATAAAGAAGTAACCGTTAAAAAGCCTTTAATGATCCTGGCAACACTACCAAGGGTTTTAGGGCCGGGAGAAAAGATACAGTTGCCGGTAAGTGTGTTTGCGCTGGAAGATAAAGTAAAAAATGTAAGTGTAGAGGTTCAGTCTAACGCCTTTGAAAACCTGGCGGGGAATAATAAAAAGACGGTTAGCTTTAGCAAAACGGGCGACCAGTTGGTCATGTTCGACCTGGATGTGAAAAGTTTTATCGGAGTTGGAAAAGTTAAGATCATCGCTAAAGGCGCCGGAGAAACAGCAACCTATGATGTGGAACTGAATGTACGGAACCCTAACCCACCGATCACCAAAGTGATCGAGAAGGAATTAGCGCCGGGCGAATCATGGTCCTCAGAGTACACTCCTATCGGAATGACGGGAACTAACCGGGCTGCCCTGGAAGTAGCGACCATCCCGCCCCTTAACCTGACGAAACGTTTGGACTACCTGATCGAATACCCTTATGGTTGTGTCGAACAAACCACTTCAGCAGGATTCCCGCAACTTTACCTGGGGCAATTGATCGACTTGTCGCCAAGGCAAAATGCCGAAGTTGACCGAAATGTTAAAACAACGATCGGTCGCCTGAAAAACTTCCAGACAAATGATGGTGGCCTGAGCTATTGGCCGAATCAGGGCGAGTCTGATGAATGGGGAACCAATTATGCCGGGCACTTTATGCTGGCGGCACAAGGCAAAGGATATTCCCTGCCGATCGGTTTCCTGGAAAACTGGAAGAAATATCAAAAATTAAAGGCATTGACCTGGGCTCCTGATTCGCGAAGTTTTTATGGTGCCGACCTTACTCAGGCATACCGCCTGTACTTGCTGGCACTGGCTCGTGCCCCTGAATTGGGTGCTATGAACCGCCTACGTGAATTTAAATATATCAGTGAGGAAGCCCGCTGGCGATTGGCTGCTGCTTACAAACTGGTCGGTCAGCCCGAGATTGGTCTGCAGTTGATAAAAGGGCTGTCGACGACGGTTAAACCGTATTATACACTTTACGGCACCTATGGTACCGACCTCCGTGATGAGGCCATGATATTAGAAACACTGACCCTGCTGGGGCAACAACAACGAGCTGGGGCACAACTCAGGATCGTAGCCTCAAGGCTATCGCGCGACGATTGGTATAGCACACAGACCACAGCATATTCACTGGTGGCCATAGCTGAATATTGCGGGGTAAATCATACCGCTTCGAAGATGCAGTTCAATTATAATTCGTCCGCTGTAGATTCAAAGACCTATATATGGCAATCAGATCTGGCGGCCAGCGGAGGCAAAGTAACACTCAAAGACCTTGGCAATAATCGCTTATATGTCAGACTGATTCAGCGAGGACAACCTGCTACGGGTCAGGAGGTACAATCGGTTAGTAATCCGGATATACTTGAAATGCGCGTGGGCTATTTCACACTGTCTGGTCACCCGATTGACGTAACAAAGCTAAAGCAGGGAACCGATTTTGTGGCACAGGTAAATATCAAAAACCCAGGCAAACGCGGCAGGTATGATAATATGGCGCTAACCCAAATTTTTCCATCGGGATGGGAGATCATCAACACCCGGATGAACGACACGACCGAAGCGATGAGTTCATCGCCATCAGACTACCGCGATATCCGTGACGATCGGGTCAACACCTATTTCAGCGTGGCAGAGGACAAAGAAGTAACTTTCTACGTTACGCTAAACGCGGCTTATACCGGTAAGTATTACCTGCCGGCTGTATCCAGCGAAGCTATGTACAACCATTCGATCAATGCTGTACAGAAAGGAAAATGGGTGGAGGTGCTTAGGTAATGGTTGGTGATTAGTTAACTAGTGATTTGTTAATTAGTGATTTGTTATCTGATCACCAATTAACAAGTTAACTAGTCACTAGTTAACCAGTCAACCAATCACTAGTTAACCGATCACAAACCCAAAAGCCCGTACTTTAAAATACAATAAATGGCCCGAACGCCGTCTTTCCAACCGATCTTCTTGCCATCTTCATAGGTGCGGCCGTAGTAGGAAATGCCTACTTCGTAGATGCGGATACCGGGTACACGGGCGATTTTTTGGGTGACTTCGGGTTCGAAGCCGAAACGCTGTTCTTTTAGTTTGATCGACTGAATGATCCGGGTATCAAAGAGCTTATAACACGTTTCCATATCGGTCAGATTGAGATTGGAGAACATGTTAGAGAGAAAGGTAAGGCACCGGTTGCCGATGGTATGCCAAAAGAATAAGATGCGATGCGGATTATTGCCCATAAAGCGCGAGCCGTAAACTACATCGGCAAAACCTTTGCAAACGGGCTTTAGCAGGTCGTTATACTCGGCGGGGTCGTATTCAAGGTCGGCATCCTGGATAATGAGGTACTCGCCCGTGGCATGTGCGATACCAGTGTGCAGGGCGGCACCTTTACCTTTGTTGACCTCGTGTTTGAAATATCGGATATTAAGGTCGGGGTTAGCTGTTTGGTATTCGATAGTGGCTTTTTCGGTATGGTCAGTAGAACAATCGTTAACAATTATGATCTCTTTACTAATATGCCCGATCAGGTCGACCGCTTTAATTTTATCCAGGATCAGGTGAATGGTATTACCTTCGTTATATGCAGGTATGATGATCGACAACTTTTTTAATTTCATGTGATGCAGCATAGGCTAAACCGTATAAAAATCGCTCTCAAAAAGCCAAAAGTAATCATAATACTTACTTTTTTGGCCGGCAGCCTGTTGTGGTTTTGGTTTTGCCTGCCAAAAACGCTGTTCACCTATCCCACCAGTTATGTTATAGATGACGACCAGGGACAACTGCTGGGAGCTTCCATTGCCAGTGACGGACAATGGCGCTTTCCTTACGATACTGCGGTCCCCATCAAATTCAAACAATGTATCATGGCGTTTGAAGACAAGCGCTTTGAGCATCACCCGGGTGTCGACATCATTGCCCTTGGGCGGGCGATCAAACAGAATATCGGAGGCAGACACGTGGTTAGCGGTGGAAGTACCCTGACAATGCAAGTGATCAGGCTATCAACCAAAGATAAACGCACCTACTGGCATAAGTTCACCGAGATATTTAAAGCCTTGCGACTGGAACTGAGATACAGTAAAAAAGAGATATTGGCCATGTATGCCAGTAATGCACCCTTTGGTTCAAATGTAGTTGGGCTTGATGCAGCGTCATGGCGATATTTTGGCCGCAGTCCCGACAAACTTTCCTGGGGTGAAATGGCAGCTATGGCGGTATTACCCAATTCGCCGTCACTTGTTCATCCCGGAAAAAACAAACAATTATTACTCAGGAAGCGCAATTTGCTTTTGGATAAACTAAAGGAACAAGGTACCATCGATGCTTCAACTGCATCGCTCGCCAAGCTAGAACCTTTACCGGACCAACCCGTAGCGCTGCCGCTGCTTGCCCCTCACCTGCTGCAACGCTTCAAAACTGATCATGTCAATAATCCGGATAGTTTGACGCGTATCAAAACAACCATCCATGCTTCGCTCCAGAAACAGGTGAATGAAATTTTAGAACGCAATCATGAAGTATTAAAAAGTAACGATATCAACAACATCGCAGCAGTTGTGATCGATGTTGAAACCGGGGCAACACTGGCCTATGCGGGCAATATTTCGCACCCCGAGGATACGACCATGCAAAGTGATGTGGATGTAGTAAATGCACCGAGGAGTCCGGGTAGTACGCTAAAACCCTTGCTTTATGCTTCCATGTTGCATGACGGTCTGCTGTTACCGAATAGTTTGGTGCCGGATGTCCCTACACAGATATTAAGTTTTCACCCAAAAAATTTCGACCTGGTATATGATGGAGCCGTACCGGCATCAAGGGCGCTTTCGCGTTCATTAAATGTACCGGCTGTGAAAATGTTACAGCAATACAAATTTGAACGCTTTTACGATTTGCTGCATGAGGTTGGTATGACCACCTTAAACAAGCCAGCAGATCATTACGGACTTTCCCTTATTCTGGGTGGCGGCGAAAACACACTTTGGGAACTGGCGGGGGCATATGCCGATATGGCCAGGGTACTTAACCATTATAACGGTGCCTATCAAGGAAAATATGATACGGCCGATTACCACAACCCGGTTTACAGCTATCAGCGCCCGAAGGAACATCATCTTGAAAAAAACGGCCTGTTTGATGCTGCATCCATCTATTTTACATTTCACGCGATGGAGGAAGTAATGCGGCCCGGGGAAGAAATGTTATGGCAACAATTCAGCTCAACGCAACGGATAGCCTGGAAAACCGGCACCAGTTTTGGTTTTCGCGATGGCTGGGCCATAGGCATTACACCGCGCTATGTGGTGGCAATTTGGGTTGGCAATACCGACGGCGAAGGCAGGCCAGGCTTGACCGGGATCAATACTGCAGCTCCTATCCTATTCCAGGTTTTCAGATTATTGCCCGTATCCCGCGAATGGTTCAGGATGCCGTTGAATGACATGGTAAAGATCAGGGTATGTCGGCAAAGCGGCTACAGGGCCGGAATTTATTGCGATGATGTTGACCAGGTTTGGGTTCCGCAAAGCGGACTTAAAGCACCAGTCTGTCCCTGGCATCAGCAGGTTCATTTAGACCCAACCGGCAAATGGCAGGTTACCGGCGACTGTATGAGTCCCTCGGCCATGATCACCAAAAACTGGTTTGTATTACCGCCTTCCATGGAGTACTATTACAGGGCTAAAAATTACCAGTATCATGTTTTGCCAGCATTCAGGGCCGACTGCGCACTGGCCGCAAAAAGCAGCCCGATGGAGATCATTTACCCTAAAGAGGGCGCAAAGGTCTACGTTCCTTTGGAAGTAGATGGAAAACGTGGCCGCATGGTTTGTAATGCTGCGCACCGGCAAGCTGGCATAAAAATATTCTGGCATCTGGATGACCAATATGTGGGGGAAACAACCGACTTTCACCAAATGGCTTTAAACCCTTCAGAAGGCCATCATAAGTTGACACTGGTAGATGCCAACGGGAACACTACTGAGGTAAGTTTTGATATCACTGCCAAATAATAACAACCCGAAATTTAAAGTGCACGGGCATTGCAGCGTTTTTAGTATCTTGTCTTCTAATTTAAATTGCCATGCTCGAACAATACGAACTCAATAATATTATGGTGTTGGATATTGAGACCGTACCTCAGTACCGCAACTATGACGAGGCGCCCGGGCAAATTAAAAAACTGTGGGACCAAAAAACCCTGCACGCCCGGAAGGAAGAAACAGCAGAAGAGTTTTATGGACGTGCCGGAATTTGGGCAGAGTTCGGTAAGATCATCTGTATATCGGTAGGAATATTCTCGAGAGGCAGAGGCACAGGATTACGTGTAAAGTCGTTTTATTCGGACAAGGAAAAGGATTTGCTGATCAAGTTTGCTGACTTACTGCATTCACAACCGGCATCCCTGGTACTTTGCGCGCATAATGGCAAAGAATTTGACTATCCCTATATTTGCCGGCGTATGCTGATCAATGGGCTAAAAATACCCTCACAACTCGAAATAGCCGGTAAGAAGCCCTGGGAGATCAGTCACCTTGACACGATGGAGCTTTGGAAATTCGGAGATTATAAAAGCTATACTTCGTTGAGTTTGCTGACTACTATTTTCGATATACCCACACCAAAAGACGATATTGATGGCAGCATGGTAGGCCAGGTTTATTGGGAAGAAAACAACCTGGAACGGATCGCAAACTATTGCCAGAAAGACGTAATTGCCACTGCACAATTATTAAGACGTTACCGTGGCGAAGAACTGATTCCTGACGAAAACATAACGGTGGTTGGTATATAATGCTGGAGGTTAAAAATTTAAAGGTAAGTTTTAAAACGCCAAACGGACTGGTAGAAGCAGTAAACAACAGCTCGTTCACACTGGCAAAAGGTGAGTCGCTGGGCATAGTTGGCGAATCCGGGTCTGGCAAATCGGTTACCTCCCTGGCCATAATGCGATTACACCCCGCCGAAAACACGCTGGTAAGTGGCGAGATCCTGTTAAACGGCATTAACATTTTGAATCTTCCTGAAGATCAAATGCGTCATTTGCGGGGCAATCGGATTGCGATGATCTTCCAGGAGCCTATGACCTCGCTCAACCCGGTGCTAACCTGCGGCAACCAGGTAACTGAGGCAATTCGTTTGCACCTGGGTGTCGACAGTTCCGAGGCAAAACAACGGGCGATCGAACTTTTCAACGAAGTACAATTACCAAGGCCTGAAGCTATTTTTGACAGTTACCCCCACGAATTATCCGGCGGCCAGAAACAGCGCATCATGATCGCGATGGCTTTGTCATGCGACCCGGAGATTTTAATTGCTGACGAGCCAACTACGGCCCTGGATGTAACCGTACAAAAAACCATTATCGAACTATTGCATCGCCTGAAAGCCGAACGAAACATGAGCCTTGTGTTTATTTCGCATGATCTGGGTGTGATACACGAAATTGCCGACCAGGTAACCGTGATGTATAAAGGTGAAATTGTTGAAAAGGCAAGTACCGAATCTATTTTTACTACCCCTCAACATCCCTATACACGGGGTTTATTGGCCTGCCGACCTTCGCCAAAATACCATTTAAAACGCTTGCCGGTTGTCGCCGATTTTTTAAATAACAAGCACCAAACCAGCAATACCATCGAAAACATTCGTTCTCAAAATGCTTACCAACCCGGCGAGATAGCCGCCCATCGTAAAGGCTTATACCAGCAACAAGCCTTGTTACAGATCAACGAACTTTGCACCTGGTTCCCTACCGGTGGCGGATTATTCGGGAACAAGAAAGACTATGTTAAAGCTGTAAACCGGGTAAGTTTTGATGTGTTTCCGGGCGAAACTCTGGGCCTTGTAGGTGAGTCGGGTTGCGGCAAGTCGACCTTGGGCCGAAGCATATTAAGACTGATCGAACCTACTTCCGGCGCTGTGAGTTTTGATAATACCAATCTGCGCAAGCTGGGCACAAAGGACATGCGGCATATCCGCCGCGATATCCAGATCATTTTTCAGGACCCCTACTCCTCCTTAAATCCGCGGCTTACCGTTGGAGATTCGCTGATGGAACCCTTGCAGGTTCATCAGCTTTACGAAAACAACACCAAACGCAAACAACGGGTACTTGAATTATTGGAGCGAGTAAATCTGCTGCCAGAATATTTTAACCGTTACCCTCACGAGTTCTCGGGCGGACAAAGACAGCGTATTGTGATAGCCAGGGCATTGGCGCTGCAACCCAAATTTATTATTTGCGATGAGTCGGTCTCCGCACTCGATGTATCCGTACAGGCACAGGTACTCAATATTTTAAGGGAATTACAGCAGGAATTCAAGTTGACCTATATCTTTATCTCGCACGACCTTTCGGTGATCAAGCACATCTCGGACAGGGTGATGGTCATGAACAAAGGCGAGATCGTCGAAACCGGCGACCCGGATGATATCTATTTTCATCCTAAAAATGAATACACTAAAAAATTGATCGATTCGATACCGAAAAGCTGAAGGAAGGGAATGCGGAGTGCGGAATGCCAAATGCGGATTTTGCTATTGCCAGGTGTTAGAAATTCGAAGTACGGAGTGCCAAATGTGAATTATTATTTCGGAAAAATGTAAAATTAATATTTGCAGATTTCGTATCGGAAGCACTATAATTGTCTACC
>Ga0164296_1003550_pt1 | contig 14630 bp, 10 predicted proteins | sample GEODES057metaG_FD_113533 | JGI IMG/M metagenome (GOLD analysis project Ga0164296, IMG submission 113533) | Dystrophic lake water microbial communities from Trout Bog Lake, Wisconsin, USA - GEODES057 metaG | ecosystem: Environmental > Aquatic > Freshwater > Lake | place: USA: Trout Bog Lake... | reverse complement strand
TTCTTGGTCGTGATATAACGAGACATCCCCGGCAGACCGCTTTCTTTATGCTCGGTGCACTCTAAAATTACCTGGACCCTGTTGCCTTTCTTTGCCATCTTTTTAATTATTGAATGAGCGATTTAGTGAAATTAGGTATGAACTTAATCAACCTATTCAACCCAATCAACTACTAAATATAACCTTTTTTAACGTATTTATTGATACAGGCGGTGATACCATTTTTGCTAATGGTTTTAACGGCCGAAGTAGACACCTTTAAAGTGATCCACTTATCTTCTTCAGGAACATAAAACCTTTTCAGCTTTAAATTAGGATAGAACTTACGTTTAGTTTTAACGTTTGAATTAGAAACGTTGAAACCGTTCATGGCACTTTTTCCTGTTAAATCACAAACTCTTGACATGACAAATGTTGATTAATATTAACCCTCTTCTTAAAAGAGTTTGCAAATATCAGGATTTTAAGTCGAAAAGGCAACAGTGAAATGAAAATATTTTTTGAGGGGTTTGGCGCATGGTGGAAGGTGCTTGGCGGGCTGTCTGAATCAGAATTTACAGAATTAAAGAATGAGCAGAATAAGTAGCAAAAAAGCAAAATAATCAAAAGCTCCCCTCCCCGGAGGGGGTGCGGCTGTTTGTGTGTTGGCGGGGGTGGGTGAGCGTTTATGTCTGAACCAAGATTTAAATCCTCGGAAGATTAAAACTACAAATCATGTCAACCTGATACCTAAAGATATAAATTTGATACAATCGTTTCCTCTAAAATGCTTATTTTTCCCAAACCAATTTAATTTCAAATTACCGCATTGCTTGGTGGACATAAGGAGCCCTTAAGTAAACCCGATATTTTGACCAATTAGAACCAAAACAATGAAAAACACCTCGTTCGAAGCGTACCAGGAAGCCTATAAACGCAGCGTCGACAACCCTGAAGAATTTTGGGCCGATATTGCCGGCAATTTTCAATGGCGCAAGCCCTGGATAAAAACGCTGGAATGGAATTTTGACGAACCAAGTATCAAATGGTTCAAAGGCGCTAAGCTAAACATTACCGAGAACTGCCTCGACCGCCACCTCGAGAAGTTAGGCGATAAGCCTGCTATTATCTGGGAACCAAACGACCCCAGCGAGGATCACCGTATCCTGACTTACCGCCAACTGCACGAAAAAGTATCCGAGTTTGCCAATGTGCTGAAGAATAACGGCGCTAAAAAAGGCGACCGTATCTGTATCTACATGCCTATGGTGCCCGAACTGGCGATATCAGTTTTGGCTTGCGCCCGAATAGGAGCGATTCACTCCGTCGTATTCGGAGGCTTTTCAGCGCAATCTATCGCCGACCGTATTCAGGATGCCCAATGCAACCTGGTGATCACTGCCGATGGGGGTTTCCGTGGCACCAAGGAAGTTCCACTGAAAAATGTGATCGACGATGCGCTGGTACAATGCCCATCGGTTAAAAAGGTGATCGTTTTGACCCGCAGCCGCACGCCTATTTCGATGATCAAGGGTCGCGATGTTTGGTGGGAAGACGAGATCAAAAAAGTAGAAACTCAGGGAAACACTTTTTGCGAAGCAGAAGAAATGGACGCCGAGGATATGTTGTTTATCCTGTATACATCCGGCTCAACCGGTAAACCTAAGGGTGTCGTTCATACCTGCGGTGGTTACATGGTTTACACGGGTTACACTTTCGCTAACGTGTTCCAATACAACCGGGGCGAAGTATTTTTCTGCACTGCTGATATCGGCTGGATCACTGGTCACTCTTACATCGTTTACGGCCCGCTTTCCCAAGGTGCCACCACCCTGATGTTTGAAGGTATCCCAACCTGGCCTACCCCATCGCGTTTCTGGGATATTGTTGAAGAATATAAAGTAAACATTTTATATACCGCTCCTACTGCAATCCGTTCATTGATGAGCTTCGGTACCGACCTGCTGCAGGGTAAGGACCTTAGTTCGCTTAAAAAACTGGGCTCCGTGGGTGAGCCTATCAATGAAGAAGCCTGGCATTGGTTTGATGAACAGATCGGGCACAAACAATGCCCCATCGTCGACACCTGGTGGCAAACCGAAACCGGCGGTATTTTGATATCGCCAATAGCCGGTGTAACCAAAACCAAACCAAGCTTTGCTACTTTGCCACTCCCCGGCGTACAACCGGTGCTGGTAGATGAAAACGGTATTGAAATTGAAGGAAACAACGTAAGCGGAAACTTGTGCATCAAGTTCCCGTGGCCAGGTATGATTCGTACTACTTATGGCGACCATGAGCGCTGCCGCAAAACCTATTTTGCAACCTACCCGGGCAAATACTTTACCGGTGATGGCTGCTTACGCGATGAGGATGGTTATTATCGTATTACCGGCCGCGTTGATGATGTGTTGAACGTATCCGGGCACCGTATTGGCACCGCTGAAGTTGAAAACGCCATCAACATGCACGCCAGCGTTGTTGAATCAGCCGTGGTTGGTTATCCGCATGATATCAAAGGGCAGGGCGTATACGCCTTTGTGGTTAGTCCGAATTTACATGGAGACGCCGACCTTACCCGAAAGGATATCCTGATGACTGTTACCCGTATCATTGGCGCGATAGCCAAACCCGATAAAATACAGTTTGTAACCGGCCTGCCTAAAACCCGATCAGGAAAGATCATGCGACGCATCCTGCGCAAAATAGCAGAGGGTGACACCGCTAATTTGGGCGACACGACTACTTTGTTGGATCCGGCGATTGTCGACGAGATAAAGGCGGGGGCGCTTTGATAATAGATAGTTTATAGTTGCAGGTTGTAGGTAAACACAACCAAACCGAAAACCAAATGTAACCAGTGATGTTGTTAGGATACATCTAACAAAAAACATCATGGATAAATTACAAATCAAAGGCGCCTGGAACGAGACCAAAGGCAAAATTAAAAAAGCCTACGCCGAACTGACTGATAACGATTTGCTTCGCGAAGAAGGCAAAGACGATGAACTGTTGGGCAAGCTTCAGCAAAAAACAGGCAAGACAAAAGATGAGCTGGTCAAATGGATCAATAGCTTATAGAACAAAGAGCCCCGCAATTGCGGGGCTCTTTGTTTGGTGCAACTATTAATACAATGATAGCACTTTTACGCAAAGATCTTTTCAAGCTCGAAACTAAGTCCGGGAAGTACAAAGGACTCGAGATGGCCGTTTTTTTCTGCTTTTCGATGTAATTGATAGGCATCATTTTGCAGCACATAGGACTCGGCGCTAAATGCGATCGGATCTACGATGATATATTCCTTTACACCGTATTTCTCATAAATATCTTTTTTCTGCCTCAAATCATAGTATGCATTTGACGGCGATAAAATCTCTATCACAAGATCAGGTGCGCCTTCAATCCTATCCTTAACTAATTCCTGCTTTCTTTCGGCTGAAATATATAGCACATCAGGCTGAAGTACGTTACCATCATCAAATTTCACATCTAAAGGAGCAGGCAAAACTATGCCGAGGTTGTTAGTTTTATCCAGGAAATGTAAGATTAAGCTTGAAATCCTTAAAGAAATTGTTTGATGAGCAGGAGTAGGCGACGGCGACATAACTAAATCATAATTAATTAACTGAAAAGGTGCACCTTCTTCCAGCAGCAAATAATCATCAACTGTATATTTCTTCTTTTCAGCAGTAAGCATGATCAAATATAACTAATTTTGCCTAAAATGAAAAGCAGTCACCAACCCACAATTCTGGTAGTAAATGATGATGGCATTACTGCCCCCGGCATTAAATCATTAATGGACGTAATGCGTGAACTGGGCCGGGTTGTCGTGGTAGCACCTGATAGTCCGCAATCGGGTATGGGGCATGCCATAACCATTGGCAGTCCGCTCCGGCTCGACCAGGTGGATATCTACGAAGGCATCGAAAGCTACCGCTGCTCGGGTACACCGGTCGATTGTGTAAAACTGGCCGTCAACAAGATATTCAAAGGCAAAAAGCCCGATCTCTGCGTTTCAGGCATCAATCATGGCTTGAATAACTCGATCAATATTTTGTACTCAGGCACCATGTCAGCAGCAGTGGAAGGCGCGATCGAAAGTATCCCTTCAATTGGGTTTTCTTTGGATGACTATACTTTACAGGCCGATTTCAGCCACTGCCTTAAATACGTCAAGGAAATTGCACAACAGGTTTTACAAAACGGTTTACCACCTGCCACCTTGTTAAATGTTAATTTTCCAGCCACACCACATATCAAAGGCATCAAAATATGCCGTCAGGCTAATGCCAAATGGGCCGAAGAATTTGACGAGCGTATGGACCCGCACCGTCGCCCCTATTACTGGCTTACCGGTGTTTTTCAATTGAATGATACCGGAGAGGAAACCGATGTTTGGGCCTTAGAACATCATTATGTTTCGGTAGTCCCCGTTCAGTTTGACATGACAGCGCATCATGCTATCCCTTTACTAAACAACTGGAAATTCAACATCTAAAGGCTATGAAATACTACCTCGTAGCCGGCGAAGCTTCCGGCGACCTTCATGGCGCTAACCTGATGCGGGCACTAAAAGAAAAGGACCCCAATGCACAGTTTCGTTTCTTTGGCGGCGACAAAATGTTAGACGTGGGTGGCGAATTGGCAAAGCATTATGCCGAAATGGCCTTTATGGGCTTCCTTGAGGTAGTTACTAACTTAAGGACGATAAAAAAAAACATGGCCGCCTGCAAAAAAGATATAGCAGCCTGGCAGCCCAATGTTTTGATCCTGATTGATTTCCCCGGCTTTAACCTTCGAATTGCCGAATTTGCGAAAGCAAAAGGCGTGCTGGTTTGCTATTATATTTCGCCAAAAGTATGGGCCTGGAACCAAAAAAGAGTTTTAAAGATCAAACGCATTGTCGATCATTTGTTTTGTATCCTGCCATTTGAAGTTGATTTTTATAAAAGCTGGAACATGGAGGTCGACTACGTAGGCAATCCACTGCTCGACGCTATAGCCGCATTTAGCCCGGAAGCTAATTTTAACCTAAAACATAACCCAACCGGCAAAAAAATCATAGCCTTACTTCCGGGTAGCCGTAAGCAGGAGATCAGTCGCTTATTACCAGACATGCTGACTGCGGCACTAAATTTTTCCGAATACCAATTTATCGTCGCAGGTGCACCTACATTTGACCAATCCTATTACGACGAATTTTTAAATAACAGCAATATCCCGGTTGTATTTAATGCCACCTACGATTTGTTGAATAATGCCTATGCCGCCCTGGTCACCTCGGGAACAGCAACACTGGAAACCGCCATATTTAAAGTTCCGCAGGTGGTATTGTATAAAGGCGGTGCCGTGAGTGTAACCATTGCGCGTGCCTTAGTGAAGATCAAATTTATTTCACTCGTAAATCTTATCGTCAATAAAAAGATTGTTACGGAATTGATCCAGGCAGATTGTAATGTTGATACGATAACCAGCGAATTGGAGAAAATAACCAGAAATTTATTATCCCGGCAAGAAATGCTCGACGAATATAAATTCTTATTAGCTAAACTTGGCGAACCGGGCGCCTCTGAACGCACGGCCTCGCTGATCGTTAAATATGTGGCACAAAAAAAGGCCACGTAATTACGTGACCTAAAAACTCTCACATTATTCAAAAATTCTACAGGCAGATGTATTTATATCGTTCAGGCAACAGTTAAACGTGAAGTTATCCTGGCCTGGTTATTTACAATAGGATGCTGGTGTTTTGCCCCTCTTACATTATTCAAGTCATTCAATAAAAGCATTCTCAGTTCATTGTCAAATCGCGTTACCAGTTTGCTGGTCGATGATTTCTTATGGCTCTTCATAAAATTTTCGTTTTAAGGTGTTTAGCGTGATTATCTATATATACGGATTTACCTCCGTCAGGGTTTTGTTTTGATTCGATTATGCTGAAAAATTTTAAAACAATAAACATGTAGTTTTATTTAACTACATCGTCCGCCCACCTCATTTGGATGAAATAAATCATCCCGCCCAACAAATAGATAGACTCAAAAAAAACCCCCAGGTAAAGTCCAGGTATTAAAAAAAATTAAATATTATTTATACCAAAATGCAGAACAGTACAAAAACCGGTTCGGAAAAGATATTTTAGGGAAAGTATTCAGATTTTCCGCCGCGCATGCCGCACGGCACCCTGATTTAAAAAATGAAATATGAGAGCAATAGAGGATAGACTGATACCAACTGCACAAACACCGGTCCATTGAACATAGCTCCATGCTATACTTGTTATAAAGGTGCCCAGACTTCCGCCAATAAAATAGCTTACCATATAAACCGTGTTGATCCGGTTGCGTGCTTCAGGCTTAAGCGCATAGATCACCGATTGATTCGAGATATGGGTTGCTTGTACACCTGCATCTAAAACAATAACACCAATCACTAATCCTATGATATTATGAGCCGAAAAGTAAAAAATCACAAATGAAATGATAATAAGACCGAGCGTATAGGCCGACAATTTATAAGCATCAGCTCTGTCGCTTAATCGCCCCATCACACCGGCCGCTACCGCGCCAACGGCTCCTACTATACCAAACCAACCGGCAACATCACTACCTTTTCCCATATTCTGGCTCAACAATATGGTGAGTGTGCTCCAAAAAGCCATAAAACAGGCAAAACATAAAGCACCTCTTACAGCAGCAATCCGCAATAGGGGCTCACCCCTTACCAATGTAAACATAGATGCCATTAATGAACGATAGGTACCGGAAAAGTGTGGCACCACCTCTGGCAGCATACAAAATAGCACCACCCAAATGACCACCATCAAACCTGCGGCAACAAAAAACATAGCTTCCCACCCAAAATACCTGCCAACTTCGCCACTTATTGTGCGCGACAATAGTATACCGATCAATAAGCCACTCATCACAAAGCCAATTTTCCGGCCGCGTTCTTCGGGTTTGGCCAGGTGCGCTGTCATGGGCACCAGCATTTGCGGAATCAGCGAAAATACCCCAATCAAAAAACTTGCTATGATCAGCACATTAACATTTGTAGCCAGCGCCGCACCAAGCAAAGAAAAGACCGCAATTCCCAGGCAAATCAATATCAGGCGCTTACGTTTGTACATATCGGCTAATGGTGCTATCAATAACATACCAGTTGCGTAACCTATCTGCGTCATAACCGAAACCTGAGCGATTTTACCAGGACTTACATGGAATTTTGCAGCCATTAAAACCAGCAATGGTTGATTATAATAAAGGTTTGCGACAATAAGGCCGGTAGCAATTGTCATTACCCATAACAGCGATGGGGTCAATTCTGGATGTTTGATAACTCCTTTCAAATTCGGAATATTTGGGAACGATAAGGCGCAAAAATGCAAAAAACTATCTATTGAATTTTTTCATTTTACAAGCATTTTTCCATAAAAAAAGAACAAATTTTAAGCTTTTGATCAATCTAAATACACAAATCAAGCCTTTTAAATCATTTTTTAACAAAAACAGATTTTTTTAGATCATTTTTTTGGAATATCTACAAAAATCGATCAAATATTTTAGCTTATCGCTTAGCGATTAAAACATTTTTTATAATTAGCTAAAAATTAACTCGAACTAAAACTATATTTTTTATTCTTTTTCTCTTATAGGGTCATTTATATATCATTAAGTGCATTTATTTTTATGATTTATATAAATTTTATTAAAATTTTGTTTGTTTTTCAAATTATTTCATATCTTTGAATCGTTAACAGCGAACAAAAAAGGAAAAACACTATATTTTTAACACTAATACAAAAATATTTGTGTTTCCTTAATGTAAACGTAACGTTAATATATGTTTTGTGAAATGGTGACAATAATATTACAAATACCTCTGGAGGATTTAGAAAGTTAGTGTTACCTTTACACCGAAAAATAATAACAAAGTCTTCTCATAATTTAGGTTTATAATTGGTTAGTAAAGGCCCCTGCCCATCAGGGGCTTTACTGTTTTTATAGCTTTCTGAAACTCAAAAAAAAAGGCAGACCACCATTAAAAGCAGCATGCCTGAAAGAATAAAAATGAAAATATCAGCTACCTGATAACAGTAACGTAGCCGGTGAGGACATGTAAGCCATCGTATTTGGGATCGATGATATAATAGTACACGCCATAAGGTACTTGCTTACCATTAACAGTACCATCCCAGGCTTTACCATAACCTACAGAATGAAATATTTTTTGTCCGTTGCGGTCGAATATATCGACAGTGGCTTGCGAATAGGCAGCCATGCCCTGGATTTCCCAAAGGTCATTGACCCCATCCCCATTAGGTGTAAAAGTATTAGGCACAGTGATAAGCGGTGACACTATTACATTGACTGTAGCTGTACTGATACAACCGCGAGAGTCAATCACATTGAGCGTATAGGTTTTATCGACATCGCCTGTGATTGTAGGTTCAGCAACTGATGTACTGCTAATATCGATGTCAGGAGACCAAACGTAACTGACGTTTGGATCGCTAACGGTTGGTGTTAATGTCGCAGTTCGTCCTTTTAATACATAAACCGGCCCTTTGATACTTACGGTAGGTGGTGGAATAAATTCAACGCTTAATTTATCAGTTGGAATATAACATGTTCCCGCATTGTTGGCCGTTAACGTCAACACTACTGAGCCGGCCGCTACATCTGCAGCACTGGGATAATAAATAGCATCTAATTGAGATGCATTAGGGCTAAAGGTACCCGTTCCGGAAGATGTCCATATTCCTCCGCCCGGTATTATGATCTTCCCTGCCAGCTTAGCACCACTTTGGGAACAGATAGATTGATTGGCACCCGCAGTCACAGCAGGCAGCAATTGAAATTTGATCACGGTTTCATCTGTAGAAATAGCACAATTATCCGGGGTGGTTGATGACAGGGTAAGTGTAACACCACCCGCTTTAATATCTTGTGCCGAAGGTATATATTGGGCATTCAAACTGGTAGCAGAGGGTGAAAAAGTGCCCGAACCACTGGTCGACCATAGCCCGGTGTGCGAAACGCTCGAAACCGTTCCCGTGATCGGAACTGGATTTACTGACGGGCAGGTAATGATCAGCTTCGTCCCAACCGTTGCCAATGGTAATTGATCGACAACTATATTGATAGTTCCCACAGGGCTTGTACATCCATTTACAGTGACCGTAACGGCATATTGCCCGTTATTGACAAAAGCTGCATTTGTGATAGACGGGTTTTGCAAATTTGAATTCCAACCGTTAGGACCTGTCCACGAATAAGTCGCCCCAGGGATAGCAGGTGTCTGTAACTGTATATTAGTATTGGTACAAACGGGGGAATTAGATGTAATGACCGGGGTTACAGGTATAGGGTTAACAGTCACAGTAAATGTGAAAGGCGTACCAGGGCATCCGGCGGCCAACGGCACGATGGTATAAACCGCAGAAACCGGTGTCTGAGTGGTATTGAATAGCGTCTCGGAAATGGTGGAAGCATTCTGTCCTGAAACGGCAGGGTTGCTTATTCCTGCAACTGCAGCTCTGCTCCATGTAAAAGTTGCAGCCGGAAAATCACTCGTGATCACATAGCTTAAAGCCGACCCTGAACATATAATGGTGCTTGCCTTGCTGGTAACAGAAGGTGCAGAAAAAGTGATAGTAATGGTTGATGTAGATATATTACAGTTATCCTTACTGGTAGAAGCTAATGTAAGCATAACTGTTCCGGAAGCCAGGTCCGCAGCAGAAGGGAGATACTGTGCATTAAGTGCATTTGGAGCCGGAGAAAAAGTTCCCGATCCATTGCTTGACCAAAGGCCGGTTGTGGTACCTCCGGTAACCGAACCCGCTAATTGCACCGAAGTGACATTATTACAAACAATTTGGTTTGACCCTGCATCGGCTAAAGGAGGTGGATCAATTACCACATTGGTTGTTACTACCGGACTTGCACACCCATTGATCGTAATAAACAAGCTATAAGTGCCGGCATTTGCCGCAGTTACGTTTGAAATTGTTGGATTTTGTTGTGTAGAATTAAATCCATTAGGACCAGACCAGTTGTATATCGCATTCGGTATCGTCGGACTTTGCAGGTCTATTGACGTACCTGCACACACCGGTGTATTGGTATTTGCTACCGGTGTTGGAACTGTCGGGTTAACATTTGCCAAATATTCAAATTGCGGACCGTTGCATCCGCCATAAATTGGCGTGATCAAATATGGTACAAGTACTGCGTTGCCGGTAGTATTGACAAGCGCTTCAGTAATTGTCGAAGTAGTTTGATTCGAAACTACAGGGTTGCTGATTCCAGCCACCGCCAATCGGCTCCAAATAAACGTTGTACCGGGAGCATTCGCTGTTATTACATAGTTTTGAGGTACACCTGTACATGCGTTCCCGGTACCTGCACTGGTAATCATAACTGAGGGATCAACAGTCACAACCAGACTGAAAGTTAGTCCGGAACAACTCGCTGTTTGATAATTTATGGTGTAGGTAACATCAACAGGTGCATTGGTCGTGTTAAATAAGGTCTCCTGAATAGTATTTGAGGCCTGACCCGAAATTGCCGGATTACTTATACCGCCGACCACTGCTCTGCTCCATGTAAATGTTACACCTGCCGGATTGCTAAACGTAATATTGTATGCCACCGCATTGCCGCTGCACACGGTAGTACTTGCTTTACTGGTTACGGTTGGCGACGGATTAACAGTTACCACATAATTGAATGGAGTCCCCGTGCATCCTCCGGCTGAGGGGGTAATAACATAGGTAACATTTACAGGTGTCGTACCGGTATTTATAAGGGTTTCATTTATTAACGCCGTACTTTGCCCAATGACCGAAGGGTTGCTGATATTAGCTACAGCCGCCCTGCTCCAAACAAACGTTGCCCCCGAAACATCGGATGTTATGGTATAATTTTGAGCTACACCACTACAGGTACTTGCGGTCGAAGAGCTTGTGACGGAAGGTACCGGGTTAATAGATACAAGCACCGGCACCCTGGCGCTGGCACATCCATTTACTACAGATTGCACATAGTAGGTAACGGGAACGTTCAGAAAAGTGGTGGTATATGTACTGCTGTTCGACAATAAATTACCGGTACCGGCAGTTGGCGTGTCATACCATTCGTATCCGCCTGCCGACCCCGTGGCTGTTAGTGTCGCGGTATTGCCTGAACAAGTTGAAACAGGCATTACTGTTGGTTGGGCAGGTGTCAAATTAAGAGTTACCTGAACGGCTGTTCTGTTACTGGTGATACCAGCTATGGTAGTTTGTACATAATAAGTAACATTTGCAACAATTGGTGGGGTAACCAATGTTGGACCGGTAGCTAACAGATTACCGTTTGTTGGGGCGTCGTACCACTGATAGGTACCCCCGGGTGCAGTCGCCGTCAATGTCGTCACACTTCCCATACAAGCTTGTGCGCCAGCAGCTGTAGGCGCCGGTGGCCTTGCGCTAAATGTGATCGTTACCGTACGCGAGAGCGGCGTACAGGGTGCGGGGGGGGTTGCCGAGGTTAGCGTTAAAGTTGCACTGGTCTCCCCGGGTCCCGGTGTATATATTGAATTCAATGCATTCGGATTCGAGAACGACCCGGTGCCACCTGACCATGTTCCTGTGCTAACTGCTCCGCTAATACTTCCTGAAAGCGTAACCGGAGTACCGACAGGCACATCCTGATTTGGCCCCGCCGAAATAAAAATAACCGGGTTGATCACAACTGAAGTACTGTAGGTAACTGCCGGACATGAGCCGCTTGCAGGTATCGTATTGGTAACGGTATAAGTATTTGGCGGGGTTATCGATGGATTAAATTGTCCGGTATTTGTATTTGTGAACGCAAAACCAGCCGGCGTCGCAGAAAAAACACCCCCACTCGCTCCCGGCGCAAAAGTCGGCAGCGCAACACTGGTCTGATTTGGACAATATGGACCGGCATAAGAAAACTGTGCGTTTGGAGTGCTGGTAATCGTAATAACTGCAGTATTTGTTACCGGGCAAACCCCATTACCCAAAAATGATACGGTATATACACCTGGCGTACTTGCCGACAGATTAATTTGACCGGTAGCAGTGCTTACAAAAACCAAACCCGCTGGCGCCGAACTAAAAACTCCCCCTAGTGGGTTATTGATCACCGGTGTTGGATTTGTGCCTGTAGGACAAAAAGTCGCCGATGCATATTGAAATTGCGGACTTGCCACAGAAGTAACGTTTACAGTAACAGCGGTACGAGTTGCACTTGGGCAACTTGTGTTGGCTTCTACATAATAAATTGTAGTAGCGCCCAACGCCGGTGTTGTGTAGGAAGCTCCTGTAAACAATAAAGTACCACCCGTAGCTGCGGTATACCAATTGAAAGTACCAGTGCCGGTAGCCGTCAAAGTAGCATGGTTGCCCGGGCAAATTGTAGTACCATTAACTGTTGGCGGCGCAGGTGGCGTACTAACATTTACTAAAACTGGTGTACGTGAGCTGGAACAGCCTCCGGCATTAACAGCTTCCACATAGTATGTTGTGTTTGCAACCAAAGCCGGTGTATTGTAAACAGAGCCTGTTGCCAACTGGTTACCGCCCGTCAATGCATCGTACCATATGTAGTTTCCGGAGGGTGAGTTAACACTAAGTGTAGCTATACTACCGGGGCAGATCGTTGCACCTGGCACTACGGGTGGCGCCGGCGCCGTAAGCATACTTACAGTGACCGGCCTCCTCGAACTTGTGCATCCCCCTACGGTTTGCTGCACATAATAGGTTGTATTTACATTCAGGGTCGGTGTAACAAAATTAACACCTGTAAAAAGCAAGTTTCCTCCTGTCGGTGCATCATACCATTGGCAAACACCCCCCTGAATCGTTGCAGTTAAGGTAGTGCTATTTCCCGGACAGATCAGCTGGCCCGCTGCAATAGGCGGAGCCGGCTGTGCATTTACAATTACCTGGACAGGCGTAAGCAAACTACCGCAGCCGCTGACATCCTGCACATAATAGGTAGTATTACTATTGAGTATTGGTGTGGTAAATGAAGGGCCTGTAAACAGCAAAACTCCCCCAACCGCGGCGCTGTACCAATTATAGGTTCCGCCCGGGCCGGTAGGTGTTAAAACCGCAGAAGATCCCGCACAAATAGTTACAGGACCCGAAAAGGTTGGCGCCGCCGGAACCTGGTTGACTGTGACGGTAACCTGAGTTCGGGGCCCTACACAAGTATTTACTGTAGATTGGACATAATAGTTCGTCGTCGCATTTAATGACGGCGTAGTAAAATCAGGACTCGAAATAAGCGATGTACCTCCTGTAGGGGTCGAGAACCAATCAAGTGTGCCTGCCCCCGTTGCATGAAGTGTTACTGCATTCCCGGAACAAACCGTGGTTCCTGAGGCTATTGGCGCAGCCGGAGCAGGTGTTACGGTCGCTAAAACTGCTACAGGCGCACTGGAGCAACCTGTAGGGCCGGTCAAAACTACATAGTAAGTAGTGGTAGCTGTTAATGGAGGCGTTACAAATGTATTACCAGTGCCTACCGGCGTACCGGTGCCGCTGCTGTTTGTATACCAGGCAAAAGTTCCGTTTCCCCCTGCCAGAAGAGTGGCAGGATCACCGTAACAAACCGTAGCATTGCTTCTTCCCGGATTAGGTTGCAAAGTTACCGTCACAGCCGTACGTGGGCTGGTACATCCATTCAGCGTTGTTTGAACATAAAAAATAGTAGGGTCGGCAGTGATAACAGGCGTCACAAAAGTAGCTCCTGTACCCAGAAAATTACCACCAGTGGCTGAATCATACCATTGGTAGGTCCCTCCGGGCGCCGTCGCTGTCAAAGTAGCAGATGAGTTCAGGCAGGCGATCGTATTGGCTGCAGTAGGTGCCGCCGGAGGCGTTCCGATGCCTATCGTTACATTTTCCTTTACCGGCTGGCAACCGGGTGTTTTATCCGTTACTGTTACGGTATAGGTTCCTGGTTTATTAACGCTTATGCTACTGGTTACTTCACCAGTACTCCATACATAGGTGTAAGGTGCAGTGCCTGATGAAGCGTTCGCTGTAAGAACAACGCTACCGCCCGAACAAATAGAGCTGCCCGAGGACGTTAAAGCGACTTTTAAGGTACATTGACCAAATCCCCGGAAAGCTGCAAAAACAAGCAGAAAAACGAGTAAGCTGTTCTTCATAAAATCAATAGTCGAGCAGGAGTAAAACCCTGACAAATTTGGCAGATCGGGTTAACTAATTTCGTTTAAATTTAAAAAAAAATCGGCAAATGAAAACTGATATCAATAATATATTATTATTCAATACTTTACGGAAACAATGACCTAAAGTTTTCGACCTCAAATCACCGGGTAGCAATAATCATCAGTTTAAAGTAATAATAATTCAGGCTTAAATGAAGCAGTTGTTAATCTATGGCCCTGAAATGCAACACCAATTAGCAGTATAATAGAGCTAACATTTTCGTTGATTCCTAAAATCTGAATGAAAGTAAGTTCAGTTCGAATAAAATTTTCTGTTTACCAACTTTTTGTTAGTTTTGCCCTCCCCCGGGGGATTAGCTCAGCTGGCTAGAGCGCTTGCATGGCATGCAAGAGGTCATCGGTTCGACTCCGATATTCTCCACACAAATCAGAA
>Ga0164296_1003549_pt1 | contig 14632 bp, 12 predicted proteins | sample GEODES057metaG_FD_113533 | JGI IMG/M metagenome (GOLD analysis project Ga0164296, IMG submission 113533) | Dystrophic lake water microbial communities from Trout Bog Lake, Wisconsin, USA - GEODES057 metaG | ecosystem: Environmental > Aquatic > Freshwater > Lake | place: USA: Trout Bog Lake... | reverse complement strand
GCTCGTCTAATACGTACTTCTCATTGGCAAAGTTCACGCAGGTGAACTTAATGCTTCCCGGAGACTGGGCGTCCGCTAGCGCCAGCGCAGTAATGGCAACCCCGTTTGCGCAACCGTCAATTCTTCCCGCAATCATGGCCTCAACCACTTGGCTTGGACTTGCGAATTTAACCGCTTCAACAGTGACCCCTGCGTCTTTAAAAAATCCCTTTTCAATGGCGCTAAAGAATGGCAGTCCAGCAGCGATAGGCCAGTAACCGATGAGCAGCTTTTTATCCTCTGCTGAGCTGGTGTTTGCGATCCCTAAGCTTGTCATGCCCAGACACAGACTAAACAATCTTCTAAGGCTTTGTCGTTTTAGTGGTTGAATATTTTTCATAGTTAAGAGTTCAAAGTTCAAGCAAGTATTTTTAACAGCGCAAGTATCAAGCCAACAATTTATTGAGTAATTAGCTATCAGCACAGCTAATCTGCACTAAATTGATCGTTGTATGCACCAACGTGGGGTGCGACTCAAGATCTGTATGGGCGCACAAATTGGGTGCGGCTTTTGGTGTTTAATTAGGCTAAGTGGAGCTCTCGCGTTAAGCGGCAAAGTAAATTTGGCAAAAGTTCAGGTTAATCTAGACAAATAGTGCCTTCATCTCTATGGCCCATCGACGTTACTGTAATTGATACACCCCAGATAAGGTTAGATCCTCAATTGCGTTTGCTCCCGCACAGAAAACACAAGAAATTACTTTAATACTTATTAACTGGTTACCAAGCCAATTCCTAAGAGGTATGTTAGGCCGCGTCATAAGTCGCCGAGCAAACATGTAGTCAAGCAACTATTCTAAAAGCTAAGCCCTAAATTTTAGTTTAGCAGGCAGGCCGGATTCACGCTAAAGAGAGGAGACACATTTCAAAAACCTAAAAACCCCGAAAAGCGTAGAAAGTGTAGAAAGCGTTTAAAAATTCGTTTGTAAAGGAGCCCCCCCCATGAAGACCATTAAGCATTTCTTGACCGATCACCCGCATGAGATATGGACGGTGAGTCCTGGCGATACAGTTCTTGATGCGTTGAAGCTAATGGCTCAAAAAAATATAGGCGCAGTCGTTGTGATGCGAGACAACCAATTGGTGGGTATTATGTCCGAGCGTGACTATGCAAGGAAAGTAGCGCTGATGGGAAAGAGCAGCACCAGCACTAAAGTCAGTGAGATCATGACTGAAAAAGTTATTACTGTTTCCGCAGAATATAAAATAAATGAATGCATGAAAATAATGTCCGACCATCAAATCAGGCACTTACCCATACTGGCCCACAATCAGTTGGTTGGAATCATATCAATCCGTGATGTAGTTAAAGAAATGATGAAGGCTCAACAACGCATGATTGAGGACTTGCAGAAATACATTTGCGGCTAAGGGGATCGTTAAATCAGGGCCGGACAATCAAAGTCATGCCAAAGGATGCGATGACAAATGCTCAAGCAAACTAATAATTTGCTAGCCGTGATTTCGTTTTAAAAACTCAATCACTATCTCACACACCTGCTCTGGCTTTTCCTGTTGCACCCAATGCCCCGCACCTTCAACGAAATAGGTTCCCTGGTATTGGGTGGTCATTTCTTTTTCAAGCCGCTGTAACCCGCCTGGCGTTTGATAAGTTCCCCAATCATTTTTACCGCTAATAAATATAGAGGGCACATTAATTTTTTGACCCGCAAAGACGGCTAGATCTTTGTCATAAGGGTTGTGTCTGTACCCTTGTAGCCCGCCTTGAAACCCGGTACGTGCGTACTCTTTTTTGTAGAACTTTAGCTCATCTCGGGTTAGCCAACGACAGGCCTCAATTTCTTGCACAGAGGGGGTCTCTGGAAGTACGCTTTCTGCCATCCCTTGGTGAAGATCCATGACGTAGTACCGCGGTAACTTGGACCACTCAAGTGCCGTTAACTCTTTCAATGGAAATGGTTTATTTCCCCTCCAATCAGCGCTTTTGAAGTGGTAGTAAGCGCGCAAGAAGTTATTAAGACCTTGCTGTGGGTCGCGCATATCCGCATTGGCTTGTTCGGTTGCGAAATAATGCTGATAGTACTTTCTGGGGGGACTCAGCCTAGCCAAATCCTCGGATATGCGATTTGGCTTTAACGGGGCAACAGGGGTAGTCTCTATGTCAAAGGGAAAGGTGACAGGGGTTAAGGGAAAGGGAGAACTCATCATGACTACTGATTTGAATATATCGGGACGAGAGAGTGCACACCAACCAGCCAATGAGGATCCTTGATCGTGACCGATTACTGCGTCTATCTGATGGCGTCCTAGGGCTGCCACCAAAGCCAGCATATCTTGTATCTTATTCAACATACTAAAGGGGCGCAAATCATCTTGAAAGGTAACATTTGCGCCGCTGCTGCGACCATACCCCCTTACATCAGGTGCAATGACGTAGTAGCCCTGAGAGGCCAACTCAGCCATCACTTTGCGCCAACTAAATGCGAGCTCCGGAAACCCGTGAATCAACAGGATTGACTTACTCGTACTCGAGCGATGTCCTGCCTCCAAGATATGAAAGCTTGCACCGTTTACGCCGTGAATAACCCGAGACTTAATTCCTTTAGGCAGGGGTATGTCATCCAAATTTTCATCTACCGAATCGAGCATGAATGGTCTTTGTTGAAAGTATTAGTCAAAGCTATATTGCTGCGTGTGGTGCAAAACCAGCATCTTGAGTTCTCAGCGCATCATCTCACCGCTGATAATGATCTTTCTGACCTCTGTCGTTCCTGCGCCTATCTCTAAGAGTTTGATGGATCGATACAAGCGGTTGATCTCCGACTCCCAGATATACCCTGTGCCGCCGTGTATCTGCACGGCCTCGTTGAGCACTTTATTCATAGTGTCTGCGGCAAACATGACTGAAGCTGCAGTGATTTTATGAATGTCACCTCGACCACCCCCGCCCACTTCTAAATCGTTGGCCGCGCGCAGGGCTTGGTAAGTAAAGACGCGCATCGCCTCGACCCAGACAAACATATCGGCCAGTTTGGACTGGATCATTTGAAAACTAGCGATGGGCTTACCAAATTGCTGACGGGTCTGGGCGTACTCAAGGGACAGCTCGAGCGCACGCTCTGATATGCCCAGGCATATGGGAGAGATCATAGCCCGCTCAAGGTCCAGTCCACTCATGACTACTTTAACACCGCTGTCCTCTTCTCCAACACGGTTAATGGCCGGAACTCTGCAGTTTTCAAATACAAGCTCGCCAGTTTGGCTGCCGCGAAAGCCCATTTTGGTAAGTTTTTGTGCTACTTTGAACCCTGGAAAGTCCTTCTCAACAATGAAAGCAGAGATTCCCTTGGCTCCCTTTTCTCGGTTGGTCTTTGCGTAGACCAAAAGCACATCTGCAATGGGTCCATTGGTGATATAGAGCTTACTGCCGTTCAAAACATAATGGTCTCCCTCCAAGGTGGCGGTGGTTCGCATGGAGCCAAGAGCGTCTGAGCCTGCACCGGGCTCGGTTAAACCGAGCGCTCCAACCGTCTTGCCGCTACAAAGGCCTGGCAAGTAGCGTTTGCGTTGCTCCTCGTTGGCGTTCCTGTAGATGTTGTAAAGGCACAAATTCTCGTGAGCGACCCAGCTCAGAGCTAGTGCGTGGTTCCAACGCGAAAAGGCCTGGAGCACCAAACCACTGGTGAACATGTCAAGACCTGCGCCGCCGTGTGCCTCGGGCAAAGGGATACCAAAGTACCCGGCTTGACCGATGGCCTTAAAGGCGTCTTCGGGCCACCACTCTTCGTTGTCCATTTTTTGAGATAAGGGATAAAGCTCTTGGCGAGCAAAATGGTCTGCAACGTCAAGCATGCCTTGCTCGTCATTGGACAACCCTGAGAAACGCTGCATCGCTGATCCAAGGGAGCTTTGAGTTGGGGGGACGGATGTGTTGTTCATGATTTTTGACCTAAATTATTAATGTGAATTAGTAAGGTGTTTGATTGATGTGGAGTCTGGTTTTTTAGGCTGAGCTTTTAGGCTGAGCTTTTAGGTTTAGCATTTAGGATTAGCATTTAAGCTGATTGTTTTTTTACAAAAGAAGCTATTCGCGTTTGAAAATCCTGCGTCTGCGCGCAGCGCAAAAACGCTGATTTTTCTCGCTCCAGATGCACTTTAAGTGCGGGGATGGACTGTGCGGCTATGAGCCCTTTAAGCTCACGCAGAGATTGATCGGTAAGCGTTAACAATTGTTTTACCCATTCATTTGTTTCCTCTTCCAAGCGGTCGTCCTCTACGAGACGGTTGATAAGCCCCATTTGTAGTGCTTGCTCTGAGGTGAACTGTCCACCGGTTGTGAGTGCCTCTAAAGCCCGAGCGTTGCCTAAGCGTTGAGCCATGAAAAAACTCAATCCTCCGTCCGCAGGGGCACCCAACTTTGAATACGCCACAACAAAGCGAGCTGAGCGGGCCGCGACGACTAAATCACAGGCCATTGCCAATGAGAAGCCCCCGCCCGCGATGGGACCATGCGCACATGCAATAACCGGTAGCTCTAGCCGCTGCAAGCCCAGAACACATGCGTGAAAGGCATCAATGGTGTCTGAGATAAATGCGGGTAAGTTATCCCGGTTGGTATACATTGCCCCAACATCCCCACCCGCACAAAAAGATCTCCCCTCACCGCGCAGGACCACTACGCGTGCGCTGGGGTTGTTTGCCGTAGTCTCAATTTTGTCTAACAAAACCCTGGCCATTTGGGTATCCAATGCATTGAGCTGCTCAGGACGATTGAGCGTGAGCGTGACGACCGAGCCGACTTGATCCATTTTTACACAGGGTTCGACGTTCATGCTAACGCTCCTTAGTTCAAACTTAGTTCAAAAAATACAGCTAAAAAATTTTTGACCCTGACTCAAATTTTTGCCTCTTACAGTCAAATACGATATTACAACGGATATATGAACAGTTAGTAAATCAACAATATTTTTGCAATCATATTGCTAAATTAATGCAACTCGCAATCAATATGTTGTCACTCAAGGGAAATCCACTAGCGAATTTAATTTGAGTGGTGATCATAATTCCCCATGAACTCCAAGTTAACTCTTTAATCACTTTAACCGACACGCATTTAATCGCTTAGGTGTTTTCAAGAATTAAGCCATTGATTTAAAGATGAAATCCATATAAAAATGATAGATTAATCGTGATATCAACTGCATCCATCAATCCATCAACATTGAGCAAGGCGTTGCTTAGCATCAACAACCTTCAGGTCTTTTATGACCATGCTGTTGAAGCGGTGCGGGACGTCTCCCTTGAGGTTGGACCAGGGCGAATTGTTGCGCTCTTGGGCAGCAACGGAGCGGGCAAATCTACCGTTCTCAAGGCAATTAGTGGGGTGCTCTACCCGGAGGAGGGAGAGATCACTGGGGGCGGTGTCTCCTACGCCGGGAGTCCTATCAACAAACTCCCCCCGCACGAGATTGTGCGTCTGGGGTTGGTGCAGGTGCCTGAGGGGCGCCGACTCTTTGATACGTTAACAGTAGAGGAGAATTTGTTGATGGGCGGCTACGTTCGACCGGTGGCTGAAAGCGCTGAGACCATGGCCGGCATTTTTAAATTGTTCCCCGCCATTGAAGCGCACCGCCACCGTGTCTCAGGCTACCTCTCGGGGGGGCAACAACAAATGGTGGCCATAGGTCGTGCGTTGATGGGTAAGCCCAAAATGCTTTTGCTGGATGAGCCATCCCTGGGCTTAGCGCCGCAAATTATTGCTGAGATCTTTCAAGCGATTCGTAAGTTGCGCGACGAGAGCGGTCTCACTGTGCTGTTGGTGGAGCAAAATGCGCAGCTCGCGTTGTCGGTTGCTGATTACGGCTACTTTATGGAGCGTGGCCGAGTGGTACTGGACGATACCCCTGAAAAGCTGCTAGCCAACAACGATGTGAAAGAGTTTTACCTGGGCGTTCAAGAGGGTGGTGAGCGTCGCAGTATGCGAGACATCAAACATTACAAACGGCGTAAGAGGTGGCTGTCATGAGCCTGTCCAAGCAAAGCTCAGTCCTCTCAAGCGGCGCGCCAATTCTCCAATTCTCCAACGTCTCCAAGCGCTTCGGCGGCTTAGATGCGCTAGGCGGTATTGACCTGAGCGTGATGCAAGGAGAGATCTGCAGCGTGATTGGCCCCAACGGTGCGGGCAAGACCACTCTTTTTAACCTTGCCTCTTGTTTGCTTAAGCCTAGTGCGGGTAGTGTGAACTTTGAGGGCGAGGACGTCAGCGATTTGCCGGCCCATAAGTTGGCAAAACGCGGTCTTGCGCGCACCTTTCAAAACCTTGCCGTGTTTAAACACGAGAGCGTGATCGATAACATCTTAATTGGCATGCATTCGCGTTTAGAAACCAATATTTTCAGTGCCGCAATTTTTTGGGGTTCCGCGCGGAATGCGGAAATTCGGGCGCGCGAGACCACTGAGGAAATTATCGAATTTTTAGAGATAGAAGCGATACGCGACTTACCTGTGGGTACGCTTTCTTACGGCTTACAAAAAAGAGTGGAGTTGGGCCGTGCTCTGGCCATGCAACCCAAGTTACTCTTGTTGGACGAAATGGTCTCAGGAATGAACCAAGAGGAAACTGAAGATATCGCACGCTTCATTCTTGATATTCGCGAGGAGCGCGGCGTAACCGTCATGATGATAGAGCATGAAATGGGTATCGTTATGGATATCTCTGACCACGTGTGCGTTCTCAACTTTGGCCGCAAGATCGCAGACGGGACGCCCGAGTCTGTTTCCAAAGACCCGGCAGTCATAGCCGCTTACCTTGGCCAAGAGGCGGAGGCCCCGGCATGATTGCATCTTTAAAGCGTGAGGGCAAGCAGCAAACCCGCTTATCCATTCGAGGCGTCCTATGAGCCGCACAGATCCCGCCATTGCCGATTTACATGTGCCACCAGGTCTTGCTGAGGGGCAAGCCACTATGCCTGGTCTTTTGCGGCACCGCGCACGCACTACCCCAGAGCAGATCGCTTTGCGAGAAAAAACGCGAGGTATTTGGCAGGGCACAACCTGGCAGGACTATTTTGAGCGATCCCGCGCCTTTGCGCTCTATCTCAAATCACAAGGCTTTACGGTGGGGGACAAATTAATCATTGCCTCTGATGGCACAGCAGAGTGGTTTTTTGCCGATCTTGCAGCACAGTCACTGGGCGGGGTGACCGTTGGAATATACCCAACCAACCCGTGGCCTGAGCTGCAATACATTGCGCGTCACAGTCGCGCCAAAATCGCCGTTTGCGGCGATCAGGAACAGACCGATAAAGTATTGAACGCCATGCGCCTTGAGGGCGGTCTGCCGGATATGCAACGTGTTTTAACCGTTGACTGGAAGGGCATGCGTCAATATACGGACAGTTGTTTGAGCTCATTTGCAAGCGCACTCCAAGAGGGTTTTAAACTGGCGGGGGAAGAGAGTGAGCGTGCGTTTTACGAGGAAGCTATTGACCGCCTAAGTCCTGAGCAAGACGCGCTCATTGTTTATACCTCGGGGACCACTGGAATGCCCAAGGGCGCCCGCATCTCCCACAGAGGCATTCTTTTGGACGCATGGGCTTTGGGTCAAGCTCAGGGCTTAGCCGGAAAACCCATGTCTGTCGTATGTTATCTGCCGCTATGCCACGTGGCTGAGCGGCTGATGTCGCCCGTCATGCAATTGGCCTACGGAAGTGTGGTTTATTTTGCGGAGTCAATAGACACGGTCACTCAAAACCTACGAGAAATTGGCCCCAGCTTTTTCTTTGGCGTGCCCCGAATATGGGAAAAACTTCAGTACGAAATCCTCATCAAATCACGCGACGCCAAGCCCTTAGCGCAGTGGGCATTTAAAAAAGCGCTATCTATCGGCACGCCCATTGCAGAGCGCACCATCGCAAACGCTGGTAAACCATGCAGCCTGCGCGATGCATTTGTCAGCTGGTTTTTACGTGCCACAGTCTTTAGTAACCTTTTGGCAAGCATTGGACTAGACCGAACATGGATATCGATGACCGGTGGGGCCTCGATATCCCCCTCGGTCATATTATTCTTTCGCGCCATGGGGGTGCCAATTTACCAAATTTACGGTATGACCGAGAGCAGTGGTGCGAGTCACGCGCAAACCCAAAGCATGTCTAAATTGGGGTGGTGCGGACCACCCCTGCCCGGCATTGTCGAGCAGCGCGTGCTCCCCGACGGTGAGCTCCAGCTGCGCGGTCGTATCGTCTTCAATGGCTATTTGTACGACGAAGCGGCCAGTCAAGAGGCACTCAGCGGTGGATGGCTTAGCACGGGCGACGTGGTTGAGCTTGACGAGTCAAGCGGACAGATTCAGATCATTGACCGAAAGAAGGCCATTTTGATTACGAGTGGCGGCAAAAACATCACCCCCTCCCTCATTGAGAACACGCTTAAAGAGAGTCTTTTCATCAGCGAGGCTGTGCTGCTTGGGGATAACCGCCATTTTGTCTCAGCTCTCATACAAATTGACCTGGATACCGTTGGCAAGTGGGCCCAGGAAAGAGGCATGGCCTACACCACCTACGAGACGCTTGCAGCCTTAGAGGAGGTGCGGGAGCTGATTGCACAAGATGTGGAACGAGTTAATGCCCGCTTCTCGCGTGTAGAAAACATTCGCAAGTTTGTCATTCTTCGCAAACAACTGGACCATGACGACGGGGAGCTCACCGCAACAATGAAGGTGCGTCGCAAAGTCATTGAGAAGAAGTTCGCTGATGAAATCAATGAAATCTATGGAATAGAGAAGGCTCCTTTATGAACTATTTCTTAAACCTTTTGATGTCTGGCTTGGTGATCGGCACTCTTTACGGGATGGTTGCAATGGGCTTTGCCATCATCTACCGTGCCACAGGCATGGTGAACTTTGCGCAGGGCGAGGTGATGATGCTTATTGCTTACATGAGCTACACCTTTGCCACCCTTCCGGGGGTGACTTTCATTCCCCTACTGGCTTGCGTGTTGCTCGCTGCAATCGTGCTGGGTTTGGTGATTGAATGGGCATTCATACGCCCCATGTTGGGTGAGCCGATGTTCTCACGGGTCATGGTCACGATTGGTCTTGCAGTTGTGATTCGCTCCACAGTTATTTTGATTTGGGGTGTAGAGCCGACCGCTTTTCCAAGGCCCTTTGGCAGCGCAGTCATACGATTTGGTTCGATGGCGCTTTATCCGGGGCAGATTTTTTCGCTGGCAACCCTAGCCGTCTTATCCCTTGTGATGTGGCTCTTTTTTCGGCGCTCACGAATAGGGATCGCAATGCGTGCGACTTCTAACAATGAGACCACGGCGCTTTTAATGGGCATCAACGTTAAACGCATCAGTGCGATTGCTTGGGCTTTGTCGGCGGTCTTTGCTGCGTTCTCAGGTCTCTCTTTTTGTCTCATGTTTAGTCTAGAGCCAGAGATTTCACAAATGGGGCTGCGAGGCTTTCCAGCGACCATACTAGGCGGACTCGATTCTGTGGTGGGAGGAGCTTTGGGCGGTCTGATGATCGGCATTGCGGAGAATTTAGCGGGTGGATACTTAGGCCGTGGTTTAAAAGAGATCGCCGGCTTTGTCCTCATCATTGTTGTGTTAATGATCAAACCCTATGGGCTCTTTGGTCAACGTGAGATCGAGCGAGTCTGATGCGCACCCGTACCTACCAAACTTCCTACTCGGGCTTGGTTGCCCTGTCCACTCACTCGGTCACCTGGGTGTGGGTAGGTCTTGGCATCTTGGTGCTTGTCCTTTTGCCCACTCTTTTGAGCTCCTTTGGTCTCAATATGCTGACGGCAATATTCGTCACCTCAGTGGGTATCTTGGGTCTTAATTTATTGTCCGGGGTTGCCGGACAAATCTCCCTTGGCCACGCCGGTTTCTTGCTGATAGGTGCATACGCACAGGCGATACTGACAACGGACTACAGGGTGCCCTCGCTTTTGGCAATCTTTTTATCTGGACTTGTCGCCGCCGTTGCCAGTCTCGTTGTGGGAATTCCTTCTTTGCGGCTTAAAGGGCTGTACTTGGCGATCACGACTTTGGCTTTTACATTTATCGTGCGTCACATTGTTTTGTTTGCTGAGGACATTACGCGCGGCTCCGCGGGGATGCCGCTTGAGGCGTTGTCTGTATTTGGATTTTCATTCAAAGGAGATACGCGGTTTTATTACGCAGCGCTTGTGATGGTGCTGCTCTTCATCCTTATGACGTTAAACCTGATGCGCACACGCATTGGGCGCGCTTGGCTTGCCCTTCGAGATCACGACATCGCGGCTCGCGCGATGGGTATTGAATTGATACGCTACAAACTATTGGCCTTTATGGTCAGCTCCTTTTACACCGGTGTGGCGGGTGCAATGGTTGCGCTCCAGACTCGGTTTATCAATGTAGATACCTTTAGTATTTTAATTAGCATTGAGGCGTTGGCCATGGTGATTGTGGGGGGGATGGGGCGGGTTCACGGCGCAATCCTTGGTACCGCTTTGATTATTTTTCTGCCAGAGCTTTTAAACATCAGTTTTGCGCTGGTGGGCGACAGCTTTAGGACGCTGATGGCGGACAGAATTTATGAGGTTAAGGGCATGATGTACGGCGTCGTAATTTTGCTATTCCTCAGGCTCGAGCCAGAGGGAATGGCGGGCATTTGGCGCAAACTAAAGAGGTTCTGGGTTCAATGGCCGCTATCGCAATAATTGATTCGCTCGTTGTGCTTAGGCGGATATTTAAACAAAGCATTCGTATGGGTACGGAATCCCCCGGCCCCAACGTTTATATAAGGAGACAAAATGAGCATTAAATTAAAAAAAGCTTTTAATTACCTCGCCTCTTGGCCAGCCCTCTTGTTCATGGCGTGCGCGGGGATGCCAGCACTCGCGCAGGATGTAGGCGTTACAGCAACAGAAATATTGATCGGCGAAGTTCAGCCCATGTCTGGACCCGCATCTTTGATTGGCAAGGCCGGCGCAGCAGGCTCCAAGCTGGCCATCGCTGAGATCAACGCAGGGGGTGGAATCAATGGGCGTAAATTGCGAGCGATTTACGAAGACGACGGGTACGTACCCGCCCGCTCTGTATCTGCCGTGAAAAAGTTAATTGACTCCGACCAGGTGTTTGGGCTTACGGGTACCACCGGTAGTTCGCACATGGTTGCAATGTTGCCCACCATTGAGGAGGCCAAAATTCCAACCATGGTTCACATGGCTCCCAACCCCGCCGTGGTGAGTCCGCGCCGCCCAACCGTGTTCATGATTGGCCCTGATTACGATTACGCGGGCTATGTGCCCATTCGTTATATGGTGGAGAAGATGAACAAAAAAGACGGCAAATACGCCATTCTTTATCAGGACGATGATTTTGGTAAAGCATTGCTCGCAGGCTACTTAAAGGCGGTCAAGCAATACGGGCTGAATAGCGTGGCCGAAATATCCTTTAAACGCGGCGCCAAAGACTTCTCAGCCGAAGTGTTAAGCCTTAAAGATAAAGGGGCCAACGCGGTTTATCTGGGCACGCTCACAACTGAGTCTGCATCCATCATGTCCGAATTTAGACGCCTGGATATGGACGTCACATTGGGCTCGTTGTGGGCGGGCCAGCTTCCCGCAGCAGTAAAGCTTGCCGCTCCGTCTGGTTACAAGTACTTGATCCCTGACTACTACGCATCCAACTACGACCCTGCTGGCCAAGCGTTGATGGAGAAGGCCAAAAAGTTCTTGAGTGCAGATGACTACGCCAACTTTAACCGCTACACGGTGAGTGGCTATGTTGGCACGATGGTCTTTGCCGAGGGTATTCGTCGTTGCGGTACGAACGTGACCCGGGTCTGTGTGGTGAGTGAGCTCAATAAGCTGCACAACTTCTCAACCGGCGGGTTAAGCGGTCCGGTGTCCTTTGACAATCCGAAGGCTCAGGCTGTTTTGCCAATCAAACTGTTTCAAACGGATCCTGAATCCGGAACAGTGAAGTCGTTGACTGATTTCGTCGCTTATTGATTAGACGCTCTGCGCCCGTACACCATGACACTCCACACTCCCGAACCCCCAAGTGCGCAGACGGGTCCTGACGGACCGAGCAGCAAAACGCGTTATAGATCTGCATTTAGAGCTGGCCTCTTTGAGGGCAAGACCGTTATCGTGACTGGGGGTGGGAGTGGTCTTGGAAGGTGCGCCGCGCATGAGTTGGCCAGTTTGGGCGCACACGTGGCCCTTGTCGGGCGTCAAAGCGCAAAGCTTGAATCGGTGGCCAAAGAGATATCAAGCATTTACCCAGAGCGTGAGCGCGACCTTAGTATCCATGTGTGTGACATCAGGGACGAGGGCCAGGTTAAATCTTGCGTTGCTGATATTTTGCAAAAGCACGGTCGAGTTGATGGGCTTTTTAATTGTGCGGGTGGACAATACCCGGCCAAGTTGCGAGACATCACTTATAAGGGCTGGGATGCCGTGGTGCGAAACAACCTGCACGGGACTTTTCTTTTTTCACGTGAATGTTTTGTTCAGTGGATGCAGGACAACGGGGGGAGTATTGTCAACATGCTGGCTGACATCTGGGGTGGTTTACCTGGGATGGGGCACTCCGGCGCAGCCCGTGGTGGTGTACTGACCTTGACGGAGACCGCGGCTTGTGAGTGGGGTTATGCGGGAGTGCGCGTGAACGCAGTGGCGCCAGGGTGGATTGCCTCTGCGGGGATAGACACCTATGACGAGCACTACCGCGAACTGTTGCGCGGGTTGCGCACGAAGGTCCCATTGCAACGCTTTGGCACCGAAGCCGAGCTCTCCTCAGCGGCCGTTTATTTGTTATCTGAGGCTGCAGGATTTATCACTGGAAGTGTGATCCGAGTAGACGGTGGTGTACCCACTGCGCGGCACTCCTGGAAGCTCCAACAAAGCGAGCGCAGTTTTGCGTTCAACGGTTTTCCTCAATACCAGCCCCCTGTTACGTTGAGTGACGGCAAGTGATTCGCCAGCATTGTTTTGAAACTATTTGGCACTTAAAGAAATAAATATGTCTCACGAATACTCTCAGCTGCTAGTTTCCCACCAAGGGGACGCCTTTCACATCACGATCAACCGTGCCTCTGAGCACAACACCATGACCGATGTGGTCATGCAAGAGTTGAGTTCTGCATTTCTCCTTGCAGAGTCAACTGAAGGGGTGCGCGCCGTAGTCCTCAGCGGTGCGGGAGAAAGGACTTTTTGTGCAGGCGGCAAACTCAAACCCACAGCCGATGGCTCGCCTTTTGCGCTTGAGCCCGGACGCTTTGACAATCCGGTTGCTGAGTTATTCAGGACTATGGAGCGCTGTAACTTGCCCATCATTGCAAGAGTCAATGGGGATGCTTATGGGGGGGGGCTTGGATTGATCTGTGCCTGCGACTTTGCAGTGGCAGTTGACACAGCAAAGTTCGGTACGACTGAGGCAAGGGTGGGTGTTTTCCCAATGATGATATTGCCCGTTTTGATGCGTGTTATTCCGCGTCGTCGTCTCCTAGAGATGTGTTTTTTTGCTCACCGATTTACAGCTCTTGAGGCCAAAGAATTTGACATCCTCAATGAGGTGGTGCCCCTCGCAGGGCTGGACGCAGCGGTCAAAGTTATGGTGGATAAGTTAGCAGCCAACTCGCCGGTTGCGCTGCGCATGGGCAGGCGGGCTTTATCTGCAGTCTCAGACCTCTCGTTCTCGGATGCGCTTAACTTGGCACAGGCTATTTTGCCCATACTGTCTCAAAGCGAGGACACAAAAGAGGGCATGAAAGCCTTTGCCGAGCGTCGCCCCCCTGTTTGGCCCGGCCGCTAAGGCCTTAGAACGCATAGAGTAAAAATTCAGGGCACAAATTTAACGCAGAAATATAGTGTAAAGACATAGAGCAAAATGAGACCGAACACACCTTACCGAACAACGCCCCTTCGCATTGGGTGTGCAACTGGCTTTTGGGGCGACTCTGAGGCAGGCGCCGCGCAACTCGTGAAGCACGGGGGTATTGATTATCTGGTGTTTGATTTCTTAGCCGAGATTACGATGTCGCTTCTTGCGCGCGCACGAGCAAAATCCCCTGAGGCAGGTTATGCGCCTGATTTTGTGCGAATTGTCGCCTCGCTTGGGCCAGAGTTAAAAGCGCGCGGCATCAAGGTCGTATCTAACGCAGGTGGTGTCAACCCAAAAGCATGCGCGCAGGCCTTGAGCAAAGAACTGCACGCGCAAGGCGTGGACTTGAAAATAGCCGTTGTATGCGGGGATGACCTCACTGAGCAGGCGGCTGAATTTAGGGCTCAGGGCGTGCGTGAGATGTTCACTGGTGAGGATGCGCCGCCTCAATTCTTAAGCGTCAATGCCTATCTTGGTGCTCAGCCAATTGTTGCCGCCCTTGCAGCGGGAGCAGATATTGTTATTACCGGGCGAGTGGTAGACAGCGCAGTCACTTTGGGGCCCTTGGTGCATGAGTTCGGGTGGTCATGGACGGACTGGGACAAGCTGGCTTTGGGTAGCCTGGCGGGTCACGTCATTGAATGCGGCGTACAGGCTACTGGGGGCCTATTTACAGACTGGGAGCGCGTTCCCGGATGGGACAATATGGGCCTCCCAATTGCCGAGTGCGAGGCATCGGGGGAGAGCT
>Ga0164296_1003547_pt1 | contig 14640 bp, 10 predicted proteins | sample GEODES057metaG_FD_113533 | JGI IMG/M metagenome (GOLD analysis project Ga0164296, IMG submission 113533) | Dystrophic lake water microbial communities from Trout Bog Lake, Wisconsin, USA - GEODES057 metaG | ecosystem: Environmental > Aquatic > Freshwater > Lake | place: USA: Trout Bog Lake... | reverse complement strand
TTTAGAGTGCATGGCTCACATGATCGCAGCCGCATCCCAACACACGCGATTGGCATTGAGATTGAAGCGGCTCTCGCCTTTGGGACCGGACATCATGGCACGACCCGCGGTTGCCTCCTCATGCTTGATCATATTCTGAAGCGCCGCCGTCCGCGGCATGTCTTAGATATTGGTACCGGCAGCGGTGTACTGGCTATTGCTGCGGCGCGCGCCTTGCGGGTTCCTGTTGCGAGCGGGGACATCGACCCCATCGCGGTCGAAGCTGCGCGCGGCAATGCGATCCTGAACAAAGCCGGAGCCTATGTCACCCCCGTTGTCGCGAAGGGTGTTGGTCATCCGGCGCTCTATGCGCAAAAACATTATGATGTCGTTTTTGCTAATATTCTCGCGCGACCTTTGATCAAGCTCGCTCCGCAGATTGCGGCTGTGGCGGCACCGGACGCCGACATCGTTCTGTCCGGCCTTCTGGCGCGCGATGTGCCGGGCGTTCTCAATGCCTATGGGCTTCAGGGATGGTATCTTTCAAAGCGGATCGACCTCGAAGGATGGGCCGCACTCTTGATGCACCGTGTGGCGGGGCATCCGCTCACGCGAGCGTAACCCTAACCGAGCGATATTTTTTCGAAGATGAGGAGCAAGACAATGGCGGGAGCGGTTTTCCAAACATTCGAAGAAAAGGCCTCCCCTGCTCAAGGCGCGCCGCATCTTGCAGCTTTGCGCAAAGAATTGAAGGTGCGTGGCCTTGATGGATTTATCGTGCCTCGCACTGACGAACATCAAAATGAATATGTCCCCGCTTCATCCGAGCGTTTGATGTGGCTCACCGGCTTCGCAGGGTCATGGGGCGTTGCCATTGTTCTGAGTGACAAAGCCGCGATTTTCGTTGATGGACGCTACACTGTGCAAGTGCGCGAGCAGGTGGATGTTTCTCTTTTTACGCCAGAGCATTTGATCGATCATCCGCCAGAACAGTGGATCCGGCAAACAGTCAAAGCGGGTGCTACAATCGGCTTTGATCCATGGCTGCACACCCATGATGGTATCAAAAAACTCGAAGAGGCCTGTGTCGCGGTCGGTGCCAAACTGGTGCCGGTTGAGACAAATCCCATCGACGCAGTCTGGACGGACCGCCCTGCTCTTCCGCTTGCGCCGGTGACCTTGCACAAGCCTGCTTATGCAGGCGAGGACGCGAGCGAAAAGCTCGCGCGCATCCGCGCCAAGCTCGTCGAGACTCAGTCCGACGCGGTCGTGGTCACAGACGCGCATGCGGTGGCTTGGATCTTCAACATTCGAGGCGGCGATGTGGGGCACACGCCTCTGCCGCTTGGTTTTGCGATCATCCCGCGCGAAGGCAAGCCAGAACTTTTCATGGATGGCCGCAAATTCTCAAATACGGTCCGCGATGCGCTTTCTGATCTGGCTGATATTTCGGAACCTCAAGCGCTCGATACCGCGCTCGACCGTCTTGGAACGAACGCATCGCGCGTAAGGTTCGATGCTGCGACCGCTTCGACAAGGCTCGTCCGTCGCATCGAGCAGGCCGGAGGCAAGACTGAGCTCGGCGTTGATTTCATTGCCTTGATGAAAGCGGTTAAAAACAAGGCTGAGATTGCTGGCTCTCGCGCAGCCCATATTCGCGACGGCGCCGCGATGACAAAATTCCTCGCCTGGTTTGACCGTGAAGCCATCAAAGAACAGCTCACCGAAATTGATGCAGCCGTGAGACTCGAAGAGTGTCGCCGCGAGACGGGCGTGTTGAAAGATGTGTCCTTTCCCTCGATTGCCGGCGCAGGGCCTAATGCGGCGATCCCGCATTACAAAGTCTCGTCGGCCTCCAATCGCCGCATTGAGAAGGGTATTTTCCTGATCGATTCCGGCGGGCAATATGAGGATGGCACGACCGATATCACCCGCACGATCGCCGTTGGGCCTGCGACTGCAGAGATGAAAGACCGCTTCACGCGCGTGCTGCAGGGGCATATCGCGATCGCAACCGCCGTATTTTCCAAAGGCACAACGGGCGCGCAGATCGACGCCTTTGCGCGCAAGCCGTTATGGGATGCTGGCCTCGATTTCGACCACGGCACCGGCCATGGCATTGGCTCTTATCTCTCGGTGCATGAAGGGCCACAACGTATTGCAAAGACGGGCGTGACACCGTTGGAAGCCGGTATGATGCTGTCGAATGAGCCAGGCTATTACAAAGCCGGCCATTGGGGCATTCGGATCGAAAATCTCCTTCTGGTTGAACCCCGCATCATAGAAGGCGCGGAACGCCAGATGCTGGGTTTCGAAACGCTGAGCTATACGCCCATCGATCTCAACCTTGTTGAGCCATCGCTGCTGACAGTAATCGAACGCGCTTGGCTCAATGCCTATCATGCAAAGACACGCGCTTTGCTCAGTCCTTTGCTCGATCAAGAAACGCAAGCCTGGCTGGAACACGCGACACGCGAAATCTGATCAACGCCCGATCAAATGAAACCATTCGTCTTCGGTGATCACTTCGACGCCATGTTTGCGTGCGTCTTCGAGCTTTGATCCCGCACCGGGACCTGCGACAACAAGATCCGTTTTTTTCGACACGGATCCAGAGATTTTTGCACCCAATCCCTCGGCCATCGCTTTGGCTTCATCCCGCGTCATGCGTTCAAGTGATCCGGTAAACACAATCGTTTTGCCTGACACCACGCTTGACGTGTCAGACGCTTCCATCGCCTCGGGCGTGACATGCTCCAAGAGAGCCGCCAATTCGTCGCGATTATGCGCTTCGTCGAAGAAGGCGACAATGGCACCCGCTACAATCGGTCCGATGCCATCAATGGCTTCCAACTCCTCGCGCGCTGCAGCGCTATCATCCGCTGCTTTGCGTGCGACCTCTTCAAATCGCTGAACAGTTCCAAAATGACGCGCCAATTGCTTCGCTGTCGTCTCGCCAACATGGCGAATACCAAGCGCAAAAATAAATCGGTTGAGCGTGACCTGCTTACGCGCAGAAATCGCGTCGAATAATTTTTTGACGGAGACCGCCCCAAAGCCCTCGCGATCTTTAAGTTTTTTCAGCGCATGACCATCACGCTCTTCAAGCGTAAAAATATCATGCGGCCGAGCGATCAGCCCGTCGTTATAAAAACTCTCAATCTGCTTATCGCCCAACCCTTCAATATCGAAAGCCTGACGCGACGCAAAATGCTTCAAGCGCTCAGTTGCCTGAGCCGGACAAATCAAACCACCCGTACAGCGCCGTACCGCTTCGGCCTCACCGGTTTTGGGATCAATTTCACGTACCGCATGGCTTCCGCATGCTGGGCAAAGATGCGGGAAATGGTAGGGCTTTGACTGCCCGCTCCTCTTCTCGATCACCACCGATACAATCTGCGGAATCACGTCGCCCGCGCGCTGCACGATAACAGTGTCACCGATGCGGATATCTTTGCGCTCGATCTCATCTTCATTGTGCAATGTTGCATTGGAAACGACAACACCACCCACGGTCACCGGCTGTAATTTTGCAACGGGCGTTAAAGCGCCTGTGCGTCCGACTTGAATATCGATATCCAACAACAGCGTCGTCGCTTTCTCCGCTGGAAATTTACGCGCAGTTGCCCAACGCGGCGAGCGTGAAATAAAGCCAAGACGCTCTTGCAAAGCGAGGTCATCCACTTTGAACACAACACCGTCGATATCATAATCAAGTGACGCGCGTTGCTCTTCAATCATCCGATAATGCTCAATCATCATGTCGAGCGTTGCGCAGCGCTTCATCAGAGGATTGGTTGGTAACCCAATCTTACGATAAAATTCCACCATATGGCTTTGGGTGGCGGCTGGCATTGCGCCTTCAATCTGCCCCCACGCATAGGCAAAAAATTTCAAAGGCCGCGATGCTGTGATCTTTGGGTCAAGCTGACGCAGAGAGCCTGCTGCCGCATTACGTGGATTAGCAAACGCGGGCTTGCCGTCTTCACTTTGTCTTTCATTCAGCGCTGCAAAATCTTGCTTGCCCATATAGACTTCGCCGCGCACTTCAAGGATCGACGGAACGGCACCCGACAACTGCATCGGAATCGATTGAATGGTGCGCACATTGGCGGTGACATCTTCGCCTTCCTCCCCATCACCACGGGTGGCGGCGACCGTCAATGCGCCTTCGACATAGCGCAACGAACACGACAAGCCATCAATTTTAGGCTCCGCCGTAAAGGCCAGTTCTTGACTGTCAGGCCAATCGAGAAATCTCCGCACACGATCAACGAATTCTTTGACGTCCTCATCGGAAAACGTGTTGGCCAGTGATAACATCGGAACGTGATGTTTCACTTTTGCGAATTTTTCGCTCGGCTTTGCGCCCACGCGCGCAAGGTCTGTGCTTGACTGCTTTAACTCGGGAAACGCATCAAGAAGCGCATCAAAGCGACGGCGCAACGCATCATACGCAGCATCGGTAATGGTTGGCGCATCATCACGATGATAGCTGATGTCATGCGCGGCAACCTCATCGGCGAGCGCCTGAAAATCCATGCGCGCTTCCATCGGCGTCAGGCGCTCGACCGGAGTCTCACGCAGTGAACCAGAAGGCTTGGTCATTGTGCCGCCTCGATCAATTTCTTCGCAGCCGCGCGCGCCTCTTCCGTAATCTCTGCTCCCGACAACATGCGCGCGATTTCTTCACGGCGATGCGCCTCTTCGATCATCGCCACACGGGTAGCGATGCGTCCGCCTTTGGCCATTTCGCCTTTGGCAATGAGAAAGTGACGCGCAGCCCGCGCAGCAACTTGTGGCGCATGAGTCACAGAGAGCACTTGCACTTTCTTGGCCAACCGCGCGAGACGTTGACCAATCGCATCCGCCACCGCGCCACCAACCCCTGTGTCGATTTCATCAAACACCAAAGTGGGAGCCGAGCCGCGATCCGCCAAGGATACTTTCAGTGCCAACATAAAGCGCGAGAGCTCGCCGCCGGATGCGACTTTCATCATCGGGCCCGGTCTTGATCCAGGATTGGTTTCAACCCAGAACTCAACACGATCAAATCCTTCCGGCCCGCGCGCCGTTTCATCACGCTCGAGAGATACGATGAATTTTGCGCGCTCCAATTTTAATGGCGGCAATTCCGTGTTGACAGCTTTCTCAAGAGCCGCAGCGGCTTTCTTCCGCGTGTCGGACGCAGCTTTGGCTGCGTGAATATAAGCCTCTTCCGCCTTCGCACATGCAGTCTCAAGCTTCTTCAGTGTTGCTTCGCCATGGTCGATGGCAGCAACATCCGCTTGGTAACGCTCGGCCAGTGCTGCAAGGTCATCGACACGCACATCATATTTTCGTGCAGCCGCTCTGAGTGCAAAAAGGCGCTCCTCAACGCGCTCAAGTTCACGCGGATCAAACTCCGCTGCACGCAACGCGGCTTCCAGTGCGCTCCGCGTTTCTTCCAAAGCATCAAGTGCCACTTCGAGCGCTTTCACGCTTGGCCCTACCAATGATGCCGCTTCCGCACCGCGTCTTTCAAGTCGACGCTGCACAGCTGATAGAGTAGGAATGGGAGAGGCTTGGCCACCCACCGCATCTAACGCATCGGCCAAATCACTCGCAACTTTTTCCGATGCCATCATCGCTTGGCGTCGTGAGGCCAGAGCCTCTTCTTCTCCAGCTTCAGGCCGTAACGCCGATAATTCATCAACGGCATGCCGCAGAAAATCCGCCTCTTTTCGAGCCGCCTCAACCCGATCTCTGTGGCGCTTCAAAGCATCGCGACTCTCTTTGAGAGCCGCATGGGCTGATGACAACGCTTCAAAAATCGGCGTCGCACCTGAATAGGAGTCAAGGATTGCCCGGTGCATGGCAGGATCGGCCAAGGCGCGGTCATCATGTTGGCCGTGAATCTCCACGAGGCTCGAACCAATCGCCCGCAAGGCTTGCACACTGACGGGCTGATCATTCACAAGCGCACGCGTTTTGCCATCAGCAAACTGAACGCGCCGCAAAATCACATCGCCTTCGTTGGCAATATCGAATGAACGCATCACAGCATGAACAGGATGATCAGAATCAGGCTGGAAGACAGCCGTCACTTGCCCTTGCGCTTCGCCCTGGCGCACCAAAGAGCCATCGCCCCGCGCGCCAAGCGCCAAAGAAAACGCGTCCAAGAGAATGGATTTGCCGGCACCGGTTTCACCGGTCAACACACTGAGCCCATCCTCGAAAGACAGATCGAGGCGATCAATCAGCACAATGTCCCGGATAGCGAGGTTCGTCAGCATGGGATCTTCGACGCCGCTCGCTCCCTGTTTCGCATCACGTCAATCAGAAAATCTTGACTGCCTTAAAGGCTTTGGAGATCCAAGAATCTTCGTTTTCCTTTGGCGTCGATCCCTTCGACTGCAAGAGCGCGTAAGTGTCTTTATACCATTGGCTGTCTGGGAAATTATGGCCCAAAACGGCCGCGGCAGTCTCGGCCTCATTGACGATGCCAAGCGCGAGATAGGCCTCTGTCAACCGCGACAAAGCCTCTTCAATCTGACTGGTCGTCTGATATTGCGAGACGACCACTCTGAATCGATTAATCGCTGCGGTATAATTGTGTTTGTTGAGATAAAAGCGTCCAATTGTCATTTCATGCGCAGCCAATTGGTCGCGCAAAATTGTAATTTTTGATTTTGCGTCGGCGGCATAGTCAGACTTGGGCCAACGCTGCACGACTTCCGTAAACGCCACCAAAGCCTTCTCGGCGCGCTCTTGATCCTTCGTCACATCGAGGACGGCATCGTAATAAGAGCTTGCAATCAGATAGGCAGCATAGGCTGCATCCGGATCCGCCGGATAGAGTTCAAGATAGCGCTTGCCAGATGAGGCTGCCTCTTCGAACTCACGGAGCGAATAATGCGAAAACGTCTCGAGTAGCAGGGATTTTTTCGACCATTGCGAATAAGGGTAAATCTTATTGATGTCCTTGAAAGCCTTGATGGCCTTGTCATAGTCATGCTCATCAACCGCTGCGATACCCTTGTTGTAGAGGGTTTCAGCGGGCACATCGGCCTTCACCTCAGGCTTATAGACTTCACCCTTGTCAAAGGGGTTGAGGCTATCGCAGCCGGCAAGGGAAACCGCCGCAAAAGCAAGCACCAGCGGCAAGGCAATCCGAAACGAGGCACGGGAGGAAAAGGTCTCTGGCAGGGTCATGAGTTCAGGCATTCCTGTGGCCGACAACAAAAGGAGACAATAGATGTCTTGGAAATTGCCTGAGTTTCATAAACCAAACGCTAACAAACCGCCACCACTGAACATCGGGCGACCCACAATGCGCTTAAAAAATATGGGATCAGTGCGCCTCAGGCGCAAATGCCAAGGCAGCGCCCCGCGAAAGGGCGTCAACACGCGGCATAGACGCACCCTTTGTTTCGATGATCTCATAGGCCGTCCGATCCGCAAAAAGCGCGTCCAGAACCGAGACATTCATCCGGTGCCCGCCGCAATAAGAGCGGAAGTGACCAATGATCGGATAACCAGCAAGCGACAAATCCCCGACCGCATCGAGCATTTTGTGACGAATAAACTCGTCACGATAACGCAAGCCTTCTGGATTTAAGATCGCATCGCCATCAATCGCGACGGTATTGTCGAGCGACGCGCCCAGCGCATAGCCCGCCTTGCGCAAGGCATCCACGTCTTTCAGGAAGCCGAAAGTCCGAGCGAATTGCAGCTCAGAGCGGAAGCTTTCAGGCGTCATGTCCAATGTCTTTTGCTGACGCCCAATCAAAGCTGTCGCAAAATCGATTTCCACCGACAGGCGAAACCCTTTGGCAAACGGAACCAATTCAGAGAATTTATCGCCATGAGCGACGCGAACCGGCTTCAGAATCTTCAAGAACCGCCGCGGTGCTTCCTGACGCACCAAGCCCACGCGATCAAAGACCGCAATGAACGGCGCGGAGCTGCCGTCCAAAATCGGAACCTCCGGACCGTCGATCTCGATCAGGAGATTGTCGATCCCTGATGCATACAGCGCCGCCATCAAATGCTCGATGGTCGAAACCGATCCCGATTCCGCATCCCCGATGATGGTGCACAATTCGGAAGCGCTCACCGAGTCGTACCGCGAAACGATCAGTCGCTCGCGACCACCTGCGAGGCCTTTGCGAAGGAACTTAATGCCATGATTGGCAGCAGCAGGATGTAAAATCACGGTCACAGGGGCATTGGAGTGAACACCAAAGCCGGATAGTTCGGCACGGGACGCTAAGGTAGCCTGCCATTTTCCTGCCATGATAAACTCGTCTTTCTGCCACTTCGACCTATAGTGGAAAGGCCATCTTCTTTACCTGAAACACCGGTATAAATAGACGATCCACTACAGTTCTTTACCTGATCACCAGTGTTCTAACGCCCGCAGCGCGGCGCCTCAAATCACGCTTGCTTACCGATTGTTACAATTCAATCCATTGTGGAAAGTGTTAAATAAGTCTTTAAAATCAAAAAATTAGCCCGGACTTTCAAAGGCCGGGCTAAGCTCATTTTCGATCAATTCTCGTGGCAGTTGTGTTAATTGGACTGCCGACGCAAAAAGGCCGGAATTTCCATCTGATCTTCATCAAAATCGCGGGAATCCGAGGCTTGCGGGCGCGATATTGGGGCCATGGCCTGCCGAGGAGCCATCTCGACATGACGTGAGGCCGTCTCAGGCTGACCATAAGATGGCGCGGTCGGCGCTGGTGCTTGACCAAAACCCGCAGGATTTTGCGCATGAACCGCCGGTTTTGGATCAAAATTGGCCGAACGCGGCGCTTGCGGCACATCCTGTTGTTCCGCACGACGACCAAAACCAGCATTGGTCAAGCGCTCCATTAGCGACCTTTTCTGCCGCTCAACCGGAGCAACTTGAGGTTGCGAATTCTGGCTCGATTCCAACGAACGCTGCGCGATCGGCGGCAATTCATTGATGCTCGGCATGCGCACCGCCCGCACCGGCCGCTCAGGCTCGGAAGGAGCAAATTGCTGCTGCGCGGCGATGTCAGTCTGCGAATAATCTGACTGCATTGCAGGATCGGCAAAAGAAGAAGTGGGCCGCAGGTCACTGACTCGATTGCTGGCCATCTGGCCAACTTCAGCGCGGGGTGCCGAATAGCTTGGCCCATATCCAACCGCAGCTTGAACCGGGGCATCGGCCAGCGGAGTCGATCTCTGCGCTTCAGACGTGGAACGTGAAAGCGCGGAGCGAATATCGGAACGGATCCGCTCCGCTGCTTCCTTCAACTGCGGAGACGATAACGCACTGTTCTGTTCGACTCTCGGATGAGATTGAAGCATTTCAGCATGGTCTATGCCCGTGGCAACCACCGATACGCGAACAATACCCTCAAGCGAATCGTCCCGTGTCGCACCGAAGATGACGTTTGCGTCGGGATCGACTTCTTCGCGAATTCGCGTAGCGGCCTCGTCAACCTCGTACAAGGTCAGGTCCGAGCCGCCCGTAATGGAAATAAGCAGCCCCCTCGCTCCCGACATGTTAACGTCGTCAAGCAGAGGATTGGCGATAGCGGCTTCGGCAGCCCGGAGAGCCCGCTTTTCACCTGACGCCTCTCCCGTGCCCATCATGGCTTTACCCATCTCACGCATCACGGCGCGCACATCAGCAAAGTCCAAATTGATCAATCCTTCCTTGACCATCAGGTCGGTGATACATGCAACACCCGAATACAATACTCGATCTGCCATCGAGAATGCGTCAGCAAATGTTGTTTGCTCATTGGCAACGCGGAACAAATTCTGGTTCGGAATGACGATCAGAGTATCGACGCATGCCTGCAGCTCACTGATGCCTTGCTCTGCAAGGCGCATACGTCGCGTTCCTTCAAACTGAAAAGGCTTGGTCACCACACCAACGGTGAGAATTCCCATATCGCGCGCTGCTCTCGCAATCACGGGAGCCGCGCCCGTGCCAGTGCCGCCACCCATCCCTGCGGTAACGAACACCATATGAGCACCTGCGAGCTGATCGCGAATTTCGTCAATCACTTCCTCAGCTGCCGCACGTCCAATTTCCGGTTGTGAACCAGCGCCTAAGCCTTCTGTGACCTGCAAACCCATCTGAATAACGCGATGGGCGCGCGAGCTGGTCAAAGCCTGAGCATCCGTATTGCCGACAACAAACTCGCAGCCCTGGAGCCCAATTTCGATCATATTATTGACGGCATTGCCACCACCGCCGCCGACACCGAACACCGTGATCCTAGGCTTTAACTCTCGAATATCCGGAGCCGAAAGATTGATTGTCATGACCCTTACCTTTTTGTTTTCCCGACGCCCTTCCGCGCCGCTATCAACTGACGAAGTGATCAGCGCAATGGCTGAAGAACGGCGGACTAGAAACTTTCCCTAAACCAGCGACCCATCTTTATAAAATACCCCCCCGTACCCGATCGCAAAGACTGCCCATGAAAGCCCGAATCTAAACGATCAAGGGGGGCCAATTGAGGGTATGCCAACAGCCCCGTCGACGTCGAAAAAGCCGAGCCTTGTGCGATATTAGGCAATCCGAGAACTCCTAATGGACGACCCACGCGAACTTGTTTCGACAGAATCACTTGAGAAAGTTCAACGATCCCAGTCAAACCAGCGCCCCCGCCTGTCAATATGATACTTCGACTTTGGATATTTGTAATACCTGACTTAACGAGGCGCAGACGAACGAGCTCTAGAATTTCCTCGATTCGGGGCCGAATGATAGCAATCAATTGTGACCGAGGCACATGAACGACCCTATCTCCGAGCGCTTCGTCGACCGACGCGACGGCGATGGTTTCTCTTTCATCGGACGGGCCAGACAGAGCCGACCCGTAGCGGGTTTTTAACCGCTCTGCGTGGCTGATTCCTGTCGAAAATCCGCGCGCTATATCCATTGTTATGTGGTTCGCGCCCACGACGATCGCATCCGCATGAGTAAGCATTCCGTTGGCAAAAACACCAAAACTGGTCGTTCCACCACCGAGGTCAAGAACGATTGCACCCATATCGAGCTCATCATCAACCAAACAGCCCAAACCACTTGCCAGCGGACTTGCAACAACAGTTTCAATACCAACGTGAGCCTTTTCAACGGCCAGCATCAAGTTGCGGACTGCATGTTCTTCACTCGTCAGCACATGCATATCGACGGAAATATGCCTGCCCAACATGCCTCTTGGGTCCCTAATCTGACGCACAGAATCAACTGAAAATCCAATCGGCAACGCATGCAATACGCTTCGACCTAACCCATTATCCGCAAAATGAACTGCGTCGCACACTTGCTGAACGTCGCTATCAGTCACAGCTCTATTTCGAAGCGCAACCTCACCACTCAACAAGCTCGATTGAAGACGCCCACCGGTAAAATTGACAATAACCGAACGGATCTCTACTTGAGCCATTTGCTCAGCGGCACTTATAGCGAGCCTGATTGATTGCTCCGCCTGATCAATATCAACAACGTTACCGGCTTTTATGCCCCGAGCTTGTTGGTGTCCAAAGCCAATCACGCGTGCTTGATGAGTCCGACGACCAAAACGGCCACGATCTGCTGTCGGAAGCAGTTCCGCTACAAAACATACGACCTTCGTTGTTCCTACGTCCAATACCGATATGATAGCACTTCTGCGATTCGAAATCGGTTTCAGCCGAGGGGTAACGCTAAGTCCATGCCACCTCATGCGTGAACTCCCCGCGCCTTATTTTTCAGCTTTTGACTTTCAAGACGCTCTAGAAAAGCATTGTCAGACAATCCCAGAATAACCCGATCCGATTGGCGCAAATCTACCGAAACAATCGCACTATCCAGTATGTTCCTATCACGGATTAATTTCACCAATCTATTAAGCGCAGGCGACACGTCACCCTCTGGTAAAAAAACATCAACACCATTGGTGAGGCTCAACGTCCACCGACGCCCGCCAACCCAGACCCCTGCCTTCACATATTTAGGCAAATCCGGAGTCGCCGCCATCATAGCTAAAAATTCAGCGATATGCGGACCCGCATCAGGACCAACCACCAAGGGAAGATTTTTATCAACCGTTTCTTGGAGGGGAGCGATCAACTGACCATCATGACTGGCAAAAAAGACCGAGCCATCGATCTGCCATAATGCATCTGGACTGGCCTCAACAACCCCAACTGAAAGTCCATCTGGATAATATTTTCGAATTGAAACACTGCGCACGAGAGGCAGTCGAGCAAGACGCTCACGCACAGAATCAATATTTAAGAAAAATAACGGATAAGACCGATCAATATTGGCGGCATCCAGAACCTTTGAAATATCCAAAGAAGTGAGGCCGGACACGGTTATTGAACGAACCGTAAAACCCGTTTGGCCAACAACATGCCTCAACGATGACGAAAAATAACTTAAGATTACCTCGCCAGAAGCACCCTGACTCATTCCGAAAAAGATACTCAAAAAGAAGAGAGCCAGGGTGAACACGCCAGCCCGGCCTTCTCTTAACACGTAAGCCAAGCGGCTCCTGAGTTCATTGAACAGGAACGATAGAAACGAAAAAAAGCGAACAACTAAATGAAAATAAGAGAAAAAATGATGATCTCGACGAACGAACGCGGGCGCTCCGCCGGCCATTATCGACCGCAACTCGCGTCCATCACCATCCATTCCACTAACTCGCAAAACCCAACCCCTTCATGCGCTGCAAGTTCAGGCACCAAAGACGTACTCGTCATGCCTGGCTGCGTATTAACCTCGAGACAAAACAATTCGCCGGCACCGCCAGAGGTATCGTCATAGCGAAAATCTGCGCGACTTAAGCCTCGGCAGCCCAACGCACGATGAGCCTCTAAAGTTAATTTTTGAACAAGATGGTAAATATTTGGTAAAAGATTGGCCGGAAAAATATGAGTCGATCCGCCTGAGAGGTATTTCGAGTCGAAATTATAAAACTTTCCTGTTTCCGGCCTAATTTCAATAACGCCAAGAGCCCGATCGCCCATCACTGCGCATGTTAGCTCCCGGCCCGGAATGAATCGCTCGATGAGAACTTTGTCTCCAAATGCCCAATCGTCGCCCGCAATATATTGAGGCGGATGGGTCTGATCCTCATCAACAATAATCACACCAACTGATGAGCCTTGACTAACCGGCTTTATCACATAGGGAGGAGTGAGAATATGAGAACGAGCGGCATCAAAACGACTGACCGTAACACCCTCGGCAACCGGTACGCCCGCAGCTTTCAAAATGACTTTCGCGCGATCCTTTTGCATGGCCAACGCCGAAGCTAAAACCCCGGAATGGGTGTAAGGAATATTCTGCATTTCAAGAATGCCTTGAACAATACCGTCCTCCCCAAACTGGCCGTGAAGAGCATTGAACGCGACATCAGGCTGAAGAGCAGTAAGCACCGCCGCAACGTCCGGCCCAACATCAACGCGTGAGACACGATATTCTTTTTTTTCAAGAGCAACTGCACACGCCTCACCCGAAAGCAGGCTCACACTACGCTCAGAGGACAGTCCGCCCATCAAGACAGCGACATGTGGTTTCATCAATAATCCCCAACCCGCATAATTTCCCATTCCAGAGATATGCCCGTCACTTCAGCAACACGGCGACGCACTTCCTCGCCCAAGCTTTCAATGTCCATAGCTGTTGCGCCATCGTTCGCAATCAAAAAATTCGCGTGCTTCTGTGAAACCTCAGCACCGCCAATCTTAAAGCCGCGCATACCCGCTTGATCAATCAATTGCCAAGCCTTAACACCCTCTGGATTTTTAAATGTCGACCCGCCCGTTCTCGTATTAACCGGCTGTGCTGTCAGTCGTGCTTCGGAATATTCATTCATTTCACGTTGAATATCTGCAGGGTTGCCAGGATATCCAGACAAGACAACTTCGGTAAATATTATTGTCTTAGGAGCATCGCACTTTCTGTACGAAAACTGAATCGAAGAACGATCAAAAATGTGAATATTTCCATTGCGATCGACGCCGCGCGCCGTTTCAAAGACATCACGAATTTCGCTTCCATAGGCGCCACAATTCATTCGAACTGCTCCGCCCATTGATCCGGGAATTCCACGCAAGAAAGCAAATCCATCTATACCTGCATCAGCCGCGACGCGCGCGACTTTGACATCGGCTGTACCAGCACCAACTCTTAAGCGATGCCGGCTCTCAATGGAAATACCTTGGAAGCCCTTACCAAGTCTGATCGCAACGCCTCTAAACCCTCCGTCCCGGACCAAAAGATTTGAGCCAAGACCAAGTGTCAAGATCGGCACGTCGGGGTCAAGCGAACTAAGAAAATCGGCAAGTTCTGTTTCACTGGTCGGCGAAAAAAGACAATCCACAGGTCCACCGACACGAAACCAAGAATATTTCGCCAAAGGAATATCGAACTCTAAACTGCCCGGGAACCGTGACTCATCTATTCCGTAACGATCCATCAGATCCACCGAGAGTTAAAGCTCAGACAATTGCTGCGGCAAAGCATTTGCCCATTGAGTAATATTACCTGCGCCTAGACACACGACGTAATCACCAGGCCCAACAAGGTCCTTAATCAATGTTGCAAGGTTAGAAGGGTCTTGAAGCGCAATAACGTTGCGGTGGCCATGGGCCTTTATGCTAGCAACTAAAGTGTCCCGATCAGCACCTTCTATT
>Ga0164296_1003546_pt1 | contig 14640 bp, 5 predicted proteins | sample GEODES057metaG_FD_113533 | JGI IMG/M metagenome (GOLD analysis project Ga0164296, IMG submission 113533) | Dystrophic lake water microbial communities from Trout Bog Lake, Wisconsin, USA - GEODES057 metaG | ecosystem: Environmental > Aquatic > Freshwater > Lake | place: USA: Trout Bog Lake... | reverse complement strand
GTTCTTACTGTATTTAGTAAGAGTTGTTTACTTAGATTTCTTTAATGCTTCAACTTCAACTTTTAATTCTTTAATTGCTTGAATTAACAGAGGAACTATTTTTTCATATCGAACTGTCAAATATTCATTATTAAATGGCGCTGGAACAACTGCATCAGGCATAACTTTTTGAATTTCTTGAGCAAGTACTCCATGCTCAGATAAGTTTTCTGGTTTGAATCCTTTAGAATTACAAATGTCCATCAACCAATCAAATGTGTAACCGCCAATTTGGTCAATTTTACCAAGTGCATCAACAATCGGAACTACATTACCTTTCAGTCTAGCATCAGAAGAATAAGCGGTAATATTACCACCAGCTGAAATTGCCCCCGATGCAGTTATAGAACCACCAGTACTAAAGGCTCCAGCAGAAATTGTACCCGATGCGCTTACAGTACCACCAGTACTAAAGGCTCCAGCGGAAATTGTACCCGTTGCAGATATGGAGCCACCCGTAGTAAAGGCGCCAGCAGAAATTGTACTTGAGGCACTTACTGTACCACCAGTACTGAAAGCACCGGCTGAAATTGTACCTGATGCGCTTACAGTACCACCAGTACTAAAGGCTCCAGCGGAAATTGTACCCGATGCACTTACTGATGCTCCGGAGAAAGAATTAGTCCATTGTGGTGCAGTAGCACCTCCATTCATTTGCAGGTAATAACCTGCGGCCCCGGATGACGACAATCCATATGTTGTACTTGTACCAGATTGAAATAAAATGGCTCCTGTTGCATTTGTTCCGTTTGGAGCTAAATTTGTTGCTGTACTTGGTGCAGAAGCCCAAACAATACCAGAACCATTATATTGCAAATACGAACCTGCACCAACACCGCTTGTTGTAACATAGCTGGTTGTAGATGGTCCAGTTTGTGTTACGACTGCAGGTGAACTTCCGATGCCAGAACCAAGCGCCAATGCACCGGCAGTACCTGCGGCAACAGAACCTTGATGTTCCCATCCAACTACACCAGAAGAAGTTACCGCAAGAATATCACCAACAGTACCTGAAATTCCAATATAAGATGAAATTTGTCCACTCACACCAATTGGTATAGCACCTCCTGGTAAACCTGATAATGCGCCTGCGGTTCCAGCAGAACCCGTAATATTAATAGCAGGAGTACCTGACCACGAAGGCGATGATCCGCCAATAAGTACTTGAGATGAGCTACCTGTGGCTGTAAATGATGTTGTACCTGCGGCACTTTGATAGTGAACGCCACCAGAAGAAGAAAAACCAACTTGAAATAAATTGTTTGCTAATGAAGCACTACCTGTGATATTATGAGCAAACGTTGTGCCAGAGTTAGCTAATGAGGTAACATATGCTGTTGTGGCAACCATTGTATTACCGGCAACACCTTGAGACATTGTTACTGATGTTGGAACGCCAGTAAAAGCAGGTGATGCTAAGTTTGCTTTAATCGAATAAAGATCCTGTATTGCAAGTTGAGCAGTAACTTTAGTTGAATCGGTTCCTGTGCTGGTCGTATATGATATATTTGCTGAGGTATTTGCAAACCAAGCATATTGACCAGGTCCATAAGATAATAAAAAAGCGCCTGTAGGATATGTAACTCCTGATGCAGGACCAATCAGAGCGGCAGTTGCCGTGGGAGCAGTTATTTGTCCTGTACCACCTTGACCTATGGATAGAGGATTAGTTAATGTTAAAGCATTAAACGTTGGTGATGCCGTTATTCTAATGTCTTGAGGTGTAGCAACTGTAAGTTGATTAGCAGATGCTACAACTGTTACACCGTTACCACTAACGAATGTTATTGAACTTGAAACTGGATTTGCGGTTCCTGTTGTACCAACAAATGTATTTGACATCGTATTTGCTCTTGCAAACGCTAAAGAAGCATTAGCAAAAGCATTATTAGATTGTGCATAAGATGCATATGAATATACGTTTACTGTATTCGCAAATGCAAAAGCACCATTGGCAAAACTAGCAGTTATATTTTGAGATGCATAAGCGGCATATGCATAAGCGTTTACTGAATTTGCAAATGCAAAAGCACCATTAGCAAAGTTTGCTGTAGTATTTTGAGATGCGTATGATGAATAAGAATAGTTGTTAACTGAATTTGCAAATGCAAAAGCACCATTAGCAAAGTTTGCTGTAGTATTTTGAGATGCATAAGCGGCATATGCATAAGCGTTTACTGAATTTGCAAATGCAAAAGCCGATGTTGTATTAACGTTAACTGCATTAGCAAAATTAAATGCTGATTGCGTATACAAATTTGCTGTGTATACTGCATTAGATGTTGCAATATTTGAAGTGCTATTTAAAATAATACTATTGTTAGTAACTTCACCAGTTAAAATTGGGTAAAATGAATTTGTTACAACATCATTAATTTGCCATTGTTTATTATTTTCATACCATTGAAGTTGTGCGGAATTTGCACCAGTGCCTCTATTGATTGCAAACTGTGCAAACTGAGGTGCAGTAGGCTCAGTTGCATATAATGTAAGTGAATTTGAAGTTGTAATAAGTGGAAATGATAAGAAAAGATTTCCGCTTAGTGTTAAATTACCAGCATATACATTACCCAAATATGAATTAGCAAGATTTGCGGTAAGTGTAGTGTTAACATTTAATGATGGTGTATAAATGTAAGTGTTTGCAGTAATAATGTTTGCATTTTGATTTACTGAATTAACGTTTTGTATATAACTTGTGTTGGAATATTCAGTATTGAAATATGCAATGCCAGTATTAACATTTAATGTATTAGTTACGTTTGCAAGACTAATTGTGGCAACATTTACCGATTCATTATTTACAGTTGAATTGTTAATGTTTGAATTTGTAATATTTGCATTAACGATATTTGCAGTAGTTACTACAACATTGCCACTTGTGATTGTATTTGCAAAAGCAGTATTCACATAAACAATACCAGTATTAACATTTAATGTATTAGTTACATTTGCTAATACAATTGTGGATACGTTTGCAAATTGAGTATTAGATGAAATCGAATTAACATTAATAACTGCTGAATTTATTACGTTCGAGTTAATTACATTTGCAACTATTCTTGTATTTGATGTAACAACGTTAGCGTAGATTGTATTTGATTGAACTACAGATGAATTAACTGTTACAATATTACCTACTATAGCATTTGCGGTTGCAGTATTTGTACTAACGTTTGCCTGTAAAGTATTTGCATATGCTACATTAGAATACAATACATTGTTTGCTTGTAGTGTGTTAGCATAATTAGCATTGGCTGTTGTAATCGAATCACCAACTAATAATTGAGTACCAATTTGACCAGTTAATGTAGTATATAAACGACCTACGTTTGCGGCACCTGAAATTGCGGCAAGAGTTGCATTGACACCATCAACTGCATTTAAATAAAGTCCATTAACATTACCTGTAGCAGTAAACGTATTTAAAACGTTTGTCGTACCAGTAATAGTAACTGTGTTTTGAATATTGGTATTACCTAAAACTGTTAATGTGTTTAATGTAGCAGTACCGGTAACGAAAATTTGTTTATTAAAATAAGCATTGCCGGTAAAATAAGAATTAGCATTTAATGTTGCATTATTAGAAACAAATAATCCTGTATTAGCACCATTAGCATAAACTGTATTACCCACTTGAACAACACCAGCGGCAATAATACTTGAATTAGCATTAGAAACAATTAATTGACCATAGTTAATTGTGAGGTCATTATCAACAACAACGTAGGAAGACCCGCCAGTGACTGCTAATTCATAATTAAGCTGAACTGCACCGTTAGCAACAAGAGCCGTTGTAGGCTCGTTTAGATACAATGTACCTGTATTCTTTGCATAAGAGTTAGCAGTAAAATTATTAAAATCAACAACCATTGTATTAGTTGTTGTAAACCAATCAACAAATGTATTTGCATACGTTAGTGTTGGTAATATTGGTGCTGAAAAAATCGTAGCCATTTGGACCTTTATTTGTTATTATTCATTGCCAAAAGTAATTCTTTAATTTCTCTCATATCATTTTTAATTGAATCAATTTCTTTCTTAACGGTATTTATTTCGTCTTTTTGAGTCTTTAATAGTTTTACCTTGGTTTGATATTCATTTTTTTCCGAACTGTTAGTGTTAATCAAAGCCATAGTCTCGGTATCTCTTACAAAATGAGTGCCTTCAACTTTTACTAACATATCAAACTCCTGTGCCTGATGGCAATGCAATCGCACGAATGTCAGTTAGATATGGTACATTTGTATTATCATTAGTTGCCATAACAACTTTAATTGCAAATTGAATAAAGTTTGTATAAATTGTGCCGTTAGTGCTTAAATATGAAATGCTATTGTTTGCTTGATTTGAACCCCAAATACCAGGAGCACATTCGTATTCATATAGTTGATCTGGTGCAGTTGCATATGTGTTACTATTGTTTGTAACTGTCATCAATTGCCAGTTTTGTGAGTTGAATGGTGAAGTATCTTGTGAACTTAGAATTTTATAGTATACATAAATTGCAGTACCTACAGGCTGATATGCAGTATAATAAACTCTTAGGTCACCAGAATCATTACCTGGTTGTAGAATGACTGGCTTAGTAAAGTACTTAGCATTACTATTACCACCTGTTGCGGAAGTTTCACCAGAAACAATTACTGATGCGTTTGCATTACCACCACGAGTATTTGTTGGGTCTGTGATTGTAATTGTTGGTGTTGTGATGTATCCGCTACCTGTAGTTGTTGTATAAACAGAAATTACATTTCCGTTTGCATCTAAATTTAAACCTAACGATGCTTGTACACCACCAGCTAATATAGGTGTTGAAATGTTTGCATAAGTGTTTGGCGAATAACCTGTTCCAGTATTAGCGACTTGAATAATTGTATTTGAAATTCCTAAATTATTTATAGCATACTGAACGGTAAATACTGAAATACCATCATCCGATAGCACAGGACTTACGTTCTCATCATTAGATGTTAATGTTGCAGTCATTTCAAAAGAATTATTCGAAATTGGTAAAATAACTCTAGGTCCTTGACCGTCATTTAATTTCACGTTAGTTGGAGTAGGCGTGCCATAGTGTCCTGGTGTAACATCAACTGCTGTTGTTTGCGTTAGAGTACTAGCTAATGTCGCTTGATATTGATATGTAGCTTTTGTATCTGTTGGTACAAATTGAGTTGTTGTAACATTGAACTCGTCAATTTCAGAAGGGGCTGAAAAATTACCAATCAATTGAGATATTTGATCCGGCATTAGCTTATGTCTAACATCATTAGTACCAAGTTTTCTAAATGGTGCACCATAAGGAACAACAAAAGGAATTGTAGAAGTGATATTAGTGTTGAATATACAATGGTCAATTACAAACATCAAATCTTTTGTCTGATCCACAGACCATGAAATAGAATTTTGAGATTCAAATAAACCACCACAATATGGCGCCTGACCTATTTTTGCAGGTAACGTTGGATTTGCATCAGTAGGTTGTGCTTTTGCAGTTGATGGTAATGCTGTTGAGTTTTGTTGAGCATACCACAAAGTGTAATCAGCGGAATTTGTATTGACTAAGATAGCATACAGAACACCAGATTGAATGTAAACCGGGGCATCAAATGTAAATGTTGTTGATGCGGTAGAATCTAAAAACTGAGGGCTTTGAGAAGTATTAATCTGACTTGGGTATAATGTTACTGTTGAATAATCAAGAGTAGAACCATTTGGTACACCATTCAATGTATTAACTATTGAAACTGTAATTGGTGAATTTGTTATAGGTTTATTTTGAAAAAACAATTTAACCGAACTTAAGAAAGCACCATTTGGGTAAGCATCTTTTGAAATGATGAATGTTTGTGCAATAGGATCAAAAGGGGTATATGCCGCTGTTGTATTTGTTGTGATTGATTGATTACTAATCGTAGTAGTCGCAGTAAATTTTGATGCGCCAGAATCTATTGATGGGCTAAAATCTGCACCTGAGGCTTTTACTTGTAAACCAGAGGCCGAGAATGTAGCTTCAGCATATGTTGTTGCGGTTGTAGGATCGTTAGCAACTGCCCTATTGTCAATTCTAAAAACCCTAGTGCCTGTTTGAAATGTTGATGGTGGTAAATTAAATATTGCGGCAAAATGTCCTTGTTCATCTGTTGACAATGCAGGTATGGTGGTTCCGCTGACAATAGATTGTGCCATATTATAATCTGTACCAATAATATTGTACTGTGATGTTACATCACCAACAACACCATTGTATCCCAAAGATAAATTAACTGGATTATCTAAAGTAGCAATATTAGTATTTTTATTATAAGATGTAATTGTTGCGGATTGTACAGGTAGAGTTGTTGCAGTAGTAAGTGTTCCCATTTATTCTTCCAAGTTATACTGTTGTTGTTTCATAATCTTCAATAGTCATCATAGTAAAATCTAATTTACTATAATCAACTGTGTAGAAACCAAAGTGTTTATGTACAGCAGATTCAAATTCAGTACCAATTAAATCTTGCGCCATAACACCGACAAAGGTTTGATTGCTCCATAGATATTTAAAGCTATAAATCTTAATCCCGTTATCGAGTGTTCTTATATATTTAATAGCACGTTTTAATCGTCTATCTGAAAATAATTTTCCAATTGCTTGAATTGGGTTAGAAATTACTGCTTGTGCGGCACTAATTGTTTTATTAACTACGTTTTCTGCGGCATTAATAACAGCAGTACCAGCATGTACTACAGTTGATGCAACTGATGTCAATACTGGAACTCCTAATGAACTAACCGCTTTGATAATTATACTACCTGGTTGTCCTGGTCCTGCGCCTGTCGATGCTACAATATTAGTTGCACCTCCACCGCCACCACCAGAGTTGGTAGGAATTGATGGTGCGGGTGGTGGCGGTGGTGTATATGTTGCTAGAGTTGTTGATTGAGAAACATATTTTGTTTGGAAATTAATTGTTGCGCCACTATAATCTAAATTATTTGGTGTACTTGGATCAAGTTTAACTTTAGTTGCTCCTGTAAAGTATGAACCGCCCCATGGCATTACTGTTTCACCGCCAGCACTATCATAACTTATCGCAACTGGATTAGTTGAAGTGAAAACAAAATTATTTGAGCTATCAAGAATAACAACTGCAATTGATGGATATCCATCTGAATTTGTTGCTGTCCATGAAACATTGCCTACAGTATTTCCTGTTGCGGTAAATGTTGCAGATGTTTGCTGTCCTGAACTATAATTATTAGAACTCAAAGATATCAACGTGTTACCATTGACTTTAATTGTTGCAGTACCATCACATTGAGCAGTCATAATATATGAATATGTACATGCAGAACTACCAGCAAATACTACAGGGAATGATGCTGAGTAAGATGTATTAGATGTACTTGGATCCCAAACACCAAATGTATTCAAGAACGATGAGAAGTTATTAGCGTTCCAATTCATGTGATACAAATTACCAGATGATGTTCCAGAAACTGCTGGTGTATAAGAACCACCAACACCAGAAATTGTACCACTAGTTTGAATTGCTACAACACTCGCATTTGTTGGGGTACCAAAAGCAGTCCAACTACTTGCAATATAATCACCATTTGAATTAAATTTACCGTTGTAAACGTTATTTGTTGCAATATTACCAGCAACTCTAATAAAATCAGAAATATACAATCTAACTTGTGATGTGGTGTTATAATTGTAAACGTTCATCACACGACCTATTGGATGAAATGCTTGTGATCCACTATTATAGAATCCTATAATATCATCAATTTGGAATGTACCATTAACTCCGGTAAGTTCTATTGTGTTTGGGGTCATCATATATTGATTGACATTAACACCATCAAACCAACAATCAACTTTTTGATTTGATAACATACCTTTAGCTTCAACAATAATTTGCTGTGGCCTAATATAAGGCTGAATAGTATCGTTTGTCAAATAACCATTAATTGAAGATAAAGAACTTGGACCATTACTAGGTATTTGAGTTGTTGATAATTGACTTGCATATGTATTTCCGCTACCATTAACTGTTGTAATAGTATCAGATGATGTTCCAGGAATAGAAGCAAAATCGCCGGCATTTGAAAGATTAATACCATATGTGGACTGGTGTAGTGTTGTTGTTGGACCTGAACTTAATACGGGTACAACTTGTTGATTATCAATCCAATTGTCCATCGGAGGAGTTAATGATGCAACACCTTGGTCAATAACAACGTTGAAAGGATTTGCTGATACGACACTAGATGCAAGTGCTTGTACAACTAGATTTGCTGTTGTGTACGGTAATGTGAATAAGTTTGTACCAACACCACGTAAACTAGAAACCGCAAAGGTATTCGTGTTTGCAAGTGTACCAACGGCAGATATTACAGACGGATTTTGTAATTGAAAATTCTCAACTAATTGCGCTGGTGCAAGTCTACCAGTTCTAATATTAATGTTGGCAGAAAAGTCTGGGTTGTAAGTATCTACTGTTGAATAAGAAGTAAACGAATCTACAAGAATACCATAATTAGGTCTTGTTAAGCCAGTTGAATCTTGAATCTGTTTAGATGTGGCTGAAGACTCTAATAAACTTAATGAAGTATAATACTCCATATTGTTAACACGGGACTCTAAATCTGTAATATCGCTTTTAGCCCAACGCTTATGAATTATTTTTTGAACAGATAAGTTAGATGCACCATTGACAGTTTGAGTACCCACAACGGCTGTATATGGGTCTAATGTTAAATTGGCAACCACAAGAGAACCTGTTGGTTCTGTTGGAGGTTGAGGATTAATTGCAGGAATACCCTCAACAATTTTAAAGCTATTGTCTTTCGTTAAAATAAGTTTATCTTTTCTACCAAGATAAAAATTATATGAATTTGTAAAGTAAGTTCCGTTTCTAGGTAATGCTACACCAGAATTACTTTGGCTGTTGGATGGTGATGTTGTATAGTTCCATGTATATGCAGTTTGACCGTTCAATCTTGTTGGTCTAAAATCAATACAGTCTCTTAGTTGATATGTTATACCACTAGACTTTGCAGTATATGATGGTATAATTGTGTAGTCAGATTGTGGGTATGAATTACCTGTAAAGAATCCATCACCACCGCTATGACTATAGTAATTATAAACTACAATTAAATTACCTACAATAGCAGGCGCACCAGGAACTTGATTTAGATAAGCAAAATCATATATCGTATCTCTTTGCCCATTATCTAATGTGTAGTATGGGGTAACATTGTATGTTTGATTGCCAATTATACCGGCATTATTAATTTCCGATGGCGTTATTAAATCACGATTCTTAGTGTCATAAATTGCAACAATGTTTCTAACGTCAGATGTGTATAAACAAATTGAATTTGTAATACCAGCATTTAAAATAAGTGCTTGACCATTATTTAAATCTAGGTAAGTATTAGTATTAATTTGAGTACCATTTGTACCGCCAGTACTCGAATTAATGCCAATGTTATTGCCAGAAACTATAGATTTAACTTTAGTGATAGAAGTACTATCACCATTGTATACTGATACTGTTGCAATGACATCGACCGTATTACCTGCATAGTAAGAAGATGCAAGACTTGCTGTTGTACCATCAGAAGCAATTGAGATTGTATTTCCAGAAGAAGTAAAATCTAGTAGAGCGCCTGTATCGGTTCTGATTACATTATAATTAGACTCGATGAAATATGAACCAGATCCTTGTACAAACTTATATGGTGTACTACCTAATGATAGATTTAAAGCACCGCTACCACCTGAAAGAACCCCTGAACGAAAAACTTTTGTTGTTGTATAGTTTGTATTGTATACATTTTGAACCCAAGGAGCGCCAACTGGTATGATAAGTTCTGTTTGCCCTGGATTTTCTAATACTGCTTGTCCTGTCCACAAACCATTAGATTTTCCTGTAAGTAAATCTACGTTTGCACTAGCGGTAAAATTATATGTTGAATTAGCAATTACAATAGAATCTGTATCACCAACTTTAAAATTCAATGCGAAGTTTGAAGTTGTATCTGGTGTTATTGTGAATGGTTGATTGACTGTAAAAACTTTATTGTTGCCACTTGCTGTGTAGCTAGTAACAGTTCTTACGTCACCTGCAGATGTACCGCCTGTAATTGTTAGTGTAACACCATAGTATGCGTTTGCAACAGAAGAAAATTCATTTGTTGTATCAATATAACCAATTGTGTTTGATGAATTATTTGCTGTTGCTGTTGCTGTTGCTAGTAAAGTATTTGTTACAATATCAGACAAACATGCATTAAAGACATAAGTGTTTGTATTAGAAGAACTCGTTGATTGTTGAAACTGTAAATTTCTTAAGAAAGCAGTACCAACTAATGTTGATGCGTATTTTGTTGATCCTTGACCTTGTGCAACGTTAACCGTATTAACACAATGTAGATTAACTCTTGGTAAAGTTGTTACGTTAAAATCGCCAACTAAACCTGAAACATTTAGATAGTTGCCATAGTCAACAAAAGTTTGACTATTTGTGATATTTGATGTTGTTAATGCTCTGTCGCTTGTAATTGTTAATTGTGATTGATTTTCAACACGATAACCTTTGACATAAGCAATACCTTTACTAATGCCCATATCGTACTGAGATGAGTTAATTGTATTAGCAACAGGGGTTAGTTTGAAATCTTCAACAATATAGTCACCATTGGTTTCAAAATCTCTTTTTGCAAAGTAATCATCTATAGTCGAATAAACTGTTTGATCCGTTTGTTTTACAATATTACCATTATCTATTCTTAATAATTCAATAAACTCACCATCATTACCAAGCGTTAATGGTAATGTTGTTAAAGTTAAAGTAATTTGATATCTATCTGAACCAGGTGCTTGATAGTTTGATGCACCCACAGCAGGATCAAGTAGCGAAGTATCGTTAATGTAATCAATAATTTGTTCTGAAATTTCAAGACCAACTCTGAATGACGGGGTATTATCATACTTATCTAAAATAATTGTCTGAGGCGATACGTTAACAAAATTACCGATTGAGTATTGTGTGCCGTCAGCGGCTTGAGAATATCCGTTTACGATATAAAAAACACCATTTGAAATTGATGCTGTAGAAGAAGAACCGGTCGAAATTGATGTTGTTGATGATGTTGCAACTGTCGCAAATTTATTTGAACCATCAATAGTTGTCAATGTTATACCATCAGTAAACTGGGGTCCTGATATGTATGATACGACTAATGTTGGTAAGTCACCAACAGCACCACCAGTACCAGTGGCTTCTGCTGTTGCAATAACTTTAGCTTGAATCATTGCATTGGATGCTGTACTTCCAACGACAACTTTATTTAAAAAATCCGATGCTTTAATTGCTACGTTTGAAGAACCATAAGTAGTGTTTAATTTAATGTAATAACAATTTAAATTTGTAGTTACTTTACCACCCGCAACTGGCGTGTTTTGAGAATAAATTGCAGAAGCAAAATCAGAAATTTGATTTTGCAAAATTGTTTGAGATTGTGTTAATTCTCTAGCTTGAACTGCGTAACCAGGTTTAAAAAGAATACGATGAAAATTCTTTGTTGGATCAAAGTCGTCATAATATGGAGAGACATTAAAATTCAGAGACATTTTATTCCTTTTAGTATCCTAGTACAAATTTAAATTGTTCTATTCCGTCAGCACTACGTTGTACTGCACTTCTATTTTCTATATATGTGATGTAACCAGAGTAGATTACAAAATCTGGTGGCGACAAAGCCAATAAAACTCTAGTTGTTCTTGATGTTAGACCACGAATTGTTTGATTTTGTACATAATTACCAAAAGTATTTATGACACTTAAATTGTTGTTTTCGATATTAAAGCTAATTACTTTTGCAGAAAATAAAACATTTCCAGCTATATCTATTTGTTGAACGATTTCATCAGTAACAAATGCGTATGGTCCTGGTGCTACAACTAGAGTAGTTGTTGTATTATATATTGCCGCATTTGCTGGCGCTGGTGATAATCTATTAGTTGTTGGATTAACTAGCAAACCAATTTGATGATATGCTATATCTGTGGATATAATATTATTTTCATCAGCATTAAACTGCACAGAATACATTACATTGCGAACACCCAAATCTGAAACAGGGTCAAAACCGTGTCCTCCTACCGGTGAAACTGGTGCTATAGCAGTAGCACTTTGACCTGATGCAGAAGTAATTACAACATTAGCGTATGTATAATTGTAACCAGGATTCGTAATTAAAATATCGGTAATTGCAGAACCTGCAACTTGTTGAGAATTGGCAGTTGCAGTTGCGCCAGTACCATCACCTGTAATTGTAATTGTAATTGGTGCATTGTTAGGATTATAACCAAAACCACCATTAGTTACCACAATCGCATCTATACCACCAGTTCCGTAAGTAGAAACTGTCTTATTTGTAGATGGATTTAATAATAATGGATTTGGGTTGCTGTTACCTAAAGGAACCGGTAACCATGAGGTATCCATAAAAGTTGTTTTCAAACCTTTGTCTACCGTGTATAGATATTTCCACTTATAGCCATCAACGCCTTCATAAACATTAAATGTGTTATATTGTCCTGGCTGAAAGAAAGGTTGCTGTGTTGATGCGGTACCTATTGCACCATTACTTAAGCACTTAAATACTTGGTCATATTGATTTCTTACATAGAAATTTCTCAATAAAAAACCATTATAATCTACCGCAAACATATCTACATCATCTTGGTAATAATTATAGACTGTGTTTGCCGACCAATCAATTCTTTGTACAACCGGACAAATATCACTAGAAGTTACCAATTTTGTAACAAAAATATTCTTAAAAACATTTTTAATAGCCTTTTGGTCTTGCGTTGGCACTGGAGGATTATTATCATCAGGCCATGGGTCAACGTTCGCTAAAAAACAATACGTTGTTTGAAAAGGAACTGTTTTTGTTGGTGGTAAAACGGCAACAGGTCCGTAGTATTTTTCACTAACCGTTGCAATACGTGAATTATATGTGAGTAAAGATTGATTTGCCATGTTCTATTTATGTTTAAGATCCGACTCTGATGATACCAAAATTCAAATTCATTGTGTATGCCGCATCGTTACCGGCACCAGCACCATTTGTTACAAGAATGTCAAAACTTCCTACTCTCGTATTTGCTGTTGTAGCTTGAAGTACTGGACAATTTGTACTTTGAACAGATATGATAACTATATCTGAGGCATGTAAAATTGAGCTATTATTAACTGTAAAGACATATGAAGTGCCATGTTGGAATGTACTAGCATTATAGGCTACAATTACACCGGAAGTTCCGTTTGCGTATACTAAAGTTGTTCTGCTACCTGTTTGAACAGCAGTCGTTGTAGTTAGTGAGCTATAGATGAATGAGTTTGCAACAACAGTATTTGCGGTCTCAGAACCTGTAACAATTACGTTAGGTGACACAATTGTACCGTTCGCATAAATTGTTGTATTACCAGCACCCAATGCTGTAGCACCATTGATATTCAAAAACCCGTTTTGTAACACTAAGTTAGCTGAATTACCTGTAACAGTATCGGTTAAAAAGATTGTATTGGGTCCTAAATATAGGTTACCCCACTTCCATGTGGGAGTACCTAAATTGTACAAGTTTGAAGATGCTGGAACTAAATTTCCGGCTAAAGTTAAATTAGTTAATGTGATTGATGCAGTATTCTGAACCGCTGTATTTGCAATAGAATTAGCTAAGTTCGCTTGTGCAAAAGCGGCATTTATATTAGTATTTTGAGTTGCATTGACGCCATTAGCCCATGCGGATGCAGAGTTAGCCTCTAAGAAAGCGCCATTCGCAGTAGACCATGCGTATTGAATCGAAGTATTTTGAGTTGTATTGATACCTGATTGTAATGTTGCGGCATTATTTGCGGCTGTGAAGGCGCCATTAGCAAAAGAAGCCGCACTATTAGCTTGATTGAAAGCACCATTAGCGAAAGATGCGGCCGTATTAATTGTATTTGCACTTGATAATACTGAGCCATCTGAGAAAGAAATGCCATTACTAAATGTAACTAGTCCAGAAGAACCGTTCACCGTCATTCTATATGTTGTATTCGTTGCAATTTTCAAATCGTTTGCAAATTTTGTTCCTAGTGTTAATGTGCCACCAGCACCCACTAGATAAGTTCCATTCTGGTCATTAAATGGTATACCTACGCCTGAGCCAACATAAGTAGAGCTATTGATACCCAAATCACCAAAAACACCTTGAGTATAATATAGGTCATTCAATACAAAAAAGTCTGATGATGATTGATTACCATTATTTGAATTTAAATTAAATATTGGTACTATTGTATTTGCAGACTGTGCAATATTTAATGCTGGACTTATTGGCAAACCATATGGGTGTTGTACATTGTTTGGGTTTATAACAACTTGACCATTAAAATTTGTTGGCCTACTCATCACCATTCCAGTATTTGAAAACCAACCAACTATATTATTTGCCCAATATCCACCAACAGCAAAAACAAGATTAGCATTTGCTGATGCAGTACCTACCACTAGATTACCATTATTACTTGTTGTACCTTGTAC
>Ga0164296_1003545_pt1 | contig 14643 bp, 13 predicted proteins | sample GEODES057metaG_FD_113533 | JGI IMG/M metagenome (GOLD analysis project Ga0164296, IMG submission 113533) | Dystrophic lake water microbial communities from Trout Bog Lake, Wisconsin, USA - GEODES057 metaG | ecosystem: Environmental > Aquatic > Freshwater > Lake | place: USA: Trout Bog Lake... | reverse complement strand
GGGCTTGAGCGTTGAGGACAATATTCGCGCCGTGCTCGAACTCGTTGAGCCCAATCGCGACCGGCGCGAGGCTGAGCTCGATGCTCTTCTCACCGATTTTGATATTGCGCGGGTCAGGAAAAGCCCTTCGATCGCATTGTCAGGCGGCGAAAGACGACGCTGCGAGATTGCGCGCGCCCTCGCGAGCCGCCCGTCTTTTATGCTGTTGGATGAGCCATTTGCGGGTATCGACCCCATCGCTGTCGGCGATATCCGCGCCTTGGTTCGGCAATTAACGGATCGCAATATCGGGGTTTTGATTACCGATCACAATGTGCGCGAGACGCTTGGCCTGATTGATCGGGCCTATATCATTCATTCCGGACAGGTTTTGATGGAAGGCACGCCCGAGGCAATTATCGCTGATGACACGGTGCGCCGCGTTTATTTGGGCGACGAATTTCGCATGTAAGTGCGCTTTTCGCGCAAAGGTTGCTTTGACCTCAGGGTTTTTTCGGGCATATTAAGTGAAATTTAAGCAAAATCTGTGCCGTCTATGGCTCAGTATTGCGTGCTAACCCCGGACCCGCCCTTGTCGATCAAATTCTCGCAACGGTTGGAATTGCGTCAAAGCCAGTCTCTGGTGATGACGCCGCAATTGCTGCAGGCGATCAAGCTGCTGCAGCTGTCGGGTCTTGAGCTCAATGATTATGTCGAAGCCGAGCTTGAGAAGAACCCGCTTCTTGAGCGCGCCGCAGATGAGTCGGGACCACCAGCGAGCGAGGCGCCTGCGCCGGATTCGGATTTGGGCAGCGATGCTGACTGGGAAACACGGTCTGTGGCCCCCGAGCGCGGTGAGATCGATCCGCGCCATGAAGTCGCCCTTGAAAATGTCTATCAGGATGATGCGCCGCCTCCGACGTCAACCATGGCGTCGCGACAAGATTTCGAGCCGATGGGGCTTTCCGCGACGAGTTGGAGCGGCGTTGGTGGGCAGGGTGTGGATGGTGAGGACAGCAACCTCGAATCCTATGTTGCCGCTGAACTGTCCTTGCACGATCATCTCACCGAACAATTGCAACTTGCGACACAAGATGGAGTGGATCGACTCATCGGCGCTTCGCTGATCGACCTTGTCGATGAAGCGGGCTATATCCGTGAACCATTGGATGACGTTGCCGAGCGGCTCGGGGTACCTTTGGCCCGTGTGGAGCGCATCCTCCGCATGATCCAAAGTTTTGATCCGACAGGTGTTGGCGCGCGCGATCTTGCTGATTGTTTGCGACTCCAGCTCATCGAAAAAAATCACTATGATCCGGCAATTGCCGCATTGATCGACAATCTCGATCTTTTGGCCCGCCGTGACTTTGCATCTTTGCGTAAGCTGTGTGGTGTCGATGATGATGATATTCTCGGCATGGTCGCCGAGATTAAAGCACTTGATCCGAAGCCGGGACTGCGCTTTGGCGGCGGCGCCATTCAACCTGTTATTCCTGACGTTTATGTGCGCCGCGCTCCGGATGGCACATGGCTTGTTGAGCTGAATTCAGAGACATTGCCTCGCGTTCTTGTGAACCAGACTTATGCGGCACGCATTTCAGCGAGCGTCAAATCTGATGAAGAAAAGGCCTTCGTTAATGAGGCTCTTCAGACGGCGAATTGGCTCACCAAAAGTCTCGAGCAACGGGCGAAGACAATCTTGAAAGTGGCGAGTGAAATTGTCCGCCATCAAGACTTATTCTTCTCGCACGGTGTTCAATTTTTACGTCCTCTCAATTTGCGCACCATTGCGGATGCAATTGAGATGCATGAATCAACCGTTTCACGTGTCACATCGAACAAATATATCGCCTCGGAACGTGGCTTGTTCGAGATGAAATATTTCTTCACTGCGTCGATTGCTTCAGCCGATGGCGGTGAATCCCATTCAGCGGAGGCCGTACGATTCCGCATCAAGCAAATGATTGATCAAGAATCCCCAGACGACATTTTGTCGGACGATACAATTGTATCGCGGCTCAAAGATTCAGGCATCGAGATTGCTCGTCGTACCGTTGCGAAATATCGCGACAGTTTGCGCATCCCATCTTCGGTTGAACGCCGCCGTGAAAAGCAGGCTCAAGCCGTCGCCCAAGCCAAAGCCGGTTAGTCTGTATTTCATCGAACCTCGCCTACCCAAGGTGACGGTGAAACATCGCCGTTGCGAACTCTCATTGACACGGGAGCATGAGGCTCCTACCTCTTAAAGGGCAAGGAGGCAGCCGAGAGGCGTTCCGGCTGTCAATGACCAGCGGGAGGTACCCTATGCCACTGCGTGTTTCCGGTAAAAATCTCGATATTGGTGAAGCTCTGCGTCAGCAGATTACGACCCGTATTTCTGATGCGGTGTCGAAATTCTATTCGGGTCTTGTGACAGGCCATGCAACCGTGCGCCGTGAAGGTTCGGGCTATGAGACGGATTGTGTTTTGCATCTGTCGTCTGGCGTTACCTTGCATGCGTTTGGCTCGGCGCAAGACCCTTATCCGAGCGCCGAGAAAGCCGCAGAAAAGGTTGAAATGCGCCTGAGGCGCTACAAGCAAAGGCTCAAAGATCATGCCCTACCGAATGGCGCATCGCGCGTTGTCGATGTCCCGTCTTATGTGATCGAAGCGCCCGACGGCAGTTTCGAAGATGAAGGAACCGAGGCCTATAATCCGGTTGTGATTGCCGAGACGACCAAGCCGATGCCGACGCTCTCCGTGAGCGATGCCGTGCTCGATCTCGATATGACGGGAGCGCCTGTCGTGTTGTTCCGCCATGCGGGCTCGGGGCGGATCAATCTTGTGTATCGGCGAACTGACGGCAATGTCGGGTGGGTTGACCCGCCGTCGCTCGACCACTAAGGAGCGTCCACCCCGCATGTCGGGATAACAACTATGTCAAAGATGGGGTGGCCTGCTTCCTGCTTCAGTGTTGGCAGCGGCCACAGTCAGAGATCGTCTCCATGCCCCTTACCGATGTTTTGATGCCTCAAGCCATCCTTCCTGCTGTGAAGGCGGGCTCGAAAAAGCAGCTGTTGCAGGACATCTCTGCTTTCGCCGCCGGATTGTCCGGAATGGGCGAGCGAGAGATTTTTGACGCACTTTTGCAGCGCGAGCGGTTGGGATCGACCGGAATCGGCAATGGAATAGCCATTCCACATGGAAAACTGGCGTCACTCGACCATTTATTTGGTGTATTCGCCCGGCTTGAGAAGCCGGTTGATTTCGAGGCGCTGGATGGCGAGCCTGTGGATCTCGTGTTCCTGTTGCTCGCTCCGGAAGGAGCAGGGGCCGATCATCTCAAAGCGCTCGCAAAAGTGGCACGGGCGCTGCGGGATCCGGCAATAGCCCAAAAATTGCGCAAAACCAAAGACGCTGCCGCTCTGTTTGCACTGTTGACCCAGGCACCCACGGCAAGCGCGGCTTAAACTGGCTCTATCGCATCCAATTGCGGTCTTGATAGGAGACCGCATAACGCTCGGGCGCGGCGGCAATTGCTGCCATGCCGTAGAGCACGGCATCCGGCTCGATCAACAGACGGGTTGCGATACGGCGGGTCAGCGCGTCCACAGGCTCCTTCGCCTCAAAAGCGTGCCGGAACGCTTGGGCATCGATCATCGAGGCAATGCGGGGCAAAATGCCCCCGGCTAGCGTCACGCCCCCAGAGGCCAAATAGGTGATGGCGATATCGCCAGCAAAACGCGCAATCAGCTTGATATAGGCTGAGACCGTGGCGCGCTCTTCGGATTTTGGGTTCGCTAACGCCTCGTTGACGATTTCAACCCCCGTTTCGGGCGGCATAGACTGGCCTTTGGCCAAAAGCCGCGCACGATGGACGCGCACCAGTCCCGGGCCAGACATCACGGATTCGGTTGTATTCCGGCCATGGACCTTCTGTAGGAAGGGCCAGAACAATTCCTCATCTGAGCCAACGGGGCCAAAATCAATATGGCAACTCTCGGACGCCAGCGGCACAAAGCGGCCATCAATGGTCAAAAGTGCACCGATGCCGAGGCCTGTGCCGGGCCCGAGAATGACGCGAGGCCCTTGGCTGACTTGTGGCGCTGCTTCCCCGATCTGCTTTAACCATTCCGGCCTCAGCGCCGGTATCGACAAGGCTTGGGCTTCAAAATCATTGAGCATCAACCCTGTTTCAAAGTTGAAGCGCTTGGCGAGCTTGGGTCCATCAATCAACCAATTGGCATTGGTCAGATGGCAGCGGCGGTCAACCACCGGGCCCGCGACGCAGATGATCGCCGAGCGTGGCTTTTCATCCAGTGCTTCGATGACCTTCGCGAAGGCCGATTCGGCATCGGGATAATCCGCAGTATGCAACCGGGCGATGATCTTAGGGTCTTCCCCGGGCTTGCTGGCGAGCGCAAAACGTGAATTCGTCCCGCCGATATCGGCGATCAGCACCGGATGGGCAAACATGACAATGGACCCTTGCAGAGAAAATCAAGCATTCAGTGCCGCGAGGTGTAGCCTGTCTTCCGATGTTGATCTATCTGTTTTCCAGAAAAATCGTCTCATCCGTCCCCTATCACCCGTTTGAGGGAGCCTGTTATGGCCCATTCCGAAGCAAGCCTTTTTCCCCTTGGTCCTGACACAACACCCTATCGCAAACTCACAAGCGAAGGGGTCAGCGTCGAAACGATTGGCGGGCGGACGATTTTGAATGTGACGCCAGAGGCCATCCGCGCGTTATCAAAGCAGGCTTTCATTGACATCAACCACCTCTTGCGTCCCGGCCATTTGGCGCAACTCAGAAAAATTCTCGATGATCCGGAAGCCACACCGAATGACCGCTTCGTCGCTTTTGATCTTTTGAAAAACGCCAATATCTCAGCAGGCGGCGTTTTGCCCATGTGTCAGGATACGGGCACCGCGATTGTCTCGGCCAAGCGCGGGCGGTTTGTGATGACCGACGGGCTCGATGAAGATGCCATCGCGGGCGGTATCAAAGACGCTTATTTCGAAAAAAATCTGCGCTATTCGCAGGTCGCCCCGCTCTCGATGTTTGAAGAGAAAAACACTAAGACGAACCTGCCTGCCGAGATCAATCTCTATGCCGAAGGTGATGACGAATATAAATTTCTCTTCGTCGCCAAAGGCGGCGGTTCGGCGAACAAAAGTTTCCTCTATCAGGCCACCCCGTCGGTGCTCACGCATGATCGGCTGATCGCGTTTTTGAAAGAAAAAATTCTGACGCTCGGCACCTCTGCCTGCCCGCCTTACCATCTCGCCATCGTCATCGGCGGCACCTCTGCCGAACTCGTGATGAAAACGGTGAAACTCGCCTCAACGCGCTATTATGATGCCCTGCCGACAGAGGGCTCCGAAGCGGGCCACGCCTTCCGCGATCTCGCGATGGAAGAAGAGGTGCATAAGCTCACGCAATCTTTGGGCGTCGGCGCGCAATTTGGCGGCAAATATTTCTGTCACGATGTTCGCGTCATCCGTCTGCCACGCCACGGCGCATCGTTGCCGATTGGCTTGGGTGTTTCATGCTCTGCGGACCGTCAAGCGCTTGGAAAGATCACCAAAGATGGCGTGTTCTTAGAACAGCTCGAAGCGGACCCCTCGCATTATCTTCCCGATTTGGATGAGAGCGAATTCACGGCCCATTGCGTGAACATCAATCTCAATCAACCGATGTCGGACATCCTCGCGACATTGTCAGCGCATCCGATCCGCACGCGCCTCTCGCTCACCGGCTCGTTGATTGTAGCGCGCGACTCAGCCCACGCCAAAATCCGCGAGCGGCTGGATCGCGGCGAACCGATGCCGGATTATTTCAAAAATCACCCTGTTTATTACGCAGGCCCGGCAAAGACTCCGGTAGGCTATGCGTCAGGCTCTTTCGGTCCAACAACAGCAGGCCGCATGGATAGCTTCGTCGCGCAGTTCCAAGCCGCTGGTGGCTCCATGGTCATGCTCGCGAAAGGCAATCGCTCAGCCGAAGTGCGCGAAGCCTGCAAAAAATATGGCGGCTTCTATTTAGGCTCCATCGGCGGCCCTGCGGCGCGGCTCGCGCAAGACTGCATCAAGCATGTTGAAGTGCTCGAATATCCCGAGCTTGGCATGGAAGCGATTTGGAAAATCGAAGTTGAGAACTTCCCCGCGTTTATTGTGATTGATGACAAAGGGAATGACTTTTTTAAGGAGCTCAACCTCGGCTAAAGACACGTCATTGCGAGCGAGAGCGAAGCAATCCAGCTAGGGGAACTTCATTAGGGCGCGGTGATACCACTGCGCCCTTTGTTTCACCATCATCTGGGTTGCTTCGCTGTCGCTCGCAATGACGGGACCGTTATCACGTTACCCTCGCCAACCGCTCGAGCGCCCCATCGAGCACCTCGTCACGCTTGGCAAAGCAAAAGCGCACCACGGTCTTCACCGGATTTTCCGCATAAAAGGCTGAAATCGGAATCGCCGCGACCCCATGCTCTTTCACAAGCCGCAGGCAGAAATCGACATCATCTGTTTCGCCCAAAGGCGCGATATTCACATTGACAAAATAACTGCCTTGGCTCGGCAGCACGTCAAAGCCCAAATCGAGCAAGCCTTTGGTGAAGCGGTCGCGGCTCCTCATAAATTCTGCGCGCATTGTATCAAAATAAGCGCGTTCTTTTTGCAGCCCATAGGCCACTGCCGTTTGCAAATTCGGTGGCGTGGTGAAGGTGATATATTGATGCGCTTTGGTCAGCACGTGGAAAAGTTCCGGCGCGGCGCAGGTAAAGCCCACTTTCCAGCCCGTGAGCGAAAAGATTTTACCTGCTGAGCCAATCTTCACCGTGCGGTCGCGCAATGTCGGAATCGAGAGCGTCGAGACATGCTCGCGCCCGTCAAAGATCACATGTTCCCACACTTCGTCTGAAAGCAAAATCGCGTCATGCTTCACACAGAAGCGCGCGAGCAATTCGAGGTCTTCGCGCGGCAACACCACGGCTGATGGGTTGATCGGGTTGTTCAAAAACACAACGCGCGTTTTGTCCGTAAACGCCGCTGCCAACATCGCCTCGTCAAAACGCCAATGCGGCGGCTGCAAGGCCACGAATTTTGGCACGCCGCCCGCGCGGAGCACCAAAGGCAGATAGGCGTCATACATCGGCTGGAACAGGATCACCTCGTCGCCGGGCGTGATCAGCGCCATCAACGCGCCTGCAATCGCTTCCGTCGCGCCGGAGGTGATCATCACCTCATTTTCCCAATCGAGCTCAACGCCTTGATGCTCGGCATAGTGCTTGGCCACCGCCTGCCTCAACTCCGGAAGGCCGGGCATTGGCGGATATTGGTTCCAGCCGTTCACCACCGCGTCGGCGGCTTTCTCCAACACATCGCGCGGGCCAGGTCCATCGGGAAAACCTTGGCCGAGATTAATGGCGCCTGTCTCGCGGGCCAGCCGCGACATGGTTTCAAAGACAGAGGTTTGGATATTTGCAAAAATCGGGTTCATAGAGTGTGACATTATCGTGTCAGGATGATGCCTTCAATCCATCATCGGCAATCTGGACAGCGCATAGCGCATCATGCCATCAGTGCGCCCAATGGTTCACACCCAAAAGGCGAGGAGTCCACGATGAGTGATATTAAAGGCGCTATTTACCCTGATCTTGAAGGCAAATCGGTTCTGATCACCGGTGGTGGCTCGGGCATCGGTGAGTCGATTGTGCATCATTTTGCACGCCAAAAGGCAAAAGTGGCTTTCATCGATATCAATGTCGAAGCGGGCAAAAAAGTTGTGGCCGATTGCGCAGCCAAGGGCTGGAATGTGCATTTCGAGCCTTGCGATTTGACCAATATCCCGGCTTTGCAAGCCGCGATCAAGAATTGCCGTGCAGCCATCGGCCCGATCACAGTGCTCGTCAACAATGCGGCGCATGATCAGCGCCACAAGATGGAAGAAGTGACGTCGGATTATTGGGATGACCGATTTGCGGTGAATTTGAAGCATCAATTCTTCTGCGCCCAAGCGGTGATCGAGGATATGAAAGCGGCCAAAGGCGGCGTGATCCTCAATTTTGGCTCGACCTCCTGGATGGTCGGCCAAGGCGGCATGGCCGCTTACACGGCGGCAAAATCGGCGGTGTTGGGTCTTACGCGTTCACTCGCCCGCGATTTTGGCCCCTACAACATCCGCTGCATGGCGATTGCGCCGGGCTGGATCATGACGGAGCGGCAGATTTCGCTCTGGCTCACACCAGAAAGCGAGGCAGAACTGATGCAGCGCCAATGCTTGAAGCGCAAACTCGTCCCTGCTGATATTGCGAAGGTCACCGTCTTTTTGGCGTCTGAAGAAGCCGATGGCTGCACCAATCAGCAATATGTCGTTGACGGCGGCTGGATCTGATCACGCAGATGACCGATCCGGTTTCCTCGCCCGCGCTCATCGCGATTGATTGGGGCACAACCCGCTTCCGCGCCTATCTGTTAGATGGTTCGGGTGCGGTGATCGAGCGCGTGGCCTCGGATGATGGGATCATGGCGGTCAAGCCCGGCGGTTTTCCTGCCGTCCTGGCGATTCGGTGCGGCATGTGGATGGCGCGGCACCCTGATATTCCCGTGATCCTCGCGGGCATGGTGGGGAGCCGCAATGGCTGGGTCGAGGCACCCTATCGCCATTGTCCCGCAACTCTCTCCGAGATTGCGGGCGCGATGGCGTCGGTTGATATCGGCAATGGCCGCCACGCGCGCATCGTCCCGGGTCTTTCGACCCGCGATTCCTCTGGCACGCCTGATGTTATGCGCGGCGAAGAAACGCTCGCACTCGGTGCAGGCATCGAGAATGGCACGATCATTCTCCCCGGCACCCATTCGAAATGGGTGCAGATGGAGAAGGGCGACATTAAAAGCTTCGCCACTTTCATGACCGGTGAGTTTTACGCCACGCTGCTCGGCCAAACCATTTTAGGCAAACTCCGCGAGGAGCCCGATGAGGCATCAGGATTCGCAAAAGGGTTGGAGGCCGCTCAACGGCCGGGCGGCTTGACCCATCAAGCCTTTGCGGCGCGCACGTCTGTTTTGCTTGGCGATATGAGCGCGCATGAAGTCGCCCCCTTTCTGTCGGGCCTTTTGATTGGCTCGGAAGTGGATGCTGGATTGGCGATGGATCAATCGGGTGGCGATGTGGTGCTGATCGCCGATGGTATCATCGTGGATTCCTATACCAAAGCGCTTGCAGCGCGCGGTAAAACTTGTCGCACAGTATCAACCGAATCCTGTTTCACCGCAGGCCTCGCGCGATTGCTTACCGTTTAAGGAACCAGTGAGCCATGTCCGCCATCGCAGCCTTTGATCAAGCCTTCGCCACTTGTCCGCTGATTGCGATTTTGCGAGGCCTTCATCCCAGTGAAGCTGTTTCCATTGGTGAAGCATTGGTTGCCGCTGGCATCACGATTTTGGAAGTCCCGCTCAATTCGCCCGAGCCTTATGACAGCATCAGTAAACTCTCCGGCGCGCTGAAAGGGCGGGCGGTGGTTGGGGCTGGAACCGTCTATCGCCGTACGGAAGTTGATCGTGTTGTCGAAGCCGGTGGCACGCTGATTGTGTCGCCAAACGCGAACCCCGAAGTCATATCGCATACGAAATCGCTCGGTCTTGTTTCAGCTCCAGGCTTTTTTACACCGACTGAGGCTATCGCGGCACTTGATGCCGGCGCTGATGTCCTCAAAATTTTCCCCGGCGAGCTGATGACGCCCTCGGGCGTTAAAGCGCTCAACGCCATTCTGCCCAGAGGCACACGCATGGTCTTGGTGGGCGGTGTCGGTGAAGCGAGCTTTGCGACCTACGCAGCCACTCCGCTTGCGGGCTACGGCATCGGCTCTTCGCTTTATGCTCCCGGGGTGACGGCGGACGAAGTCGGGCAAAGGGCCGCTCGTTTTATCACGGCCTTTCGGCAAAGCCGGACTTAGCCCTAGCCCTTCTCTGGATGAGGGATTCAGGTTCTATGAGTCCTTCTCCGGTGCTTGACCTTTGCCAAGGCCTGGGCGAAACACGAGGTCGGTCTTTCTTGATTTGCCAAAGATAGGTCTTTTTTCATGTTTCCAAAGCCCGTCCCCGCACTGACGCCGAACAGTTACGCTTATGAAACCATGCCGCTCGTGAAGCCGACGGGCTTTCGCGAATATGATGCGCGCTGGGTGTTCGAAAAAGAGATCAATTTGATGGGCGTGCAGGCGTTAGGGCTTGGCCTTGGCACCTTGATCCGCGAGATGGGCGTAAAGCCCGAGATCGTCACCGGCCATGATTATCGCGCCTATTCTTCGTCGATTAAAATCGCGTTGACGAGCGGATTGATGGCTGCTGGTTGTAAGGTTCATGATATCGGTCTTGCGATGTCACCGATGGCCTATTTCGCGCAATTTGAACTCGACGTTCCGTGCGTCGCGATGGTCACTGCCTCTCACAATGAAAATGGCTGGACGGGCGTCAAAATGGGCGTGCAACGCCCTTTGACATTCGGGCCGGATGAGATGCTCCGTCTCAAAGAGATTGTCCTCAATGGGATGGGTAAAGCGCATGACGGCGGCGCTTATCAGTATGTCGAAAATTTTGCGGATCGTTACATCGCCGATCTCACGGCGCGCAAACCCTATACACGGAAGATGAAAGTCATCGCGGCGTGCGGCAATGGCACGGCGGGTGCTTTCGCACCCGGTATTTTGGCGAAGCTCGGTGTCGAGGTCATCCCGATGGATGCCGAACTTGATTACACATTTCCGCGCTACAATCCCAATCCTGAAGACATGCAAATGCTGCATGCCATGGCGCATGCGGTGCAAGAGCATCAGGCCGATATCGCGTTGGGCTTCGATGGCGATGGTGACAGATGCGGCATTGTTGACAATGAGGGGCATGAAATTTTTGCAGACAAAATTGGTGTGATGCTGGCGCGCGATCTGTCATCGCTTCATCCAGGCGCGACCTTTGTTGTCGATGTGAAATCGACGGGATTGTTTGCCACCGATCCTGTGTTGATCAAAAATGGTGCGAAGGCTGATTATTGGAAAACAGGCCACTCCTACATCAAGCGTCGCGTGACAGAGTTGAAAGCATTGGCGGGCTTTGAGAAGTCAGCGCATTTCTTCTTCAATCCCCCCGTCGGGCGTGGATATGATGATGGTGTCGTCACCGCGATTGCCGTGCTTGATATGCTCGAGCGCAACCCAAATAAATCAATGGCAGATCTTTATCGTGATTTGCCGAAAACATGGGGTACGCCAACCATGTCGCCGCATTGTGCGGATGAGGTGAAATATGGCGTCGTGGAACGAGTCAAATCCGACATCGAAGCGATGATGGCGAAAGGCGCGCTTTTTGCGGGCCGGCCTCTTCGTGATGTCGTCACCGTGAATGGCGTGCGGGTCACAACCGAGGACGGCACATGGGGGCTTGTGCGCGCATCATCCAACAAACCAGAATTGGTTGTTGTGTGTGAAAGTCCCGTATCAGAAGCCCGCATGCGCGAGATGTTCAAAGCGGTTGATGATTTGCTACGCCAAAGCCCGGAAGTCGGTGCTTATAATCAATCAATTTGATCAGGGACGGAAGGCGAGATCGGCCTCTGTCAGATGGAAGGCTTTGCCAAAGCCTCCGTTCAAACTTGCATCAAGCATCTGAAGCCTAAAAAAGAGGAAGTCCGGAAAATCGGCGTAAAGTGCCGCTTTCGGATGACGGGCCAGAAACAGAGTCTTTAAAATAACGCTTTCGTCCGCCTCTTTTGGGATCGCTTCCGCACGGCATTGAACCGTGATTCGTGGATGGGCGAGGGGATCCCCTTTGCCGGGCTCGCCCACAAGCAAAGAGCAGCGAGGGTCAGCCAGCAAATGTTTGGTGTGGCCTGACAGCCGCGACACGAGCAAGATCGGTCGTGTGGCGCGGTCGAGCGCGAAGCTCACAAGGCTTGCGAAAGGGTGCGCTTTGTCATCGAGCGTCGCCAGAGTTGCAAAACGGGCCTCGGAGAGGAGCCGTTTGGTCAAAGCCAGCGCCTCAGGATCAGCGGTGCGGACGGGGTCAATAGAAGCCATACGGGTTAAAACGCTAAGAAAATGGGTCCGTCGAGGGTCAAATCTGCGTGGTTTCGCCTCATCAGCGCGAGCTCTGCCACAATTTGGCCTCGCTATGTTCTAGACTTTGGCGTTAGACTGCCACCCAAACAACAGGGACAAGCTGATTATGCCAGTGATTGCTCTCGTCGATGACGACCGTAATATTCTAACCTCTGTCTCGATCGCGCTTGAGGCTGAAGGGTATCGCGTTCAGACCTATAATGATGGGGCATCGGCCTTGGACGGCCTGTCCCAGACGCCGCCGGATCTGGCGATCTTTGATATCAAAATGCCGCGTATGGATGGCATGGAATTGTTGCGGCGGTTGCGACAAAAATCGGATCTGCCTGTGATCTTTCTCACATCGAAGGACGAGGAAATCGACGAATTGTTCGGCTTAAAAATGGGTGCGGATGATTTTATCCGCAAGCCGTTTTCACAAAGGCTTTTGGTCGAGCGTGTGAAAGCGATTTTACGGCGCGCCAGTGTCAAAGATGCACCCACGCAAAAGGAAGGCGATGAGCGTGTCATTGAGCGCGGAGCCCTGCGCATGGATGTCGAGCGTCATGCGTGTACCTGGAAAGGGTTGCCCGTTACATTGACCGTGACTGAATTTTTGATTTTGCAATCGCTGGCGCAACGTCCCGGTGTCGTGAAAAGCCGCAACGCTTTGATGGATGCGGCCTATGACGATCAAGTCTATGTCGATGATCGTACGATCGACAGCCATATCAAGAGACTAAGAAAAAAATTCAAGGCAGTCGATGATGATTTTGAAAAAATTGAAACACTTTATGGTGTTGGTTATCGCTTTACGGAATAGTTAGCACCGATGCCTGTGCGTCGCCGATTGAATCACTCCCCGCAACCGCAACGGAGCGCAATGCAACGCCTTTTGCGCAGCATCGTGTTTCGTGCCTCGTCCAGCCTTGTGCGGCGTATTGTGGTGTTGAATCTCGCAGGTCTCGTCGTGATGCTGATTGGGTTTCTGTATCTCAATCAATTTCGTCAAGGCCTTATTGATTCACGCGTGGAGAGCCTTCTCACGCAAGGCGAGATCATGGCGGCAGCCATTTCCGCGTCAGCGACTGTGGAAACCGATTCTATCACGGTTGATCCTGAAAAATTGCTAATGTTGCAAGCAGGCGAGAGCCTTGTAGCCGGTGAGGATGATACCGAATTTTCGATCAATCCCGAACGCGTTGCTCCTCTCTTGCGTCGGCTTGTGACACCGACCGGAACGCGCGCGCGGATTTTTGATCAAGATGGGGAATTGTTGATTGATACCGCCGCGATGTATTCGCGCGGCGATATTTTACGATTTGATCTTGATCCCCCAGAAAGCCATGATGATACGATTTTTTCACGCACGTGGGATCTCGTGACGCATAAATTTCATGGCGCCGCACACGCGCCTTCAGATGATGCCATGGCCCTACAAGGGCGCGCTATTGATGAGGTCAACACGGCTTTTCATGGCGCGCCAGCAAGCACTGTGCGTGTGAATAGCTCCGGTGAAACGATTGTCTCTGTCGCTGTGCCAGTGCAGCGCGCGCGAATGGTGCGCGGAGTGCTTTTGCTCTCAACTCAAGGCGGCGATATCGATGCCGTCATACGTGCGGATCGCTTCGCAATTTTACGCGCATTTTTGATTGCTGCTGCGGGTATGGTAATTGTGTCGGCCTTGTTTGCGGGGACGATTGCGGGGCCCATTCGCCGTTTGTCATCAGCGGCAGATCGCGTGCGGCGCGGTGTGAAAGTCCGCGAACAGATTCCAGATTTTACCAATCGCAGCGACGAGATCGGTCATCTGTCGGGCTCACTCCGTGATATGACGCAAGCGCTCTATGGTCGCATCGAGGCCATCGAAAGTTTTGCCGCTGATGTGGCCCATGAAATGAAAAATCCTTTGACGTCGCTTCGCAGCGCCGTTGAAACATGGCCGCTTGCGAAGACTGACGAAAGCCGCAAGCGATTGCTGGATGTTATTCAGCATGATGTTAGCCGCCTTGATCGGCTGATCACGGATATTTCGGACGCATCGCGTCTTGATGCTGAACTCGCGCGAAATGAAGCCAAGCCTGTTGATCTTGGCCGTTTGAGCGAAACAGTGGTGGATGTCGCAAACAGTGTTCAGTCGGGAGATGTTATTACGACACGGCTCATGCTTGACGGGCAAGACCGCATTTCAGGGCGATTGCGGGTGATGGGCCATGACTCGCGTCTTGGCGAAGTGATCAACAATCTTATCGATAATGCAAAATCATTTTCGCAACCGGGCGGAGAGGTGCGTGTCTCGGTGCGGCGTGATGAGGATGCCGTCGAGCTTATCGTTGATGATGATGGCCCGGGGATCCCGCCCCATGCTCTCGAGCGCATTTTCGAGCGATTCTACACGGATCGTCCCGACCATGGATTTGGCCAAAATTCCGGACTGGGCCTCTCCATTTCGCGTCAGATTATAGAAGCGCATCGGGGAACGATTTGGGCAGAAAATCGCTATCGCGAGTCAGAGCCGGGTTTGGACGCAGTTCCAGCCGGCGCTCGGTTTGTCATCCGCCTGCCAGCCGCTGACATCGCATGAGTGAGTTTT
>Ga0164296_1003543_pt1 | contig 14644 bp, 11 predicted proteins | sample GEODES057metaG_FD_113533 | JGI IMG/M metagenome (GOLD analysis project Ga0164296, IMG submission 113533) | Dystrophic lake water microbial communities from Trout Bog Lake, Wisconsin, USA - GEODES057 metaG | ecosystem: Environmental > Aquatic > Freshwater > Lake | place: USA: Trout Bog Lake... | reverse complement strand
GCGAAATAAAATCACCACAAGCCACCACCTTTTGAAAATCCACCCCTGTTTCAATACCAAGCCCTGCAAGCATATATAAAACATCCTCCGTCGCAACATTTCCTGTAGCTCCTTTGGCATAGGGACAGCCCCCCAAACCAGCAACCGATGAGTGAAAAATGGAAACGCCAACTTCAAGGGCTGCAAAAATATTTGCCAAGGACTGACCATATGTGTCATGAAAGTGTCCAGATAATTGATGCAAAGCAATAACTTTGCCAAGAGTTTCATATAGGAACTGAACCTGTTGGGGGGTACCAACCCCAATGGTATCGGCAATGTCTATTTCAATACACCCCATATCTGCAAAATATTGGGCAACCTCCAAAACTTTCACCGGCTTGATCGGCCCTTCATACGGACATCCCAATGCACACGAGATACTTCCGCGTAAACGTATCCCATGCTGAATTGCCTGCCGAGCGACTGGTGCGAAACGTTCTAAAGACTCTTTGATACTGCAATTGATATTTTTTTGGGAAAACGACTCAGAAGCAGCCCCAAAAATAACAATTTCTTTTGCGCCGGCTTCAATGGCTTTTTCTAAGCCTTTTAGATTTGGTACCAGCACGGAATATATCGTAGAGTGATTACGTTGAATTTTTCTCATCACCTCATCACTACCCGCCATTTGAGGAACCCATTTCGGCGAAACAAAAGCAGCAGATTCAATATTTTGAAAACCTGCATCCGAGAGGCGGTTAATTAATTCAACTTTGATATCAAGATCAACAAACTGCTTTTCATTTTGCAAACCATCCCTTGGACCTACTTCGATGATTTTGACTTGCTTTGGAAGGGTGGCAAAAGATGACATGATCGTTATGATTCCGTCGATAGCTCTTGAACAAAGGAAATCAACTCACAACCTTCTACCACTTGTTGTCCTTCAAGAAAATGGATTTGGGCAATTGCGCCTGCAAATGGTGCTGAAATTGTAAACTCCATTTTCATTGCCTCTAAAATCATCAGTGGATCACCCTCTTTGACGAAATGACCAACTTGACATGTAACAGAGAGAACTTTTCCAGGCATGGGCGCGAATAAATTACCAGATCGGTCTTTTTCCTGATTTCTGATCGCAAGCGGATCGCGATACAACCACTCTTCTAATTCTCCTCCTTGGAAAAGATATAAGGTATTGGCCTTGGACGGAATCTGGATCACCTTCGCATGGGCTTGAATACCACCCAATATGATTCTGATGGCATCGTGCTCATAAGTAAAAGCAAATGCGTGTGATACTTCACCCCATTGCAGTACTTTTTTTTCATAGTCCAGCACCAAGGTGAAGGGTTCCTGAGTGTCTGAAAGTAAGAGCGTAAAGCTTCGGACATTAGCGGTATTCATGCGCCAACCATCCATGGCATGCCATGGAGAGTTTGGTTCTTTTGCAAAAAGCTGAAGTTGCTTTTTCTCGATGATAAGTTGTTTTGCAACTAATAAAGCCAGCGTTGAAAAGTTGATCTTTGGTGATTGATGCAGCAAATGATTTTTATTTTTAGAGATGAGAGCAGTATCTAACCTCGCCTGCGAGAAACTCTCACAATTCATCAAACGCGTAAGAAATGAAACATTACTGGCTACACCAACAATATTGACTTGCGCTAAAGCCGCAGACATTTTAGCAACAGCTGCCGAGCGATCTCTTCCCCAAACAATGAGCTTTGCAATCATTGGGTCATAAAAAGGACTAATCAAGTCACCAGCTTGAACACCAGCATCAATACGAAGGCTTTTTTCCAGAACTGGTGGGAGGTTCAAGACATGCAATGTCCCAATTGAGGGTAAAAATTGATGAAATGGACTTTCCGCGTAAATACGTGCTTCCACCGCATGACCATGCAATTGCAGCTCATGTTGTAATAAGGGTAGACGTTCACCTGCCGCAACACGCAATTGCCACTCAACCAAATCAAGACCAGTCACCATTTCCGTTACAGGATGTTCAACCTGTAGTCGGGTATTCATTTCCATAAAATAAAAACGCCCTGCTTGACCGCTCTCATCCGCTTCAACAATGAACTCAACCGTTCCCGCACCGGTATAGTTCACAGCTTTGGCCGCATTGACGGCAGCTTGACCCATTTGTAATCTAATTTCAGGAGAAACCCGTGGTGCTGGAGCTTCCTCAATCACTTTTTGATGCCGCCGCTGTACCGAGCAATCTCTGTCAAACAAATAAATATGGTGATCATGCTGATCAGAAAAAACCTGTACCTCAATATGACGCGAACGGCTCAAATATTTTTCAATCAAAATTTTGTCATCTTGAAAGCTATTCATTGCTTCACGTTTGCAAGATGCAATTGCATCCATAAAGTCGGCACTTTTTTCAACAATACGCATGCCTTTACCACCGCCACCAGCCGAGGCTTTCAGAAGGACTGGGTAACCGATTTCATCAGCTTGCTGATGAAGAAAAGCCAAATCTTGGTTTTCGCCATGATAACCGGGCACTAAAGGGACACCAGCTGATTTCATCAGGGTTTTTGCTGCAGATTTCGATCCCATTGACTCTATAGCTTCAAGCGGAGGACCTATAAAAATCAAGCCAGCACTGCGACATGCTTTTGCGAAAGAAGCATTTTCTGATAAAAACCCATACCCCGGATGAATCGCTTGAGCGCCAGCGGCTATAGCCTGCTCTATCATTCTTTGGCCTTGCAAATAACTCTCTTTGGGCTCTGATTTGCCAATATACCGCGCTTCATCACAGACTTTGACATGCAAGGCATCTTGATCCGCATCAGAATAAACTGCAACCGTTTGGATACCTAAACCTTTACAGGTTTTAGCAATCCGACAAGCTATCTCCCCACGATTGGCAATCAAGATTTTATTAAACAATTTTATTTCTTCTCCAAAAATAATTGCATGCGCTCCTGCGCTTCCGAGGAACACCGAATTTGCGCAATACGATTGACCGTTTCAGAAATCAACTCAGTATTGATTTCTTTAAATGCAACATCTTGAATCAGCTTTTTTGAAGCATTCATGGCCTGTGAGCCATTTTTCAGAAGCCCCTTACACAGCTTGCTAATTTCGGAATCAAGCGCTTCTGATGTTGTTAGTATGTGCACTAAGCCCATTTCATAGGCCAGTTTTGCAGAAAATCGCTCTGCAGTAATAAAGTATCTTCGGCAAGCTTGTACGCCCATCGCACGAATCACATATGGACTAATTGTGGCCGGAATCAAGCCAAGTTTGGCTTCTGATAGACAAAATCCACTCTCTTCATTTGCCACAGCGATATCGCAGACAGCGACAAGTCCAACGCCTCCCGCATAAACATCCCCTTGTATTTTCGCTATGATGGGTTGGGGCGTTGTATCGATGATGCGTAACATTTTTGCCAACGATGCGGCATCTTCGATATTTTCTTCATAGCTATAAGATGCCATTGACTTCATCCAATTCAAATCAGCTCCAGCACAAAAACTCACGCCCTCAGCGGCAAGAATAATGATGCGCACTTCAGGGTTTTGTCCTAATGTTTGAAAAACAGCCGTTAATTCAGTAATCAAAACAGCATTAAAAGCGTTTCGGACAGCGGGACGATTCAATGTGACAGTCGCTACTGAATCAGCAAAATTAACAAGGAGGGTGGTGAAGGCATGCATTGTGATTCCTTTACATCCGAAATAAACCAAATTTCGTCTCTGGAATCGGGGCATGCAAGCTTGCCGAAATCGCTAAACTTAAAATACGCCGCGTGTCACGAGGGTCAATAACACCATCGTCCCAAAGTCTGGCACTTGAATAATAAGGGTGACCTTGGGTTTCATATTGTTCACGAATAGGTGTTTTAAAAGCGGCTTCGTCGTCTGAAGTCCATTGCTCACCACGGGCTTCTATGCCGTCTCTTCGGAGGGTTGCCAAGACACTAGCCGCTTGTTCACCACCCATCACGGAAATACGGGCATTCGGCCACATCCAGAGCATCCGGGGACTATACGCTCTGCCACACATGCCGTAATTCCCTGCCCCAAAAGAACCACCAATGATGACCGTAAATTTCGGTACTTGCGCCGTTGCTACCGCCGTGACCATTTTGGCACCGTGCCGAGCAATTCCATCATTCTCATATTTACGTCCCACCATAAAACCGGTGATGTTTTGTAAAAAAACCAAAGGTATTTTTCGCTGGCAACATAACTCGATAAAATGTGCTCCCTTAACTGCGCTATCAGAAAATAACACGCCATTGTTGGCTATGATTCCAACGGGATAGCCATCCAGATGGGCAAATCCCGTAACGAGTGTTGTACCAAAGCGGGATTTGAACTCATCGAATTCTGAGCCATCAACAATCCTAGCGATAATTTCTCGAACATCATATGGCTTTTTAGTATCAGATGGAATCACACCATAGAGTTCATCTTGGGAATAAATGGGTAAAACAGATTCGCGGCGCACCAAAGGTGTACTTTTTTTCCGATTCAGATGAGCGACAATATTTCGTGCGATCCGCAACGCATCTGCATCGTCTTGCGCAAAGTGATCAGCCACGCCAGACAAACGCGTATGCACATCCGCACCGCCTAAATCTTCAGCACTCACAATTTCACCAGTGGCTGCCTTCACAAGGGGCGGTCCAGCCAAAAAGATGGTGCCTTGTTCTTTCACAATAATACTTTCATCACTCATCGCCGGAACATAGGCTCCTCCGGCGGTGCAAGAACCCATCACAATGGCAATTTGTGGGATGGACTTTGCTGACATGTTCGCTTGATTAAAAAAGATCCGCCCGAAATGATCTCGATCAGCAAATACCTCATCTTGATTGGGCAAATTAGCCCCTCCTGAATCGACGAGATAAATACACGGCAAATGATTTTGTTCCGCAATCTCTTGCGCACGCAAATGCTTTTTCACTGTCATCGGAAAATAAGTACCACCTTTGACCGTCGCATCGTTACAAATAATTACGCACTCTTGACCCGCAACACAACCAATTCCCGTAATGATTCCAGCGCAAGGTGCCGCATCTTCTCCCGATTTTTCCGGATACATATTGTATGCGGCGAGTTGCGAGAATTCTAAAAAAGGAGTATTCGGATCCAAGAGTAAATGTACGCGCTCGCGAGGGAGTAATTTATTACGGTCGGTATGTTTCTTTCTGGCAACTGCACCACCACCGAGGGCAATCTTTTCAATTTTTTGACGCAAATCATCCACAATCAATTGCATGGCAGCTGCATGCTTGATAAATTCGGGTTGATTGGGGTTTAACTTACTTTCGATGATGGGCATACGCTGTCATTTTTAATGAGAAAGATGATTGAAATTTTCAAACTCACGCATCCGATGTTTCAGAAAACAATTCCCGACCAATCAACATGCGACGGATTTCGGATGTGCCAGCACCAATTTCATAGAGCTTGGCATCACGCCACAATCTGCCAACGGGATAATCATTTACATAGCCATTACCACCAAAGATTTGAATAGCTTCACCTGCCATCCAAGTTGCTTTTTCAGCGGTGTAGAGAATCACTCCTGCAGCATCTTTTCGAACTTGTCGAATATGCGTATTGCCAAGAGCATCTAATTGCTTTCCAACGGCATAACAATAGGCACGGCATGCTTGCAAAGTGGTATACATATCGGCAATTTTTCCTTGGATCAACTGAAATTCTCCAATACTTTGACCAAATTGTTTACGCTCATGAATATACGGTATAACAGCGTCCAAACACGCTTGCATGATGCCAATCGGACCAGCCGCAAGTACCGCACGTTCGTAATCTAAGCCACTCATTAAAACCTTTACGCCACCATTTAATTGTCCAAGAATATTTGCTGCCGGAACGCGCACGTTTTCAAAAACAAGTTCACCGGTGTGAGAGCCACGCATACCCAACTTATCTAACTTTTGTGCAACTGAAAATCCTGGCATGCCTTTTTCTACAATAAAAGCAGTAATCCCTTTTGATCCAGCTTCAGGTTGTGTTTTCGCATAAACCACCAATACATCGCAATCGGGGCCATTGGTAATCCACATCTTTGTACCATTTAATATATAAAAGCCATCTTTTTCATCCGCTTTTAATTTCATACTCACCACGTCGGACCCAGCGTTTGACTCACTCATCGCAAGTGATCCAATATGCTCGCCCGAGACCAATTTTGGCAGGTATTTTTCTTTTTGCCCAAGTGTTCCATTGCGGTGAATTTGATTCACACATAAATTTGAGTGGGCGCCATAGGACAATCCAACAGATGCAGAAGCACGAGAGATTTCTTCTAAAGCAATCATATGGGCTAAATACCCCATATTTGCCCCACCAAACTGTTCTGCAACGGTAATGCCAAGAAGCCCTAAGTCACCCATTTTTTTCCATTGTTCCATTGGAAATTGATCGGTTTGATCGATGATCTGAGCTTTTGGTGCAAGTTCTGCTTGAGCATAAGCCTGAACAGCATCACGCAACGCATCGATATCCTCACCTAAATAAAAATTAATACCTGGAATGTTATACATCGAGAATCCCCTTATTTATTTGCTAAATGTTTCACTACACACATCGTCATTAGCATGGCAGCACAGCGCTTTTTTTGGCCTTGCTGGATGATAAAAACATCCCCTTGACAAACAATCAAGGTTCGACCAGCTTTTAAAATACGACCATGTGCTTCAATCTTTTCCCCACTCGCTGGCGCTAAAAAATTGATTTTGTACTCTGCAGTTAATGCGGCCTCACCATCTTGTAATATTGAAATTGCAGCATATCCACACGCAGAGTCACAAAGGGAACCGATCACCCCTCCATGAAAAAATGCATGTTGTTGTGATACCGCTGCCGAATAAGGCATCGAGATTATGGTGTGACCGTGTTCAAGATGCTCAAGTTGGGCTTGAAAAGTTTGCATCAAACCTTGCTTGAGAAAACTTTCGTGAATCTCCTGTTTTTTTTCCTCAGTGAATGCAATCATGGCAATTCCTATTATGCGTATGTTCTTGCATCTTCAATCACTTTACCGTCCTGAGGGATCAAATGGTCATCCCGAAAAACCACTGTAGCTCTGAGTTTTGTAACTTCTCTAACTGAATCGACAATCCTTGCATTTAATTTCTGCAAATCATCATCCAAGCTATTTTGTAAAACACAATGCAAAGTCATTTCTTCATTACCAATATTGCCACTAACAATGATTCTGGCGCGTTGAATTTCGGGATGTTTTTTCATAATTTCGCCTACTTGACTTGGATGAACAAACATTCCTTTAATTTTAGTGGTCTGATCAGCTCGCCCTAACCAGCCTTTAATACGAAGATTGGTTCTGCCACATGGCGCTGCTTGATGCATTGAATTGCGATCGATTGCGGATAAGTCACCGGTACCAAAACGTATCAATGGATAATCTGGATTAAAAACCGTAATTACCACTTCGCCAATTTCTCCAATAGGAAGTGGTGTCATTCCATTTGGTTCTACGATTTCTAAAATAATCTCTTCATCGACAATCATTCCCGAGACCAACTCCGGTGTCTCATAGGCAATTAAGCCTACATCAGCTGTCGCATAAGCAGACACCACTGTTATGCCACGATTGATAAACCAGGCGCGCATACTTGGTGTGAGGGCCTCGCCAGAAACTAAAGCCTTCTGAATACTACTTGATTGCAGCTTTAACTCATCGGATTTTTCTAAAATAATTTTTAAAAATGACGGCGTGCCAGTATATGCAGTTGGTTGTAACTGGGCGATCGTTATCGCTTGTAATTCAGTTTGTCCGACGCCCGCAGGAAAGACACAGCAGCCTAATGCATGCGCTCCACCCTCCATCATCCATGCCCCTGGAGTAAAGTGATAAGAAAAGGTATTGTGCACGAGATCACCTTGAACAAATCCAGCTGAACGAAGAGCGCGCGCCATACGAAAACCATCTAATTCATTCCCTTGCGGTTCATAAATTGGCCCTGGAGATTGAAAAATACGTTTTAAGTTCGCAACTCTCGTGGCATTTAAACCACCAAAAGGTGGGTGGTTTTTTTGTTGAGAACTGAGATCGGATTTGCGCGTAACAGGAATTTTAGCCAGCATCTCACGAGAAGTGATGTTGTTTGGTGAAATTTCCTTAAACAGTTCGCCAAAATAGGCAGTACTCGACTTGGCCCACGCAATTTGAGAAGGGAGCTTTTGAAATAATGCCTGTTCTCTATCGCTTGATGAGCGTGTTTCCAAAGGATCTAGAGTCATGTTAACCAATCAAGAAAGCCAACGTTTGCGTCGACGATAGGATTTCACATCTTTAAAGGATTTTCGTTGCGCATCATCATTGGTCGCAATACCTAGATAAAACTCTCTGACGTCCTCATTATTTTGTAAATCTTGCGCACTTCCATCCATCACTACACGCCCATTTTCAAGAATATAACCATAATCACTGTAACGTAATGCAACCATGGTGTTTTGTTCCGCCAAAAGGAAACTCACCCCTTCGCGTTTGTTTAAATCATTGACAATTTCAAATACTTCTTCAACAATTTGCGGGGCAAGCCCCATGGATGGTTCATCTAATAAAACCATTTCTGGCTTTGCCATCATCGCACGACCAATCGCGCACATTTGTTGCTCACCCCCAGAGGTATATGCTGCTTGGGATTTTCTGCGTAATTTTAATCGTGGAAAATAAGCATAGATTTTTTCAAGTTCTTGCTTAGTTTCAGAATGACTGATGTTTCGTGTGTATGCTCCGGTTAATAAATTATCTTCAATCGATAAATGTGCAAAACAATGGCGCCCTTCCATTACTTGAATGACGCCACGTTTTACAAGTTGATTTGGCGTTAATTGATCAACCCGTTCATTTTTATACTCGATACTACCTTTCGTCACATCCCCTCTCTCGGCTGCCAAAATATTAGAAATCGCCTTGAGCGTCGTTGATTTACCGGCACCATTCGCACCAAGAAGTGCTACAACACTGCCTTTTTTTACTTCAAGGGAAACCCCTTTCAGGACCAATATCACATGGTCATAAATCACTTCAATATTATTGACGCAGAGCAGGGATGTCATTTCACACTTTCAGACGATCAGTTTTTTGCGCAAGCAGGGGTAATATTTTTCTCTTTGGCATAGTCCATTGCGGCATTTTTAAATAATGGATGTAAGAGCTTTTTATTACCTTCAATCCAGTCTGATACGAACACCCATTTTGTACCATCCCATTGTTGGATTTTGATCTTTCCAGAGCCTTCGTGATTTTCACAAGAAGTTTTAATTTCCGGTAACAGATCTGTGGCGCCAAGACTTGCAAGACGTGCATTTGTGACATTCAAATTTTCAAATGCCCAACGCATTTGCTCCCCAGTAACCACTTTACCTTTACCATACTTTGCTTGTGCATTGCGAACCGCTTCAACAGTTACTAGAGCGGCGGACACACCACGGTTATACAAAATCGTTCCGATTTTGTTTTTATCAGACAAATTCCCTTTACCTGCGCCGTAGACTGTTTTCTCTATACCTGCAATCAATGGCACATTCTTACCCGCCACGTTCCAGGTCGCACTCATATATCCCTTAGCTCCATCTCCAGCAGGAATCACATCTTCTTCAGATCCTGCCCACCAAGATCCGATGATTCTGTCGCGTGGGAAACCAACTTTTTGGGCCGCTTTAATTGCGGTTTGATTCATCACACCCCAGCCCCAAAAAATCACATAATCGGGGTTTTCTTCTCTGATTTTTAGCCACTGCGCACCTTGTTCATTGCCTGGGTGAGCAACAGGGATTTCAATCAATTTAAAACTATTGAGTGAACTTTCCGCAGATAGTGCCACCATCGGCTCTTTACCATAAGCTGAATCATGATACAAATACACGATTTTCTTACCAGCCAAAGTGCCTCCATTCTTTTGCGCCAAGAACTTAATAATGGCGGAGGCCTGCATTTGATAGGTTGTAACTAATGGGAAGGCATAAGGAAAAACAGAACCATCCACAGCAGCAGTGCGACCATACCCCATCATAATGAGCGGAACCTTATCCGTTTGTGTTTTTTCTAATATTCCGTAAGAAATCCCCGTTGCCATGACATGAATCGCCGTTCCTTTCGAGGTTCCGGTTTGTGTTCTTAAACGCTCATAACACTCCACCCCTTTAGCATTGTTGTATTCCGTTTCGCATTCTTCCCAAGAAAATTTCACGCCATTCACACCACCTTCAGCTAGATTGACGTAATTTAAATAGTCAATAAACCCACCATAAAAAGATTGTCCATTTTGACCATAAGGCCCAATTCTAAAACTCGGAATTGCTACAAATTGATCTTCAGCTAGAGCCTGATGTGAATAAACGGTTGAAAGAGTTGCCAGGCATGTGAATGCCGTAATACTCAGTAACTTCTTGATCGTGTTCATTGAAATTTCCTTATGTTTTAATCATTAAAAAATTGCGTTACGTTAATGCGGAAAAGGCCAAAGGCGAAGTTTTTCTTTCGTAATTTGCCACAGCTTAGCTAGTCCATGCGGCTCAACAATTAAAAAGAAAATAATCAGGGCACCAAAAACCATTAATTGAATATGCGAAACAATTTGACTGCTTAGGGGTAAATGTAATACTTTTGCAACTGCTGGTAAAACAATATCTAAAAAAATCGGCAAGAGCAAGATAAAGCCAGCGCCCAGGAAATTACCCAAAATACTACCAACTCCCCCAATAATGACCATAAATAGAATTTTGAAGGAGAGATCCAATGAAAATCCATCTGGTTCAACGGTACCTAGGTAGCAATAGGCATAAAGCGCACCAGCAATACCGCAATAAAACGAACTAATAGCAAATGCAAGTAGTTTTGTACGCATGAGGGGAATACCAATGACTTCAGCAGCAACGTCCATATCCCGAACAGCCATCCAGGCTCTGCCGGTCGCTGAACGAACGAGGTTTTTACCAAGCAGAGCTAAAAGAATGACAAAAAACAATACCAATAAGTATTTTCGAATCGGTGTGTCGAAAGTAAAACCAAACATGGTGATAGTCTGAGCACTAATGACGCCAGATGAACTATTGTTCGAAAACCATGGAAATTTGGTCAAACACCATACGACGAAAAACTGTGCTGCGAGAGTTGCTACCGCTAAATAAAAACCTTTAATGCGTAAGGATGGAAGACCAAATAAAATACCAACGGCTGCAGCGCTTACGCCACCCAAAAAAATGGAGGCAAAGAAGGGAATTCCTTCTACCCTTAATTGAAAGTTATAGGTTGCAAAAGCCCCAACCGCCATAAAGGCTGCGGACCCCAAAGACAATTGACCAGCATAGCCAGTCAAAAAATTGAGGCCCATCGTGGCTAGAGAAAAAATTAAAAAAGGAATCAGAATGGCATTAATCCAGTATTCACTTGCGATGAGCGGAATACCAACTACGGCAAAAAAAAGTACCACTAGCATGCCCATCCGATCTTGCCAAATCGGAAAGATTTGGCTATCAGCTCGATAACTTGTTTTAAATTGGCCAGTTTCTCTATAGAACATCGGTCTTCCTTAAACTCGGTCAATGTGTTTTTCACCAAACAATCCTTCTGGACGCACCAGAAGAAAAAGTAAGGCAAAGATATATGGGAACCACCCTTCGATACCACCAAAGTTGCCCCCAAACCAGCCCTGCAATACTGGAGGGATATAAATTTCTGCGAGTTTCTCTGATACGCCAATGATCACACCACCGATAACTGCTCCTGGCACAGAAGTAAAACCACCTAAAATCAAGACGGGCAATGCTTTAAGAGCCGTCAAGGAGAGTGCATATTGGACCCCATTGCGTGCCCCCCAAAGCAAGCCCGCAACCAAGGCGACAAATCCGGCAATCGCCCACACAATCGCCCAAATATTTTCTAACGGAATCCCCAAAGAAAGAGCGGCTTGATGATCATCGGCAACTGCCCTTAAGGCGCGGCCTACCCGGGTATATTGAAAAAGCAACGTTAATACCAAGACAAGTATCAAGATAATGAATGATGAAAATAGATCAAGCTTGGAAATACCAATACCCGCTGCTGTCATAATTGATTGAATGGGTTCATCTACAATCCCCAAATTAATCGGCCGAATCTCACTTCCAAATAAGATGGGCGCAAGACCATCCAAGAAAAAACTTAAACCGATCGTCGCCATAAATAAGGAAATGGGTGGCTGATTAACTAGCTTACCAAGAACAAATCTTTCGGTACAAATACCAACAAGCACCATAAACAGAAATGCCGCAAGAATTGCTAGCCACATGGGCATCCCCATATCAATCAATCCTACGACCGCTAGCGCTGCGGTATAGACCATTGATCCTTGGGCAAAGTTGAGCACTCCAGAAGCCTTGAAAATTAATACGAAGCCAAGGGCAACCAATGAGTACATCAATCCAGAGAGAATCCCGCTCATGACGATTTCAATAAAAAATTGCATAATTTATTTAGTGATCCGTTTCATTATTGGTTTGTTCCTAAATAGGCGCTAATCACATCAGGATTATTTTTTATATCGTTTGGTAGTCCATCGCCAATTTTTTTGCCATAGTCCAATACCACGACTCGATCAGAAATATCCATCACCACGCCCATGTCATGTTCAATCAAAATAATGCTCACCCCATATTGCTGATTGACTTCGAGAATAAATCGGCACATATCCTGCTTTTCTTCAACATTCATTCCCGCCATCGGTTCGTCTAAGAGAAGGATCGAGGGTTCAGCTGCCAGTGCGCGCGCAAGCTCAACTCTTTTTTGAAGCCCATATGGTAATTTTCCAACAGGTGTTTTACGAATGTGTTGTATTTCCAGAAAATCGATGATCTCTTCTACTTTTTCACGATTGGCTTCTTCTTCATTTCTGGCCTTACCTATCCACAAAGCATGACTGAGGAAACCTGCTTTCATTTTGGTATTCCTGCCGGTCATGATGTTATCTAGCACCGACATTCCCTTAAAGAGCGCAATATTTTGAAAGGTTCTAGCAACACCACCATGCGCTGCAAGTACTGGAGTCATTTTTTTACGAACTTGACCGCGGAAATAAATGTTTCCCTCTTGCGGGTGATATACGCCATTAATGACATTGAGCATCGAACTTTTACCAGCACCATTTGGGCCAATAATGGAGCGAATTTCATGTTCATATACATTAAATGAAATATTCGTTAGTGCTTTCACGCCACCAAAAGATAAAGAAATATTTTCTAAGCGCAGAACTTCTTGATGACTCATACAGGCACCTTTTGCCTTTGCGCATGTGCTATTTTGACATTGGCACTAATACTACCTAATCGACCATCCTCAAATTTCACTTGAGTTTCTATAAACTGTTCATCTTTTCCAGAGTAAAGAGCATCAATCAAGGGTGCATATTTTTGGGCACAAAATGCGCGCCGAACTTTTCTGGTTCTAGTTAGTTCGTCATCATCAGGATCGAGTTCTTTATGCAAAATTAAGAAGCGATCAATTTGGGCATGACTTAACATCGGATCTTGCGACAGATCGACATTCACTTGATCAATACAATGTTTGATGCTGTCATAGACCTCTTGTTTTGCTGCCAAATCGATATACCCAGAAAAGGCAATATTTTTCCGCTCAGCCCAATTTGCCATTGCTTCAAAATCAATATTGATAAAAGCAACTACTGAATCTTTTGCATCACCAAAAACAACTGCCTCTTTGATTGATGGAAAAAATTTCAATTTGTTTTCGATATATTTGGGCGAAAAGAGTTTGTGATTGGCCATCTTCCCAACGTCTTTTATTCGATCAATAATTCTTAAATGTCCATCTTGATCAATGATTCCAGCATCTCCCGTATGGAAATAACCATCACTATCGATGACTTCAGCGGTTGCTTCAGGATTCTTATAGTACCCATTCATGACACTCACACCTTTGACTAATACCTCACCACTGGCGGATAACTTCAGTTCCATCCCCGGTGCCGCAAAGCCCACAGTATCATATTTAACCTTTTGATCAGGTTGTAAACACACGTAAGCACATGATTCAGTTTGACCATAAAACTGTTTAAGGTTCACCCCTAAGGATCGATAAAACTTAAATAAATCGGGACCAATCGCCTCACCTGCTGTGTATGCCACACGAATTTTACTTAATCCAAGGGCGTTTTTAAGAGGTGCGTAAATGGTGAGGTTAAAAAATGCATATTGCAAGCGATCAAATAGGCCAACTGACTGCCCATCTAAAATTTGAGTACCGACCTTCTTTGCTTGAGTCATTGCTTTTGCAAAAAGCTTCTTCTTAAATGCGCCAGCATCCTCCATACGAATGGTAACTTGGGTCAACATATTTTCAAATATACGTGGCGGAGCGAAGTAATAGGATGGCCCAATTTCTCGCATGTCTGCCATCACGGTTTCCCGAGACTCAGGACAATTCACGGTCATCCCAGTCACCATCGCTTGAGCATAAGAAAAAAGATGATCACCAACCCATGCCATTGGCAAATACGCCAAGATATTATCCTTGGAATTGAGCTTGTCAAATTCAGCACTATTCATTCCAGCGCGCAGAAAATTCTGGTGTGCATGAGCAACCCCTTTCGGTTTACCTGTAGTCCCAGAGGTATACAAAATAATGGAAATATCTGTGC
>Ga0164296_1003542_pt1 | contig 14649 bp, 11 predicted proteins | sample GEODES057metaG_FD_113533 | JGI IMG/M metagenome (GOLD analysis project Ga0164296, IMG submission 113533) | Dystrophic lake water microbial communities from Trout Bog Lake, Wisconsin, USA - GEODES057 metaG | ecosystem: Environmental > Aquatic > Freshwater > Lake | place: USA: Trout Bog Lake... | reverse complement strand
TCAAAATCCCAGCCAAGTTGTTCTTTTTGTGAACAAAAAGAACCAAAAAAACTTCATCAATTCCTTGGCTTCGCCGTACACTAAGCTCCAGCCGCGTACCCGCCCGACCAAAGGTTCAAAAGTTTTTTGCTTCTTTTTTCCAAAAAAGAAGCGCTTCCCCTCACTCCCCCAACGCCACCGGCAACATCGAAACCACCAGCAACACCGCCATCGCCGCATTAAACACCCGTAGCCGCGCCGGGCTTTGCAGCAGTCGCGCCGCCGCCGCGCCCAGCAGCGCCCACGGCATGATGCACGGGAGTGCCACCCCCAAAAATACCCCACCAATCGTCAGCGCCTGCGCCAGCGCCGCCCCATCCGGCAGCATAAACGCCCCCGCCGCGCCCAGGCAGATCATCCACGCCTTCGGGTTCACCCATTGAAACGCCATCCCGCCGAAAAACCCCAGCGGCGGCCGCGCAGCCGCACTGCCCGGCGGGCCGGCGCTGGCAATTTTCCACGCCAGCCACAGCAGCCACGCCAGCGACGCCCAGCGCAACCCGCTGGCCACCAGCGGGCTGCGCAGCAGCACCTCTGCCAACCCCACGCACACCAGCACCAGCATCACCGCAAAACCTACCGCAATGCCGGCAATATGCGGCAACGTTGCCCGCACGCCGTGATTCACCGCCGAGGTCGTCACCATCACGTTGTTCGGGCCGGGGGTGATGGTGGCAGCGATGGCGAAGCCAACCAACGGCAAAAGGGCAATATCCATTCCACCACCCGAGCATAAAACCAAGCCGCACGCCAGTTTATGGCAGCATTGCTGACCTGCTTTCCGCCTGCCAGGCCGCGAACATAATCACCACCGCCCCGGCCTGGGAATAGGTCGCAATCCTGCTTGGATTTTCATCCGATGCGCCCGTGATCAAACCCGGCCCCAACGCCGCCCAGAATCCCTTGCCGGTCGCAGGCGATGTTGTAAACAAAACCATCCCCCCATAAGATCGTTTTGTATCTTTTGTTAACACCCACCAACGGGACGCGGTCGCGGATGCAATTTTCAACGCTAAGCGGAAAGATCGAGCCCGCCCCGTCCCAAGACGGCACCGAGCGGGTGACCATCCCCAAGGCACTCTACCTGCATTTGCTGATCGCCGCTCTGCGCCAGAAGGGCGATTTCGACCCGAATTTCTATATCGCCACCTACCCCGACATCCGCCAGGCCGTCCAGGACGGCACCCTGCTCGATCCCGCCGACCATTATTACGGCACCGGCTACCTGGAAAACCGCCAACCCCGCCGCTTCATTATCGACGAACGCTATTATCTCGACGAAAACCCAGACGTCGCCGAGGCCATGCGCGACGGCAAGGTGTCCTCGCCGCAAGCCCATTTCGATACCGTCGGCTTCCGCGAGGGCCGGGCGCCGTTCGCCGGCTTCAGCTTGTTTTGACCGCCCCCGCCTAGCAAAGGTCGCCCGGTATGCTCAAGCAGTCCCCGGAAGCCGTGTTGATCGAGCAAGTCTTCGATCAAACCTACTATGCGTGGGAATACCCCGATATCGGCCTCACCGGCCCGGACGCCTTGCAGCATTTCCTCGACATCGGCTGGAAGGAAGGCCGCAACCCCAACCCGTTTTTCGATACCGCCGGCTACCTGCTCACCAACTCGGATGTCGCCGACGAACACATCAACCCCTACTACCACTATCTCCGCTACGGGCTCTACGAAGGGCGGGAAACCATGCCCGCCGCCTCCCCCTCGGTCCGCACCAACCTCCTCTTTGGCTACGAAGTGCGCGACTGGGTGGCCCGCATCAGCGAGAGCTTCGATCGCGCCTATTACATCCAGCAATGCCGCGAACAAGACCTCGATGGCATCAACCCGGTGGCCCATTTCGCCTTCTACGGCTGGCGGCGCGGCCTGTCGCCATCGCGCGCCTTCCCGCTGCGCCACTGGCTCACGCAAAATCCCGCGTTATCGCGCTTTCTCGTCAATCCGCTGATCATCCAAGCAGAAAAAGCCGCCGCCCGCTTTGATGACAGCGCGATCCGCCGCAGTTTCAGCCTCGAAGCCGCGCGGCACGCCGCCCAAAACACCCCACCAACCCCCAGCCCCGCCTTCGTCATCGCCGCCGAAGCCGCCCCCGAAGCCCCGGACTTCATCCCCACAGACGACGAACTGGCCCTGCTGCAAACCGGCTTCTCGGCCCAGTATTACCTCGCCACCTATGAAGACGTCGCCCAGGCCGGCTACGACCCGCTGGCGCATTATCTGCGCCAAGGCTGGCGCGAGGATCGCAACCCCAACCCGAATTTCGATGCCGCCTATTACACCGCCACCAACCCCGACATGCTCGGCCTTGGCCGCCCGCCGTTTCTCCACTATCTGCAAGCCGGCCAGGCCGAAGGCCGCCTGCCCCGCGCCCCCGGCGGCTATCGGCGCGCCATCATCGAGGCCGCCCAAACCCCGCAAGCCCGCACCCGCTTCTACGTCGATACCGCCAACGACCCGATCTTGCAGCAGCACGAGATCGTCGCCGCCTTGCGCGCCCATCAAGCCGAGTGCGCCGGCCTGGTGCTGGCCTGTAGCCATGATTGCTACCCCCGCTTCACCGGCGGCATGCAAATCTTCCTGGCCGATGAGGCCGCCGCCTGCCGCCAGCGCGGCTATCTCTACCTGCACCTCTCCCCCAGCGCGCCAAAACTGCACGTGCTGGATGATGCGACGGACCCGCCATTGCGCCTGGTCTGCAACGGCACCGTCCTGGGTCTGGCCGAAATCGGCGCCCTCACCGGCGCCCTGCAACAGGTGCGCGCCGGCTTTCCAGCCGCCCGCGTATTCGTGCTCCATAGCTGCCTCGGCTTTTCCGTCGCCGCGCTCGCCGCCTTGCGCACGGCGCTGGACAGCAGCACCGCCTATCTCTGGCTGCACGATTACGCCACCGCCTGCCTCGGCTACACCCTGCTCCGCAACGACGTCGCCTTTTGCGGCGCCCCCCCGGCGGACAGCATGGCCTGCCGCGTCTGCATCTACGGCGAGTCCCGCCCGGCCTTGCTGCACGCCATGGCCCGCCTGTTCGCCGAAACCCGCTTCACCGTCCTCGCCCCGTCCGAAATTGCCCTCAGCACCTGGCAGGCCGCTACCACCTACCCCGTCGCGGCAACGCGGGTGCATCCGCATTGGCAACTCACCCCCAGCCGCCGCCGCCGCCCGGCCCGCAAGCCCGGCCCGCTCCGCATCGGCTTCCTCGGCCAGGCCGTCGCCGCCAAAGGCTGGCCGCTATTCGCGGACCTGGTGCATCGCTTCAACGGTGACAGCCGCTTCGCCTTCTTTCACTTCGTCGATACCGGCCGCAGCCCGATCGACGGCGTCACCACCGTCCCCACCACCGTCAGTCGAGCGGACCGCGGCGCGGCAATGCGCGCGCTGTCCGAGCATCACATAGATTTTGTCGCCATGCTTTCGAACTGGCCGGAAACCTTCTCCTACGTCGCCGCCGAAATCATCCTCGCCGGCAGCCTCCTGCTCTGCCTCGCCGACAGCGGCAACGTCCGCGCATTCGCTGAAACCACCGGCTGCGGCCAGGTATTCGCCACGCCAGAGGCACTGGAAACCTTCCTCGATGTCGAGGCCGCCGCCTTCCTGCGCGGCGCCCGCAAGCTACCGCTGTTCGACTATGCCGCCACCGGCACCACCGCCAGCCTGCTCGCGCCAACCGCGCCAGGATAACCCGCATGCGCATCGCCGCTTATACCAGCTTCACCTTCAGCTACCTGTCCCGCGCCCTGGTGCTGGTGCAAACCTTGCGCGCCGCTCATCCGGATTGGGTGCTGCACGCCTGCATCGTCGATACACCGCCCGATGGCGTGGATCTCAGCGCCGAGCTGGCCGCGTTCGACCATGTGGTCTACGCGCCCTCCCTGCCCATCCCGCGCTTTCAATCCTGGATCTTCAAGCACGATCTGGTGGAAGCCTGCACCGCCGTCAAAGGCCATATGCTAGCCCATCTGCTGGCCGCGGGGTACGACCGGGTGTTTTATTTCGACCCCGACATCGCCATCTTCCACCCGCTGCACGCCGTCCTCGCCCGGCTGGATCGTGCCTCCATCCTGCTCACCCCGCATCAAGCCGAGCCTAGCCGGGACTACGCCGCCTTCCGCGACAACGAAATGACCTCGCTGCGCTACGGCGTTTTCAACCTCGGTTTCCTCGCCGTGCGCAATAGCCCCGTCGGCCGCCAGTTCGCCGATTGGTGGGCCGGCCTGCTGTACGAAGCCTGCTACGACGATCCCGCCCACGGCCTGTTCACCGATCAGCGCTATATCGACCTCGCCCCCGCTTTGTTTGACGAGGTCGAAATCCTCCGCGATCCCGGCTGCAATCTCGCCAGTTGGAATCTGTCCAACCGCACCCTCACCATCAACCGCGACGGCAGCATCACCGTCAACGGCTTACCGCTGCATTTCTATCACTTCACCAAAATCAACGGCCTCGGGGATGTGATGACGGAGAAATACCTCAGTGGTAACAGCGCCATCTGGGAAGTGTGGACCTGGTACAAGCGCCAGATTACCGCGCGGGAAACCGCCGCCATCCCCAAGGGCTACTGGCATTACGGCCAGTTCTCCAACGGCACCCCCATCGCCAGGCCGATGCGCCTCACCTTCCGCACCCGCACCGACCTGATGGCCCATTTCGCCGACCCTTTCGCCATGCAGCCAGACAGTTACTACGCCTGGATGTGCAACGAGAGCCCGGACCTGATCCTCGCGGCATAAAAAAAGCGCCGGCCTGTTCGGCCAGCGCTTTTTAGGTGTGCAGCCCAACCAAGCCAGGCGCCGCACGCGGCGCCCGGCGAAGTCTCGTTACCAGCGCACCCGCACCGCGGCGAGCACTTGGTGCACGTTGTAGCTCGGGCCAGAAGCCCCCGAGAACAAGGCGTTAGAATATTGCGCCGCTGAAACCTGGGTGGCGTAGTCCTTCGAGTCGAACCGCTCGAAGTTATAAGCCAGCCACAGCGAGGCATTCGGGAGGATTTGGTATTCCGCCCGCAGGCTAACGCTGTTCATCAGCGAGGTCACATCCGGGATCGGCGCCAATTGCAGCCCGGCAGTGCCGGCAGCCACGAAGGAGAAGATCCCGCCATTGGCAATCGCGTAGGCATTGCGACCGTAGGACAGAGTATAGTCGGCGCTCAGCTTCAGCGCCTCCATCGGCGCCCAATCCAAGGTCAGGCCAGCGGTATGGGTCTGGTCCACATTGCGGCCAACCCAGGTGCCGTTGTTCAAACACGGTGCCGGGCCGGTCACCAGCGTGGTGCCGTTGCCGTTACAAGCGGCGTTGGAAACCGCGCTCGCCTGGTCAAAGAAGATCATCTGGTAGGTGTAGTAACCGTGCGCGCTCAAGTTCGACGCGATCTGGTAGGTAAGATCCGGCCCGATCGAGAAGTTGTTGTTGTTGCGCAGGCCCAGGGCGGAGTTCGGATACCGGTCGTAGTCGGCTTTGCCGATCACGGTGGCGGTCACCTTCGGGCCGACCGGGAAGTCGATCATGCCCTTCACTTCTTCCCGACGACGGGAGGCTTCGTAGTAGTTCACAAACCCGGAGAACTCATTTTCCGCCGCACCCAGCGCCGTCCAGGCGGCATTGCGGCTATAATCGCCGGACTGCCGATCTTCATGCAGCAGGGCCAAGGTTGCGTAAACGTCCTCCGCCAGCGTGGTGCGGAGTTTGGCGTTCACGGCGTTGGTGTTGCTCTGGTTGGTCGCGGAGTAGTTCCGCTTGGTCATATCGAAGTTATAACCCAGCGACAGCTTGGTCTGTGGGGTGATCCGGTAGCCACCTTCCACCACAATGTTCTGATGCTGATAGCTCAGCGGCAGATTATAAACCGAGATGCCGGTCGCCGAATAAGCATCCTGATAGTATTGCTTCACGTAGTTGTTACGCGGCGTCTGGTTACGCCGGTCGTCGATCGTGTAGGCGATGCGCAGATCGGACTTATCAAACGGCACCGTCGTCAACGCGGTGTTGGCATGCAGCGTCTGGATCGCACCGGCCAGGCTGCTGGTCGGCGGCGCCACCGCGGCAACGTTGGCATTCCCCGAGCCAGACACGAACCCGGCATTCTGCAACATCATCCCGAACTGCACGTTGCCGTTCAACCGGGTGGTCGGGCTCAGATTATAGGCAAACTGCCCTTTCAACTGATGCGCCGAGTTCGACGGTGGCAACGAGTAGATCGACGTAATGTTCTTCGAACCCGCCGCCGCCCCGCCCGCCACACCGGTCACCGACGCAGTGTTGGTGAACTGGAACGGGTTGACCAGATTGTCGGACGCCAGATTGTCGGTGAAGTTATTGAACGTGTAGCCCAGCAGCGCCTGGAACTTGCCCTGCGAATACTGCGCCGTCACGTCATAGCGGTCGGTGTCGTAGTTGATCGGCTCGGCAAAATACGCCAGCGCGGAGCTGGTGATGTTCCCGTTGGCCGCAATCGGGCTCGGCGCGCCGAGGATGGCCAAGGAGTTTTCCTTATAGCCTTCCTTGTGCTCGTGCCGCAGCGCGACCTGCACTAGCCAGTCGCCATATTGCATCTTGCCGCCGCCGCCGAAGATATCGCGCTGAGAGCTGATATCCATCACGTTCAGCTTAGAGGCCAACGTGGTCGCGTTGGTGATGCTGCCCGCGGCAACGCCGGTCGCCAGGCTGCCATTGGTATTCCACACCGTGTGGAACTGGCTCGAATAGTAGTTGGCGATGCCGTTGTAATAGAGGTTGACCCCCCATTTCCCCTGCTCGCCAAACTTCAGCGCGCCAGAGCGGCCATCAATCCCAAGGTCCATCCCCTCGGCATCGAAGTAGAACGTGCCGCCGGAGTCCCAGGCATCGCCGCTATGGATCTTGAAGGCACCGAGGCCAATGCCCCCGGCTTTGCCCAACCCGGTGTAGCGGCCGTAGCGCATGGCCGCCCCACTGGTCCACCCACCGCCAACGACAACCTCGTTGGAGTAGGGCGGCGCGGGCTGGGAGACCGATGGCATAGGCAGCATCGGGATGGCGTTATGGGTGGGCGGGGGTCCCGCCGCCGTGGTCGGCGCATTCGATAAATCGAAGTCGTCGTCCTCAGCGAAAGCGGGGGCTGACAGCACGCAGCACGCCAAGGCGACTGCGGCTGTAAGGGCACGGGGGGTTTCCATTTTATGCGTCCTCCCTTCCTAGCGTGTGAACCACATGCCGGCGGGGCTGTTGGAGCCGTGGATTTGCGAGTGACAGTTCACGCAGCCACGGGCAAAGGAGCGGAAGTTGGTGCTGATCGCGCCGTTGAAGCCAGTCTTGCCCGGCAGTTGCTGCCCGCTTTGCGGGTTCGCCTGATGGCTCGAGTTCGAGTGGCATTCCTGGCAGAGATACGGCGGGCGCTGCACCAGCAGGCGCGGTTGGTTGGAGCCGTGCGGGGTGTGGCAGGTCAGGCAGTTCTCACGAACCGGCTCGTGTTCCCACGCCAACGGGCCGCGCTTTTCAGCATGGCAGTTGTAGCAGGTCTCGTTGACCGTCACTTCCTTCAGCAGCTTCGGACCAGGCGAACCATGCGGATTGTGGCAATCCGAGCAGGTCACTTTGCCTTCGCGGATCGGGTGATGCGAGAAGCGGAACACCTGCGAACGCTGTTCAGCGTGGCAAGTGAAGCATTTTTCCGCCTGCGACATCTTGATCAGCACCGGGTCCTTGCGGACATGCACCTGATGGCAGTCGTTACACGCCATATCCTGGTTGGCATGCTGGCTACCTTGCCAGTTCATACGCAGACCGTTCTGATGGCAGGTCAGGCACATTTCATTGCGCGCCGCCGCGGGGGACTTGTTCGGCCCCTTGAACAGCACGGACGGCTTGTTGGCCCGGCTCTCCACGTGGTCGCCCGCCGCGCCGTGGCAGGATTCGCAGCCCATCTGCCCAAACGGGGCATGCGGGTCGCCCTTGGTGGCATGCGGGGTTTGCAGGATCGGATTGACCTTGGCGTCGTTATGGCACTTCAGGCAGGTTTCCGGTCCGCCATTGGCGAAATGGGCCGGGGTGGATGGGGCCTGAGTGGCCGGCGCTGCCGGCTGCGCCGACGCCGTTGCCGCAAAGAGCGACAACAGCGTGGCACAGAGCAGGCCGGTGATGTGAGATGAGCGCATCTGCGTCTGTCCTGTACTGTCGCTTGGCGCGATTACTTCTTCACCGCCACGAAATCGGCGGAGCCGGAGTCAATCGCGAGGGTGCGTTCGTAGGAAACGTAGTGGAACCGCCGGGCGGTGTGCCCGGCATGGATGGCAATCGCCACCTGGTAGGTTTGCCCCGGCTGGAAGGCGATCATGCCGCCGCCACCGTTCAACGGCCCGCTGAGCGTCACCGCCCAGTTACCGCCCGCGCCAGTCGCCTCGGCCGTCACCTGGCTCGGGGTCACTTCCTGGCGTTTATCAAAAATCGTCCCGGTCACGCCCACGGCCGGCTTACCGGCGTTCAGGCGCGCCTGCCAGTATTCCAGCATGTAGCCATCGGCTTTCAGCTTGGCGAGTTCATCGGCCGGCTTCAACACGTCGCCGCCGCCCTGGCGGGTCAGCTTGGCGCGGGTACCTGGCAGATACTTGGTGCGTTCCGCGCCGCCAGCGGCCGGCATGGTGCTCGCATCCTCATGGCAAGCGGCCCAGCACCCGGTCCGGGTCGCTTCCTTGGCCGTCTTGGGGATGAACATCACCGTCACCTTGGTCGCCGATGCCGGGTCCTGCTTGGCATCCGGTTGGGTGCCTTCCTGGAACTCGACATGCACGAACAGGTTTTTGCCATCATTGGCAAACTTCACCGTCGCCGGAATGCTGCCCGGCTTGCCGGCAATCGGGGTCGGCTCGATCGAGGGTTTTTCGCCGGTCTTGAACACCCGCGGCTGGCCGGTCACGATCTGCGGCCCCATGTCCTTCTCTTCACCGATATGGCAGGTGTCGCAGTTCTTGCCTTCGGTGCGGAACGCCTTGGCGCCCGACATGGAACTTTCGGTCAACGCCCACTCGTAGGACGACTGGCCTGGATAAAACAGCACGATGCTCTTGCCGGGAACCGAGCCCCAGTCAATCGCGGCGCGCGCTGGCGCGGCGGCGAACAGCAAACCAGCACAGCCGGCGAGCATAGCGAAGGGAAGAGCTTTGCGTGTCATCAGGACCTCGCGAGAATTTTTGGACATCGAAACCATCACTGTCGTTAACCGATGCGTCGTCTTGCATCGGGTGTGGGTGCTTCCCAGGCTCTCCCTTGCGGGGAACGCTTGGGAAGCACCCACGGCGGATTCCCTAAACTTTAGGTAACGTACCCTCGCATCGGACATGACCGGAGAGTAGAGCCACAATTACCGAAAATTTAGCAGACCAGATGCCTTGCCAAAATCCGCCACGGCACCATCGCCTAGTCGGCGGCGTGTTCCAGGCCGCGTTCGTCGGCCGCCGGCACATGCAAGCGGGCGGCCATTTGCGCCACCCGCGCCGTGATCTCCGGCTCGGGGATGGCACTAAAACCAAGCATCAGCAAATGCTTGCAGGTATTTTCACCCGGCAACGGCAGGTCCGGGAACGGCATCACCGGCAAGCCGCTGAGCCGTGCAGCCGCGGCAATCCGAGCGATGGCCCCCAGTTGCGGCGGCGGGCGCCAAGGCAGCGCAAACCCCGCTGCTGCCCCGAAATGATCCGGCACGCCCAGATGATGCCCCATCGCCGCGACCAGGGCCGCACGTCGCGCCGCATAAACCCGGCGTAACCCGATCACATGCCGGGAATAGGCGTTGCTTTCGAGAAACTCCGCCAGCGCGCCAATCTCAATCCCGTGCGCCACCCCATCCAGCATCCGCCGCGCCATTTCGGCCGCCGCGACCAGATGCGGCGGCACGACCAGATACGCCATCGACACCAACGGTCCGAGCACGCTGGTAAAGTCGCCGATATGCAGCACACAGCCGGTCCGGTCCTGTGCCATCAGCGCCGACGAGTGGTCATGGTCGTACCGCATGTCACCCACGCGATCGACCTCTACAATATGCGCACCACTGCGGGCGGCCCAGTCCAGCACCTCCGCCCGCCGGGGTTCGGACAAAATCGCCCCGGTCGGATATTGGCAGCCTGGTGTCAGATGCAGCAACGCCGCCGGCCCGCTTGGTAACGCCTGCGGCAGCAGTCCGTCGGCATCCACCCCCACCCCCTGCAGCCGCGCACCGCGCGCGGCCCAGATATGGGCGGCAACCTCATCCCCTGGCGCTTCGAAGGCTACGATCTGCCCAGGCCGCAGCAGCAACTGCGCCACAATATCCAGCGCCCGCTGCCGGGCACTCACAACGATAACCTGGTCCGGCAGCACCGCCATCCCGCGCGTGCCTCCCAGCCATTTCGCCAGCGTCGCCTGCAAAACCCCACGCTCGCATTGCTGCCGCCGATCGAGCGAGGCGCGCAGCAGGCTGCGCCACCGCGCGGCGGGAAACAGCGCCGGATCAGCCTGAATGATCTCGTTGCTCAGGGTTGGGTTGGGGGCCGGCAACACTGCCGTGCCCACCGCTGCCGGCGCCACGGCAGCAGCGGGCACGGCAGCACTGGTCGGGCGCCCCGCCGCACCCACAAACGTGCCGCCGGCCGGCACCGTATGCAAAAACCCCTCAACCGACAGCCGATCGTACGTTACCACCGCTGTCATGCGGGAGACGCTGTAATGCGCGGCGAAGTCACGGGTCGACGGCATCCGGCTACCCGCCGGCAAATCGCCGCTCTCGATCAGCGCCCGTAGCTGGGTATAAAGCTGCTGCTGCAACGGCTTGTCGCGCTGCAACGTCAGGGGCAACAACATCAGGTTGTCTCCGCCATTGGCCACCGGCAATCGGCACGCAATCGCATGGTACGGCAAGGCGCCAGCAACGGCCTCAACCTGGCACGAAACATCTTCAGCGCCCCCCCACGCATGACGGTATCCGGTTGGCTAGTGCGGCAACTTCTGCCTCAGATAGACGTGCTCCTCATTGATCTAAAACAATTCCCGATCCGCCCATGCACGCTAGGGATGCGGCAACGCAACGCTCTTGCGCTTTCGCGCGGTCGCATCGGAGATTGGATTCGTGCTTAACCTGCCTACTTCAACTGCTGCGCAATCCGGGACCACCCCATGATCATCGAAATCGGCCATTTCGCGCTCATTCTCGCGCTCTGTGTGGCGCTGTGTCAGGCAACCATTCCCTTGATCGGCGTCGCGCGCGGCAATTACGGCGCCATGCTGGTCGGCACCACTGGCGCGCTGGGTCAATTCCTGCTGGTGGCAGTCGCGATGGCGGCGTTGATGCATGCCTACGTGACCTCGGACTTTTCGGTTATCAACGTAATTGAAAACAGCCACACGGATAAACCATTACTTTACAAAATCACCGGCGTCTGGGGCAATCACGAAGGCTCGATGCTGCTCTGGGTGTTCATGCTGGCACTCTGCGGCGCGGCAGTGGCCAGCTTCAGCAATAATCTGCCCCCTGCCCTGCGCGCACTGGTGCTGTCGGTTCAGGGCATGATTGCGGTCGGCTTTCTCAGCTTCATCCTGCTCACCTCCAATCCGTTCCTGCGTACCGCCACCCCGCCGGCCAACGGCCAGGGGCTGAACCCGGTGCTGCAAGACCCTGGCCTGGCTTTCCATCCGCCGTTTCTCTATCTCGGCTATGTCGGCTTTTCAGTCAGCTTCGCCTTCGCCGTCGCCGCCCTGATTGAAGGCCGGGTAGACGCCGCCTGGGCACGCTGGGTCCGCCCCTGGGCGCTTGCCTCGTGGTGCGCCCTCACCGTCGGCATCGCGCTGGGCAGTTGGTGGGCCTACTACACCCTCGGCTGGGGCGGCTGGTGGTTCTGGGATCCGGTGGAGAATGCCTCGCTGATGCCCTGGCTCGCCGGCACCGCCTTGATCCATTCCTCCATCGTGGTGGAAAAGCGTAACGCGCTGAAAAGCTGGACCATCCTGCTGGCCATCATCACGTTCTCGCTCTCTTTGGTCGGCACCTTCCTGGTCCGCTCCGGCGTGCTCAGCTCCGTGCACGCCTTCGCGGTGGACCCGGCACGCGGCATGTTCATCCTGCTGCTGCTGATGGTCGCCATCGGCGGCTCGCTGCTGCTGTTCGCCTTGCGCGCCCCAGCCCTGCAACCCGGCGGCGTCTTCGCCCCCATCTCGCGTGAAGGCGCGTTGGTGCTGAATAACCTGCTGCTGGCCACCGCGGCGGCCACTGTCTTCCTCGGCACCCTCTACCCGCTATTCCTCGATGTCATGGGCGGCGACAAACTCACCGTCGGCGCGCCGTTCTTCAACAAAACCTTCGGCCCGCTGATGGTGCCGGTGCTGATCGCCATGGTGGTCGGGCCCATGCTGGCCTGGAAGCGCGGGGACCTCGCGGCGGTCATGCAACGGCTCTGGCTCGCCTTTGCCGGCGCGCTCGCCGCCGCTGTGCTCGCCTACATCCTGGCCGGCGGCAGCCATGTGCTCGCCCTGCTCGGCCTCGGTCTGGCCGGCTGGACCGGCACCGGCGTGCTGGTCGAGTGGGCGGACCGGGTGCAACTCTTCCGCACCGGGCTCGGCAATAGCTGGCGCCGCGCCCTCGGCATGCCGCGCGCCGCGCATGGCATGACCCTGGCGCATTTCGGCCTCGCCATCACGGTGGCCGGCATTTCCGCCACCGCCTTTGATATCGAACTGATCGACACGGTGAAAATCGGCGGCACCCTGCCGCTCGGCCAATACCAGATCACCCTGGAAAAGGTTGAGCAACAACAAGGCCCGAACTACATCGCCGATAACGCCACCATCGTGGTGCGCGAAGGCGGCACCGTTATCGCCACCATGCATCCGCAGCGCCGCTTCTTCACCCTGCAACAGCAAACAACCAGCCAAACAGCCATCCGTACCGGCATCGGCGCCGATCTCTACGTCGCCTTGGGGGACCCGGCGGACGCCACCACCTGGACCGTGCGCGCCTTCTGGAAACCGCTGGTCTCCTGGATCTGGTTCGGCGCCCTGGTGATGGCCTTTGGCGGCCTGGTCAGCCTCAGCGACCGACGCTGGCGGGTAGGGGTGGCACAAAAATTCCGCCGCGCCCCGGTCGCCGCAACGGCGGGGGAATAATCCATGCGCAAACTCCTGTTCCTGCTCCCAGTGCTGGCCTTCCTCGCCCTCGCCACCTGGTTCGCCCTCGCCTTACGGCCGGATCACGATCCGCGCGAACTCCCCTCCGCCCTTTTGGACAAGCCGGCACCGGATTTTGTGCTGCCCAGCCTGGCCGGCGGCGAGCCGGTCAGTCTTGCCAGCCTGCATGGCCAGGTCGTCGTGCTGAACTTCTTCGCCTCCTGGTGCGTGCCCTGCCGGGTTGAACACCCCATCCTGATGCGGCTTGCAGCGCAGGAAAAACTGCCGCTCGTCGGCGTCGCCTACAAAGATAAGGTTGAGGATTCCCGCCGCATCCTCACCCAACTCGGCGATCCCTACCGCGCCATCGCCGTTGATGCCGAAGGCCGGCTGGGCATCGATTTCGGCGTCTACGGCGTGCCGGAAACCTACGTGATCGACAAATCCGGCCGCATCCGCAAACGCTTCGTCGGTCCCCTCGCCCCCGACGTGGTGGAACGGGAATTGCTGCCGTTGCTGCGGGAGTTGAACCGCTCATGAACAAACGCTCTGCCGCGCTCACCCTCGCGCTCACCCTCACGCTAACCCTACCCGCATTGGCAGTGGAGCCAGCGGAAAAGCTGGCCGATCCGGTGCTGGAATCGCGCGCCCGGCAAGTCAGCCAGGGCCTGCGCTGCCTCGTTTGCCAAAACGAATCGATCGACGAGTCGCACGCCGATCTCGCGCATGACGTCCGCGTGCTGCTGCGCGAACGCATCACCGCCGGTGACAGCGATGCCCAGGCCACCGCCTACATCGTCTCCCGCTACGGCGAATTCGTGCTGCTGGAACCGCCGATGAAGCGGTCCACCTATCTGCTGTGGTTCAGCCCCCTGCTGCTGCTCGGGGCTGCCGCCGCCGCCGTCGCCTTGGCCGCCCGCCACAAAGCCGTCCCTCCGGCACCGCCGCTTGATGCCGCTGAACGCCAACGCCTCACGCAGTTGCTGCAGGAGTCCGAAAAGTGATCGCCATTATCGCCGTCTGTCTCGCCCTCACCCTGGGCATTGCCGGGTTCGTGCTCCTGCCGATGCTGCGCCGCCTGCGCGGCCCGCAAGACGCCGGCCAGTTCGATCGCGCCGTCTACCGGGACCAGATCACCGAGCTGGAACAAGACGTCGCCCGCGGCCTGGTGCCCGCCGATGCCGCTGAAGGCGCGCGGGTGGAAATCGAACGCCGCCTGCTCGGCACCGCCCGCCCCACCGCCCCGGCAACCGGCCCCCGCCGCAGCCTGCGTCTGGCCAGCGCCACCGCCATCGTGCTGGTCTTCGCCCCGGCCGCCATCTACTGGCGCCTCGGCGCCCCCGGCATTCCGGACCTCATCGCCAACCGCGCTTCAGCCCAAACCCCCACCGCCGCCGCGCCGCCGAATAACAGCCAGCACGACCTGCAAAAATCCGCCACCGCGCTGGCGGAAAAACTGAAAACAGACCCCAACAACCCCGAACGCTGGATGCTCTACGCCCGCACCAC